>MJGMD1__coassemble_1848_pt1 | contig 64734 bp, 47 predicted proteins | sample MJGMD1__metabat2_low_PE_006 | metagenome-assembled genome bin MJGMD1
GGACGGCGAGGAGTACACTATCGTCCGTCAGGGCGACATTCTGGCGATCGTAGAATAACCCAGCGGAACGGCGAGATAAGCCGTCCACCTGGGGCCCCGCCTGGGGCGGGGCGGCGCGATAAGCGCCGGAGGCCGACGGAATTCATTTCCGGCGGTCGCAGATGAAATCCCCGGGGGTCCCCGCGAAATTCTGTTTCGCGGGGCGGACGGCGAGGAGTACACTATCGTCCGTCAGGGCGACATCCTCGCCATTGTGGAGTAATTTTCCGTGTAGGGGCGCACAGTGTGCGCCCGCTCTCTGGAACAAGAAATCTTCCGGGTGAGTTCCACCCGACTCAATTTGGAGGTAATACGTTATGGCTAAAATTATCTGCTACGGCGAGGAAGCCCGTCACGCGCTGGAGCGCGGCGTCAACCAGCTCGCCGATACCGTGAAGATCACCATGGGTCCCAAGGGCCGCAATGTGGTGCTGGACAAGAAGTTCGGTGCCCCCCTGATCACCAACGACGGCGTGACCATCGCCAAGGAGATTGAGCTGGACGACCCGTTTGAGAACATGGGCGCTCAACTGGTGAAGGAGGTCTCCACCAAGACCAACGATGTGGCCGGCGACGGCACCACCACCGCAACCCTGCTGGCCCAGGCCATCATCCGCGAGGGTCTGAAGAATCTGGCCGCCGGCGCCAACCCCATGGTCATGAAAAAGGGCATCGCCAAGGCCACCACCGCCGCGGTGGAGGCCATTAAGGCCAACTCCAAGAAGGTCAACGGCTCCGCCGACATCGCCCGCGTGGGCACCGTGTCCTCCAGCGACGAGACCGTGGGCAAGCTGATCGCCGAGGCCATGGAGAAGGTCTCCCACGACGGCGTCATTACCGTGGAGGAGTCCAAGACCGCCGAGACCTATTCCGAGGTGGTTGAGGGCATGCAGTTTGACCGGGGCTATATCACCCCCTATATGGTCACCGACACTGAGAAGATGGAGGCCGTTCTGGACGACGCCCTGATTCTCATTACCGACAAGAAGATCTCCAACATTCAGGAGCTGCTGCCCATCCTGGAGCAGGTGGTGCAGTCCGGCAAGAAGCTGCTGGTCATCGCTGAGGACGTGGAGGGCGAGGCCCTGTCCACCCTGATTGTCAACAAGCTGCGCGGCACCCTGAATGTGGTGTGCGTCAAGGCCCCCGGCTTTGGCGACCGCCGCAAGGAGATGCTGGAGGATATCGCCGTGCTGACCGGCGGCACCGTCATCACCTCCGACATGGGCTATGAGCTCAAGGAGGCCACCATGGACATGCTGGGCCGCGCCCGCCAGGTGAAGGTCTCCAAGGAGAACACCATCATCGTGGACGGCGCCGGCTCGGCCGACGCCATCAAGGCCCGTGTCAACCAGATCAAGAGCCAGATCGAGACCACCACCTCCGACTACGACCGCGAGAAGCTCCAGGAGCGCCTGGCCAAGATGGCCGGCGGCGTGGCGATCATCCGTGTGGGCGCCGCCACCGAGGTAGAGATGAAGGAGAAGAAGCTCCGCATCGAGGACGCCCTGAACGCTACCCGCGCCGCTGTGGAAGAGGGCATCGTGGCCGGCGGCGGCACCGCCTATGTCAACGCCATCGCCTCCGTGGAGAAGCTGCTGGCCGAGACCGAGGGCGACGAGAAGACCGGTGTGTCCATCATTGCCAAGGCCCTGACCGAGCCCATGCGCCAGATTGCCACCAACGCCGGCATCGACGGCTCCGTGGTGCTGGAGAATGTGAAGAAGGCCGACAAGGTGGGCTACGGCTTCGATGCCTATAATGAGACCTATGTGGACATGATCTCCGCTGGTATCGTCGATCCCACCAAGGTGACCCGCTCCGCTCTGGAGAATGCGGCCTCCATCGCCGCCACCCTGCTGACCACCGAGTCCCTGGTGGCCGACAAGCCCCAGCCCCCTGCTCCGGCTGCTCCGGCTGCCCCCGATATGGGCGGCATGTACTGAGCCAGAGAGAAAAAAGGCCCGGAACCGATTTGGTTCCGGGCCTTTTTGCAGGGCTGTGGCCTGTCGACGGGGCTAAAAAGAGCTGCTGCTTCCGGCATACGGAAAAGCAAGAAATACGAAGGCACCCCCGGAGCCGTTGGACTCCGGGGGTGCCTGGTGTGTAGGGGGAGATCAATCAGGCCGCGGCCTGGGCGGCAGCGGGGATCAACTGCGCCTGGAAGAAAGCGGCGGTGGCGTCCACCGTCTGATAGAGGGCAGTGAAATCGCCAGAGAACACGTTGTAGGTGTGGTCGCAGTTATCCACCAGCAGCAACTGGCTGTCGGCGTTAGCGGCGGCCTTCACAATCTTCTCGGCGTTATCGGGGGTGACGGTAGTATCGTCCTTGCCGTTGATGGCCAGAATGGGGGCCTTGATGTCAGCAGTTACCTTCAGAATGTTGGTTTCGGCCACCTCCTGGAACCAGCGCTCACCCAGCTCCAAGGGCTCCCGCCAGTCAAAGGTCATCGTATAAAAGCCCTCTTTCTTGGCCTGGGCATAGGCATCCTCAAAGCTGGTACCCGCAAACAGGGAGGCGCCGTTCAGCTCCAGGGCGCCGGACCAGGTGACAACAGCCTGGAAGGTGTCGGGGTGGGCCTCTGCGGCCAGCAGGGCGTCGGTTCCGCCCTGGCTCCAGCCCATGACGCCCAGGTTCCCGCCGTCCACAGTCTCCAGGCCGGCCAGGTAGTCTGCGGCGGCCTTGGCGTCAATGACGGCGGAGGTGTAGTTGTAATCCCGGTAGCTGGCGGTGGAGTCGCCGTTTCCCATGAAGTCGATGCGCAGGGTGGCGATGCCGTCGGCGGCCATACGGGGGGCGGCCAGGGCGTAACCCATGCCGGCTTCGTCCCGGTTGGAGCCGGTGCCGTGGAGCATCACCACGCCGGGGACCTTCGCGTCCTTGGAGGCGGAGACGGGCAGGGTCAGGGTGGCGGGAATCTCATGGGCAGGGATCCCGTCCTGGGCGGCTACAGGGATGGAAACCACGGTCTCCACATAGGTGGGCTTGAGGACGCTGAAGTTCTTGAGCACCTGGGCAAACTCAGCGCGGGTGAGCTGGCCGTTGGGGTTCAGATTGCCCTTCTGGTCACCGGTCATCACCTTGCCATAATAGCAGAAGGTCATGCCCTCCAGATCGGCGGCGGGGATGGAGTCGTAGTCGGGAGCCTCCTTCATAGCCATGCCGGAGGTGTCCACGGTAATACCCTTGTAGGAGGCGTAATCGGCGATAATAGTGGCGATACCGGAACGGGTGATTACGGTGTCGGTGCCGTACTCAGTGCCCTCAAACAGGCCGGCGGAGGCGGCCCAGTTAATGGCGTTGGCGTACCACTCGCCCTCGGTGCCGGTCACAGTGGTCTTTTCAACCGCGGGCTTACCCTCCATGTTATAGAGGGTCTGGTACACGGTGGCGCGGGTGACGGTGCCGGTGGGCTCAAAGCCCTTGTTGGTGCCGTTCATGATGCCATTGTCCAAGGCATACACGGCGGCGTTGTAGTACCAGGAGCCGGTCTCCAGATCGGCGGGATAGTTGGCGGGCTCGTCCACAATGGTGATGCGGCCGGCGGGCTCGCCGTACTGCTCGGCGGTGATGGTGCCGTCCAGCTCCTCAGTGGTGTAGTTGATCAGGGCGTCCTCCAGGGACACGCCCACATCCTTCCAGCCGCCGGCGGTCTTGAACACGCCGTAGGTGTCGCCGCCCTTGGCGGTGAAGTCGTTGGTGGCGATGGTGTAGGTGGCGGCGGGATCAAAGGCCTCGCCGTTCACCGTGGAGATGGTGACGCGGCTGCCGGGATTGGCAGGAGCGTAGTAGGTAGAGTTGGCGTATTGAGTGCCGTTCACATAGGGAACGCCGGTGTTGAGGGTGAACTCAATGCCGGACACCTGGGGGAAGGCGCCGATGGCCTCGGGGGTGGTGCAGGTAGCGGCCTCCAGGGCCTCCAGAAGCTGGGCGCCGGTCACGTCGATGGTGGCCACGGTGTTGCCGAAGGGGAAGACGGCCAGCAGGCTCTTCTTGGAAATGTCGCCCTTGGCCAGAGCCTCGCGGATGCCGCCGCCGTTGGTCAGCGCGGCGTCCACGTTCTCCTCGCCCAGAGTCTGGCGGGCCTGCCACAGGATGGCGTCGGCGGCAAAGTCGCCCAGGTTGGTCTCAGTGGTGCGGACGCCCTCGCCCTCGGGGAAGGTCATCTCGGCCTTGGTAACAGGATCGGTGGCCGCGCCGCCGGAGCGGGAGCCGTTCAGATCCACCTCGGTGGTGGCGATCTTCTCGCCGTAGACTTTATCAACGGCGGTGTTGCGGTCGTCCACCAGCTTGGCCACATCGGCGTCGGTCTTGGTGTAGGAGGCGGCGGGAACCAGCTCGTCGGTCAGGGTGCCGGTCTCCTGATCGTAGATCACCACGCCCACGTTGGCCAGAGCGGTGCCGGTGGAGACGATCTTGGCGCCGTTGACCACGTTGGTATCGCCTACCTTGGCAATGATATCGGCAGTGGTGGAGTGGCTGTGGCCGTCGATGAACAGGTCAATGCCATCCACGTGCTCGCACACGTCGATGGAGCGGTTGCCGATGCTCTCGTCATCGATGCCCAGGTGGCCCAGGCAGACAATCAGATCGGCGCCGGCCTTGTTCAGCTCATCGACCTGAGCCTGGGCGACGGCGTACAGCTTGTCGGTCTGGGGGAAGGTGATGCCGGGCATCTTGGAGGCGTCGGCCTTGGTCAGGGTCTCGGGGGTGGCCAGGCCGAACACGCCCACCTTCACGCCGCCGATCTCAAAGATCTTGTTGGAGTCGAAGACAGTCTTGCCGTCGGCCTCAGTGGTCATGTCGGCGCACAGGATGGGGAAGTCGGCATCCTTGGCCAGGGCCTTGAGGTTGTCGATGCCGAAGTCCAGCTCATGGTTGCCCACGGTCATGGCATCATAACCGGCGGCGTTCATGAACTCGATGGCGCTCTTGCCCTGGTCGGCGCTCACCAGGGGCTTGCCCATGATGGAGTCGCCGGCAGAGACCAGCAGCACATCGGCGCCAGCGGCCTCGAAGTCCTTCTTCAGCTGGGCCACACCGGCCATGCCGAAGGAAGTGCCCTCCTCGTCCAGATCCGCGCCGTGGGTGTCGTTGGTATGGAGAATAACAACCTTACCATCGACATCGGGAATGACATAGGGGGTTGCGGTTTCTTCCTCTGCGGCAAAGGCGGCCCCGAACAGGGAGCACACCATAGCCAGCACGAGGAACAGGGACAGGAATTTGCTTGCGGGTTTTCTCATAGAAAACATTCCACCTTTCCTCATTGCCTTTCCCTATGAAAGGCGTTTTTTGGGGCATCCTAATGGTAACAAACTGGAAACAAAAATACAAGGTGGCGGAGAAAAAAAGTGTGCAAAAAGCACACGAATCTTATGAGCCCGCTGCTCAAAAGATTCGTGTAGGAAATAATTTATTTTTCAGCCCAGTTGCCGGTGGCCTCCGCCTTCAGATAGGCGTTGATGAAGCCGTCCAGCTCGCCGTCCATCACGGCGTTGATGTTGCTGGTCTCATAGCCGGTACGGTTGTCCTTTACCAACTGGTAGGGCATAAACACGTAAGAACGGATCTGGCTGCCCCACTCGATCTTGAGCTGTACACCCTTGATGTCGGAGATCTTCTCCGCGTGGGCCTGCATCTGAAGCTCCACCAGCTTGGAGCGCAGCATCCGCATACAGGTGTCCCGGTTCTGAAACTGGCTGCGCTCGGTCTGACAGGAAACCACAATGCCGGTGGGCTTGTGGATCAGGCGGACAGCGGAAGAGGTCTTGTTGATGTGCTGGCCGCCGGCACCGGAGGAGCGGAACACCTGCATCTCGACATCCTCCGGGCGGATGTCCACCTCTACATCGTCGGGAATCTCCGGCATGACCTCCAGCGCGGCGAAGGAGGTCTGACGCCGGGCGTTGGCGTCAAAGGGGGAGACCCGGACCAGCCGGTGCACGCCGTGCTCACTCTTGAGGTGGCCGTAGGCATTCTCACCCTCGATGGAAATGGTGGCGCTCTTGAGGCCGGCCTCGTCGCCGTCCAGGTAGTCCAGCGTCTTGCACACGTAGCCGTGGCGCTCCGCCCAGCGGGTGTACATGCGGAAGAGCATCTGCGCCCAGTCCTGGGCCTCGGTGCCGCCCGCGCCGGCGTGAAAGGTGAGGATGGCATTGGAGCCGTCATACTCGCCGGTGAGCAGAGTGGACAGCTTGGCCTCCTCTATCTCGGCCTCCAGCTTGGCGAAGCCCTCCTCCACTTCGGGAACCAGAGTCTCGTCCTCGGCCTCGTTGCCCAACTCGCACAGGGTCATCAGGTCGTCCCACTGGGTCTTGCGCTTTTGCTGGCCCTCAATCTTGTCCCGTAGCTGCTTGACCCGCTGCTGCACCTTTTGGGCCTTCTCCAGGTTGTCCCAAAAGCCGTCGGAAGCGCTCTCCGACTCCAGCATCTCCACCTCCCGGATGGCCGTCTCCAGGCCCAAGGCCTGGTCCAGCTCGTCCAGCTCCGGGCGCAGATTGTTGAGCTTTACCTTGTATTCATCAAACTGAAGCATGTAAAACCACACTCATTTCCATAAAATAGCCCTCATATTATATCCAAAAGAGTGGAAATTGTAAAGAGAGTGGCAGGAAAAAACCGCCCGAGGGCGGGCGGTTTTATCGCTCACTGACCATCCAGCCGGGATCGGCGCGGAAAATCAGGTCATCTATGTCTTCCTTTGGCTCGGTGCGCAGAATGGTTTCGTCCTGCTGCGTGTGTTGCATGGGGATACCTCCTTCGTAAGTCGTGTACATATCAGTATATGCCGGAGGGAGGGAAAGATGTGTACGATTCCTGTCGGGCGGCTTTTTAAAAATAAGGGTTGACAAGAGGCTTTGGCTGTGGTATTCTAATTGAGCACTTAAAAGCAAGAGACTGGAGCCCTCCACGCCGGAGTGGCGGAATTGGCAGACGCCCGGGACTTAAAATCCCGTGGGAGGAATCCCGTGCCGGTTCGACCCCGGTCTCCGGCACCATATCGCGGGGTAGAGCAGCTTGGTAGCTCGTCGGGCTCATAACCCGGAGGTCGGTGGTTCAAATCCATCCCCCGCAACCATAAGAAACCCTGTAGCCGCAACGGTTACAGGGTTTTCTTTTTATTTCCAGATGGTAGCCCGAGCGGGCGTTTGGCGCACATTTGGCGCACAGTGTCACCCGCTGGCCTTTTTCTGTGCAGGTCTGAGCATCACGTCGGCAAGGCACTCGCTGGCCTGCTCGTCTGCCTGCCGGATGATGTGGGAATAGATGTCGGTGGTGGTGCTCACCTTCGCGTGGCCCAGGCGCTTGGAGACGGCCACCACGTCCTTCCCCTCGCTGATCAGGATGGAAGCCATTGTGTGCCGGAACGCATGGGGGTTGATGTGGGGAAGGTCGTGTCGCATGGAGAACTTGCGCAGCCACGCCGTTATGCTGTCCGGGATCATCGGCTCCCCGTTGTCCTTCACGAACAGGAAATCGGTGTCGTGCCAGCGGTCGCCGTTCTTTAGGCGCTGCTCCAGATACCAGCCGCGATATTGCTTCAATAGGTTCATGGTTTCGGCCGGCAGCTTAATGAAGCGGACGGTGCTTGTTTTGGTGGTGTCCTCGTATATGCCCCGCTTGGGAGAGTACAACAGATTGGTGTCAATGCGGATCTGGCTGTTGCCAAAGTCTACCCGGCTCCACCGAAGTCCCATGACTTCACCCCGGCGACACCCTGTTATGAGGAGAAGGTGGGTGATTACCTTCCACTTCAAGGGCTCACGCTCCAGGGCCTCCCGGATGCGGATAACGTCCTCCACCTGGAAGTAATTCACTTCCTTTGCTGTGGTCTTTGGCGGCGTGGCCTTTGCCGCTGCATTGTATGGCACCAGCATTTCCCGCTCGGCCTGGGCCAGTATAGTGCGGATCAGCCGGTGGTGCTCCAGGATTGTCTTGCTGGACAGGCTGGAGCTTTCTTTTTCCACCTGGAACAGCTTGCCCACATCCTGCCCCAACACTCGGGCGATTGCCTGAGCGGTGGGCAGTTCAATCCGCTTTCCCTGACAGGCTGCCGTGATGGTGGTGGCGGCTACCCCTGCCGCTTCTGCGGCCTTTGCCCGGCTCAACCCCTGCTTTTTGAGCATAGCCGAGAGGTCAACAACCGTGTGGGCCTTGTCAGCTCTGCGGCTTACCCCTTCTTCCCCCAGGGCTTTATAAAAGGTGTTGAGGTGCTGCGGGCGGAGGTCTACCAGCTTTATATGGCCGATTGCCGGTATAATGCGCTCCATCAACTCCCCATACCGTTCCAGGGTGCGGTATTTATCCCCGGCCCGCTCCTTCAGCTCCAACACATACTTTGCATACTCGGCGAAGGTCTGGCGGTTGTCGGCCTGGAAACCCAGCTCGATTTCCCGCTCGAACTCAAACGCTACCCGCTGCACTTCCTTCTCCATTTGCCGTTCTGTCATGGGGCGCTCTGGTGTCCAGGTCTTATAATGCCGGATCTGCTTCCCTGTCATATCCCGGCCCTTTGCAACGGTGATCTTGAAGCTGACTCCGGTCTTGCCGTCTATCCGCTTGATATTTGCCATAGAATCCTCCTTGTCCACCCGCGCCCGGTATGGTACAATAAGGGCGCGGTTTTGATTCTTCTGTTGGGTCTGAATCGCTCTTGCCGCCTCTGGTGTTCACAGCACCGGGGGCGGTCTTTTTTTATCAGTCACTTGCAAAGTCAATACCATTGACCTCGTGCTGGGGGCGCATCCGAATTTCGGACGCGCTATTGACCACTAGGCCCACATTGGGCTTAGTATGAATCACCCCGCGTTGGGGACGCCAGGAGGAGGGCCCAACTTTGGGCTCTCCTATTTTTGACAGCGCAATTTTGCGCTGCCACCCGAGCGGGCGAAAATCCATTTTTGGATTCTCGCATCTAATTGCAAAAGGTTCAATAGGTTCAAAAGGTCGGTCTTGCTCATGAAATGGGGGGCTTTTGCAATTATTGAACCTTTTGCAATTTGGGGTTTATCTCAAAAACGCGAAGTTACCCATAGTTACCTCGTGGCCCGCACCCTGCACTGTGGGCCTCCCTGCTCCAGGGATACCGCCGTGAAGTGCGATGCAAGGGGGAGGTGAAACGCCGCACCCCGCCAGCTATCCCCCCTCTGTGGCCTCACCGGCGGCCCCAGGAGCCGCGTTATCCCGCTCCATAGTCTCGTCTATGGCCCGGTTGATAAAGCCCGTGGTGCTCTCTCCCTGGGCCTCTGCGTGGGCCTGGACAGCGCTTCGCCGCTCCGGGGTCATTCTGACCTTGATTTCCACAAACTTCTCCATGTACTTTCTCTTTGCTCTTTTTTGCGCTTCTGTTGTGCGAGGCTTTTCTTCGCTCACTTTCCTTCCTCCTTTCCGGGGGTGCGGGAAATTTCCGGCACCCCTCCCATCATGCCAGCATTATAGCACAAAAAACAATATCCGACCAGATATAAAACAAACAAATATACGACCCTATATTTGTTAAGTATGCGCATTGATATATCCGACCCCATATGTTATAATTCATACTGTCAAGAGGGACAGGGCCCCGGCGGTCGACAGCCACCGAAAGCGGATAGGGCGTACTCATGAGGACACCGGGATGCTTCCAACAAGGAGCAAGTGTTATCCGGGGGCCAACACCTTAGACACGAACCTTGACAACCGAATATCCGACACCGTATAATCAGGACAAGGGGTGATAAAGATGGTAGACAAGGAGCTGCTGGAGGCCATCGGCCAGATGATGGATGCTAAACTAGCCCAGCAACGGAAAGAAATCATGCAGGATGTGAAGGCCCTGCTTGACACGGATGTTCAAACTAGGTTCAATCTGCTGGCGGAAGATCTCGACATTTTGAAGGAGAAATTACCGGGGGCAGAAGATCTGGATGCAATGCAAGAACAGCTTGACCTACACTATGCCATGCTCAAAAAGCACACCCGTGAAATATCTGACTTAAAGAAAGCCAACTAAACAGTACATACCAGACGGTGCCGGATATTCGGTGCCGTCTGTTTTATTTTGCAAGGAGGTCAACAGCATGAGCACTACTGAACTGGAAATGAAGATCCGGGAGCTGCGCCAGCTCCAGCAGTTGATTGAGGAAGCCCAGACAGAGGCCGAGGGCATCCGGGATGTTATCAAGGCCCACATGGGCGAGCGGGAGGAACTGCGGGCGGGGGAGTATAAAATCACCTGGAAGCCCGTCACATCCTCCAGGCTGGATGCCGCGGCCCTGAGAGCGGCCTTGCCGGAGGTGGCGGCCCGCTTCACCCGCACCAGCACCGCCCGCCGCTTCTGCGTAGCCTGAGGGAGGTGTGGGCCATAATGGAACGTGAATACTGCGCGGCGTGGCCGCAGGAGCTTAAAGAGGCGGAGCAGCGGCGCTACCGGGCCGCCTGCCGGGTGAAGATGCTGGAGGCCCAGCTTGACCGCATCGGCCCCGAGGAGTTCGACCGGCTCATGGAGCAGATCGAGACGGCGCAGGCAGAGGTCTACGAGGCCGGGGACGATGTGCTGCGGCTGAAATGGAAGTTCTACAACGGCGCCGAATGGCAATAAGAAAGGCCCCTTGCATCAACGCCGACCAAAGCCAGATGCAAGAGGCCCACACACAGGCCCAGGGGGCCCGGTATCTATAGTGTACCTGTACCACGGCCCCCTCCAGATTTCAAGATGGAGGAGATACCAATGGAGACAATACACACCGGGGCGGCCGCGATTACCTTCCCCACCACGCCGGAGGCGTTTATAGCCTACCAGGAGCAGCTTGCCGGCCGAAAGTTGGCAGAGCACGAGCGGGAGGTCACAGCCGCCTGGGTGGAGGTATTCAATCATGCTCATACGAAGGGGCTGTGCCGGGACAGTGGGGCGCTTGACGATTCCCTCTCGGCCCTGGACGAGCTGGCCGGACAGCAGGAGGCCGGTTCTGCCGTACATAGGTTTCTCCGGACGGCCCATCTGTGGATTTTTGTCGCCTGGAAACAAGGAGCAGAAAGGAGCATTTCAAAATGACTGACATTATAACCGCGCTGTACCACGCCGCCAGCAGCGAGGAGCCGGACACGATGGACGGCCCCAGCCTGTGCGACTACTACCAGCGCAGGGAGGAGACAGAGCAAACCCGCCGCGCCCTGGTGGACGCTGTGGGCGACGAGGTGGATGTGGACAGCTACGGGGTAGAGTGCCAGGGCTTTGTAAACGGCTTCAAGCTGGCCCTGGGGCTGTGTATGGGGGTGTGCTGCTGTGGATAGCCTGCTGGTCATGTTTGAGGCTTGCACCGACAGCCACGCTTATATGCGCCTGGACAGCGAACAGGAGGCCGCCGCCGCGGTGCTCTCCATCATGGGGGATAACCCGGAGCTGGAGGAGCTGGTCAACGCCCACACCTACACGGCGAAACAGGAGGGGTTCGTCAACGGCTGGGCTTGGGCACAGGCTACAGCGCGGGAGTGCTTGGCCCTTCGGGAATTGCCTGTGCTGGTAGAGAACTACGGCCCTGGCCGAAGGTGCGGAACTTGCGGGTGGTTCGTGCAGCACTACCGATATACCGGGGCCTACCCCTGGTTTGCTGTGGTGGGGTGTGGGCATTGTACCGACCCGGAGACAAAAAAGAGCCTCACACGTAATCCGGTTTGGCGTGGGTGTGAGCATTGGAGGCCCAGCGGCTGAGTGCTGCCGGGCTCTCCTTTTATGGCCTCGGATTTCTCAATTCTTCTCTGTTCGCTCTCTGTTCCGCTCTTTTTCATGTGTTCAAAAATGTGCGATTTCTCTAGCTTCGCTCGGGGTTTGTTTGGAGTTCATTCCCTTTTTAGGGCCTCCGAAATCTCCGGATCTTCCCGGCTTACTCACGGCTTTACCGGTACGCCCGCAGCACTTGGGATACCCTGGGATGCCGCAGCGCCCGCATGGCTGCCGCCTCCAGCTTGCGCACCTCCTTCTCCGGTGTGCCGGTGGCTGTGGCTATCTCCGCCACGGTCTGGCCCCGGTAGTAGCGCCGCCGCACCACCTCCCGCTGCTCCGCCGGGAGTGCGCCCAGGGCGTGGCCGAGGATGCCGTGGAGCTGCTGGTGGTCACTGTGGGCCTCTGCCTCCTCGATAGCGGCGGCCCCCGCCGGATCTTCCACCACGGCCTCCAGGGTATCCGCGTCCGGGTCGTCGTTTAGTGGAGCGTCCAGACTGAGGGCCCGGTCGAGCGGGTCGAGGCGGTCGCGCTGTGTACGCCGCCCTGTGGCCGCTGTAAACGCCGCTTTGAGCCGTAGGTTATAGATTGCGAGAAAAGGCCCGTCCGCCTCTCTCCACCGCTCCAGCGCGTCCAGGAGGGCTATAAACGCCTCTTGCTCCAGGTCGTCCACCGTGACACCCCGGCCCACCCTTGCCCACCTCCGGGCCCGCCAGAGGGAAAAGCGCCGCACCTGGGCCCACAGCTCCGTGATTTTGCCCTGCTCTCCCGCTCGGATCGCCGCCGCCAGTTCTTCATTACTCATTGCCTCGCTGCCCCTTTCGTGGTAGAATGTGGGTGACAAGCTCACATACTACCATGCCGGGGCCGCTCTCAACTGCTGAGGGCGGTTCTTTTTTTGCAAGTAACAATCAGTAACTTGCAAAGTCAATACCATTGACCTCGTGCTGGGGGCGCGTACGAAATTCGTTCGAGCTATTGACCACTGGGCTCATACTTGGGCGCAGTATGAACCGTACCACTTGGGGGCCACCAGGAGGAGAGCCCAATTTTGGGCTTTCCTCTTTTTGGAAACCTCATTTTTGAGTTCTCCACCGAGCGGACGAAGTAACGAATCGTTACCTCGTGGCCCACCCCCTGCCCCATAGCAAGGAGGTGCAGATTTGCACCCCCCTGCGGGCCTCCATCCTTTCCAGACCTACCGTCGTGAAATGCGGCACATGCTGAGGGCGGTTTCTTTTTTAGGGCCTGCGGAATCTGCGGATAGAATCAAATTCACAGGCGCTTGGGAATTTGGTGCAGAGGGCAAACACCCATTTCTAAACCTTTTCGTGTTCAGCGACCGCCCGTCGGTCTTGCATGTGCGCCCATAGAAGGAGAGAGGGGGCCGGGGGGGATAAATTAGCCCCTCCTTTGCAGGGGGGACGGAATTTCGTTCCCCTTTGGGCCTGGGCCCACACCCCCCTTGTGCACGTGGCACGCTGTTTTTTACCCCCGCTCTCCGGTCTCCCTGGTGTTTCCGCCACCGAACAGATAGGGGGGAGGGTCGCACGAAATTTCATGCGTGTATGTGGTTGCAATAATTTCAAAAGGTTCAAAAGGTCTGCTTCACGTCCTTCGCGGAGGGGCTTTTGCAATTATTGAACCTTTTGCAATTCAGGGTTTATAGATATTTTTTCTGTCGGTCTGCCGCGGGTCTTTACTTTCTTGACACAGAGATAGCCCCGCTTAACAAGCACACTCAGGCAAGCGTCCATGTTCTCCACATTGGAGAATTTACCATTGCAGAGCTGGTAAAGGTCACGCTTGCTGATCTCTGCTCTCCCGTCCTCCTTCATGCGCTTCAAGATGTATTTCGCGTCCTTCGTCTCCTGATCCTCCATAAGGCCCATGATCTGGAACGCTGCCTTTGCGTGGGCCAGGAAGTATTCCCCGATCGCTTCCGCCGCCCGCATCGTCTCCACAGAGAGGGGTACTTGAGCGGCCTGCTGACCGTAAAGGCAGCAGTGCAGAACACCCGCAACGCGCATCACTTGGCCGTGATACTTGCCGCCCCAGCCCTCCAGATCCCCCAGGTCTCCCAGGTCGTCCGCAAGTCGGAGCTCCAGGGCCTCAAAGAACCGCTTCGCCTCCTGGTGCGCCTCTGGTGTTACCCGGATGATCCGTGCTTCCCCGATATCCTGGATAGAAAGGAGCGTCTCTACCAGCAAGCTATAGGCCCCTTCAACCTGCGGCGGGATAGGTGCAGATTCATAAACCCTGTGGCCCACAGTGGAGAGTGGCAGCGAGTACAGAGGCCGGGCCAGGAATCCACGCCCGGCAAAGTCCTGGTTGCCCATAATGGCCTCCAGCACGGCGGGCTGCACCATGAGGAGCATAGTTAGCGCGGAATGGTCGATGCTTTCGGGCGGCCTGCCCTTCCGGTCTATTCGGATAGGTGCGCCGCTGTATGCCTTGAGAAAGACATCCAGATTCGCCTTGCCGTTGCTGTACTTTCCAGCCAGAATGTCAAAGACGCCGCCCTCGTCGGATACAATTCCCATTCTTCCGTCGTTGGCCGCCATGAGGGAAGCCAGGGCCTCCGGGGTGGTATCATCGGCCAGGAGCCGCAGCGGGTTTACAGCCTCCCGCTCCAGGTCTGCAAGCTCATATTGAAGCTCGGTTATATCATCCATATTGACCGGCTTCCCCTTTGGGGGTGTGGGCTTTGCGGCCAGCTCCTCAAGGTTGGCGATTTTCTTTTGAAGCACTCTGCGCTTTGCCCTGTATTCTTCCACCTGCGGGGCGCGGCGCTCGTTTTCTTCCTTCTCAAAGGTATAGACGGGCCGCGCCATGAGGGAGAGGACGGGGGTTTTCCTGTCTGACGGGCGGGCCACAATCGCAGTATACAGGTTCAGTTGCTCCAGCCATCCGGGTTTCGGGTTGATGATGAACTTCCCCTGCACGCACAGCGATATGATTGCTAGCTCCGCCACCGCCGCCATGTCAACCGCCACTTGAAGGTTTTCCGCCGCGGCCACGGCCATATCCCGCAGCACAGGCGGCAAGCACTCTACTGGGAAAGCGGGAAGCCTTGAAGTATCCGGTGGCTTGAATGGGTCGAGCGGGGCGAACTGGCCGCTTCCAATCTCATCGCCCCAGTCCAGAGCGTCGCCCTCTTGTGCAGCCTGCCGCCGGTATCCCACTGGGTCATACACCACAGCACAGGTTTTCACCGCCTCTTGGACGGTGATCGCGCCATAGGTGCTGCCCCCTGTGGGCCTGTCCCATTTCTCCCGCATCAGGCCGGATTGACGAAATAGCCGGTCAACTCGTTCCGCATCTCTGCCCGTCCAGAACGCCAGCGCATTGCAGAGGGCCATATCCGCACGGCTGTCATCGCCGCCGTATGCGGAGGTATCCCCGGCCCACAGGTTTGTGAACTCTGCGCCGTTCTTGCTTCGCTTTGCCAACTCTATCAGCGCCATATCGTCCAGGGGCCCGGCGTTCTCCACCGGCCCGCTCGGAGCCGCTGAAAGTGTGGGCTTTGCTGGCCGGATCATGTACTTCTCCAGCACCGCCGTCAACTGCTCCCCGCGCTCCTCCAGATCCAGCTCAGACGTCAGGGCGTTCCCGGTGAGGGTCACAAACCGGCTGGTGTTCCCGGCTATATAGACCTCAAGGCCGAGGTCGTCGTTCTTGATGTAGTATTTGGCCTTGTCGTACTGGAAACCGGAGGCGTTGAACAGGATACGCAGGCCCCGCCCGCTCGGGGAATACTCGGTATATGCCTGCATTTTCGACATAACGGCTACCGCCATTTCTGAGATCTCGCCGGTCTCCTCGATGCAATGGTCAATGTCAATAGCGCCTAGAGAGTTGAACACGCCCACACCCAGGCCATCGTAGGGGCCGGAGGCGGCCATAGCCACCTCCAGCGGTGCGAACGTGTCCGGGTTGTTACTCTGCGCCCTGCCGCCGGTGCGGGGGTTATAGGGGACTTTTCTAGGCTTCTTGTCTCCCTCCCCCTCCTCATACCTCCAGCAGCAGAACAGGCCGGTTTCCCGCAGCTTGGCGGGAAGGTTTTCTATTTTGGTCATTACCGCACCTCTTGACCACCAGGGCCGCCGGTGGTATGCTTCTTTCGGGAATTGCCGCTAGTCCAGTGACTTTCCCGCTCGGCCTGCCTGGATGTTGCCGCATCCGGGTGGGCCATTCTTTTTACTTTCGCCATGTGCTTACCCCCTCATAACCTCTGTATCACCAGAGCCAGAGGGAGTAAATAGAAATTCCTCCAGCCTGTCCAGATCCAGCAGATATTTCCGCCCGGCTCTTGAACTGGGGATTTCCCCTGCAATCACCTTCCGCCTGATCGCCGTCTTGGTCAAAGCTGTATCCGGGTCAATGGCCCTGACATACTCGGCGGCCTGGTCAATCGTTCTCATTCGCATCTTAACACACCCTTCCATAAATTCGAACGCGCGTTCGCGTTCTGTGATATAATTGTACACAGCACCACGTGCAAAAGCAAATTGCGGGAAACTGTTGTATTGACCCGAATAGGTTTTTAGAATTCTGTACCACATTCCAGTCCATCGTATTCCATCCGGCAGGATCGGAAATAGAGCCGCATAATTATTTATGTAAGTTCGATAATTATTCTTCTTTTTTCGCATATGCTGATAGATTTCTACGTTCTGCACAAATGAACACGCCCCACGTGTGGGCCCACAGTCTGGGACATCTTTTGGCGCACATTTGGCGCACAAGGACATGAAAAAACGCCGCAGTCTATGACAGACTACGGCAAAAGCAAACCCGCAAACCATTGAAATATCAAGGATTATGAGAGACTGCGAAAAAAGGTAAAAAGAGGGAATTACACCTCATAACCCGGAGGTCGGTGGTTCAAATCCATCCCCCGCAACCATAAGCCCGTCAGAATCCGTGGATTCTGACGGGTTTTCTCTAATTTTCATTACTTTTTTGGCCTGATTATTTTTGCTGTTTTCGTCTGACCTAAGCCGTGACCCATACGGGATTTCGGAGTGGTCAGGGCTGGAGACTAGCAGAGAGGATGCCGCCCATGGTTTTTGCTGCCTGGCGCTGGGAGGCCGTGGTCACATGGGCGTAGGTGTCCAGGGTAAACCCCGCCGAGAAGTGCCCCAGCATCCCGGACACCGTTTTCACGTCCACTCCGTTCTGGAGGGCCAGGGTGGCAAAGGTGTGGCGCAGATCGTGGAATCTGACCCTAGGGAGTCCCGCCCCTTTCAGCACCCGGTGGAGCATATGCAGCACACTGTCCGGGAAAATCGGCACACCCGTGGGGCTGGGGAACACCCAGGAGCTGCTCCCCGTTTTCTTCCTCTGTGCCTCCAGAACGCCTATCGTATCCTCTGCCAGCGGCAGGGTGCGGTAGGCGTTTTTCGTTTTCAGGGGCGCCTCCACCACCTCGCCGTTGATCCGGGCGATCTGCCGCCGTACCCGGAGGTCACCCCGCTCCAAATCAATGTCCTCCCACTTCAGGCCGAGAAGTTCTCCCCGGCGGAGCCCAGTAGCCAATTCCAGATAGTAGAGCTCAAACACGCCGCTGTCCTTGGACTCTCTCAGGAAGGACTGGAGCTGCTCCACCAGCAGGGTTTTCATCTCCTTGTGCTCCAGCCGGGGCAGGGCACAGCCCTCCGCAGGATTTGCGGTGATCAGTTTCTGCTCCCTGGCTAAGTTCATCGCAGAGGAGATGATCTGGTGGATGTTCCGCACGGTCTTGGGGCTCAGCCCCTTGGCCTGGTGCCTGGACTCCAGCCGGCCTGCCCTTCCCTGCTCCAGCAGCTTCTTGTAGAACTTCTGCAATTCCAGAGGAGTGAGTTTTTCCAGGGGGACCTTGCCAATGTTGGGCTTGATGTGGTTGTCGATGTAGCCCCGGTAGGTCTGGTGGGAGGATGGCCGTACTTTTATCTTGGCGTAGTGCTCAAACCACACCTCCATCCACTGCCCCACCGTGTACCGGCCAACCTTGGCCGTGTCCAGTCCTTTCGCTTCCTCGATTGCTTGTTTCAGCTTGGCCTTGGCCTCTGCCTGGGTTTTTCCCAGGACGTTCTTGTAGATGGCCCTGCCCGTCTCCGGGTCGCGGCCGGCGGTGTACCGGCCCTCCCAGCGACCGTCCTTGCGCTTGCGGAGGTTTCCCTCCCCGTTGGCTCTACGTTTTGCCATGGCTTATTACCTCCTTTGCAGCAACACAACATACCGCAGAAGAGGAGAAATAGCTAGGCCAACGACGCAGAGTTAACAGAACATTATCATTTGCCTTTTCTTTGTTACAACGTATCATTTCCCGTCCAGCGCAAAAGACCCTATCTTTGTTTTATGTGGCGCAGGATTTGCGTACCCCGGCGTGGAAGGATGTCCCCAGCCCAAACGCCCCCACAGCGGCGGTCAAAAAGGCTGGAACCAGCTGGTAACACTGCCTTTCTCAATACTACCGACCACCTAAAACTTCGAACTCCGCCTTCAGCGACCACCTAAGCTTGGTCTGAGCCGAAATCCCGCAACCCCTTGGCACGCCCCGCACTGCGGGGCGTTGTGATTGGGCCGGCGGCGGTTCACCGACGTCGGTCCTTTATCCTAGTACTAAAATCGAACGCCTCCGGAGAACCCAGAATCGGGCCCCCGGAGGCCTTTTCTCTCTGGAATTCATGCTACTCTGGGAGGGCAGATTTTCCGTGACCCTCCCGCCCAGGAACCACTTGCCCACACGCGGCCCAACGCCGCCAAAATCCCGTTTCAGGGGGGCCTGCCCCACCCCTGCCCCGAAACCGGCACACAGGGGTGACACAGCCGTGACGGCGGTCGCTCCCTGGCTTGTCCCTCTCTGCACTTTGCCGCACGCTGTGCGCTTCTCCCGAGAAGTGGGTGCGGGTTTCCGCCCGCAAAAGGCGTTTGGCAGGCACTTACGGCAGTTCGCCTCCCCCTCAGAATGGGCAAAATCTCTCCGAAAGGAAATTAACGATTGACAACGAATAAAATGGGGAATACAATCAAGTTGCTACAAATAAAATAGCGAACGCACAGGTGCGTCTCCCCTCCGGGTGGAGACGGAAAAGGGAAGCCGGGTGAAACTCCCGCACAGGGCCGCTGCTGTAATTGCGGAGTCCCGCCAAAAATGCCACTGGCAGGTAATGCCGGGAAGGCTGGCGTGGACGGAGACGCATGAGTCAGAAAACCTGCCTGCTGCGTGCACAGGACATGCTCTTCGGATCTCAGGAGCCAGTGTGCGGCAGAGGAATATCCCCCGTAGGCGGGGGATGAACTGTTTGCAGGAAAACCGGGATCGGAGCACGCTCCGACCCCGGTTTTTTGCGTTCATCTTCCCGATACAGAAAGGCGGTCATGCGCAAATGGAACGATACGAATACCCCTTCTCAGCCCTGGTGGGGCAGGAAAAGCTGAAAACCGCGCTGCTGCTCAACCTGGTGGAGCCCCGCCTGGGCGGCGTGCTGATCCAGGGGGAGAAGGGAACGGCCAAGTCCACGGCGGTGCGCGGTTTGGCAGAGCTGATGGACGAGGTGGAGGTGGCGGAGGGGTGCCCCTTCCACTGCCGGATGGATGGTGAGGCGCTGTGCGACGAGTGCCGGTCCAGCCCGGCCCGCCGCGCCGTTCCCTACCGCCGCCGGGTGGTGGAGCTCCCCGTAAGCGCCACCGAGGACCGGGTGGTGGGCACCCTGGATCTGGAGCGGGCGCTGAAGGAGGGCGTCCGCGCCTTTGAGCCCGGCCTGCTGGCCCAGGCCAATGGAAATATCCTCTACGTGGACGAGATCAACCTGCTGGAGGATCACATTGTGGACGTGCTGCTGGACTCCGCCGCCATGGGGGTCAACACCGTGGAGCGGGAGGGGATCTCCTACAGCCATCCGGCCCGCTTCATCCTGGTGGGCACCATGAACCCGGAGGAGGGGGATCTGCGGCCCCAGCTGCTGGATCGCTTCGGCCTGATGGTGGAGGTGCACGGCGAACAGGAGGCGGAGGCCCGCAAGGAGGTGGTGCGCCGCCGCCTGGCCTTTGAGGAAAACCCCGCCGCCTTCTGCGCCCGCTGGGCGCCGGAGCAGGAGGCCCTCCGGCGTCGGATCGGGTCGGCCCAGGCCCTGCTGCCCCAGGTGTCCCTGCCCGAGCCTCTGTTCGATACCGTGGCCCGGGTGTGCACCGCCCTCCAGGTGGACGGCCACCGGGCGGACATCACCATGCTCAAGACGGCACGGGCTCTGGCGGCTCTGGAGGGCCGGACGGAGGCCGGAATGGAGGAGCTGCGGCGGGCGGCGGAACTGGCCCTGCCCCACCGCCTGCGCCGGGCCCCGTTTGAGCAGGCTGGAGATGCCGGCATCGACTGGGAGGCGCTGTTCTATGGATAGGCCCTTGTATCCTTTCACCGCCGTGGTGGGGCAGGAGCGGGCAAAGCAGGCCCTCCTCTGCCTGGCGGTGGGGCCCCGCATCGGCGGGGTGCTGCTGTGCGGGGAAAAGGGGACGGCCAAGTCCACTCTGGTGCGGGCCCTGGGCGGCCTGGAGGGAGTGCGCCTGCTGGAGCTGCCGGTAAGCGCCACGGAGGACATGCTGCTGGGCGGTGTGGAGCTGGAGGCGGCGGTGCGCACCGGCCGCAGAACCTTCCAGCCCGGTTTGCTGGCCCGGGCCGACGGGGCGGTGCTCTATGCCGACGAGGTAAATTTGCTCCCCTCCGCCCTGACCGCCGCCCTGCTGGACACGCTGGAGACCGGAGTGTGCCGGGTGGAGCGGGACGGCATCTCCCACACCTGCCCCGCCCGCTTCGCCCTGGTGGGCACCATGAATCCGGAGGAGGGGACGCTCCGCCCCCAGCTGCTGGACCGCTTCGGCCTCTATGTGGCGGTAACGGGGGAGCGGGAGCCGGAGGCCCGGAAAGAGGTGGTGCGCCGCCGCTTGGCCTTTGAGGAAAACCCCGCCGCCTTTCGCGCCCAGTGGGCCCGGCGGGAGGAGCGGCTGGCCGGGCAGCTGGCCGCCGCCCGCGCCCTGCTGCCCCAGGTGGACGTGGGGGAGGCGGAGGAGCAGGCCGCCTGCCTGCTGGCCCGGCAGGCCAACGCCGCCGGGCACCGGGCGGAGCTGGCCATCCTGCACACCGCCCGCGCCCTGGCCGCCTTGGCCGGGCGCACTTACATCAACTTGGAGGATCTCCACACGGCGGCGGAGCTGGCCCTGCCCCACCGCAGGCGGGAGGGAAGCGAAGGCCCGCCCCCGCGACAGGAGAGAGGGGAGGAGCCCCCTCAGGGATCTGGAGCGGACGGACAGGCCGGGGGCGGGGATGGACCGGCGGACGAGTCTCACCCCGCCGACGGGCCGCCGCAGGAGGGGGTTCAGGCCCCCGCGCCACCCACGGAGCAGGGGCCGTCCCGAGAGCGGTTGGAGCAGGGGGAGGACCTCTACGAGGTGAGAGCCCTGCTCACCACCCGGGCAGACCGCCTGGCCCGCCGGGGCAGCGGGCGGCGCAGCAAGACCCGCTCCGCCACCCGGCGGGGGCGGGCCGTGGGCGACCGCATCCCCCGGGGGAAGGCGGAAGATCTGGCGGTGGGCGCCACGCTGCGGGCCGCCGCCCCCTATCAGTGGAGCCGGGTCGGCGGGCAGTCCGGCCTGGTCATCCTGCCCCCCGACCTGCGGGTGAAGGTGCGGGAAAGCCGCGTGGGTGCGGACATCGTGTTCGCCGTGGACGCCAGCGGCTCCATGGGTGCGGCCAGGCGGATGAAGGAGGTCAAGGAGGCGGTGCTCTCCATGCTGATGGACTCCTACCAGAAGCGGGATCAGGTGGGGCTGGTGGCCTTCCGGGGCGGGGAGGCCGCCGCCGTGCTGGAGCTCACCCGCAGCGTGGAGCTGGCCCAGCGGGAGCTCCAGGCCCTCCCCACCGGCGGGCGGACCCCGCTGGCCGCTGGGCTGGAGGAGGCCCGCCGCATGCTGGAGCGGCAGCGCCGCCGGGTGCGGGATTCCCTGCCCCTGCTGGTGCTCATCACCGACGGCCGGGCCAATTTCAGCCGGGGCGGCGACCCGGTGGAGGAGGCCCTGCGGGCCGCCCGGCGGGTGGCGGAGGCCCACATCCCAGCGGTGGTGATCGACACCGAGCGGCAGTTTGTCTCTCTGGGGCTGGCGGCTCAGGTGGCCCAGGTGATGGGGGCGCCCTGCTACCGGGTGGAGGAGCTGCGGGCCAGGCCGCTGGCCCAGCTGGTGCGCGGCCACAGCCCGGCGGCGGGTTAAGGAGGCGTCTATGGTAAAGCTGCTTTTCGTGCTCATGAATGAATACCGGCTCTGGGCCCTGCCTCAGGCCCTGGCCGCCCTGGAGCGCCGGTACCCCGGCGCGGTGGAGGGCAGGGTCTACTCCGTGCGGGAGATAAATGCCGACGCCGGGCTGGAGCGGGCCCTTCTGGCCGACGGCGCGGCGGCGGACATGGCCTTTCTGGCCTCCCATGGCTCGATTCAGAACCTGTACTGCTTTTCCCGGCTGTGGGAGGCGCTGGAGGGGCGGCCGGTCTATTTTACCTCCACCATGGGGGACGAGCTGGCCGAGCTGCTCCCCAGGCTGGGGCTGGAGCCGGCCCTCTACGCCGCGCTGGACAGCTATTACCAGGCGGGGAGCCCGGGGGATCTGGAGGGGCTGGTGCTCTGCGCCCTCAACGGCCGCTTCGGCGGGGATTATCCCCTCAGCCCTCCGAGCCCGCCCCGGGGGCAGGGGGTGTACACCCTGGAGGGCTTCCTGCCGCCGGAGAGGGAGGCGGGGTACCGGACACGGATGGCCGCCGAGACCCGGCCGGTCATCGGTGTGCTGATCCATGACCACTACGCCAGAACCGGCAATCTGGAGCATGTGGACGCCCTGCTGCGGGCCATTCAGGCCCGGGGGGGCGTCCCATACGCCCTGTCCGACTCCTTCGCCGCCGACCACGGGACGGAGCAGGGCATCCTCTACCGGATGGAGCGGTTCTACCGCAGGGCGGACGGCACCCCCATTCCGGGGGCGCTGGTGGTGTCCTACGGCTTCAGCCTGACCACCCTGGCCGGGCGGGAGGCCCGGGCGGGCCAGGTGCCCGCCAGCGTGTTTGAGAACTGGGGCCTGCCGGTGATCCAGGGACTCACCACCTACTTCAGTGCTGACGAGTACCGGCGGGATATCCGGGGCCTGGATCTGGTCTCCCTGCCCGTGTGCGTCTACCAGCCGGAGTTTGACGGGCAGCTCATTTCCGTGCCCTACGCGGTGACGGAGCGGACGGCGGACGGGCGGAAGGTGTGCCGCCCCCTGCCCGACCGGGTGACGAGGGTGGCGGAGCTGGCCTGCCGCTGGGCGGAACTGGCCCGCAAGCCCATGCCGGAGAAAAAGGTGGCCGTCATCTTTCACAACATGCCGCCCCGCAGCGACACCATCGGCAGCGCCCACGGCCTGGACACGCCGGAGACGGTATTCCGGGTGGTGCGGGCCCTGGAGAGCCAGGGCCTGCGCACAGCCTACTCCTTTTCCAGCGGGGCGGAGATCATTGCCCGCATCCGGGCGGCGGTGACCAACGACAACCGCTGGCTCTCCCCGGAGGCCGCGCTGGAGCGGGCGGAGGCCACGGTGCCGGCGGAGCAGTATCAGGGGTGGTTCGACCATCTTAACCCCGAGACCCGGGCCCAGATGGAGGAGAGCTGGGGCCCCGCCCCGGGCACCGTGATGGTGTCCGGGGGCCAGATCGTCATCCCCGGCATCCGAAACGGCAGCCTCTTTGTGGGGGTGCAGCCCATGCGCTCGGCGCCGGAGCGGGCGGAGGAGCTCTACCACAGCACCGACAGCACCCCGCCCCACTCCTACCTGGCCTTTTACCGCTGGGTGGACGAGGTGTTCGGGGCGGACGCGGTGCTCCACGTGGGCACCCACGGCACCCTGGAGTGGCTACCGGGCAAGGAGATCGGCCTGTCCTCCGGCTGCTTCGGAGACATCTGCATCGGCGGGGTGCCCCACCTCTACATTTACAACATCAGCATCCTGGGGGAGGGGATGCAGGCCAAGCGCCGCTCCTACGCCTGCATACTCGACCACCTGATCCCCTCCATGGACGACGCGGACACCTACGGCGGCCTCACCGATCTGGACGAGGCCATCGACGGCTACTATCACGCCCGCCAGGCCCGGCCTGCCCAGGTGCCCGCACTGCTGGAGCGGATCTTCACCCTGGCGGAGGAGCTGGAGGTGACTACCGATCTCCAGCTGGAGCGGGCGGATCTGGAGGCCGAGCCGGAGGATGGGGTGGCCCGCCTCCACCGCTGGATGAGCCGCATCAAGACCTCCCTGGTGCGGGACGGCCTGCACATCTACGGCCAGCCCCCGGAAGGGGAGCGCTTCGACCACCTGGCCCGAGCCCTGGTGCGGGTGCCAAACGGCGCCGTGCCCGCCCTGGAGGACAGCATACTGCTGGCCCAGGGGTGGGCGCCCGAGGAGCTGCGGGCCGCGCCGGAGCGGCTCTACCCCGACGGGCGCACCGCCCTGCGCATTGTGGACGGGGCGATTGCGACGGCCCAGCGGCTCTTTGCCCGCCTGTCGGCGGAGGGCTACCGGCCGGAGGCTGCGGCGGAGCTCCTGGCGGAGGAGGGCTTTCCGGGGGACACCACCCCGCTGGCGCGGGTGCTGGACTTTGTCTGCACCCAGGCGGTGCCCCGGCTGCGCCAAACCACGGACGAGCTGGATCTGCTGCTGGCGGGGGTGGAGGGGCGCTTTGTCCCGCCCTTGCCCGGAGGCAGTCCCTCCCGGGGGAATGCCCACATCCTGCCCACGGGCCGGAACTTTTACGCCATCGACCCCGCCGCCGTACCCAGCCGGGCGGCATGGACGGTGGGACAGGCGCTGGCGGAGCAGGCGGTCGACGCCTACCGGGCCCAGAAGGGGGAACCCTGGCCGGAGAGTGTGGCGATCGTGGTCTACTCCGACGAGTGCATGAAAACCAACGGAGAGGACATCGCAGAGGTGTTCGCCCTGATGGGGGTGCGCCCCCGCTATCTGGGCCAGACGGACAAGGTGGTGGGGGTGGAGCCCATCCCCCTGGCGGAGCTGGGCCGCCCCCGCATCGACGCGGTGCTGCGCATCAGCGGCCTGTTCCGGGACACCTTCCCCAACGTGGTGGAGCTGGTGGAGCGGGCGGTGCTGGCCGTGGCCGGCCTGGATGAGCCCCCGGAGCAGAACTTTGTCAAAAAGCACACCGACCAGGAGCGGAAGCGGCTGGTGGCCGAGGGCCTGAGCGAAAATGAGGCGTTAGAGCAAGCATCCCTGCGGGTGTTCGGCTGCCCACCCGGCACCTACGGCGCAGGGGTGAGCAAGGCCATCCACAGCCAGAACTGGGAGAGCTGGAGGGATCTGAGCCAGGTCTACACCCTCTGGAGCGCCCACGGGTACAGCAGCCGCTTCCACGGCCAGGCCATGCCGGAGCTGTTCCGCAGCCAGCTGTCCTCCGTGGGGATGACCATCAAGAACGAGTCGTCGGTGGAGATCGACATGCTGGACAGCGACGATTTTTACAGCTATCATGGCGGCCTGATCGCCTGCGTCCGGGACTGCAGCGGGCAGAGGCCCGTCTCCGTGGCGGGCCTCACCGCCGACCCCGCCCGACCGGAGACCGCCCGTGTAGAGACCGAGCTGGCCCGGGTCATGCGCAGCCGCATCCTCAATCCCAAGTGGCTGGAGGGCCTGAAGCGCCACGGCTACAAGGGCGCCCAGGAGCTGTCCACCACCTTTGACACCTTTTTTGGCTGGGACGCGGCGGCGGAGGTGGCCTCCAACTGGATGTACGACGCCATGGCGCGGCAGTTCCTCCTGGACGAGGAGACCCGCCGGTGGATGGAGCAGGTCAACGACGCGGCGGTGCTCCAGATGAGCGAACGCTTCCTGGAGGCCCACCAGCGGGGTATGTGGCAGGCGGGTGAGGAGGAGCTGCGGGCCATCCGGCGCATCTACATGGACATGGAGGGCGTGATGGAGGACGGCTTTCAATGAAGGGCGGGCTGGACACCCTGGTGCTGCGCCTCACCAACCGCTGTAATCTGGCCTGCGGCTACTGCTACGCCGGGAGCGGGCCGGCGGGTGAGGATCTCTCCCCCGAGCGGGCGGCAGAGGCCGTGGCTCTGGCCTGCCCGCCGGGGGGAGCCCTGCGCATCCAGTTCACTGGCGGGGAGCCCCTGCTGCGCTGGGACACGGCGGCGAAGGTGCTGGACTTCGGCCGGGCCTCCGGACGGAGGTTCCACGCCGCCATCCAGACCAACGGCACGCTGCTCACACCGGCGCTCTGCCGGGAGCTGAGGGCCCGGCGGGTGGCCGTGGGGGTGAGCCTGGACGGGGTGGGCCCGGACAACGCCGCCCGCCGCACCCCGGAGGGGGAGCCCTCCTTCCAGGCGGCGGCCCGCGGGCTCCAGACCCTGGCGGCGGCCGGCATGGCGGCCAACCTGACCGCGGTGGTGTCGGCGGGCAGTGTGCGCGGCCTGGACCGTCTGCTGGACTTCGCCCTGTGGTGCGGCAACGTCCACGGTGTGGGCCTGGATCTGGTGCGGCACCAGGGCCGGGGCGCGGGGGCGGGGCTGTCCCCCTCCCCCCAGGCGCTGGCCGAGGGTTTGAACCGCCTGCTGGCCCGTCACGATCAGCTGGCCCGGCTGGGCCGCCCGGTGCGGCTCAAGGAGCTGGAGCGCCTGCGCCTGCTGCTGCGCACGGGCTGCAGACGGGACTGCTACTGCAACGCCCAGACCGGGCGCTCCCTGGCGGTGACGCCGGACGGCCGTCTGTGGCCCTGCTCCGCCCTGGCCGGGGCGGAGGGGTGCCTCCTGGGGACGCTGGGCGCGGGGACGGCCCTGCCGCAGAGTCCCTGCCCCGGGCTGGAACCGCCGGAGGAATGCGCCCGCTGTCCCGCCTTCGGCCTGTGCGGCGGGGGCTGTCCTGCCGCCCGGCGGGCCGGGCCCTCCCCCCTGGACTGCCAGATGCACCGGAGGATGCTGGAGCACGCCTGCCGGCTGGAGGGGAAATTGGAGTGGTGGAATACGTTGAAAACCGCGTTTCCAGATAGAGAAGAACCAGATGACAAGGAGGAATCGCAATGATACACCATCTGAATCGGGCGGCCGGGCTGTGCCTGACCGCCGCCCTGCTGCTCACAGCGGCGGGCTGCGGCCAGCAGACTGTGCCGGAGAGTCCCAGCCCGTCCCCCGTGGTGGAGACCGCTGCGGCAGACAAGAACGACCTGACCGTGGTGCGCAGCATGGAGCTCCAGTATGCCAACAACTTCGCGGTGGACTACTGTGCCAACGGCTGTAAGATCATCACCGACGGCGCGGGACAGAAGTTCCTGTGGGTGCCCGAGGGGGGAGAGGCGCCGGACGACACGGGGGACATGACCGTTCTCCAGGCCCCGCTGACCAAGCTGGGTTGCTTCTCCACCACCCACGCCACCCTGTTTCACGCCATCGGGGCGCTGGACAAGGTGAGTCTGGTGACCACCGACAAGGATAGATGGCATATCGAGCAGGTTGCCCAGCAGATTGAGGACGGCACCACCACCTATGTGGGCAAGAACTCCGCCCCCGACTATGAGCTCATCAGCGCCGCCGCGCCCCAGATCATCCTGATCTCCGCCAACACCATGCACGGCAGCGACGAGGTGCTGGCCAAGCTGGACGAGCTGGGCATCCCCTGCATCGCCGACAGCCAGCACCTGGAGAACCACCCCCTGGGCCGCGTGGAGTGGGTCAAGCTGGTGGGCGCCCTGCTGGACATGGAGGAGGAGGCCGACGCCTACTTCGACGAAGAGGTGCAGCGGGTGAATGCCGTGGCCGAGAGCGTGGCCGGGGAGAGTGAGCACCCCACCATCCTCCAGACCTATATCTTCAAGGGTACCGTCTACGTGCGCAATGGCGGCGACTATGTCAATAAGATGCTGGAGCTGGCCGGCGGCACCTATCCCTTTGCGGAGCTGGAGCCCGGCCAGGGCGGCAACACCAAGATGACAGTGGAGGAGTTCTATCAGGGGGCGGTGGACGCCGAGATCTTGATCTATGACAACACCAGCGACGTCAGCGTGTCCACCGTGGCAGACATTCTGGCCAACGGGGACTATCTGGCGGATATGAAGGCCATCCAGGAGGGCAACGTCTGGGGCATCCAGAAGAACTACTGGCAGTCTGCCGACGACGTGGCCACCATGATCGAGGACATTGCCACCATTATCTACCACCCCGAGGACGCGGATCAGCTCCACTACTTCTATAAGCTGCCCGCCGAATAAGCCGCGGAGCCCGGCAGGGGAACGCGCGGAAAAGGAGAGAGGCCTATGAGACAACACACAAGAAACGCCGTGGGATTTGTTGTGCTGGCAATACTGATGGCCGCCCTGTTTTACTGGAACATCAATACCGGCTCGGTGCATCTGAGCCTGGAGCGCATGCTCACCCTCCTCCGCTGGGGCAACGACGGCACCACGGAGGGCAATATCCTCTGGAAAATCCGCCTGTCCCGCCTGCTGGGGGCTGCCCTGCTGGGCGGGGCGCTGTCCATCGCGGGCTTCCTGCTCCAGACCTTTTTCAAAAACCCCATCGCCGGCCCCTTTGTGCTGGGCATCTCCTCCGGCTCCCGCCTGTTTGTGGGCTTCTTCCTCCTGGCGGCCACCCCCATTGTGACGGGGGGCTTCTCCCCCTACGTCATCTTCCTGGCGGCCTTCGCCGGGGCACTGGCGGCCATGGCTCTGGTGCTGGCCGTGTCCAGCCGGGTGCAGAACCTAGCCATGCTGCTGGTCATCGGCATGATGATCGGCTACATCTGCGACGCGGGCACCGACTTCATGATCACCTTCGCCGAGAGTAGCCAGCTCCAGAATTTCACCATCTGGACGATGGGCAGCTTCTCCGGCATGACCTGGGCCACCCTGGGGGCCTCCGCCCTGATCACCATCCCCACGGTGGTGCTGGTGTTTTTCCTGTCCAAGCCCCTGGGGGCCTATCTGCTGGGTGAGAACTACGCCAAGAGCATGGGGGTCAACGTCAAGGGCTTCCGTGTGGCCCTGATCCTCCTGTCCAGCATCCTGTCGGCCTGCGTCACCGCCTTTGCCGGCCCCATCTCCTTTGTGGGCATCGCCGTGCCCCACATCACCCGCCTGATCTTCCGCACCTCCCGGCCCATGGTGCTCATACCGGCCACCTTCCTCACGGGAAGCGTGTTCTGCCTGGCCTGCGACCTCATCGCCCGCACGGCCTTTTCCCCCACGGAGCTCACCATCAGCACCGTCACCTCGGTGCTGGGCGCCCCCGTGGTGATCTGGCTGATGATCAAGCGCAGGAGGAATGGCTGATGTATTTTGAGACCCAGAAGCTGTCGGTGGGCTACCATCGCCGGCCCCTCATCGAGGACATCGATATCGGCATCTGGCAGGGGGGCATTCTCTGCCTGATCGGCCCCAATGGCTCCGGCAAATCCACCATCCTGCGCAGCATCACCCGCCATCTGACAAAGCTGGGCGGCGTGGTGGCCATCGGCGGCCGGGATTTGGACGGCATGAGCGACAAGGAGCTGGCCCGCCACGTGTCGGTGGTGCTCACCGACCGCATCGAGCCGGAGCTCATGACCTGCTGGGAGGTGGTGGCCGCCGGGCGCTACCCCTACACCAACCACTTCGGAAAGCTCTCCAGGGAGGATCAGCGCATCGTGGAGGACTCCATGGCCCGGGTCAACGCTCTGGAGCTGCGGGAGCAGCGGTTTACCGAACTCAGCGACGGCCAGAAGCAGCGGGTGCTGCTGGCCCGGGCCCTGTGCCAGCAGCCGGAGGTGATCGTCCTGGACGAGCCCACCAGCTATCTGGACATCCGCCACAAGATCGAGCTGCTGGACATCCTCCGGGAGATGACCGCCAGCCGGGGGCTGTCCGTGGTGCTCTCCCTCCACGAGGTGGATCTGGCCACCAAGCTGGCCGACGTGGTGGTGCTGGTAAAGGATAACGCCATCTTCCGCTGCGGCGCGCCGGAGGACGTACTGGATGACGACACCATCCGCCAGCTCTACGATATCCACGACGGCAGCTTCAACCTGCTGCTGGGCAGCGTGGAGCTGTGCGGCGCGGCAGGGGAGCCGCGGGTATTCGTGGTGCCCGGAGAAGGCAGAGGGGCCCCCTGCTTCCGGGCCCTGCAAAAGAGGGGGCTCCCCTTTGCCACCGGGATTCTCCAGCGGTGTGACGTGGACTGGGCGGTGGCGGAGACCCTGGCCGCCCGCCGGTATGAGGCGGAGAGCTTTTCCCCTCCCGCGCCGGACACCCTGCGCGCCGCGGTGGCGGCGGCCTGTTCGTCCGCCTGTGTGGTGGACAGCGGGGCCGCCATCGGCCCCTACAACCGGGAGAATCTGGAGCTGCTGCGGGCGGCGGCCGGGGCGGGGGTGCCGGTGCTCACCCTGCGGAGGGAGCGGCTGGAGAGCCTGGAGGCCGCCCGGCCATTTGACACCGTCCGGGCCCTGATGGACGAGGCCGCCCGCCTGGCGGCCGGAAAGGGGGGAGGGGTGTGTCCCTCGTCTGGCGCTGCCTCAGGCGCTATCGCTGGTACTGTCTGACGGCCCTCCTGTTTGTCCTGCTGGAGGCCAACTGTGAACTGCTGCTGCCTACCCTGATGGCGCGGATGATCGACGAGGGGGTGCGCACGGGGGAACTGGGCCGCGTCCTGGAGCTGGGGGGCTGGATGGCGGTGGCGGCCCTGGCGGGCATCCTGTGCGTGCTGGTGCGCAACTTCTGCTCCGGCACGGCCTCCCAGCGGTTTGGGGCCGAGCTCCGCCGGACGCTGTTTGCCAAATGCCTCCGCCTGACCGAGGGGGGCGTGGATCAGCTCGGGAGCGGCGCCCTGGTCACGCGGATGTCCAGCGACTGTGACCAGCTCTCCAGATCGGTGAACTCCGCCCTGCGCATTGGTGTCAAGGCCCCCGCCCTGTGCGTGGGCAGCGTGGTCTATGCCATGGGGCTGGACATGGGGCTGAGCTGGATTGTGCTGACGGTGGTGCTGGGGGTGACGGCTCTCATCACGGCCTATCTGGCGGAGAGCGGCCGGCGCTTCCGCCGGGTGCGGGAGGCCATGGACCGGGTCAACACCACCGTGGAGGAATTTCTGCGCGGCATCCGCCTCATCCGGGCCCTGGGGCGGGAGGAGTGGGAAAACCGCCGCTTTCAGGCGTCCAACGGAGAGCTGGAGGAGTCCGGCATCCGGCTTCAGCTCCTGTCGGCCTGGTTCGCCCCCCTGGTCACCCTCACTGTCAACCTGGGCATCGCGGCGGTGCTGTGGGCGGCGGGGCGCGGCGGGGCAGAGGCGGGCACGGTGTCCGCCCTCGTCACCTATATGACCCAGATGCTCACCTCCCTGATGACTCTCATTGACGTGTTCAAGCTGCTCATCCGGGCCAGAACCTCCGTCCGGCGGGTGGAGGAGGTGCTGGCTCTCCCGGAGGAGGGAACCCTGGAGGGGCCGGAGGAGGCAGGCGTGGAGGAGCCGGTGCTGGAGCTGCGCCATGTGACCTTCGCCTACCCCGGGGGAAGCGGCGTGCCCGCCCTGCAGGACATCTCCTTCACACTGCGGCGGGGGGAGCGGCTGGCGGTGGTGGGTCCCACCGGCGCGGGCAAGACCACCCTGGCCTGGCTGTGCGCCCGGCTCTATGAGCCCCAGAAGGGAGAGCTGTACCTGGGCGGGCGGCCCATGAGCCGCCTTCCCCTGGGGCAGGTGCGGCGGCAGGTGGTGGTGGCCGCCCAGCGGAGCGCCATCTTTTCCGGCACCATCCGGGAAAATCTGTCCATGGGTGACCGGGGCGCGGGGGAGGCACAGCTCTGTGCCGCCCTGGAGACTGCTCAGGCCGCCGACTTCGTGGCGGAGGCCGGCGGCCTGGAGGCCGTGCTAGTTCAGGGGGGCGTCAACCTCTCCGGGGGACAGCGGCAGCGGCTCTCTCTGGCCCGGGCCCTAGTGCGGGGAGGCGCGGTGCTGGTGCTGGATGACTGTACCAGCGCCCTGGACCCGGCCACTGAGCGGAGGGTGCTGGATGGATTGGAGCGGCGGCCGGGGCAGGCGGTGCTCCACATCACTCAGAAGGTGCGCGCGGCCCGCACGGCAGATCGGATCCTGGTGCTGGAGGAGGGGCGGCAGGTGGGTCTGGGCACTCACCGGAGCCTGCTGGACACCTGCCCCACCTACCGGGAAATCTGGGCCTCTCAGGCCCCGGAAGAGGAGGGAGAAGATGGCACACGGTGAAGCGTCCGGCGGCCCTGTGCTGCCTCCTCAGCGGCGGAGCCTCCAGCAGCGCTTCGGCCCCCACGCCAGGGCCAGGGACGGGCGGGGCACCGTGCGGCGGCTCCTGGCCCTCTACGCCCGCTGGGGCAGGGAGCTGCTGCTGGTGGTGTGCCTTACCCTGCTCTCCACCGGGGCGGCCCTGGCGGTACCCTATCTGCTGGGACGGGCGGTGGACTGCTTTCTGCCTTGGGGCGGCGTGGAGCGTGCCGCTCTGTCAGTGCTGCTGCCCACTCTGGCAGGGGCCGCGGCGGCACAGTGGCTCGGCAACTGGGGCCGACGCCGCTGGATGGAGATCCTCTCCCAGCGGATGGTGGCCCGCATCCGGAGGGAGTGCTTTGCCAAGCTGGGGCGGCTGCCCCTGTCCTACTTTGACCGCCACCCCCATGGGGATACCATGAACCGCCTGGTCAGCGATGCCGACAACGTCAGCACCGTGGCGGCTGAGACGGTGACTCAGCTCCTGTCCAGCCTGCTGATGGTGGCGGGGGCGTTGGCCATCATGGCGGCCCTCAGCCCGCTGCTCACCCTGACGGCCCTGGCAACTGTGCCGGTGATCGCCCTGTGCACCCGCCTGATCTCCCGGCGGAGCAGGACGCTCTACCGCCGGCAGGCCGATGAGCTGGGCCGCCTGAGCGGCCTGGTGCAGGAGTCCCTCTCCAACAGCCGCACGGTGAAGCTCTACCACCAGCAGGAAGAGCTGTTGGCACGCTTTGACCAGATGAACGGGGCGCTGTGCGCCACATCGGTGAAGGCGCAGATCTGCGCCGGCCTGCTCAGCCCGCTGGTGAACATGGTCAACAACCTGGGATTTGCCCTGATCGCCTGCGCCGGGGGCGTGCTGGCCCTCCGCGGCGCGGTGAGCGTTGGGCTGGTGGTCAGCTTCCTGGGCTACTCCCGGCAGTTGGGGCGGCCCCTGAACAGCATTGCCGCCCTCTTTTCCAGCATCCAGCAGGCCGTCGCTGGGGCCGAGCGGCTCTTTGAGATTTTGGACGAGCCGGAGCTGCCCCCCGATGTCCCGGGTGCAGTCTCACCCCGGACGGTGCGGGGAGAGGTGTCCTTTGCGAATGTGTCCTTCTCCTATGAGCCGAACAGGCCGGTGCTGGAGCATGTGAGCTTCCGCGTCAGGGCAGGGGAGGTGGCCGCATTTGTGGGGGAGACCGGCGCGGGCAAGACCACCCTGGTCAACCTGCTGATCCGGGCCTATGAGCCGACGGCGGGGGAGATCCGGCTGGACGGCGTGCCCCTCGGTCGGTACAGCCGGGAAGGACTGAGCCGGTGCTTCTCCGTGGTGCTCCAGGAGACCGTCTTTTTCCGCGGCACGGTGCTGGACAATCTGCGCTATGCCCGCCCGGAGGCCACGGAGGCGGAGGTTGTCCATGCGGCAAAACTGGCCCATGCCCACGGTTTCATCCAGCGCCTGCCCCAGGGGTACCAAACCCTCATGTCGGGGGCAGCCGGGGAATTCAGCCAGGGGCAGTACCAGCTTTTGGCCATGGCCCGGGCCCTGGTGAGCCGGGCGCCTATCCTCATCCTGGACGAGGCCACCAGCAGTGTAGATACTACCACGGAGCAGCGGCTCCAGCAGGCCACCCTCCGCCTGCTGGAGGGCCGCACCTGCTTCCTGATCGCCCACCGTCCCTCCACCATCCGCCGGGCCGACCGCATCTTTGTGGTGGGGGAGCGGGGGATCGTGGAGTCCGGCACATATGATGAACTGATGAAAAAGCGAGGAGTTTATTGGAGTGTGCTTCAATGAATCAGTCGTTTTGAATGTAATTTATGACCAGCAGGCCATTGTTCTTTTGACCTTGCGCCTCCGTTGGGGTGTTTTGTCTTATAGTGACGAATTTCTGATAACGTGTTGCTACTTTGACCCATGACTTGACCCAGAACGGGAAAAATCCCAGCGGAGCAGGCAGCATACGACCTCCGGGATTTGGCAGTTTTCTGGAACGAAAAGGGTCGGAAAGCACTTGAAATCAAAGGATTGAGCTGCCGGTAGCAGCTCATAACCCGGAGGTCGGTGGTTCAAATTCATCCCCCGCAACCATAAAAAAACCTGGAACTTCAAGGCTTAATAGTGATAAGATACTATTTAGTTTTGCAAGGGGCAGAGAACGGTGTGACCACAATGGTCACGCCGTTTTTCTGCGTCCAGGGGTAGATTTCGCAACAGCAGACTCGGAAATCACAGGAATCTCTACATCATCCACGAAGTTAAAATAGATTTTTACCTTCTGTACACGCTTGCCGCTGGATTTGTCCGGCGCAAACACCTCAATCTTCTTGATATACTCATTGACTATCGTAGGCGTCAATTCCGGAACATCCACATACTTCTGGGTCAGGGCAACAAAGGCATCTACATCTGCACTCATGGTTTCCTGCGTTTCCAGCCATTCTTCCGTCACTTCAATTTCGAGTTTTAACCGTTCCTGTTCTGCCTCGTAATCAGCGGTCATTTTCTTGTACCGCTCCTTGCTCAGATCGCCCAAGACAAAATCCTCATAGAGTCGGGACAGAAGAACATCCAAGTCAGCCAGCCGCTTCTTAGCCTGCTCCACTCGCTTCCGATTTTCACGGATGTTGCGTTCCTGATCGGAGCGGCGGCATTGCAGCCATTCTTCCTGAAAACCTTCCACGTCCTGCCGGATATAGGCATTGACCGCCCGAATGCGCTCCAACACCAGTTCCCGCAGTACATCTTCCCGGATATAGTGGGCAGAACAGGTGCCTCGACCGCTTTTGTAGCTGGAGCATACATAGTGGTCTTGCTTGCCGTCAAAGCTTTTGCAGGTAGCAAAGTGCAGCTTATTCCCACAATCAGGACAGAACAGAAGCCCGGAGAACAATCCCTGCCGTTCCGCTTTTGTGGGACGGCGTTTGTTTTTTCGCAGCTCCTGCACCCTGTCCCACTGAGCCTGCGAAACGATTGCCTCCTGCGTATCAGGGAAGATACACATATCTTCGATGGCATTGGGAATCCGCTTCTTCAACTTGTAGGACTTGGAATAGGTCTTGAAATTGCAGGTACAGCCGGTGTACTCCATCCGTTCCAGAATACCCGCAACCGATTGACCAATCCAATGGTAAGGGCGTTCCGGCATTTTCTTCCGCTTTTTCGGGTCAGGATGGTTTTCCGACTGTTTGGCATACAGCGCCTTGGTCGTCAACACCTTATCCTGCTCCAGTATGCGGGCAATCTGTTCCGGCCCCTTGCCGTCAATGGCCAAGTCAAAGATGCGCTTGACTACTGGGGCAGCATCCTCGTCAATGATCCAATGGTCTTTATCGGCTGGGTCAGTGCGATAGCCATAGGGCGGTTTTCCCAGATGCTTTCCGCTGGTGCCTTTCTGACGGAATACGACCCGGACTTTTTTGCTGGTGTCCCGTGGATACCACTCGTTGAACAAATTGCGAATAGCGGCAAAGCCGTCGCTGTCGCCCCGTTCACTGTCCACACCATCGTTGACGGCGATAAAGCGCACATCGTAGCTGGGGAAAATGATGTCCGTGTACTGCCCAACGGTCAGGTAATCTCGGCCAAACCTGCTGAGATCCTTGACCAGCCAGCAACCGACGAGTCCCTGCTTAACCAGTGCAAAGCCTTCCTGTACGCCAGGGCGGTCAAAATTGGTTCCCGTATATCCGTCATCCACCAGAATTTTCAGGTTGGTGTAGCCATGCTCGGCTGCATACCGGGTTAAAAACTCTTTTTGATTCTGTATCGAATTTGATTCTCCATCCAGCGCATCCTCATTGCTGAGGCGGCAATACAGGATGGTGATTTTCTGCTGATCCAACATAGCGTCCTCCTTTACGGTTGGGTCAGCTGACAGAATCGGTGTGCATGGTGATATTGTAGCATGAATTTGAGTCTGTGTCATGAACAAAGCGCCTCCTTATTCGAAAAAATGAGCCGTTTTACCTTGTGGGTAAGCGGCTCATTTCCGTCACATACAGTCTCCAGCAGATACCAGGTATTTCCGATTTTTCGCTCCACCGTACCGGTGAACGGATTCATCCGGTTTTCCCACCGTTTCCGGCATTCTTCCAGAAAGTCGATCGGCGGCTCAAAAATCGGGTCAAAGCAGGATTCTATGTCGATTCCCACACAAGCATGGATCAATTCTTGTGCAGGAGCACCATCGAGCATCAGCTTATTGAGTTTTGTTGTCAGATTGGTCATAAGCAAAAATTCCTTTCTATTAAAGTTCCATATCCTGTGATTTGCGGCGGACAGGTTGGTCATGTTGTTTTGTGTCCCGTGTCCGGGTCAAAATGGCGTTAAGAAAAGCCCGCACCTTTTCGGGTGCGAGCTTGACAGCTTCCAGATAAGGCCGTGCCTGTTCTTTCAGCGATTCATATCGCTGTTTCCAAACAGCGGCACTTTTTTGTGCGCTTTGCAGTTTTGCTTCCAAGCGGCTGTTTTCTGCCTTGGCAAGAATCCCATTGACCGCATAGTCTTTGAGCATATCGCATTCAGATGGAGTGAAAGTGATATTGCCGGTAATCGTCTTTTTCCCCATAGAACGGATTTCCTGTACAGTCAAAGCAGCGGTGCGCTGTTCTTTGGTTTGCTTTTGCAGGGATTGCAGCTCTTTCTGCTTTTTCTCAACAGCAGCCTGTGCGCTGTCCAGCGTTTGTTCTTTCTGAGCGATTTGGGCGGTCACATCTTCCAGCCGCTGCTGCTCCTGTGCCACCTTAAACTGGGTCACCGTCAGATGTTCCTCGGTGCTGCCTCGCTCTCCACGCTCCACATCGGTATATCCGGCAGCTCTCATGTGCTGGTAAAAATCATCCTGCAAAATGGAGTAGGATTTCTTTAGAACCGGCTTTCCATTTTTCTGCAAAACGGGATTCCCGGCTTCGTCCAGTGCCAGTTGGGACAGCCACTTTTTGCTGCGGCTGACCTGCATAATGGTCTCCTTGACCGTCCCCACCAAAGCCTTATCCTTGCACCGCTTCGACCAAAGAATCTGCTTTTCCACCACTGGGACATACACTACATGAAGGTGGTAATGATACACATCCTGCCCCAGAGCTTCCGACATGGCCCGGTTGATCTCATCGGCGTGCATGACGGCAGAGAGGATATACTGTTCGCCCCCCACAATCTTCACGGCGGCTTGATAGGCTTCGGCGTAAAACTGCTTGGCAAACTCATAGCCGCCGTGATTGTGGAAATAGGCGGAGTTCACATCGAAAATCAGTTCTCCATAGTGAATGGCATCCGGCTTCAGCCCACGGGTGGAGATTGTGCCGGAGGATTCCATCTGGGCAAACAGTTCCGTATAGCTGGCGGATGGCTTTTTGAAGTGGACGTTATAGCTGAGACGTTCCGGGATAATATCCGGGTTGCGGTAGCTGTCTTTTTCCCGTTCATTGTGCTTTTGGGTGTTGCCGATGTCCTTGTCCGGGACATCCACATTTCTGGCGCTTGTACGGTCGATTCCATCGTTTCTGGCCATAAAAATCAGCTCCTTTCCGCTTGGTGGCAGACGGCTGGGGATGGGGATGCACTTCCTGCGGGAAGTGTAATAACCCACTATAACACTTTCAGCCCAGAGGTCTGCAAAGTGCCGTGGGCTCTCCCGAGGGGCTCTCCGAGGGGAAATTGCGGTCATTGCGATGACCGCTGCTGAACCACCCAAAAACCGTCTGCATCGTTTTCTGTTGTTCAGCCCGGACAGCCGATGTTTTGCGAAACACCGGCAATCCGGCGGCAGCGAAAAATCGAATGTTTTCGCCGCCTGTCCATAGCAATACTGTGGTATTACTATGGGGACAAGAGAGAGTGGCCGCAGGAACGACAGGCATCATTTGTCCCTCCGCTTCTGCCATACAAGGTCATAGCCGAGAGCATAAGCAAGCTGAACCGCCTCCACATACCGCAGAGACTCCCGCTGGAGCTTGTTGGACAGGTTGGAAACGCTGTCGCTCCAGCCGTAATCCTCGGAAAGCTGGTCAACGACCTCCTGCATCGTGCAGCCGGAACGCACGATGTACGACTTGATTTCATTTCTCAAATTGGATTTCATAGAAAACACCTCATTCTTTCGTAAACTCAGTTTTCCGTGAAGCATATTCGCTGCACGGTTCGGTAAACACGGATAACATTCAAAAAATTGCTCAGGATTGCGTCCATGAAGAACTGTCTGCAACAGCACCCCATCGACTTTACGATTAGGTGGGCTTGCCGCCGAAACGGTGAATAAAGCTGCCTTTCCGCATACCAGCGTCACTGTTCCGCAAATCACCGAATGATGATTTGTGTTCTGTTTACGGTAATCTTTTTCACTGTTTGCACAACCATTGACCGGAAAGCGGCTATTTTAGGAAATCTCTGAGCTGAACAATATAAAAATGAACTTTGAATTTTTGCGTTCGTGCGTTCCTCTGTTCCAAAAACTGCACCTAATCCGGAACACATGAACGCATGAACAGAAGGTTTTGAGTTCCCTTACAACTCCATAGGCGAGAGCAGAACATAAATGCCCATATACCCCCGGCACCGCTTTCCGCCGCCGATGTGCAGATTGCTGACCGGCTCCAAATGATAGCGTTCTGCGTTTTGGCTGAGCTGGTTTGCGAAACTCTTTGGGGACAGTGGGTTTTCTGCGTTATCCTCACACCACCGCTTATAGGCAGCATACAGATTTTTGGTGCTGGCTTCATAATCGGCCTTGAATGCCACATAACCCTCAGAATCGAGGAAGTCCAGAATGTTGTTGGCATCCCGAACAGCGGAAGAGATATTGTCCTTGGCTCTCTGGCTGATAGTAAAGTGGTAGTGATTGGCAATCAGCCGCCGCAATCCCTCCAGCATCCAGAGAAAGACCCCCTCTTTTTCGGCAATCAGCTTCTCGGCAAGAAACGGATCATCGAACCGATCCGCAGGCTTGTCCTTGGTGGTGAGAATGATTTGGCGGCGAAAGAAGCCGTCGCTGCGGTCGTGAAGTGCAGTCAATGCCCCGTTGCCGAAACAGAGAAAACGCACATAAAGCTGCCCCTGATAGCTCTGTTCTTTCTTCCGTTCCAAATCCATCCGCAGTTCTGCTGTCACGATGGATTTTACATAGTTGGTTTTGGTCAAGGCGTTCATGTCCAGATCATCGTCCACCATCAGCAGCTTGCCCTCCAGGTCGGCTCTGGCGAAACGGTTGTTTTCTACCTTCTGGATGGAAGTGGTGTTCATGTTGAACCCGAAAATGGCGTTTATCACCACACCGATCCGGCTTTTTCCCTCACCACCCTTGCCGATCAGCATGAGCATTTTCTGTCCTTTGGTGGACGGAATCAGGCAGTAGCCTAGATATTCCTGCAAGGCGGGAATATCCTCCGGCTCCAACAGCTCCGAAAGAAAACACAGCCATTGTTCCGGTGCAGGAGCCTCTGTCTGATAGGACACCGGCAGGCGGTTGCTGCAATACTCTTTTTCTTCTGTGAATGTGCCATCCAGAAAATACGTGCCGTTCGCCACATGGATGCGGTCACATTGCAGGGGCAAAGGGTCTGTGTATGCCGCCAGCTTCAACGCCTTGATTATCTGTTCCACCGTCTGTGCAGCCTTGGCATGAAGCCAAGGCGAGATTTCCTCATAAATCGTTCGCTTCAATTTGTTCTCATCCGGCAGCTGTCCATCCACGGTATAAAAGCGGTCGTTGATACAGCGCATGGGATGCCGGGACAGAAAATCCCGGCAGTATTCCGGCTCGACGATTTTCCCCTTGTCATCGATCCAAACAGGGTTATTCATGGTATCGCTCCTCTCTCAGGCGGGCTTGTAATTTGCGGATGTATCCGTCTGCCGTTAGTTCGCTTACGACTTCGCTTCGTTCATAGGAATCGCCTTGCAGCAGGATGTCCAGCTGATACTCCACCCAGGGCAGACGGTGACAGGCTTCCACGAACCGCTCATCCAGCGCATCTTCCGGCGCTTGCGGCGCATACCGCCTTTCCCAATCCAGGAGCAACCGCCGATACTGGTTCAAAACAGAAAAGCACAGCTGCTCGTTCTCACGAAGCTGCTGTGCTTTGGTTTTCTGCTTCAATTTTTGACGAATGGATTCCGGCAGGGGCTTGTCCGGTGCAAGGTGAAAGTCCGACACCAGTTTTCGTGCCGCATCATACAGCCGAAGGTCAAACAGTTTGGCAGTCAGGTCGATCACGTCCCCGTGTTCCCCGCAGGCAAAACAGTGGTAGTGGTCATCCGATACATACAGGCTCGGATGACGGTCATTGTGGAACGGGCACAGCGCCATGCCATAGTGGTTGACATCGATTCCATACACCTGCGCTGCTTCCCGTGTGTTGATGCCTGCTTTCACCACTTCAAACAGATTCATACAGATTCCCTCCATTTCCTTTTTGATGGGGCAGTTTTCTCACCCCTCTGTATAGGTTATGGGGAAAATCGAAAAAAACAGGCGAATGGCATGACAAGCCGTTTTCAAAAAACATGACAAGAATTTAATTGTGTGCTATTATGAAAATAGAAAAACATGACAGGAGGGAGAAGATGGACAAGATCATCAACCATGCGGTTTTGTCGCTGGATTTCTGGCAGGACACCGTAACCTATGAGGGGTGTACGATGCCCACAGGAACCATTGGCTGCGAGGTGCTGAACATCCCGGACAGCACCATTGAGAAGCTGGATACTCCCTGCAATGTGCTGAACCAGCTGCTTCAGGGGATGAACACCGGTTCCGTAGATATGGAGCTGCTTCCGCAGGTGCAGCAGGCCGCTGGCGAGATCATCTCCTTCTTGCAAGCAACGCCGCCATTCTCCCGTCTGGATCGAGGCTATTTTGAGCAAAAGCTGGCCGTCATCTTTTCCGAAGAATCTATGAAGGATGCAAAAGCCTATTTGCAGCTCACTCAGCCGGAGCAGTTAGTCTGCGCTCTGACCGGACAGCACGGCAAGGCAACGCTGCTCGTCCGGGTAGCGCAGGTGCTGGGGCATTTGAGCTATTCTCTAAGGCAATACAAGGAAGCCTTGACGAAATTTGCGGAGCGGTTGAATGAACCAGGCTATGACCGCACTCCAGATGGTTATGCAGCGATGTTCGGACAGTTCTTCAGAAACAAACCAACTTTATCGCTGGAAAATCCATCTTGGATGACTCTGACCAATGCTTCGGTGCAGTATGTGTCCGCTACTCGTCCCGGAAAGACGGAGCCTCAGCTGGTCAAGCGGATGCACTATGTTTCTTTTGTGGGAATGTTCCGATCTGACCTGTTCGAGGGGCTTTGCGTAGGCCACGCCCCCAAGAAATGCCCCATCTGCGGCAGATGGTTTCTCACCATTGACGCACGGCACACCAAATACTGCGGCGGGCTGGCCCCCGGCGACCAGCGTGGACGGACGTGCCGGCAAATCGGCAATCTGAGAGGCCGGGAACAACGTGAGCTTGCGGATGACCATCCTATCAAGGCGATTTATACCCGCCGTATGAACACCATCCTGCAAAGCACCCGCCGGGGAAAGTTGGATGAAGAGACGGCAGCAGCTATGAAGAAGCTGGCAAAGGATAAGATGCTCCGTGCGCTTTCAGATCAGCGTTATGCCAGCACTGTCTATGAGCGGGAAATGACTCAGCAGGCACTTTTGGAAGCAGTACAAAAGAAATAGCGGCAAAACATCAGAAAGGCGGTGAGGGAAAATGGATACAGCGTGGACATGGGAACTGCCCGGCTACTGTGCCAAATACAGCTTTTTGACTGAAACCAAGGGCTTGACCATGCGGGAAGCGGAACGCATCTTTCAGCTTGACCCGGAACCGCCTGTTCGGGAAAGCCTGAATGATTACATCATGGAGGCTGTGCAGAACCGTGAACAGCGCTGGTTTTCCTTTTTCCTGCACCGCTATGAAAACCGGCTCAATGGCCGTGTTCGCCGTTTCCTGCTGCGGGAGGGGCTGGATCGCTATGACCCGGAACGCTTTTTGGACTATAAAATGGGCTGTGTACTTGCCATGCTGGATTGTCTGTGGGAATACGATCCCGCACAAGGGGCAGATTTTCTGACCTATGCCCACCATTTTATCGGGAACGCCCTTTTGACCTGCCGGATGCAGGAGGAGACCGGTTCCTTTGAAAATGTGGATGAGTACAAAGCTGTGCGTGGGATTGCTTGGCTCTATAATCAATCCGGTCAGTCTGAACAGGCGGCGATTCAGGAATATGCTCAGAAAAATAGTTGCACCGAGGAAACCGCAGCGAAGTTTTTGGCATTGGCCAAGCAAAATCGCAGCCGTGTTCCGTTTTATCAGACCGTACAGGATGAGGATAGCGAAGAAACCGGCGAGGATGTCAGCCGGGATGACCACTGGGACTATGCGGAGGTTCTCTGGAACGGTATCCGGGCTGAAGCTGTCCGAGAAGCATTTGAAAAACTAAATTACCGAGAGCAGACTCTTTTGGAGAAGCGAAACGCCATCTGTATGACCTGTGGTAGGGTCAGCCCACTCAGCACCCGGCTGACCTTTGAGGAATTGGCGGTACTTTTTGAGGGCAGCACAGCCAGCGGCGCAGAACGGGCCTACCGCAAAGCTGTGGAGCACTTAGCCTGTTTGCTGACAGACGCCGGGGTGCTTCACATGATTCGCCTAAAACGTAAATCCCAGACCAAACGCAAAAAGAAAATCGCCGCCGCTGTCTACCTGTATCAGGTGGACAACGACGGCGAATGGGGCGAAATTTCGTTTGATTTTGAAGCTGGAACAGCGGAGATCATTCGGTTGGCAGAGTGGGATACGACGGTAAGTAAGAAATTTGCACAAAAAGCGATTCAATACATTCTGACCTGTAATGCTAAATTATGTAAAGAAACCACTCTAATATATGAATAAATGTCAACAGCTATGGATGGATTCCACTTCCTGTTGTGCTCCGCAATCGTTCATAGACAACACCTACCAACAAATCACGAACGGTATCTCCGAACTTGGCGTCATCCAGAACCCTTTCACAGAACTGCTGATTCTGCGCCATGCGCCCGATAACCACGTCCATGAACGCATCATTAAAGGGAAACCGGAAATGTTCTTGTGAATTGTTGCGGGCTTGGACACGCAATTCCTCGTTGGCATCCATATCAGAAACAATTTGCTCCAAGACCTTGTCGATGTTAGTAAACTCTGTGCCAAACTTTTCGTTGATTTTATCAATCAGCTCAGACAGAGGGGCCTTTTCTTCCTCTGGCTTCGGTTTTCCGGGATGAAGTTTATTGGGCAACGGCTCACTTTGCTCCAGCGTAATAGACCCTTCAAAAATTTTCTGAACCCGGTAATATTGCAGCGATACTTCATCATCCAGAAAAATAGGACCGCCGCCCTCTCGCTTTGGCAGTTTCTTCTGAAGAAATTTTGCGTAAGCATGGAACTTATGCAGGTCGGCATCATCTAGTCGGATGATGTTGGTGAGGAATGTGTAGGTACGAACAAACTTTGCGAGGGTAGTCTTGAATTCTTCCTGCTCGTTCTCATCCAAACCGTTATATCGATCCACTGCCGGATCAAGGAAACTGTTGAGTACGCCAAAATCCATATTTCCCTGTTTCTTGGTAGGCTTGAAAAATGCTTTAGAGAAAGCCTCAATCTCACTCTGCCAATACACACGAAATTCATCCAATTTGGATTTCAGTTCATATACGATGTTGGCGTCTGTTGTCTCCTCAATACTGGTTTCTTCATAATACGGGGCAAAAGCGGCTCGTATATCCTCGGCAGAGTTTACAAAGTCCAAAACAAATGTATCATCTTTTCCGAAGCAGGTTCTGTTCAACCTGGAAAGTGTTTGGACAGCTTTTACACCACTAAGCTTTTTATCTACAAACATGGTGTGCAACAACGGCTCATCAAACCCAGTTTGGTATTTTTCCGCAACCAAAAGTACCTGATACTCGCCGCTGTGGAATTTTTCCGGTAGTTCGCTTTCTTTTATTCCATTTAGACTGACTACGGTGTATTCCTCTCCGCCATCATGGACAGTCCCAGAAAATGCGATCAGGATACCCAGCTCATTTTCGTATCCCATCTTTTTGATGTAACGCTGAAACTCCTGATAATACCGGACTGCGTGCAGGCGTGAGCCGGTCACTACCATTGCTTTGGCCTTGCCGCCAATCTTGTCTTTGGTGACAGTGCGGAAGTGTTCTACGATGATCTGGGTTTTCTGGGCCAGATTGTGCGGATGCAGACTTAAGAATTTGCCAAGCGCCTTATTTGCCTTGCTTTTTTCATAGCGGGGATCATCGGCAATTTTCTTGCCGATTTTGAAATAGGTATCGTAGGTTACATAGTTTTTCAGAACATCCAGAATAAAACCTTCTTGAATGGCCTGCTTCATCGAGTAAATATGAAAAGCATGAGGAATACCGCTTGCATCCGGGGTTCCAAACATTTCCAGCGTTTTCGCCTTGGGTGTTGCGGTAAAGGCAAAGAAGGACAGGTTAGGCAACCGACCATGTGTAGCCATTTCTTTTGCGATTTCATCCTCGCTGTCGGATTGCTTGCGCTCTTCCTTGGCCTCCTCATCCGCAACCTTTTGGAGCTGTTCTTCCTCCGTTAGCCCCTCAGCATTTCCCAGGATCGCCTTCATTTTTTTGCTGGCTTCTCCGGTCTGGGAAGAATGGGCCTCATCCACAATGACCGCAAACCGCTTGCCGCTTAAATCATCTACCTTTTCAAGGACAAACGGGAACTTCTGAAGTGTGGTAATAATGATTTTTTTACCTGTGTTCAAAGCATCTGCCAGCTGTGCGGCGTTGTTGTCGATTTTAGTCACAACGCCTTCCACGTGCTCAAACTGGTAGATGGTATCCTGAAGCTGTTTGTCCAATACGAGACGATCTGTAATCACAATGATGCTGTTGAATACAACCTTGTCATTTTTATCGTGCAGGTTAGACAGGTGATGTGCCAGCCAAGAAATAGAGTTGGATTTTCCGCTTCCCGCACTATGCTGAATCAGATAATTGTGTCCGGTTCCGTTTGCGTAGACATCGGCAACGAGCTTACGGACCACATCCAGCTGGTGGTAACGTGGGAAGATCATAACAGACTTTTTAGGATTCTTTTTATCTTCCTGCAAATGAATAAATCGCTGTACAATGTCCAGCAGGCTGTCTTTTTGCAGGACTTCTTCCCACAGATACGAAGTCCGGTAGGTACTGTTCCCAACAGGGTTTCCCTTGCCGCCGTTGTTTCCCTTATTGAACGGCAAAAAATAGGTATTGAGGCCATTGAGCTTTGAGGTCATCCACACTTCTTCGGTGTCCACAGCAAAGTGAACCAGGCATCGAGCTTTGAACGAAAGCAGAAGTTCTCTGGGATCACGGTCTTTCATGTACTGACGCTTTGCATTTTCGACAGTCTGACCGGTGATTGGATTTTTCAGTTCCACCGTCGCAACAGGCAATCCATTGATGAACAGCACAACATCTATGGAGTTCTCATTTTTCAGGCTATAATGCACCTGCCGGGTGATGGAGAGAATGTTCTTCTCATAGAGTGCCTGACTGGTTTGGTTCATGCCGCTGGCAGGCTTGAAATAGCACAGAGATAATTTGGCGGGAGCATCTACAACGCCATGCCGTAGCACATATAATGTTCCGTATGTATCAAGATCACGATACAGCTTCTTCAGAAAACCCGTTTCCACATTCTTTCCGTGTTTTCTGCACAGCTTTTCCCATTCAACGGGCTGGCTGTCTTGAAGAAACTGAAAGAGCTGCTTGGTGTCTATGGCAAATTCACGATTATAGTCACGGGGATTCCCTTTGATATATCCGCCGTGGTCAATCAGGCTGTATTCAATCTCTTGTTCAAATGTAATTTCTTTGGTTTCGATTGCCATTATTGACCACCTCCTATCAAAGTACAAATCCAAGGGATTAGCCCCACCATACCGCCAATGATGGCCGATATGACAGCAATCCGCCATTCCCGCCGGGAGAGTTTTCTCTCGGCTTTTTTTGCAACCTTTTTGTTAGTGAAATAGTTATGACCATCCACTGTGAGGGACAGATAGTATGGAATGTTGTCAGCCCACTGTGTTTTTACATAACCACATTCTCTCAATTCCCGAAACGTATCCCGGAGCAGGGTATCCTGCTGCATGGATAATCCATCAAACCGCTTACTCCAATAAGCCGCATTGTCCTGACCGCTGGCTTGGAGGTCGATAATTTCTTTCAGCAAAGTTTCGCCTTGCGGTGACAATTCTTGATAGTTCATTCTACTGCCACCTTTCCGGTTACCACCTCAGAAATGACGCTTTGGCGGTATTCCTTTAGTTTTTCGATCTGTTCTGTAATATCCGCAATGATGCTGTCAATTCGTGCGGTTTCCTTATTCAAATATTCGGCAATGTCTTTTTGCTCATCCATTGGAATCAAGGGGAGAGGAACCTGCACAAAGTTTGAAAATCTCAAATCTTGACCATCACGGATAAAGTTTGCCGTGCGCTGCAATGCCTGAATATATCGGGGAGACTTGAACAGCCACTTGAAATACTCCGGTTCCACACCCGCCTTAGGCTTCAGAACAATGTAATGCCACGTGATGCACCCTAGAATATAGCTGATTTCCAACCCGCCTTGAAAGCTACGCAGACTGATTATGAAATCGTTGGGCTCGACGTGCTTCCAGTTTTCCAGTCCTTTATCGGCCAAAACAATTTTATAGCTTTGCTTTTCCATATAATCTTCTTGAGAGATAATGCCATACTTTTGGCTGGCAGTTAGCTGAACATCTGTTTCGTGGCGGGTTTCTTTGCTTTGAGCAAACAATGCCTTTGCCGGAACAATTCTCCAATTTTCGGGGACTTCGCCCAGCCATTCAACACTACTTTCGTACATTTTAGCCGTAGTTTTTATACCTCTTGTGACCGCATTGTTTATAGTGGTTGTCCGCTTTTCTTGCAGTAGAGTAACAAGAGATTCCTTTTGTGTGAGTAGTGCGTTGATGGCAGCTACTTTTTTATCGAGATGCTTTGAAATTTTCTTTTGAACACTTAACGGTGGAAGCGGTATCTTTATTCGGTTCATCGCCGATTGCGTCAATTTGTTAAGGATAGCCCCATTTATATATTCTTTATAATCAACGGCATTAAGCACATAAACAATATACTTTGGGTCAGCATTCTCCTTTATTCGCAGTACATGGATGTGATTGTTTGCCCATATGGGTTCAGTAATATGAAAAGCCACGGGACGTGTATGATCAAAAAAAGGGGCACCATCCTCACCTAAGAGAACAAGCTCTTCGTCAAACAATGCCTTGTCAACGTAATCAACAATGTTGCCTGCTCCCCAATACGGGATATTTCCTTGCATATCGGCACGCAAACTAAGCTCAACAGGAACTCTTTTTCCGTCAAGACATTCAATAACGTAGCGCAGCTGTGAAAGATTCCAGGTAGTAGGAATCTCTCCGATCCATGGAACGCTGCTATTTTTATAATCTGAATATTTCTTCATTCGGCAAACACCTCCGCCAAGCTCGCTTGGATGCGTTCCTCCAGAGCTCTAATATCTTCCATAATCACAGAACTGTCACGCAGCGGAGTGAATTTGTAGAAATAGCGGGTAAACGGAATCTCATAGCCGATTTTGGTCTTGCTCTCGTCAATCCAGGCATCCGGCACAAACGGCAGAACCTCACGACGGAAATATTCGTGGATGTCTTCCTTCAACGGCACCATTTCGTAGTCACGAAGGGAGGCATCTGCTTTTCTATTTCCTTTGCGGTCGATTACCGGTGTACCATCTTCGTCGAGCAGAGGTCGCTCTATAACAATTTTCCGGTATCCGAAATCTTCATTATCCAGATCCATATAGTTCTCATCCGGCTCGTAGGTGCTGTACAGGCGCACCAGTTCCGCACGATTTTCCGGGCTAATTATGTTGCGCTTATTGCCGAGGCCCTTGCGCATCTTTTCAAAGAAACCGGCTCCGTTGATCAGACGCACTTTGCCTTTTCTGCGGTTCTCTTTGCGGTTGGTCAAAATCCAGATATAAGTGGTAATGCCGGTGTTGTAGAACAGCTGATCCGGAAGGCCAATAATAGCCTCCAGCAGATCGTTTTCAATAATCCAGCGGCGGATTTCACTTTCTCCGCTTCCGGCATCACCGGAGAACATTGGCGAACCGTTAAATACAATACCGATGCGACTTCCACCTTTTTCCGGCGGGTTCATTTTGGAAATCAGATGCTGGAGAAACAGGAAAGAGCCGTCCGAGATACGGGGCAGACCAGCACCAAATCTGCCACGATACCCTTGAGAAGCCGCTTCGTCCTTAATGAACTTCTCTACCTTTTTCCATTCCACACCAAAAGGAGGGTTGCTCAGCATATAGTCAAATGTCTGGGACTTGAATCCGTCCTCATTGAAGCTGTTTCCCAAAACGATACGGCTGTTGGTATTACCTTTCAAAATCATATCGGAACGGCACGTTGCGTATGTTTCGGGGTTTAATTCCTGCCCAAAGGGGATTACCTGGGTCGTGCTGTTCAGAGACTCCATTTTGTTCTGGGCAACGGACAGCATTCCACCCGTGCCGCAGGCCGGGTCCAGAATGGTGATGACCTTTCCATCGGTATTTGCAATTTCGTCCATATCGGGATCGAGCAGCACTTCTACCATCAGTTCGATTACCTCACGGGGCGTGAAGTGCTCACCAGCAGTTTCGTTGGACTGCTCAGAAAATCGCCGGATCAATTCCTCGAACATATATCCCATTTCCAGATTATCAATCTGGGTGTCACTCATATCAATCTCCGCAAAACGCTGCACAACCAGATAAAGTAGATTGGCCCTTGAAAGGCGATCAATGACCCCGAAAATTTCAAAGTTATCCATGATTTCACGGACATCTTCGGAAAAGCCATTGATGTAATCCCGCAGATTAGCTTCGATAGCGTTGCTGTCATCCATCAGCTTTTCAAAATCGAACTGGCTGACATTATAGTAATCATGACCAGTCATGCGCTTAAAGATAGGACGCTTGTTGCTGACCGTCAAAGTCTTATTGGCCTCCATAATTTTTGCCTTGGAAGGTGCAAGTACACAGTCAAAGCGACGCAGCACAGTAAAGGGCAGAATCACCTTGCCGTATTCGCTCTGTTTGAAATCGCCACGCAGCAAATCGGCTATGCTCCATATAAAATTGGCCTGTTCATTGATGTTCATATATCTGCTCCCTCTTCCCTGAGTCTCTTATACCGTTCGTATGAGATAACGACGTTCTGCGGCTTATTTTGCTTGCTGACAATCAAAACTTTGTCCTGCTCGTTCACTTCCTTAAAAATGCGTGAAGCCTGGCCCTTTTGAAATGATGTAATCGCTTCGTAATCCGGCGTCACGGTAGAAGCGGACCTCTTTTTCGCCACAAAACCACCTCTTTTCGGCAAAATATGTCGATTTAATTTTAACATAAAGTCATTACTTTTCGCAAGATAAAAAACTACATAAAAGTAATGACTTTTTCTTATAAATCGTTATGGGGCAAGGCTGTCACATGGATTAATCCCTTGCCCTCTCTTTTTCTTGCATATTCGAGAAGATCTCTTGCATTGCTGGCAGGGTGCCACGCATAGGCAATGAGAAAATCAGTATGATCGACCATATACCGATTTGCCCTGACAATAGCAACCTTACGAGGGACATTTTCCATCCCTGGAGGATAGTAGGTACTGTCAAATCCATCCGGTACAGGAATCGGGCGCTCTGCTGGATGGTACGGCAGCAATAATGTCAGTCCGACTTCTGGATGAGCTTGTTTTGCGGTTTTAACGGCTTTTGCCGCAAAACCGTCAAAACATCCATAATGACCAACAATAAATTCGGTAACGCCGTAGCGGACTATATGCTCCTCAACAGTGGCGCATAGCACTGGATAAATTTCTTCCGGTGTTTCTCTATGCCCAATAAAGAAGCAGCTCTTCTGTCTCACTGAAATCATTCCCCTCTTTTACTTGTGCATATCGTTAAAATTATACGACTAAAATTATTAAAGAGCAACGACAAACAAAAGTATAATTTACGAAGAACGCAAGCAAAGGGGTGATGCAGGTGAAAGATATTCTCTCTGCCATAAACACATATCGAGAGGAGCGGGGCTGGACGGAGTATCAGCTTGCAGAACGCTCTGGTTTGCCGCAGTCTACGATCTCCTCGTGGTATCGCAAGAATATGGTTCCCACTATTCCGTCGTTGGAAAAAATCTGTACGGCTTTTGGCATCACGCTTTCTCAGCTGTTTGCAGAAGAAGATTCACCAGTTTCTCTGACTGATTCGCAAAGAAGGCTCCTTGAACGATGGTCGAGATTGAGTGAAGAGCAACAAGCGGTAGTGTTTGCTTTGATTGACAAAATGTAAAAAGCCGCCAGAAGCAGCATCTCATGGATGTGCCTCTGGCGGCTTTGCTTATGAATCGAAATCCAACTGTGGAGTCTCTGTTACGGTTCGCAGGTATTCTTCCGGATCGCCATTCAAAATCAATTCCGCATAAGACAGCGGATCGTTGTAGATGAGCCAGTCCAGTTCAGACCGCTGGAAACGGCTGTTTGCCACCTCATCCTCAACAGCGGTACAGTTAATGGAAATTATGCTTCCGTTAGAATATTTCAGTTCCACACAGCCGGTATCCATGTTAAATTCACAGGAAAGTAATGTTTTCATAATGCTATCCTCCAATATTGGCTCTGTTAACAAGAAAAACTCCCGCCTGATTCCTGTTAGGAATCAGGCGGGAGTTTCGTATGCACCCGAAAACCGTCAGCTAACAGTTGATAAGTGATTTAGTTCCTTATCACTGTTAATCCAATGGTTCCAGGGTTTTCCTTTTTGCCTTAAATTGCAAAATTTTAGTTCATTGCCGTCCCAGCGGCGTCCTAAATTTAATATTTTGCATTTCTGCCAATCATATTTTCGATGCTATAGCATGTCAAAAATTCATACTGGATGTCTGCCACCTGTGCAATAAGGAGCCAGGCATATCAAAAAGGGGGATGTATTTTACATTCCCCCTTTATTATGTGGAAGAAGTTTAAACATGAATATTTTAGCAGTTTATGTCCTAATATATACAAAGAAGAGTTTTCTTGTCGCAAATTATAGCTCAGTGAGATTAAGGAACCAATCTATATAACTTGATATATTCCGCTGTAAAAAGAGAAATAAAAATTCTAAATATTTTTGCTGTTCTCAGCTTTCTATTTCGTTATTCCAAATAGAGACATTTATTAAATAAAAACTCTAAATCTCATTAAGTGAGGAATATTTCTGGATATTTTTATACACTGGGCCAAAAAATAACTTATTCGTACGACAACGGGCCGCGGTTCGGCTCGTTTATGACGAACCGATGGAGAAACTGACCGAGAAACAGAACCTAACCACGGGCCCCATGGACCCGGCGGACTGTTATGTGCCGGGATTTGGGTAGAAAATAGATACCGTGTGCTTCCCGATGGCATGGGCTATGCGGAAATCCTGATCAGGCAGATGGGCATTACGGATGAGATGATTCGCAAGTACCGGGAGAAGGTTACACATGACGGGCTGGGAGCCTGTCTAAAAGCTCTGGCTCGACGGGGCTGGCTGGCTGCGGAGCCCGTCTATACCTGCATGGTACAACACACCAGAGAGACCCAGGAGGGCCGGGAACTGTGGGGGCGGTATTGGAGCGGTATATCCGTTGGTTCGAGTACCACCTAGTACAGTCTAAACACATTGATAGACCCGGATTAGAGTACACATAAAGCTGATAATGGAGCACTGCATGAGGAAGTACCGGAACAGACTGAGGCGGATGAAGCAGTTCTGGAGCATCCGGTATTTCATAAGAATTCCGGGGGGAGCCTGGGAAGTGAAAAAAGACCTGCTGCATTCATGCAGCAGGTCTTCTTGAGTGCGCAGTCAAAATCAATACACGCCGTACTTGTAAACGCGATCGGGAACGTCCTTATTGATCTTGTCCTCGTCGATCATGGCCACGGCGCGGACGATGGTGCCGTCGCCCATATACCAGCGCAGCGGGAAGGCACAGAACATGAAGCGCTGTCCCTTCACCTTCTCGATGTCGCCGCCCAGGTTCTCAATACCCATGACGTTGTTGCCCAGCAGGATGGTATGCACCGGCTCCCACTCGGGGTAGTCCTCGATGGGCTCATGACCAAACTCCTTCTTGTACTCGTCCACGATGCGGGGGACGTAGGGGCCGGGGCCGTGCTGGGCCGCGTAGGTATAGAGGATGTGGTCCAGCGCCTGCAGATCGAAGCCCACGCCCTTGACCTTGTGGTCCACCAGCCAGTGGGCGCCCTCGATGGACATGCCGGGGGAGTACATGAAGTAGTCGTCGTTCTCGCCCCAGCGCTGGTTCATGCCGGTGCAGATGAGGACCCAGTCGCCCTCCTGGATGCCGCCCTCCACCTTGTCGGCGGCCTTCTCGATGTCCTCAACGGTGATCAGCTCCCAGTGCTTTTTGGGGATATCCAGGCAGACCGCAGGGCCATAGTAGTTCTCCAGAGGCAGCTCGTGGGTGTAAGGAGACTCGGGAATCACGTGGGAGGGGGAGTCGGCGTGGGTGGAGTTGTGCATGTGGAAGTCGTTGAAGGTCTGAAGCAGACGATAGTGCATGGGCATGTGCTGCACACGGTCGATGTGGAAGTCGCCGTTGGAGGGCCACAGGGGATTGCCGCGGCCGAAGGGATGGGACAGGTCAACAAGTACGGTCTTGCCCATAGTATAAGACTCCTTTTCTTTATGATTAAAATTGAGTTGTAACAAAATCAGGAACAGACGGCGGGCTGAAAATGAAGATCTGTGGCGGTCTGGATCATCTCATCCCAGGTGGAAAAGCGGGTGCTCTCCTGCACGAAACGGTCCAAAAGCGCGTCGTCATAGATGAGACAGTCGGAATTCCAGTTTACAAAGACAGCGCTGGAGTAGCGAAAGCCCTCAAAGGACTGGAAACGGGTATTGGCCTGCATGAAGGAATCGTCAAAGATTTGCATCAGCAGGTCCTTCATTTTCTGGGGGTAGTCCACATATTGAAAAGCCATATCAACCTTCCTGACTGCCGTAGAACTTCTGAGCCTGTTCCTCCACGTACTTACGCCACACGGGCTGGTCGGCAGCCATACGGGGACGGATGTACTCGCTCATCTGGCCGCCCTTGCCGTGGACCAGCTCGCCGTTGCTGATGGACATATACAGCAGAGGCTCAGAGGGGGGGCAGCCCTCGATGTGGATGGCGTTGGGGTGCTTCTTCAGGTATTTGCGGGTACAGTTGCCGTGGAGCACCAGCTTCTCGTCGGGTACCTCGTCGGGCACTTCATTTTTTCCGCCAGCCACAACCACGAAGTCGGAGCGGCGCTCGTAGTCGCCGATGGCCTTCAGAGTCTCCATGTTGATGGCCAGCAACGCCTGACAGCTGGAGCAGGCGCCATCACACAGCACCTTGTACTCGGGCCAACGGGTGCTCATATCACCGATGTAGGGAACCCACATTTTCTTATAGCATTCGGCGACGGTGGCGCCCACAACGTCAATGTTCTCCCGCTCGGTGATACCCAGTCCGGTCTCGGCAGCCACCCGGAAGTAATCCACCGCCTCGGCGTCGATGCCGACCAGATCGCAGGCGATCAGGTCCACGGCCACGGGATCGGAGGACCCCAGGATGCAGCCCACTTCAATGGGAACGGGGGTATGGGGGGAGTAGCCGCTGGCGGGACGGATGGCGTCCACGATGTTGATATCCGCGCGGCACACGCTCCACACATCCATCATAGCCATGGTCAGATTCTGCTGGTGCATCTGCAGGTGTACAGCATCCTGCACCACACCCTTAATATTCTTCAGGGCGCAGGAGAACACCATGCTGGCGTGCGCCTTCAGGATGGGCAGGTTGATGAGATGATCGGCCTCCAGCAGGCGGCGGGGCAGCTTGACATGATGGAGGTTGGAGCGGTAGCCGCGGACAGCCACATTGATCAGGTCCTTGTCGGCCTTAATATCGTAGAGCTCCACGCCCTCCTCGCGGGCCACATCGGCTATGCCAGAGACCTCATAGCATTCCATGGTATCGCAGCCGATGGCGGCAGCCTCGGCAATAACAATGCTCTTGGGATTGGCTTTCTTGACTTCGCGGATGACTGCGCGGACGACCTCGGGATTGGTGCAGACCGAAGTATCGGCGGGGGAAGCGTGGCCGGCGTTGGGCTTTAGCATTACAGTGGTGCCGGGCTTGATCATGTTTGTTACGCCGCCCATCAGGTCAAAGACCTTGGTGACGCTGTCCTGAATACTGGCCTCTTTGGCCAGAGCAACCAGCGCTTTCTTGTCAGACATACTCAGTCCTCCCTTCAGTTCTTGGTAATCTCTATTTCCATCAATGGATTATGCAAGGCTGATGCCAAGTGTAATGAGCTGCTTTTTGCTAAATTGCAGGGGGATTTGGGGCGTGTTGTTGCAGAAATAGGACAATACACAATTGCTTGTTGCAGCGCTGAAACAAACTTAGAGTAGCTTATGAAGCTTTAGCAGCTCGGCGAAGGCGTAATCCCGGAATTTGCACACACTGTCGACCGTGTTGCCAATGGAGGGATCCCGGTTGGCGATCTCCTCGTCAACCCCTTGGGCGTATACCTCATTCCAGGGGGTTGACTCCTCGCCGTATTTATCGGCAATGGCCCGGAAGCCGCCTTCCACGCCCAGACTGATAGTGAGCAGCTGGCCGGTGACCGCCATACGCATGCCGGGGCCGAACATAATTGCCTTGTCCATGTCCTCCACAGAGCATACGCCGTCCCGCACGCACTCCTTGGCGGCATCTAGTGCGGCCCAGGAAAGGCGGTTGACAATAAAGCCGTAGATCTCTTTTTTACACACCACGGCCACCTTACCCATGCCAGTGTAAATCTCCTTGGCCTTTTCAATGGCTTCGGGGGCGGTCTGCTCACCGCCGCACAGCTCGATCAGAGGCAGCAGGTAGGCGGGGTTATAGGGGTGGCCCACCAAGATAGATTGGGGATAGAGGGAGCCCTCCTGAAGCTTGGTGGGGAAGAGCTTGGAGGTGGAGCTGCATATAATGGCGTCGGGACCCGTGACTTTCTGAATGGTGGCATAGGTGGATTTTTTCAATTCCAGCCGCTCGGGGATGCATTCCTGCACGAAATTAGCGCTCTTCACGGCATCCTCCAGATCATTCGAGAAATGACAGGCATTTAGTGCGGCATCGGCCTGCTCTCTGGTGGCGGCGCCAGCCCCAACTAGAATATCCAGGATATGGCTGATGTTCTGGCGCATTTTCTCATGAGGCACCACATCGTAGAGAACCGTCTGATAACCGTTCAGCATGGCGTTGGCAGCCAAGCCGGCGCCGATCATACCGGTGCCTACAAAAACTGCTTTGATATTGCCCATGTCACTTTCCTCATTTCTTTGTTTGTTATCCAGGGCGTCTATGGTTACTGCGTCCTTACGAAAAGAATAAAGCAAACGACGTGCCAAATATTTGAGCATTAAACAAGGCTACAAACGGCTTATTTTAATCTGGCGTTGCAAAATGGAATCAAATTGGGACAGTGAATGGCGCTGTTATTGCAAATATGCAACAGCAGCGCCGGTGAGAAAACAAGTAGTTAAAAGCAGAAAGATATAGAAGTTTCTGTTTGTTCCTAAAATAGGTTTTATGTGGAATCCTGTCCCTGTCTGTGATTTTTCTGGAGGAGCGTTGACAAACGAGTTGTAATGCTGTTAAATTAGTGAAACACAAGGAGGGCCTATGTAAGGCTTTCATTTTAAGGTTGATTCGCACAAGTGTGTTTATTGTGCCCGGTGCATCCAGCCCTGAGCTTCAGTGATCCTGTATTTTGATGAATCGGGATTGCCGGCCATAAAGCAGAAGGCCGACGGCGTTGTGTGTGGGGAATGGCTGCTGCGGCTGTCAGCACTGCATGGCAGAGCAGGCGGCTCTACCCTGGCAGCATCAGCAAAAGCGACTGGGAAAAGCAGTTGGAGTGAGAGCCGGGCCCGCAATCCCGGTGTCATGTTTTTTGTCACTGCGCCCCATATCCTTGTGATCCACTCATAACGGGAGTGAGGACAGTGGAGGACTGGTCCGGTATTACAGCCTGATTCTGGGTTTTGGCTATCTGGAATATCGCTATGCCTGTGGCGTACAGCGGGAGGGGACCGCGGAAATCAGGGAGCTGAACCTCTGAACGCCTTTGTACCGATGGAAAAGATGGATAAAGGAGAAACGTAATGAACCAGTATTCGGCCATACGAGAGGTGCGGAGGCTTCTCAGAGCAGTAATGGAGCAAAGCCAGCGACCGGAACTGATTGAACAGTTGGAGGAGATTGACGTCCGATTAAAGGCGTTTCATGACCGGGGCATTGATTTTAAAGAAGTGGTGGACGGGCTGGATGACAGCATCATGATTACCGATGCGGAGGGGACGGTGTTGTACATCAACCCTGCCTACACCCGCAACACAGAGATTACAGAGGAGGACGTGCTTAATCGGGATGTCCGTAGCCTGATTGGCAAGGACAAACTGTTTACCGGCGGCGCGGTGACCAGTGTGCTGGAGAGTGGGAAGAGCGCCTTTCGGCTCTCCACCACTTACAAGACCGGGGAGCCGTTGGTGGGCTATGTGGTGGGGACGCCCATCTTCAAGGAGGACGGCAGCCTACGCCAGGTAGTGGCTTGCAGCCGGCCCATCGTGACTCTCAGCTCGTTGCAGGAGGATTTTGAGGCATTTGTTAAGGAAATCAATGCCATCCACCCCAAGACCATCACCACGGACTCAGACAAGCATCTGTCGGAGGGAATGATAGGGAAATATGGCTCCTTGAAGCAGATCGACACTCTGCTGGACCGGGTGGCGCCCACCGATGCCTCGGTCCTCATCACCGGCGAATCCGGCGTGGGCAAGGAGGTGGTAGCGGACGAGATCTACCGCCGCAGCCTGCGGAAGAACAAGCCCTATGTAAAGATTAACTGTGCCTCAATCCCGGGACATCTGCTGGAGTCGGAGCTCTTTGGATATGAGAAGGGGGCCTTCACCGGAGCCAACACCAAGGGCAAGGTCGGCCTGTTTGAGTACGCTAACCACGGTACACTTATGCTGGACGAGATTGGCGATATGCCCATGGACCTACAGGTAAAACTGTTGCGGGCCATCCAGTCCCAGGAGATCACCCGCATCGGCGGAACCCGCCCCATCAAGCTGGATATCCGCTTTCTGGCACTGACCAACGCAGACCTAAAGAAGAAGGTGGCGGAGGGGAGTTTCCGCCAGGACCTCTACTACCGGCTCAATGTGATCCCCATTGCTGTGCCGGCGCTGCGGCAGCGCACAGAGGATTTTGAGGAGCTGTGCCGGCACTTTATTCATCGCTTTACCAAAAAATATGACCGGACCTTTTGCCTGACGGAATGGCAGATCGACTATATGAAACGCTATCAGTGGCCGGGCAACATCCGGGAACTGGAGAACGTGATGGAGTACCTGATCCTGTGCAGTTCCGGTATCGGCCGCATTGAGGACGATGTGCTGAGAGGTCTGCTGAACGTGCCGGAGGAGAACCTGGGGCTACAGCCGGCAGCGCCCGCAATTGTGGAGTGTGCACAGGAAGAGGAGCCGGAGGAGCTGCCGCCGGAGGACCTGGACTTCAACACCGCAGTGGCTGGATTTGAGAAAAAGCTGCTGGAGCAGGTGCTGAAGGAATCGTCCAATCTACGGGAGGCCAGCCGCAAGCTGAATATTAACGCCTCTACCATCTGCCGCAAGATCAAGCAGTATGGGATTGACTACGAAAACCGCAGAAGCTGATTCAAATAGAAAGCAGCAAGGGCCGCCCGATTATTCCGGCGGCCCTTGCTGCTTAGAGAGAGATTGAAATAGGCGGGGAACGGATTACTTCATCAGCTCCTGCTCGGTAGCCACGTCCTTGTTGTACCTGGTGGGATGGATGATGGCGGTAAGGATCATGTTGACCACAAGCAGGCCGATGTAGAAGATGTAGGCGCCCCGCAGGCTGCCGGTGACCCGGATGGCGAAGGCGTTAACCTGGTAGTTGGTCATGAGCACAATCTGCATCAGGGGGAAGAACACAGAGTTGACCATGGTGAAGCCATGGCGGCCGAACACAGAGGCGGGCAGGGACACGATGAAGTTGGCGGCGGCGCCCACGGCAATGCCGATCATAGCTACAGACACATACACACCGATTGTGGTGTCAGTACAGTTGATGGCCAAGGCGATGCAGTACCAGATCAGGAAGAGGATAATGGCCTTTTTGACGCCGAACTTCTGGTCAATGGCGCCGAAGAGGTAGGAACCGCACACGCCGATGATAGCGCACACCGTCATCAGGCCCACAGCGGCCTCCTGAGAGAAGCCCAAGCTGGTATTGCGGACCACCAGCTGGCTCATGACGCCGGTGGTCACCAGCTGGTTGATGCCGATGATGAGGGCGCACAGCCACAGCTCCTTGGTTTTCAGCAGCTTACCGGCAGTCCAGCCGCCGTTGTCCTCGCTGTTGCCCTGGAAGTACTCCCGCTCATAGACCTCGCGGGTCACGTTGTCAGGATACATGCCGCACTCCTGGGGGGTGTTGCGGACAAGAACCAGGCCGATGATGCCCAGCACGATGGCCCCCACCGCCACGTAGCTCATGCCGTTGGCAAAGCCGAAAGCGCCGATGGTGAAGGAAATCAGAGGCACATAGAAGGCGGAGCCGCAGTTATGGCCCATGGTGGTGAAGCCGTTGGCCAGACCCTTCTTCTTGGGGAACCACTGGGCAATCAGGGTGTTGCCGGCGATGTAGGCGGCGCCGTTGATAAAGCAGGTTACCAGGGTCAGGGCAATGAAGTAGGTGGTCAGGGTGGTGCTGTGCCCCAGAAAAATGTAGGACAGGCCGGCGCCGATCAGGCAGACGCCGGACAGCAGCCGGGGGCCCACGGATACGTTGATGCGGGCGATGAGAATATAGGCTACAACACCGATCATGCCGGCCCAGGTAGCCACGCCCAGCACCTGGTCGTAGGCGATGCCGGTGGACTCGGCGAAGGCGGGAGCTACGATGTTCAGGCCGTCAATGGAAAAGCCGATCAGAAAGAAGAACATCAGGGCCTGGTACAGGATGATGCCCCAGCCTTTGGAGAACTTCATGCTCATATTTTCACTGGCGATTTGGGAACTCTTTTTACTCATAGGTTACTCACTCCTCTTTTGTACTGTAGATGGTCAGCCCTGGCTCTGTTGTACCGGCTTGCGCCGGCGGCAAGACTTGCCTCCTCTCTCTCCATTTCGTTCAACAAATAGGTTAAGAGCAAAGTTGATGCCAATAAAATAGGATAAAATTACATGATAGAAAGGCCCTGGGCAAAAGGATAGCTACGCATCCGTTGCACGGCGGCAACAGGCATTTTTGCTTTGCAACAGCTATCCCCGGGCCAACTGTAGGAGGCTGACTACCGCGCCGTAGTCCAAGGCCCGGAAGTTGCCGCCCAGCGTTCCTGCCATATCGGGCAAAGCCAGCCGCGCCAGGTGCTCAATGGAAACGTCGCACAAACCAGCCTCCCGAAGTGTAACCGGAAGGCCTGACGAACAGAGGAAGTCCTGAAACGCGGAGATGCCGTTTTGGGCGGTTTGAATCTGGCTGGGACAAGAGGGGACCTGCCAAACCAGGGTGCAAAAGTCGGCAATGGCCTCGGTTTCATCGGTGAGCATATACTTGCACCATGCGGTCATCAGGATACCCAGGGCCGCACCGTGGGGCAGGCCCAGCTCGGTGGTAAACACATGAGAGAGGGCGTGACAGGCAAAGTCCCCCTCAAACCCCAGCATATTACTGTGGGCCACGGTGGAGGCCCACATCAGTTGGCTGCGGGCATCATAGCTGTCGGGGTGAGCCAGCGCCCGGGGCAGCTCTGTAATCACAGTGCGCATCACCGCCGCACACATCTGGCTGCGGAGGGTGCCCTGCTGCCCCTTGTGGAAATACCGCTCAAAAGCGTGAGAAAAGATATCTACCGCGCAGGAGGCGGTCTGTCGGGGCGGTAGTGTATAGGTGAGGACTGGATTCATCAGTGCGAAGCGGGGGCGGGTCAGAGGCTCGTCCAGGGCCGCCTTTTCGTGGAGGACATCGTGGCAGAGGACAGAGACCCCGTTGGCCTCACTGGCGGTAGCGGCGGTGGTGAGCACCACGCCGATGGGCAGGGCCCGCTGAGTTTGGGCTTTGCCGCTGTATAGTTCCCATAGGGGGACGCTGTTTTTGGCACCCAGGCTTATGGCCTTCGCGGTGTCGATCACACTGCCGCCGCCCACGGCCAGCAGCAGGGTGATCTTTTTTTCCTTGGCCAGCCGCCGGCCTTCCTCCGCAGTGGAAAGGACCGGGTTTTCCTGGATACCGCCAAAGAGGGTGACCGTAAGGCCGTGAGCCTCCAAATCGGCGGTGAGTCTGCCCAGCAGGCCGCTGCGGCGGATGCGATCGCTGCCGTAAAGCAACATGACGTTGGGACCAAAGGGGGCAGAGAGCGCCCCGGCATGGGTTTCCGCATCCCGGCCGAAGATTACCTGGGTGGGAAAGGAAAAGGTAAAGTTTTTCATGGAAGTATCACGGTCAGGCCATCTTGATAAGCACGGCGGTACCCATGCCGCCTCCGGCGCACAGGGTGGCCAGGCCGTATTTGCCGCCCCGGCGTTTCAACTCGTAGAGCAGGGTGACCACCAGACGGCTGCCGGTGGCGCCCACAGGGTGGCCCAGAGAAATGCCGCCGCCGTTGACGTTCAGCTTGTCCTCGTCGATGCCCAGGGTGCGCTGGCAGGCCACACACTGGGCAGCAAAGGCTTCGTTGATCTCGAAGAGGTCGATATCGGACACGGTGAGGCCAGCCTTCTCCAGCACCTTCTGGGTGGCGCTGATGGGGCCGATGCCCATCAGGTCGGGGGAAACGCCGGTGGTGGCCACAGCGACTACGCGGGCCAGGATGGGCAGTCCCAGCTTTTTGGAAAGCTCCTCCTCCATTAGCAGAACGCCGGAGGAGGCGTCGTTCATGCCGGAGGCGTTGCCGGCGGTGACCCGGCCGTCGGCCTTAAAGGTGGGCTTCAGCTTAGCCAGCTTCTCCAGGGTGGTGTCCCGGCGGACGTGCTCGTCGGTAGTAATGACGGTGTTCTCCCTCTTGCCATGGACGGTGATGGGGATGATCTCCTCCTCGAATTTGCCTGCGTCAATGGCGGCGGCGGCACGCTGCTGGGAGCGGAGGGCATACTGATCCATGTCCTCCCGGGTAACCCCGTAGGCATCGGCCACGTTTTCGGCAGTGATGCCCATAGAGGGGCCCACGCCCAGGTTGGTCAGGGAGTCCCACATGGAATCCCGCAGCTCCATGTGGCCGTACTTCTTGCCGTAGCGGGCGTCAAACACCATAAAGGGAGCGGCGCTCATGCAGTCGGCACCGCCGGCCATAATGCACTTGGCCTCCCCGGCCATGATCTGATAGAAGCCCAACTGAATGGAGGACATGGAGGAGGTGCAGTTGCGGTGGACGGTGATTCCGGGCACCGTGTCGGGGAGGCCGGCCTTGATGGCGGCCACGCGGGCCAGGTTGTTCTCCAAATAGGTGCGCTGGTAGTTGCAGCCCCAGATCACATCGTCGATGAGGGCGGGGGCCACGCCGGAGCGCTGGATCAGAGCCTGCATCACCGGGATGGACAGGTCCAGGGCGGTCAAGGTCTTGAACTGACCGCCGATGGTGCCGATGGGGGTGCGGCAGGCGGATACGATTGCAACATGATTCATACAGAATAACTCCTCTCAAGGTGTGGTGGGATTGGTTCTTTGAATATAAACTGCAAGTCAGATGCCAACAATTTTGCTTGATTTTTAGGAATAAACCTCCCACCTAACACTGCGATGATGCGGGGATGCAACAAGAAGGGGGTACAAGCAGGTGTGCTTGTTCCGAAAATGCAATAGCGGAGGAGAGCAAAGCTGTAAAACCCGGCTGCGGGACGGAAAACAGACGGGTGGGCATGGTGGACAATGTGATGTATATCAGGAACGTACCGGCTAAGAGCAACGTCCGGTTTGTGGAGCGGGCAGAGCGGGTCATCGAGGAGTACGGCAAGCAGGCCGCCACCCCTGACGAAGCCCGGGAGCTCTTAAACCTGAACATACAGGTGTATTTATTTAGGAAGAATGGTGGTGTCCATCGGTGGACACCACCATTCTTCGGTCCAACCTAAACAGCGCGCGCATGACCTGCGGCTTGGCCCAGAGGCCGGAATACCGGGATCTGATGACTGCCGCCTCCAAGCTGACCGGCGAGCGGGTAAACCGCTCCACCCACAACCACAGCGTAAGGGGGCGGGGGGCCGTGTGTGCCGGCGTGAACTACTGCGGCAACCCCGGATGTGACTTGGTGTTGGTGGTGCGCGGCTACCAGATAAGGTGTGCGGATATCGGATGGGTAACAGGGCGGAACGTCCTCTATTTCTGGCTTGCGGAGGAGCTCATGTAGCTGCGATAGGACACAAGTCCGCATCAAAGACGGCCAAGAAAGATGCAGAGCGGTACCCATCCGTCCACAAAGCAGCCTGTGGCGGGCTGGTGCGCATTGCGGCTGGTTATTGACAAGGCGCTATTTGACCAGGTTCAAACGCGCCTGTGCAAGCGGAAGCAGTGCTATTTCAGCAAGGTGAACTGCGGGGCTCTCTTTTGAAAGCAGGCGAACAGCAGGATTCCCTGCCTTTGCTGTCACCCCCATAATGTATTTGTCAGACATTTAGAGCAAACCAATGCTTTTTTAAATAGTGATTATGGTTTCATGCATTTCGCACAATTTAAAAGTATGATATAATAATATACCTAGATAATGCGGTGATTAGCGGAAAGGGTAGGTGGCCATGCAATCAGGAAAAGGCGTTGTTCATCTGACAGAACTGGAAAGCGGGGACTATAAAAGTATCTGTGAAAACCTTTACGACGGGATACACATCACCGACGGTACGGGTACCATTCTGTTCATTAACAAGGCCTATACCCGTACAACTGGAATCCTCCCGGAGGAGCTGTTGGGGCGGAAGGTATCGGAAATTGAGGCGGAGGGAATCCTTTACACCGGCTCTGTAACAGAACGCGTGCTGGCTCAAGGCAAGAGAATCAACTCTGTGGCCACGATTCATCGTTTGAATAAAGAAGTACTGGTGACAGGGACGCCGGTGTTTGACGAGGAGAAGAATATCAGGCTGGTAGTAACCAACACACGGGACTTCCCAGAGCTGAAGCGGCTGGAGGCTCAACTATTGGCTCTGGAGGAAAAGCAGGAAAAAGCAGTTCAGGAACTGGCCTATCTCCGCAGCCAGCAGGCGGGCGATAAGCAGACGATCTACCACAGCGCGGCCATGCGGGAAGTGATGGAAATTGTGCGGAAAGTTGCGCCGACGGATGTCACGGTACTTATCACGGGGGAATCTGGCACGGGTAAGGAACTCATCGCCAACGAGATTTATCAGAACAGCGACCGGTGCGGCAAACCCTTTATCAAACTCAACTGTGCTGCTATCCCTGCTGAACTGTTGGAGTCTGAACTATTCGGATATGAGGAGGGGGCCTTTACGGGGGCCAAACGAACCGGAAAAGCGGGCATGTTCGAGTTGGCCAATACCGGAGTTCTTCTTTTGGATGAGGTTGGGGATATGCCCATGGCACTCCAGGCCAAGCTGCTCCGGGTACTTCAGGAGCGCAGCCTGGTGCGTCTGGGTGGCAGCAAGATGATAGATTTGGATATCCGGGTGATTGCAGCCACCAATAAGGAATTGCTGACACAGGTGCGGCAGGGGAGGTTCCGGGAGGATTTGTACTATCGGCTCAGTGTGGTGCCTATCGAACTCAAGCCCCTGCGGGAGCGTCGGGAGGACATTCCGGTACTGGCCAGGCACTTTTGTGAGCTGTATCGGCGTAAATACGGAAAAGAGACCGAACTCTCCCCAAACGCCGTGGCAGAGTTAGCCAAGTATGACTGGCCTGGCAACATCAGAGAGCTGGAAAATCTGGTGGAGCGGCTGGTGGTTACCGACAGTGTGGGTGAAATTGGTGGCTGCCAGGTTGCGTCGGCGCTGAATTTTTCCGGTACCGCGGTACCGGAGGCTGGCCCTCAAAGGGCCAGCCTCAAAACTCAACTACAGACCTTTGAACGTGAATTGATCCTCGGAGCTCTGGAGCGGACTGGTTCCCTTCGCAAGGCGGCGGCCAGCCTGGGGGTAGAGCATTCTACTCTTGTAAAAAAATGTAAGAGACTGGGGGATTAGCTCCGCAAAACGGTGATTTTTTTGACCACTATGGTGAATTTTTTCCGACTCAAGGAATATAACATTTTTAAATTTCTATAATCAGCATAACTTGCCCAAGTTTTCTGGTCTACATGTGGATAAAGTACAAGGGTTGTATAGGGAGGAGAGAGAAGGGCCTGGTGATTATTTTCACCAGGCCCTTCTCTCTCCTCCTTCTCCTGTACCGCTATAATTCCTTGCGGCTCAGTAGATTCCGGGAAATCTATAAGGAATATATAAAATTGGCACGAAAATTGCGGAAGTAAATTAGTAAATTTGTAGGAGGAGGCAAAACCATGAGCGAGCTGAAGAACAAGACGATCATCACTGTGGCCACTACGGGCGCCTG
>MJGMD1__coassemble_1875_pt1 | contig 48844 bp, 42 predicted proteins | sample MJGMD1__metabat2_low_PE_006 | metagenome-assembled genome bin MJGMD1
GTGTTCCATGTCCTCCTCCTCAGTGATACAGCGGCTGTTCCAGCAGCGCCGGGTCCAGCTTTAAAGGCCTCATCATTTTTAAAGGCTGGCCTTGCTTGTTTACAAACCGCAGGCCACGGAGCAGGAAATCCGCAATGCGGCGGCGGTTTTCCTCATAGCGGGGGACAATGCTTTCCACCTGCATATCAATTACCTCTTTTCCATTTGTAACCGTAATTGCTTTCAAACGGAGGGCATTTTGATATGAGCGTTCGATATAGCCATCCAGACAGGTAAAGCTGTGAAGCTTTTGTTCGATCCAGTCCTTGTTCACAGGCTCGCCCTGATAATACTGAAAATCATAGCCATAATATTTGTAGGCATCCCGCAGAAAGTATTCTAAAAAGGCCCGTTCGTCATTGTTGGCAAATTCATCGTAGGTTCGGTAGACTGTGGCGGAGTCAAAGCCCCTGACATTTCCTTTTAGGGATTCCGGATTGATACCCTCACGACTGGAGCAGTAAGTCATACTCTCGGTATAAGGAAGATCCAGAAATTCCGCCAGAGCAGTAAAGGTAGCCCTGGGGTTGAGCTTGCCGTCCTCAAAGCGCACCAGCACGCTGTCCCGGTAGAGCCGGTTCCAAGGATCAATCAGATAGCTGCGGTTGAGAAGCCGCTGGGCGATCGTATCCGTGACCACCGCATCCTTACTTTCCTGGACACTTTCATCGGTTATGAAACGCACGCTGGCCGCATAACTGGTGGTCGGGCGACGCATGGGGGTGAAGGTCTTGATATAGGGGAACCCCTGAAACATAGGGGAGGAGCAGATCTTCTCATATTCTTCTGAGTAGAGAACCGGGGCAGTCCCATCCTTTGATTCGCGGACCTCATAGAGGATGTTATAAAAGTGGGGCTGGAAAAACAGCGCTGGTGCAATCCGGGAGTGCGGGTCCAGACTGCCGGCAGTTTCAGGGCTATTTAAAAAAATCGCAACTAGGAGATCCTTTTCTGTTGGATGCTTTATCCGAGCCAGTTGCTGGCGAAGCCTGGGGGACAGCCATTCCGCGTTTTTACAGTCCTTCTTGAGTTCTGCAACTGTCTTACGGGTTTGTTCAAACATGATGGATTCATAGGACAAGAGGTTGGGGTGGCCATAAAAGATCTCGTTGAAGAAGTCGCCGCCGTTGTGGGCAGCCAACTGGGTGTGCCAGATCAGCCGGGTGACCTCCCGGATGCCCACCGGCTTGACGGGGTATTGGCTGTAGTCGATACCGAAACGGGCCTGAAAGTCGATAGGGTATTGCCCCACCTCTCCCTCAATTAAGAAGACCAGCTTTTTTCCAGGGAGGAGGGGGCGCAGTTCCAAGCATTGCAAGTAGGCGCAGAATGTCATCCAATCCGTGTAGTGGAGGTAGATGTGGTTTTCCCGGCCCACCCACTCGCTCTTGCGGACGTTGTCGTTCAGGTACTCCAGATGGTACTGGGAGTATACGTCCACCGCCAGAACGGGCTGCTCTAGATCCCGGAAAAAGTACCGGTCGATTACTGGATCATTGAAATTGACATACTTATCGAATCGGTCTTCCGCTTTGAGAAAGGGGACATACCCCTCGTCGTTGAAGGGGAAGAACTGGATGGGCAGGTCCTCAAAGGGGGGAAAGTCCTTCCGAAAGAGATAGGGATATTTGGCCAGGGCGGCGCAGTTGCGCTCATATTGACGCCGCTGTTTTTCTACATTGGGCAGGTAGAAGGCCTGGGTCATCAAATCCAGCAGCTCTGCCCGGTAGAGACCACGGTTATAGAGGGAGACAAAGGAGGTATAGGCTACCTGATAGCTCCCCCGAGAAAAAAAGAGATAGCTGGCCGCCTCCAGCTCCAGCTCCGGATTCCGCTCCGCCGCCTCCTGGAGTGCCAGAGTATAGGCCGCCTGGGCCTCCACGGTCTGTCCCAGCTCCGCCAGCCTGCGGGCGATTTCGATTGTATCCATACAATGTTACCTCATTCCAGACAAAAGCGGGGGCCGGGCACTGAGCCCGGCCCCCGCAGTGTTGTGGCTGTGATACCGTTTCGATCTCTTACTGGAGGAGCTGGAGGACGCCCTGGGGCACCTGATTGGCCTGGGCCAGCATGGCCTGGGCGGACTGGATCAGGATGTTGTTCTTGGTGTAGGCCATCATCTCGTCGGCCACGTCGGTGTCGCGGATGGTGGACTCGGCGTCCTGGATGTTCTCGGTCATGACAGACAGGTTGTTGATGGTGTGATCCAGACGGTTCTGGGTGGCGCCCAAGGTACCGCGGATGTCGGATACCGTGTTGATCGCGGCCTTAATCTTGTCCACAGCCGCCTTGGCACCGGCCTGGGTGCTAATGTCAATGTTAGCAATGCCCAAAGCCTTGGCGTGGGTGTCCTTGATGGAGACGTTGAGCTGGTTGAAGGCGTCGCCAGTGTCGCCGATCTGGAGTGTAAGCGCGGTGCCGCCCTTCTGAACGGTATTGGCCTCCCACTGGCCATCTTTGGCAGTTCGAATCGTAATGCCGTTCTTGGCGGCCGCTGCCTTCAAAGAAGCCGTGTCGCTGAAGGTAGCGCCGTCAGAGCCGTCTGCTCCGGCGGCATAGGTGTACTTCATACCGTCGATCATGACGAAGTCTCCCAGCTTCGGCTGAGCAGTCAGAGTTGCCGTAGCGTCTGCACCCTTTGTCTTGCTTGCAATTGCAATATTACCAACTTCAGACGCTTTGGCGTTGGTGCCGTCCGCCTTCTTGGCAGAGAGAACGATGTTGGTGATCTTAGGCTGGCCGCCCTGAGCCTGGGAGGCAACCGCAGACTGGCCGCCGACCAGGTTTTCAACATTTATTTTAGTACCCGAGACGCTAAAGTTGAACATCCCGGACAGGGTATCATTGCCAGCAAGGGCAGCATTGATCTGGCCAGTGGTCAAAGAAGAAAGCTTGGCAACATTGCCGATATCAATGGTCAGGGACTGGGCGTTGCCATCCTGATCCGTGTAGACAACAGTAGCGGTTACATCCGCCGATTTGGTATAGGAACCCTTGGTAAAAGTGCCAGCATCTACATTCTTGACAGCCGCCGCGGTAGTGATGGCATTACCCCCCAGAATACCGGTGATGGAACTGGCGTCAAATGCCTTGATAGAAGAGGCGGCGTCCATGGAGCCGTCCAGCAGCTTGATGCCGTTGAAGTTGGCGGAGTCGGCGATGCGGTCGATCTCGCTCTTGAGCTGCTCAACCTCCTTCTGCAGGTTGGCGCGGTCGGTCTCCACGTCGTAGGTGCCGTTGGCGGACTGGTCGGCCAGCTCCACCATACGGTTGAGCATGTCGTGGACCTCAGTCAGGGCGCCCTCGGCGGTCTGCACCAGGGAGATGCCGTCCTTGGCGTTCTTCTGAGCGGTCTCCAGGCCGGTGATCTGGGCGCGCATCTTCTCGGAGATGGCGAGGCCCGCGGCGTCGTCACCGGCGCGGTTGATCTTGTAGCCGGAGGACAGCTTCTCCAGGTTCTTGGACAGGGCGGAGGTGTTGTTGGTGTAGTTGCGGTAGGCGTTCATCGCCATAATATTGTGCTGAATACGCATGATGTCTTACTCTCCTTAACATTGTTCTCCGGGAGGTTCCTTCCTCCCGGGCCGCAGGGGTGGTGGGTAGTGCAGCCCGTAGCCGGCCGGGCAGGCCGCGCAGACCCGGAATCTATTTCAGACAGGGCAGCCCCGCCCGGGACAGCCTGTTTGAAATTTGGAGGAGGGAGGGCGGCGGTTTGGACTGAGGACGCCGCCCTCCAGTGCGTTGCACTATCTGTTTGATCGGTGCAAAGCTGGAATTATTAAGTCCTTTTTGAAAAAATTTTTGGAACTGCGGAATTTGCCTGGAAGGGGTTAATTTTTGAAACGGATGGACGATTTAAAAGTATAGAGAATATCCTCTAGTCCTATATGGATTTGATTTACTGGAAAGGAAGATTGTACCTATGCGTTATGAATTGACTCAGGACCTGCTGACCGGCAACCAGTTGATTGACAGTGAGCACAGACAGCTCTTTGACGCCATCAACGCCCTAATGGACGCCTGTGCCCAGGGGGCCGGACGCACCAAGATCAATGAAACCGTGCAGTTTCTGAACAGCTATGTCAGCAAGCATTTCCGCGATGAGGAGCAGCTCCAGCTTCAAAGCAAATACCCCGGCTACAACGCCCACCACACCTTCCACGAGGGGTATAAGCGCGAATTGGCTGCGGCGGCCAACCAGATCGGCGCGGAGGGGCCCAGTGTGAAATCCCTGCATACCCTCAACACTCTGGTGGGCACACTGATTACACATATCCGCACCGAGGACAAGCGGGTTGCCCGCCACGTTAAGGGCGGCTGAGGCGGTGGGCGCCTGGGCAACGGCCGGGGACGCCCGCGGCGGCGGGGCGGCTTCTGCGGAAACCGTTTTCACTCCCTTTGCCCGCTGCCGCGCTAACGGAGGAGTACACCATGCGCGAAACACTGTTCGACTACTGTAAACGAACCGGGGAGCTGGAGCTGCTCCGGCAGTGGAATTCTGAGCGAAACGGAGCGCTTACCCCTGAGACGGTGAGCTATGGAAGTAAAAAGAAGGTGTGGTGGCGCTGTGGGAAAGGCCATGAGTGGCAGGCAGAAGTGACGAGCAGGACCAGCAACCACACAGGCTGCCCCTTTTGCAGGGGCGTCATGGCGTGGCCGGGAGAGACGGATTTTGCCACGCTATGGCCGGAGCTGGCCGCCCAGTGGCACCCGACCAGAAACGGAGCGCTCACCCCGAGCGAGATGCTCCCCGGCAGCCACCGGAAGGTGTGGTGGCGCTGCGAGAAGGGCCATGAGTGGCAGGCGGAGGTAAAGACAAGGGTAAACGGCTGCGGCTGTCCGGTCTGCGCCAACCGTAAGCTGGCGGAAGGGGAAAACGACCTGGCAACCCTGCGCCCTGAGCTGGCCGCCCAGTGGCATCCAACCCGGAACGGAAGCCTGACCCCCGAAGACCTTACGGCTGGTACCAGACGCAAGGTATGGTGGCGCTGCGACAAAGGCCATGAATGGCAGGCCAGTGTGCTGTCACGAACCAGTCTGGGAAACGGCTGCCCGGTCTGTGCCGGCAAGCAGATCATTCCGGGAGAAAACGATTTGGCCAGCCAGTTTCCCCAACTGGCCGCTCAATGGCATCCGGACAAAAACGGCGCCCTGAGGCCGGAGAATGTCTCACCCAACAGCAATCGAAAGGTCTGGTGGCTCTGTCCCCTGGGCCACGCGTGGAAGGCCACGGTGACCTCCAGGAGCAGGGAGGGGGCGGGGTGTCCCTTCTGCGCCGGGCGGAAGGTCTGGCCCGGCTTTAACGACCTGGAGACCGTGGAGCCGAAGGTCGCCGCCCAGTGGCACCCGACGCTGAACGGCCAGTTGACGCCCAGAATGGTGACGGCTGGGAGCCGGAGAAAGGTCTGGTGGCAGTGCCCGGAGGGACATGTGTGGAAGGCGGTCGTCTACTCCAGGGCTGGAAAACGAAAGTGCGGCTGTCCGGTCTGTGCCGGACGGATCAGCGAAGCGCGGATGAAGGCATACCGGCACATGGTGGGGGAACAGCAAGGGAAAACGGAGCGCTGAACGGCTGTTCACTGCACGGATAAGAAAATAGGCAACAAAAAAGCTGCATGGAATTCAATTCCATGCAGCTTTTTTGTTGCGGGGACGCCTGGGCTTTGGGAAGTCTGCTTTACGGCGGAAGGTCCCATATGGTTACTGCGGAGGCTGAGCAGTACCGGTATCGTCCTTGCGGAAGGTGAATCCCCCGGTCAGCTCCTTTAGCAGCTGAGCCTGCCCCGAGAGCTCCTCGCTGGCCGCAGCGCTCTCCTCTGCTGTGGCGGAATTCGTCTGTACCACACTGGAGATCTGGTCAACGCCCTCGGATACCTGGTCAATGGAGTGGGCCTCCGAGACAATGTTGCCGGCCACCCGGTCAATGAAAGCGACGGTATCCTGAACCAGACGGGTGGTCTCTTCCAGAACCGCGCTGACCTCCCCAGTCAACTGGCCGCCCCGCTCCACATTTTTGGTGGAGCGCTCGATCATCTCCTTGGTCTGCTTGGCGGCGTGGTCCGATTTGGCGGCCAGATTGCGCACTTCGTCGGCCACGACTGCGAAGCCCTTTCCGCTGGAGCCGGCCCGGGCGGCCTCCACCGCGGCATTCAGAGCCAGGATATTCGTCTGAAACGCAATGTTTTCAATTGTTTCAATGATTTGGCTGATCTCCTGGTGCCCCTTCAGAATATCGGACATGGCATCCGTCAGCGCAGACATCTTTTCATGGCTCACAGTCACCTTTTCGCCAGCCAGGCCGGACTTTTCCTTGACCTGGGTGGAGGCCTCGGCATTTTCCCGGGCTGTGCTGTCGATCTCGGATATGGTAGCGGAGAGCTCCTCCACCGCGCTGGCCTGCTCCGTGGCGCCCTGTGCGAGCGCCTGCGCGCCGGAGGATACCTGCTCGGCGCCGGCGGAAACCTGGTCCGCGGCCAGATTGATTTGCTGAAGCGTGTGACTGAGGTTGCGGTTGATGTTGCGCACGGAGGCCAGGATATTCGTATAGTCGCCCTGGTAGAGGTCATAATCCCTCGAACGGACATCAAAGTTCCCGTCGGCCATCTCCCCCAACAGGTAGCCAATATCACCGATCAGTTCCTGAAGCCGCGTGGTGATCTGCCGGGTAGTGAGCGAAAGGACACCGATCTCATCTCTGCGCTCGTAAGTGGGGACAGGGGAGGACAGGTCTCCCTGCTCCAGAAGCTGAAGGCGCTCGGCGCAGGCCCGGATCGGATTGCCGATCTCGCCCGCCATTCGAACCGCCAGGAGGATGGCAATGACCAGGATGACAATTAAAAGAATGGCGGTCAGAAGTGTGCTTGTATAGGTGGCGCCCAGAAAATCCTTAACGGGCGCGGTGACAGCGACGGTCCAGCCGTCGGTCTGGGGAACCGGGGCGTAGGCCAGATATTTCTGGGCGCCGCTTATCTCATAGCTGCCATAGCCGCTGTTCCCCGCCCGCATGTCCGCGTGCAGCGCCGCCAGGGCGGAGAGGGAGGAATCCTGTTGGGCCTCCTGCTCAATGTTCTGAACCGATACTGTGTCCAGCGTGGTGTCCGCAATCGTCGTACCAGTGGAGTCAATCATGTACGCGCCGCTGTTTTCGCTGATATGAATGGACTCCATGATGTCATTGAGGAAGGTTTCATGGGGCACAAAGTAGACTACACCGGCGACAGTGCCGCCCTCTATGCCGTTCAACCAGACAGGCGCGGCCACCATGATGGACAATTCCCCTGTAACTTTGCTCAGGGTTGGCACGGAGATACAGACCTCCCCCTGAGCCGCCTGCTGGAAATACGCGCGGTCGGAGTAGCTGTTTCCGTCAAACAGGCTCCTGCCCGACAAATCCAGCAAATTGCCGCGCTCCATACCATAAGACTGAGCCCAGTGGTCTACAATCCGCTCCTTTTCAGTGACGGGAACGGCGCCGTCGCTGAGCTCTGGAACCATACCCAGGCCGCGAACCGCGTTTTGATAGGACAACAGCTCGTAGGAAACACGGGTGGCGGCGAGGGATGCGGTGGACTCCAGGCTTTGCTCCAGCATCGAATGGGAGCTGATGTAGTTGGCTGCAATTCCTACGCCGCCGCAAATCAGGGCCGCTGCTGCGGTCATTGCCAAAATGCGGACCAAGAGCTTTTGTTTGATGCTCCTCATGATAGATTACCCCCCTAAATATAAGAACCTATTTCACCAATCCAAAAGAAAAAGGATAGGCGCCAAACACAGACTGCTGGCCAATTGATTGGGCCCACGAAACTCGTTTGGCACTTATCCCTTCTCTTCCTGCGCCTGCCTTTGCACAGCCAGTACAGGAAGCGGTCCTTTTACTGAAATCATCAGCGGTTATTGAGGTGGTTCATCAGAACACTGGCGATGTTGTCGCAGGAGGCCTGAACCGTGACTGCTCCAATATCATGGGCCACCATTGGCATGCCGTAGACTACGCAGGAGTCCTTATCCTGGCCGATCGTGTACGCCCCGGCCTTCCGCATCTCCAGCAGGCCGCTGGCCCCATCCCGGCCCATCCCCGTCATGATGATACCAACCATGCGGCAGCGGACCGAGGCGGCCATTGAGGAAAAGAGGACATCCACCGAGGGCCGGTGCCCGCTCACCTTTTCGCCCGGAATACAGGAGAGTGTGTAGCGCGGGCCCATGCGCACAACCTTGGCCTGATAATCCGCAGGCGCCACAAGTGCCAGGCCAGGGCGGATTTCATCGCCGTTGACAGCCTCACGCACTTCCATTTGGCATAGACGGTTGAGGCGCTCGGCATACATCTTGGTGAACCCGACCGGCATGTGCTGTACGATCACCATGCCGGGAATGTTGGCCGGGAGCCGCCTGAGCACGTTCAGCGTGGCCTCTGTGCCGCCTGTGGAGGCGCCCAGACCAATGACGGTCTGCTCCGGCGCCCCATCGCCGCCAAAACGCAGCGGAGCGGCGGGGGCGGCAGGGTGGGGCAGGTTGGCACGGGATAACCTGGCATGGGAGGCCACAATAATTTTATGGGTCAGGGCCTGGAGGAAGGATTCCCGGCTCTCTACCGCGTCAGGCTTGCGCACAAAGTCCACCGCTCCCGCGGCCAGCGCATCAAAGACCCGCAGGTTAAGGGAGGAGACGAGGATGACGGGGAGAGGATGTGACGGAAGAAATTGCTTTAAAAAATCAATGCCGTTGATGCCGGGCATTTCCACATCCAGCGTCATTACATCAGGGGAGAGGTGCTGGAGTTTTGTCTTTGCATCCATGGCATTGACTGCATCCCCCACCGCCTCGATGCGGGGTGAGGCGGAAAGCCCCTGGATGATGACGCTGCGTGCCACAGCGGAATCGTCCACGACCAAAACGCGGATCTTTCGATTTGTGGTCTGCATAAGTACCGGAACCTTTCTTTGCGAGATTTACTGGTGCGTCCCGAGTGGAAGCTTTTGATAAACCGCCGGGGCGGCCGTTCGGAACAGCCGGGTCTGCCCCAGAGATTCGGAGTGACTGATAAACAGGTATCCGGTTGGATGCAGGGCATCGTAAAAGCGCCGGACCAGGGCGTCCCGGGTCGCCTGATCAAAATAAATCATCACGTTGCGGCAAAAAATTACATCAAATTTCAGCCGGAAGTGAATGGGGTCCATCAAGTTGAACGTGCGAAAAATAACATTCTGCTTCAGTTGGGGCGCCGCCGTATAGAGACAGGTGGCGTCATCCTTCACAAAATAGCGCTTGAGCCATTCACCGGGCATATCAGCGGGCAGCTTGTACTGCCCCGCCTTGGCCTTGGACAGGGCCTGCTGAGAGATGTCAGTGGCCAGAATCCGGGTGTCCCACTGGGATGCCTGGGGCCCAAAAAACTCTTTCAGGTAGATGGAGAGCGTATAGGGCTCCTCACCACTGGAGCAGCCCGCGCTCCAGATGGAGAGAACCCGGTCTTTCTGATGGCGGCGGGAGAGCTCCGGCAGTATCACATCGCGGAAAAAGGTAAAATGGTCGGGTTCCCGCATAAAAAAGGTATAATTCGTGGTCAGCTTATTGAGTACCAGCTCCAGATCAGCGGGGTCCTGCTTTTTGAGCAGGTGGTCCAGAAAGGCAGAGAAGTCCGGATACCCGCGCTCCCGAAGGGAATGGGAAAGACGGCTGGTAATCAACTGCTTTTTTTTACTCAGGTCAATCCCGTAGTTATCCTGAATAAAGCGCACCATGCGCTGAAAATCAGCGTCTGAAACGGACATATCGCGAAACAGCATATTCAAAACAGGAGCCTGCACTTTCTGCCCTAAGGCTGGTTGAGAATTTGAGGACAGTCAAAGACCAGCATGGTCTGTTCCTCGGACAGAGAACACATGCCGGAAACCAGATTCCGGGTGTCCTGAGAGGGAGAGGGCAGAATCAGCGCTGTATCCACATCAATCATCTTCTGCACAGTATCCACCAGAATACCTACCAAGGTGTCCTCAATGTTGAGAATGATGATACAGTTGTCACTCTGGCTGGGCTGTCCCAGCAGCAGGCGGATGTCTACGATGGGGATGATCTGTCCCCGCAGGTTGATGATTCCCCGGATGTAATTTGGTACCAGGGGCAGCTTGGTAATGGCGTGGTTGGTAATAATCTCCACCACGTAATCTGCCGACACGCCGAAGAGCAGGTTGTCCGAGCAGAAGAGCAGATACTTCACCGTCTGGGCATCCAGTGCCGGGGCAGGTACGCCCTCCTCCGGTACGGCGTTGAATTGGTTATCCTGATCCATGGTTATAATGCCTCCTTAACGAAAGGGAGAGTAGAGATTGGCCACATCCAGAATAATGCTGATGTTGCCATCCCCCAGAATCGTGCACCCCGCGATGCCGCTGCGCTTGATGTTGAAGCTGTTTAGGTAGCTGGGCAGGGGCTTGACCACGACCTGCTGTTCGCCCAGCAGCTCATCTACAAACAGGCAGTAGGAGAGTTCACCGGCCTCCAGCCAGATCAGGATGCCGTCCTCTACCTGGGTGCATCCCTCCTCGATCTGATAGAGCTCCCGCATGCGCACCACAGGATAAAAGCTGCCCATACACTTGAAGATCTCTCCGCCGGCAGCGTCGTGTACCAGTTGATCGGAGTGAATTTTGAAGGACTGGCGGATATTGTGGATCGGGATGGTGAAAATCGAGCCTCCGACAGATACCTCCATACCGTCCATAATTGCCGTGGTCAGCGGGATTTTCAACGTGGTGGTCATGCCTTTGCCAAGCTCGCTGGTGAGAGAAACGGTTCCGCCTACCGCTTCCACGTTCTGCTTGACGACATCCATGCCGACACCCCGGCCGGAAAACTCTGTCACCTCGGTATTGGTGGAGAAGCCGGGAGACATGAGAAAGTTGAGGATTTCACGGTGGCTGTACTCCACATCGGGGGAGGCAAGCCCGTTTTTGACGGCCTTGCGCAATACGGCCTCATCGTTGACGCCCTGGCCGTCATCCCTGATCTCAATGATAACCTCGCTGCCGGTCTGCCGGGCGGAGAGAGTAATCTCACCAACGGGGTCCTTGCCCGCACGGATGCGGTCCTGGACATCCTCCTCGATACCATGGTCCATGGAGTTGCGGACAATGTGCATGATGGGGTCGCCGATGCTGTCCACAATGGTCTTGTCAATTTCCGTCTCCTCGCCCACCAGTGTGAGCTTGGCCTGCTTGTTGAGCTTTTTGCACATATCCCGCACGATGCGGTGCATTTTCTGGAAGGTGGCGGATACGGGAACCATGCGCAGGGACATGGACACATCCTGAAGCTCATCCGTGAGCTTGCGCAGCTGACGGGCGGATTTGGTAAACTCATCCAGGCGAAGGCCCTTCAGTTCAGGGGAGGAGGTGACCATGGATTCGGTGATGACAATCTCGCCCACCACTGCGGAGAGCTGATCCAACTTGCTCAGGTTGATGCTGATCAGGCTCTCGCGGTGAGGCTGGGGTGCAGACTCGGCCTTGGGGGCCTCCCGGGAGGAAGCCGGGGCCGCCGGCTTTTCCGCCGGGGGGGACTGATGTTCCGGGGCGGCGGGTGGGGGCGCCTCCTGATCGATGGCCTGGTAGGTACGCACAGAGCCGGCGTTCGTGACTGCATGGATTGCAGCATCCCGCTGTGCCTGATCCCGGAAATAGAGCGTAAAGCCGGAGTCCACGATCTGCGCCGCCGTGTCGGGATTGTGCTCCACATCGGCGGGAAGGTATTGGAAGCTATCCTCGGAGCCGCCGTCGCGGATTGTGCTCACAAGCATGAATGCCCGCAGGTTCTCCATGCCGGCACCCTCGTCAAAGAAGATCTGGAGAGCATAGGGGAAGCCGGGGACGGCTGCCGGACCGGAATCCGCCGGGGCCGGCGCCTCCGGCGCGGCCGGCGGAACCTCGGCCGGCGCAGCGGCGGCGCCATTTTGAATTTGCTGAATAAAACTATTAACTTTTTGGAGAAGACTGTCGATCGTCTGAGTGAGAGGTTGTCCGTTTTCAATGCGCTCAATTTCCCCGCGGAAAAAGTCGATGATCTGGAACAGCAGGTCGAACAGGGCGGGGCGCAGCGCCTCCGGGACAATCTCCATCGATTTGTCACGGACAATGGCAAACAGATCCTCCGCCCGGTGTGCGATTGTCATCAGGGAACTGTATTCCATCATGGCTGAAGAGCCCTTGATGGTGTGCATGATGCGGAAGATCGTGTTGACATCCTCTTCGGAAAAGCTGTCCTTTTCCTCGGCGGCCAAAACAAGGCTGTCAAGCTGCTCCAGCAGGGAATTGGTTTCGAAAAGGTATGCCTCTAAAATGCTGTCGTTTCCATTGCCCATCGGTACATCCTTCCTTTGCGTTGAACTTCTGATGTTCCGATCGACAGGATTGGCCAAAAAATAAGAGCAGAACGCGAAAAAGATACATGGAGTGGAATCCGGCCGCATTGCCACCCTCTCCAGGAATGAGATTTTAGAAAAGGGTGATTTGCACGTGGCGAATTTAGTGGGCGTGACCAATCCGGTTCCCAATTATGACGCCTCAAATAACAACCGCACACTGCCGGCAGCCCCAAAGCCAAGTGACACCCGGATTCAGAACATCCCGGACCCCAGCCGGGTGGGCCGGCCGGACGCCCGTACCGATCAGCAGGGGGCCAATGATGCGCTGAACTCCGGTGTGCTGCGCTATGATTCCAACCTTCAGTTTTTCCTGCAGCAGATGCGGGATATGCCGGAGTTGGGGGCGGAACTGTCCAAGCTGGTCACACTGATGCAGGGATTGGTAACCACGCCCGGCTTGGCGGCAGGTGTGACAGAAGAGTTATCCGGATTTCTGGAACTGCTTAAAATGGACCCCGATGCGTTCCGACAGTTTTTTCAGACGCAGATGGAGGCGGGCAACCGATTTGCAGGGCCCCTCTTCTCCCTGCTGAGGGAGGTTTATCAAAAGACGCCCGGCGATACCGTGCGGGGGGCAATTCTGAACTTTGCCAAACGCTACAGTGATTTTTCCGCCACGGGTCACATTGGACGCAGCATGCTCTCCCTGCTCCGGCAGCTTTCGGACTATCTGCCCCAGAGTTGGAGGGGACAGTTGGCTGAGCTGACGGGGAAGCTGGAAAACGGCCTTCAGGCCGGGGCGCGGGCGGAGAATTTAGAGCTGCTGCAGGGACAGATTCTGCCCTACCTGGGTTCTTATATCAAGCGTTATCACGATATGGGAACAGCACGGACGCTGCTTGGGATGCTGATGCTGCATATGGCCCGCTATGAAAACGGCGCGGAGGAGGGGGTCATGCTGGCGTTCCGGCAGTTGGGCGGCTATGGAGATACCCTGGCCGGTCTCAATCAGTTGGACGATCAGACGCTGTGGAAGCTGCTCCGGGAGAACCAGTTTACCAAGGCCGCCCAGGCGGATACATTTACGGAGCAGCTGGCCCGGACGGCGCAGCGGGCGCTGCAGGGAGAATACGGCACGGACCTGCGGGAGGCGTTTCAGGAGATCGTGCGGTCCATGCTGCTCAATGAGAGCGTATTCCTCCCGCTGCACCATACCATTGTCCCGCTGGAGTGGGAGGGCAGGCGGATGTACTCGGAGTTATGGGTGGACCCGGACGCGGAGGAGCGGGAGGAGGCCCGGGATGGGCGCGGGGACGGACATAAGATCCAGTTCCTGTTCAAGATGGATCTCCCCTCAGTGGGCTTTTTGGAGATGACACTGGGGGCCGGAAAGGAGCAGGTGGATGTGAGTGTCTACGGCCCGGACAGTGTGACAGCCCACAGCAGCCTGATTGCGGAGGATTTAGGGCAGATTCTGGCCGATCACGGCCTGAAGGGGAGAAGTGTCCAGGTACAGAAGCACACCCGTCCGCTGACGCTGACGGAAGTATTTCCGGGACTGTTTGAAGGGGAGCGCGGTATCAATGTCAAAATCTAAACAGGGCGGCTCCGGGCGCGCGGTGGCCCTGCAATATGGCCCGGGCAGTGGTGCGCCGGTGATTGTGGCGTCCGGCATGGGCCACCTGGCCGAGCGGATTGTAGAAGTGGCGGTGGACAGCGGCGTTCCCGTCTATGAGGACAATTCCCTGGCGACCATTCTGTCCCAGATGGAGCTGGGCAGGGAGATTCCGGAGGAGCTCTATCAGGCCATCGTGGACATTTACATTTACTTTTTGCAGTTCGACCCGTCGGACCCGGAGAAATACCGCCGGGAGCGCCGGGAACGGCTGGAGGCGAAGCAGGCAAAGGAGTGAGCATGCGATGAGCTATAAATACATGCTGCTGGACAGCCGGGGAGCCCCGGTGGCCCAGGGGGTTTCCGAGGATGGACCGGAAAAAAACGTTTGGCAACTCCGGATCGCCCACGGGGATATCAAGCGGGTGCTGGGGCATGAGTACATCAGCCTGGTGGGAACCTCGGAGCAGTTCCCGGCGATGGAAGGGCGGATTGTCCGGTGCCGGGATAATCTCGTCTCGGTAGAGTCGGTGCGCATGTTGGGGGAGGAGGTGCGCCGCAACCTGCGCATGCCGGTGCGGTTTGAGAGCTTCCTCTATCCGGTGAGCGGCCGGTGGCGCGGGCGGATGCCGGTATTGAGCAACGATCTGAGCTGCGGCGGAGTGGCCTTTTTCTGCGCCCGGAAGCTGGAGGTGGACGAGGTAGCCGAGATTGTAATCCCGGTTACAGCAGAGCCGCTGGTACTCAGGGTAAAGATTTTACGCGAGCGGCCCTCTCCGGAGCCGATTCCTCTCTATGCGGCGGAGTTTGTTGATATGCTCCGTGAGGAAGAAAATATGGTCTGTGAGGCCGTGTTCAGCCTTCAGTTCCGGCATACGGCAGAAATGTAAGCAGAGCAAGAGAAAGGATGGCGAAACGATGATGAACCTCTGGAAGGGAACTGTGCGCCGTGTAGGCGCCACCCTGCTGGCATGCGTCCTGCTGCTGGGGCTGCTCCCGCAGCTGCCCCGCCAGGCCGGGGCAGCCAATACAGACTCCTATTTGCAGCAGATGGTGGATTGGGGCTTTATGCGGGGGGATATATCGGGGAACCTCCGACCGGACAACCCCATTTCGCGGGCAGAGTTTGTGACGGTGATCAACCGGGCGCTGGGCTATGAGAAGCTGGGGGGCGATCCCTTCCAGGATGTGCCGGATTCCGCCTGGTATGCGGAGGATGTGGATATCGCCTATACGGAGGGCTATATTTCCGGCACGTCCAAGACCACCTTTTCCCCCGACAGCAGCATTACCCGGGAGGAGGCGGCCATTATCCTCACCCGAAATCTGATGCTGCAGCCGGATACCGGCGAGAACACCAGCTTTACCGACAGCCGGGAGCTGAGTGAGTGGAGCCGGGGCTATATTGCCACGGCAGCCCGGTACGGCCTGGTGAACGGCTACCCGGACGGCAGCTTCCGCCCCAAGAACCAGATTACCCGCGGAGAGGCGGCGATCCTGGTGGTAAAGGCCGTGGGCACCCCGGTGCAGACAGCCGGAGTCCACAGCCTGGGGAGCACCTGGGGCAATGTAACCATTACGAGCTCCGGCGTCACCCTGAGGGATACCGTGGTGGGCGGCAACCTCTACATAACGGGCGGCGTGGATCTGGGCGAGATCACGCTGGAGAATGTGACCGTGCTGGGGGAGATCGTCATCAGCGGCGGCGGCGTGAGCGAGGGCGGAGACGACAGCATTGTGCTGCGCAATGTGAACGCGCCCAAGCTGATTGTGGACAACATCCCCAACCAGCAGATTTCCATCCGCGTGGAGGGCGACGGGGTCATTGAACATACCAGCGTGCGCACCGACGCCTATCTGGACGACCGCACCCCCGCGGGGTACGGCCTGAGCAGGATCGCCCTGGAGGGGGAGGACGGCCTTTCCCTCAACCTGGCGGGCAATGTCAAGGAGGTCACGAACCTGACGCCCAAGTCCAGCATTGGCGTCGCCAGCGGACATGTGGATACCATTAACGTGGACGAAAAAGCTACGGATTCGACTCTGAACATTGCCTCGGGCGCTGAGGTGGACAACGTGAACCTGGACGTGGCCACCTCCGTGACCGGCGACGGGGACATCGGCCACCTGACCGTCAACGCCCCGGGCAGCACGGTGACGATGTTGCCGGATCAAATCACCATCCGGCCCGGCGTGGAGGCCACCATTGACGGGGAGAAGATGGACAGTGAAGCGGCGGCGGAGTCCTCGGCGGACCCGAGGCTGCTGGCGGGCTACCCGGAGGTCACGGATCTGGCGCCCACCAGCGCCACCGCCCGGTTCAGCGCTAATAAGAAGGGTACCGTCTATTGGGCGGTCACCTCGGTGACCGACGGCTCCGTGGGGGTGGACGATTTGCTCAACCCCTCGTCCTACAGCCCCAAGATTGTCAAGAGCGGCACCCTGAGCCTGACCGGCTCCAGCCAGCCGGGCAGCGTCAAAATCAGCGGCCTGACCTCCGACGGCTCCTATTACCTGTCCGCCGTCTTTGTGGACGCGCGGGAGGAGCGGAGCCCGCTGAAGGTCATCTCCTTTACTACGCCGGACAACACCGTGCCCAATTTCGCCTCCGGTTACCCCTATATGTCCAAAATCACCAGCACCTCCGGGCAGGTGACGACCATGGCCACCAAGTCCTGCCGGCTGTACTGGGCGGTGCTGCCCAAGGGGGCGTCCGCCCCCACGGCCAACGACTTTAAGGCCAACGCCGTCAGCGGCAATCTGGGCTTTGGAACCCTCGATGTGACCAAGAACGTCTCCAATACATTTGACGTGAACAACGTCCCTCTGGAGGAGCTGGAGTCCTACGACCTGTACCTGTGGCTCACCGACGTGGACGGTGGGCAGAGTTCCGCCGTCAAAAAGGTGTCCTTTACCACCGTAGACGGTACACCGCCCCGCTTCAATACCAACCCTACAGTAAATAAGGTGAATGCCACCTCTGTGGGGCTGTATGCCAACCTGAACGAGGCGGGCACTCTGTACTGGGTGGTGGTGAAGGAGGGGGAGGAGTACCCCAAGCCCCTGGCCGGACAGTCCGGAAAGGTGGATTTGAGCAGCGACAACGCCAAACTCCAGGTGTCGGCCGGTATGAACGCACTCAAGAACGGAAAGGTTACCATGACCGAGGGGAAGGACGTCTCCTTTACCGTCAGCGGCCTGGAGAAAGAAACTGCTTATGACCTCTATTATGTGGCCCAGGATAAGGCGGGAAACTACTCGGAGACGGTGGGAAAGATTACGATTCATACGCTGGATCCCAATGCGCCCACTGTAACCCAGGAGTTCACCAAGTATAACGGAACCGACTCCACTACCCCACTGCCCAATACCGATGTCCGGCTGGTGTTCAGCGAGGGGATTCAGGACGCGGGGACGAACCAGAACCTGTATGAGCTCTATCAGAAGGTGGCGGCTGGCACCGAGCCGAAGTCAAAGCTGGCCGGGCTGCTGCGGGACAGCATCAAGCTCTACCAGGACACGGGAAACGGCCCGGCCACTCAGGTTGTGGATTACAAGGATGACAAGGACAACTGGACGATCAATTACGAAAATGTGGTGATCAAGCAGGAGGATGGCAAGACGGTGGTCGTGTTCCCGGGTTCGGGCGGAAGTGCCGATGCCGCCCTCAACCTCCAGAGCGGTGCGACTTATTACTTTGAGATTGAGGCCGGAAAGATCGCGGATACCTCTGAGAGTAAGAATGTCATGGGTAAGGTGACTCTGGACAAGTTTACAACGGTATTTGCCCAGGTAAATATTTCCACTGTCAACCAGGCTGAAATCACGGTCGGATCGGGTCCCGATAATAAGAAAACGGTTAATGCGGTATGGAAGCTGGACCCTGTGACCACAGATAAAGTAGGCGACTTCATTGATTGGGATATGCTCATTTGGACGGATACCAATCTGAGCTTTAACCTCTATCGGAGCACCGACGGAGGTCCGTGGGAGCAGTTGAACAAGAAGGGCGAAGTTACAATTACGCTTTCCTCTGCAACTGAAGGCTTTCTGGGCGTCAGTCTGACCAAGGATTTCTTGAAGGTGGGCGAAACGATGACCGATTTTGACCCGCTTAACGAACTCAAGGAAGGACAGACCTACGAGTACGCCATGGAATTTACCAGCGTGAACGGGGAGAGGGACAAGCAGGCGTGGAACGGACGGGTCAATATCCGCGTCAACGTGGTGGCGGGAAAAGACAATGATCTGCGTATGATGGCGACATCGGTGACGGAACAAAACTGGATGGACACAGTGGTAAACGGCGATCTCACAGACATTGGGCTGCCGAAAGACTTTACGTTGAAAGTGCCCTTCAGCGACCAGAGTATCCCGGAGTTTACAAGCGGATACCCCAAGTTTACTCCTGGTGCGACCGATGCACAGATGGAGCTGCTGCTGAACCGGCCGGGTACGGTCTACTATGTAGTGGCGCCGAAAGGGGATATCCTGACAACGGACAAGGACGGCAATAACTATAAGGATGAGCCTCACTATTCCAGCCTCCCTATAGAAGGCGACAGTACAATTACTATGCCCTCTTTCAATCAGCCGCAGGTCATGGATATTTTGAATCCGGAGAAGAGTTACAGTAAAAATCCCAGTATCAAGTATGACAATACTGCATGCCAGTCCAGCGTGGTAAAGCTTTCGGTGGAGGATCTGTCTCCACAGACAGACTATATCGTTTACTTTGTCATTCAGAATACGGCGCAGAACTATTCTGAGGTACAGTGTTACCGGTTTACCACGACAGATGTGGGGACGCCCTATATTACGTTGAACAACCAGAGCCCGGATGTACAATTTAAAACCTCGGAGAGCTCGGAGCTGAATTATGTTCTGGTGGCATATAATCAGATTCCCGATTTTCTGAAAGGAAAATTTGCCACTGAGGCCAATATGGACCAAGAAGATTTAAAGAAGTTCCAGAGCTCTGGCTTGAATCAGGATATGACTATCCTTGAGGCGCTGATTGAAACGGTGCGTCAGGGAAGCGGAAATGAAGGGCCCTCTGTCTTTGATATGTATGCAAAGGCATCTCTCCGCGACCGTGTTGGGAAATTGATTCGGCGGAATCAATCCGGCGACAGCATGACTACCGTGGCGTCCGGCCCGATCAGCCTGGAGAAAAATGTACCGCAGGTAAAGCAGTTTGAGCAGTACATGAACATGAATACACTCTATTACTGTCTCGCGGTTGCCCGGAACAAGGACGGCACGGAGGATGGCTTTAAGGCGATCGGCGGGGTCAATATCCCGGACAATGATCCGCCGGTTCTCACCGTAACGGGTGGAAAGGCCAACGCCACGGGTACAGGCTGGTCGGGAACCGTGACGCTTTCGTTCAGTGAAAATCTGTATTGGCTCAGCGAGGACCGGCAGACGCTCAAGGAGGTCTGGACCAAGAAGCCTGAAAATGCAACCCAGGGCCAGAAGGCGGTCTATATTCTGGACGAGGCATTCGGCATCGGCGGGAGTGCGGCGAAAAAGCTGAAACTGGCGAGCGGGGCTCTCGCCTCCCCGAGCGGCACATTCACATTCAGCTATGAGGGAGTCGTGGAGGGAGACACGCTGGTGTTCTTTACCACCGGTTACGCCAGCGATATGAACATGAACGGACGTGGGATGGAAGCAAAGACAAAAACAATCCTGACCTATGTGACAGAGGCAGGCGGCACCGGGCAGTTCCTGACAAACGGACGTTTTGTCATTACGCAAGGTGCGATTGAGGGGGATTCTCCCACTACGTAGCCGCGAATCATGTTGGAAAGCAGGGGACGGGCAGACCCTGCCCGTCCCCTGCTTTCCAGAGAACAAAGGAGTGATTTTCCGTGAAAAAGAAGGTGGGGGTAAGGGTGCTTTCCCTCCTCCTTTCCTGTGTTTTGTTGGGGACAATGCTCCCGGCGGCGGTGGCTTCGGCTGATCCGGCGCCGACCTACAGCATAAAGGTGGAGCCGTCGAGTATTGACCTGGTAGAGGGCGAGTCCCTCCCGCTTAAGGCCATCGTAACATCGGATACAGGCCCGCTTGATGAGGATGGACTGAAAGGCGCGGGGCTGTCGATCCGCTGGGAGAGCGGGGACATTGGCCGGGTAAGCGTGGAATCAACAGGCACCCTGACCACCAAAGTGATGGCCGTAAAAACAGGGGAAACGACCGACGAAAAAAAGGTTACCATTACTGCCTATCTGAACAGTGGGACAGGTGATATCGGCAATGCAAGCTGTGAGATCACGGTAAAACCGGCGGTCACTCCTGGAATATCCATTGACCCGCCTGCCGTTACGGAGATTGATATTGGGCAGACCCTCCAACTCAATGCCAAGGTTACACCGGAGGGGGCCCCTTTGACCTGGAGAAGCGAAAGCCCCTCGGTTGCCACCGTGAACAGCGCTACGGGTGAAGTCAAAGGCATGGCCCCCGGCAAGGCCGTCATCACGGCGATTTCGGAGAGCAATACGGACACCTGCGAGATCACAGTAAAGGGTATCCTTCTGGATGAAACCTCTCTGACCATGAACGAGCGGGACACCCACACGCTGAAAGCGAATCCGTATGGCTCGCTGGGGACGTTGAAGTGGACAAGCAGCAAACCGGAAATCGTCACGGTCACCGGGGACGGCTACCTCTATGCCAAGGCCCAGGGCGACGCGGTGATTACAGTTTCCGATGCCAGCGGGAATTATCAGGCCGCCTGCTCCGTCACCGTCAAGCGCAACACCGCTGATATCATTTTCGGCTCGGCGGGGGCGGGGGAGCCGCTGGCCTTCTCCTCCCTTCGCTCCAAACTGCAAAACCAGTGCAGCAGCGTGTTGGGAAGCTCTCTGCGCTACATCAGCGGACTGACAGTGGACACCCGGCAGGGTACTCTCTACTACCAGTACAAATCTGAGGGAGATACCGGAAAGGGCGTGGGCACCGGGGAACAATATTATGCCGATCCGTCTCTGGGGCAGATGTCCCTCTCGGAGCTGTATTTTGTGCCGAAGCCGGATTTCAGCGGAACCGCCGTCATCCACTATACCGGCTATGCCAGCGGGAGCTCCTTTTTCCAGGGGACGATTGAGGTCACGGTGGAGGAGCAGGAGGATGTCTCCTACTCCGTGGCCGGACAGCAGCCCCTCTCACTGAACGCGGATGACTTTAACCGGATTTGCCGCAGCCACACGGGCCGGGAATTGAGCTATGTCATCTTTTCCCAGCCGGACAGCGGCCGGGGGACACTCTATTACAACTATATCTCCGAGCAGAATTACGGCAGCAAGGTGGACACCTCCAAGCAGTATAAGCGCAGCGGAAGCCCCAACCTGTCCGACATCACCTTTGTGGCTGCCGCAGGCTACCGGGGAGAGGTGGTGATCCCCTATACCGGCTATGACAGCAACGGAAGCTCCTTCCGCGGACGCATTACCATCCGCGTCTCTCAGGCTCAGAACACCGGGGATCTCACCTACACCATTGCCCAGGGCGGCAAGGTGACCTTTGATGACGACGATTTTAACGACCTGTCCAAGGCTGTGACGGGCTACCCCCTGGATTACGTGCAGTTTGAGCGGCCGGATTCCTCCAAAGGGGCGCTTTACTACGACTACTCCAGCAATGGCAGCTATGACAGCCAGGTGACGGAGGGACGCAGCTACTACCGTTCCTCCTCCCCCTATCTCCGGCGAGTTACATTTGTAGCGGGGAAGGATTATTCCGGCACGGCTCATATCCCGTTTACCGGCTGGGACACCAAGGGCAACCGCTTTTCCGGCACAGTGGCGGTGGAGGTGGGGCGCACGGGTGACGGCGATGTGCGCTACTCCACCTACCGGAACGGACGGATCACCTTTGATGACGGCGATTTCAATACCCTGTGTCGGGAGCTGACCGGCACTACGCTGAACTATGTGCGCTTTGAACTCCCGGACGCTTCGGAGGGGACGCTGTATTACAATTACAGAAACGGCAGCTACGACAGCAAGGTATCCGAAAGCCGGAACTACTACCGTTCCAGCAGCCCCTATGTGGACCGGATTACATTTGTCCCCAAGAAGGACTTCTCCGGCACCGTAGACATCCCGTTTACCGGCTGGAGCTCCGCGGGAGAGAAATTCTATGGAACGGTAATCATCGGCGTGGACAGCGGCGACACAACGATACGCTATCAGACAAAACATGGAAAGCCTGCCGCATTCGCGGACGGGGACTTTGACGATTTGTCGGAGCTGCTGACCGGAGAGCACCTGAACTATGTGCGGTTCCAACTGCCGGACTCCGGCGAGGGCACTCTCTACTACGACTACGATGACGGGAAATACGCCAGCAAGGTGTCCGCCAGCCGGAATTACTACCGCTCCAGCAGCGCCTATTTGGACCGGGTCTCCTTCGTTCCGGACGAAAACTTCTATGGCACGGTGAAAATCGGCTTTACCGGATGGAACACAAAGGGGGAGCGCTTTGAGGGCACCATCGAGATTACAGTGGAAGAACCGGCCGGCGCCAGCGAAATTGTATATACCACCCTGGGGACGGCGCTGCCCTTCCGCAGCCAGGACTTTCGTACCGCCTGCGCCGCACGCGGAGAGGGCGAGCTGCGGGAGGTGCGCTTTACCTCCCTGCCCTCCGGGAGCGCGGGGCGGCTGTACTACAACTACCGGGATATCAGCGAAAAGGGGACCGAAGTGCGCACCGGTACCCAGTACACCCCGGACGGCAGTCCGAACCTCTCAGATCTCACTTTCCTGCCCAAAGCGGGCTTCACAGGCAGCGTCCAGATTGGCTATGAGGGCACGGACAGCCGTGGAAAGACCTTCCGTGGGCAGATCCGCATCCAGGTAAATCAGGGATCGGGCTCCCGTTACTTTCAGGATATGGGCAGCTATGCCTGGGCTGCGCCCTATGTGGACCTGCTGTATGAGGCCGGTGTAATCACTGGTACCGGCGGCCAGCGCTACCGCCCCGCCGACGCGGTGAGCCGGGGGGATTTCATGCTGATGCTCTACCGGGCGTTCCAGCTTACCCCGGCCAGCGGAGCCGGGTTCCCCGACGTTCCGCCGGGCAGCTACTACGCCCAGGCAATCCAGGCGGCACGGGCCGCCGGGATCGCCAGCGGCTATCCGGACGGGGGCTTCCATCCCCAGGAGCCTGTCACCCGGCAGGATGCCATGGTGCTTCTGGAGCGCACCATGCAGGCCACGGGCTGGAGCCTCGGGGCAGCGAATACCGGCTATCTCTCCGGATTCCGGGACGGCGGAATGGTGGCGCCCTATGCGCAGGAGGCCATGTCCCATATGATAGAGTATGGTATCATCACCGGTACGCCGGAACAAAAACTGAATCCCATACAGTCGATTTCACGGGCGGAAATGGCGGTTATGCTCGCGCGTGCAATCACTTTCTAAAAGAATTCAAAGGCCCCCCGGCCATAGTGGAAACACTATGGCCGGGGGGCCTTTTGCGTTTTATGGACTAATAGTGTAAGAAATATCTAAGATAATAGCTTTCTGGATTTCATTATGTGAAAAGACTAAAATGGGTATTACTATAAATGAAATGGAGGGAATAAAACCAGTATGCAAAAATTAGTGAATCAGACCTATCAATTGGCGGAAAATGCAGTGGAATCGTTTAGAAAGCAGCTTATATTGGATGAAAAGAGAGAAGCGACCATCCAAAAATATACTCATGATGTTCGACGCTTTTTATCGTATCACGGAAAACAGACCGTCTGTAAGGAGGATGTGATCCAATACAAGGCCTGGCTGGCGGAGCATTACGCTGTGCGCAGTACCAATTCCATGCTGATTGCACTGAACCAGTTTTTACGCTTTCAAGGGGCCGGGGACTGCTGCGTCAAGCCGCTTAAGGTACAGCGGCAGACCTTCTGCGATAAGAAAAAAGAGTTGAGCCAGGCCGAATACTTCCGCCTGCTGGAGGCAGCCCGACGAAATGGGGACATGCGGCTCCACCTGGCGATTCAGACGATTTGTGCGACTGGAATTCGTGTAAGTGAACTTGCCTATATCACGGTGGAAGCGGCCCGTCTTGGAAGAGCAATTGCAAGCAATAAGGGGAAAAGCCGTATCATACTGATACCAAAGGAGCTGTGCCGAAATTTGCTGGACTATGCCAGGGAGCGTGGAATCCAGGATGGACCAATTTTTGTTACCCGCGGGGGGCGGACACTGAACCGCAGCAACATTTGGAATGCCATGAAACGGCTGTGCAAATCTGCACAGGTTGGGCCGGAAAAAGTATATCCGCACAACCTAAGACACCTGTTTGCCCGTACTTTTTATAAAAAAGAAAAGGATATCTCGCGTCTGGCGGATATCCTTGGGCATGAAAATGTCAACACGACCCGGATCTACGTTGTCTCCAGCGGGGCGGAACACCGGGAACAGTTAGAATCGCTTCACCTGACAGTTCCGTATCAAGCGGCATGCCAAAATCAGGAACAACATAATGAGACATTATGTTATTAAACCAAGTCGGATATTTTGCAATTATGAAGCAGCTTTTTTAGATAATGGAGTATAGGCGAAGACTTACTCGGAGCGGCTTCTTATCATACATATAAAACAACTGCGATTTTCACAACTGTAGCCAAAAAAATAAACTTCTGTTTTTGCGAATATGGGACTTGAAGTAAATAGAAATATGGTATAAAATTAGAGTCGTATTTTAGGGGATTTTGTCGAGTGCATAACAACATAATGTCTCATTATGTTGTTGAATCAAGCCGGCTGTTTATAGGAACCACCCAAAAAAGAGGGAAGGAAGGCGCTGTTGTGAATATTCTGAACAGCAACTCCATGCTGATGCTTCAGCGGTCCATGGGATTTCTTTGGAGCAAGCAGGACTGTATTTTAAATAATCTGGCCAACGCAGAAACCCCCGGTTACAAGACCCAATATGTCACATTTGAGGAGAGCCTGAGGGATGCGGTCCAGGCCGCGGCGGACAAGCCCCAGCCGGGCGCCGCCATGCGTGAGGCAATTGCAGACACCCCGGTACAGCTTCACGAGGCGCAGGAGAGCGTCCGGATGGACGACAATGGGGTGGATATTATGGAGCAGTCGGTGGAGCTGGCGCGAAATGGCTATCAGCTCCAGTATGTCATGAGTGCTATTTCGGGTGAACTGTCGCTGCTGCGTACCGCAATCCGGGGATAAGGGGGAATCAAAGTGGCGTTTATGAGTTCAATGAACGTGGTAGGCTCGGCTCTGACTGCGGAAATGCTGCGCCTGGATGTGATCTCTGAAAATATAACGAACATCAACACCACCCGTACCGAGGGGGGCGGCCCCTATCGGAGAAAGGTTGTGGTGCTGGAGGAGCAGGGGGAGCGCACGCCGTTTCAGTTGGCGCTGGCCCGCGCCGGAAGCGCGGCGGCTCCCGCCCAGGCCGGAGGGGTGCGTGTGGTGGAGATCGCCGAGGATCCCTCGGATTTTAAGCTGGTGTATGACCCGACCCACCCGGATGCAAATGCGGAGGGGTATGTGGAGATGCCCAACGTGGATTTGATCAAAGAGATGTCGGACGCCATGGCGGCCAATCAGGCGCTGTCGGCCAACATTACTGCATTTAACGTCCTGAAGCAGGTCGTGGCCAAGGGACTGGAGATCGGAAAGTAAGCCTGTGCCGCAGGGAATGGGACGGTTTTGCACGGGACACACGAAGGAGAGACGAGTATGAGTGTGCAAGCAATCGATAGGATTCAGCCGCTGTGGACGGACTTGCAGACAGAGGGCATGCGCCTGGATGCGGGCGCGGAAGTGGGCGGTACCCGGCGTACCCAGCCGACCCTGTTTTCTGATATTTTTCAGTCGGCCATTGACCGCGTACGGGAGACGGACGCGGCCAAAAATGAGGTGGCATATCAACTGGCTACCGGCCAACTGGACAATCCGGCGGCGCTGATGACTTCCATCACGGAGGCGCAGGCGTCGCTGGAACTGTTGATTCAGCTCAGAAATAAGGCAGTGGAGTCCTATAACGAGCTTATGCGCCTCAGCGTGTAAGGTTTGCCGGAGCTGGGGGTAACAAGTGTGCAGGAGAAAATAAAAGGATACCTGGGCAAGGTGGTAGGCTGGTGGAAGGCGGCCGGGAAAAAGGTGAAGCTCTTCCTGATAGCCGGCCTGATTGCGGTCGTGGCTGTCGTTGCAGTCGTATTGGCGATGCAGATGAACCAGCCCTATACGACCCTGTTCACCGGGCTCAATCAGACGGAATTAAATGAAATTGTGTCCTATCTGTCCGAGCAGGGAATGGCCGATTACCGGATTGAGGGAAGCGATACAATTCTGGTGCCGGCGGAGCAGGAGGTACGGCTCAAGGCGGCGTTGGCCCAGCAGGGCTACCCCAAGTCCGGCTTCGCCTACTCCATGTATTTGGATCATGTGGGGAGCCTGACCACGGAGGGAGAACGGGAGCAGTTGGAGCTCTATGAGCTCCAGGATCGCATTGCGGCGGTGGTTCGTTGCTTTGACGGGGTCCAGGAGGCCGTCGTGGATATCACGCCGGGGGAGGACAACACCTTTATTCTGGACAGCGAAAACAAGTATGATGCCAGCGCCGCCGTTTTTGTGACCATGCGGGACGGAGCAGAGCTCACTCAAAAGCAGGTGCAGGGCATCCGCAATTTTGTCAGCCACTCCGTTCAGGGACTGGAAATTGACAATGTCACCATCACAGACTCTTACGGGAACACCTATTCTGCGGGGGATACCTTTACGGATATCCAGGATTTGTCCACGCTGAAGCTTCAGTTGGAGGAGCAGATCAACAATAAAATCCGCACCAGCGTGCTACAGGTACTCACACCGATTTACGGTACGGAGAACGTCAAAGTCAGTGTCAACAGCATTGTGGATCTGGACCGCAGCTATACGGACTCCACCGATTACAATCTGGAGGACTGGGCCAATGACGGCAGTACCGGCGGTGAGGGTATCATCGGGGAGAAGATCTATGAGGGGGACATCCTCCTTCCCGGCGGCGACACGGCCGGAGGTGTGCCTGGTACGAGCACCAATGCTGATCTGAACCAGTATGTGAACGAGGACGGGGAGGCGGATGGAGAAGGCCAGATCGTCCACGTCTCCGGAGATAAAAAATACCTGGTGGATGAGACGAATCAGCAGGTGGAGCACCTGTCGGGCACAGTGAGCGATGTCATGGTATCCGTCACGATCAATCAGGCGGCGGCGGACGGTACGGATGCGGCCGCGCTGTATCCTCACGTTGCCCGGGCAGCGGGCATCGCCACGGCAGATCAGCGGGACAAGATCTCGGTGTTGATCAGCCCCTTCTACCAGGCGGATGAGCCTGTGCTCCCGGTGCCGGAGGGAATCCCGGCCTGGGTGATCTACGCGGCCGCAGGAGGCGGCGTGCTGTTCCTGGTACTCCTGCTGGTGATCCTCCTGCTGGGCCGGCGCCGCCGGAAGCGGCGCAAAGAACTGGAGGCGGCGGGACTGGCCGCCGTGGCCCAGACGGAGACCGCTCCGCTCACGCCGCAGGAGGGGGCGGATATTATGAATCTTCAGACGGAAAAGAGTATGGAACTGCGGAAGGATGTCCGGAAGTTTGCCGAGGACAATCCAGAGATTGCGGCTCAGATGGTCAAGAGCTGGCTGCGTGAGGGGGATGGCGAATGAGCGAGACAGCTACCGGAGGGGCAGCCGCTTCTCAAGCTGCAAAACAGTTGACGAGACAGCAAAAGGCAGCGGCCGTCGTGATCTCTCTTGGCGCGGAGAAGGCATCCCAGCTCTATCAGTACATGGACCCCGATGATGTGGAACAGATCACCCTGGAGGTTGCAAAGCTGGGCTATGTAGATGCCGCTACTACAGAAGACGTCCTGAATGAGTACTACCAGATGTGCCTGACCAACAAGGCTGTAACGGAAGGCGGCCTGGAGTACGCCCGCGCGGTTCTCGAAAAGGCGTTTGGAGAACAGGCCGCAGACAACTTGCTGGAGAAAGTAACCAAGTCCTTAAAAAACCGGGAATTCTCTTTTCTCAACAAGGCGGATGGCAAGTCGCTGTTTGCGGCGCTGCAGCACGAGCGGCCTCAGACGATTGCGCTGGTGCTCTCCTATATCGACCCGGAGAAGGCGGCCGCCGTGGTGGAGGAATTGGACTCCAATACCCAAGTACGGGTGGTGGAGAGCATCGCCAATATGGAAAGTGCGTCTCCGACCGCCGTAAAAATCATTGAGGCGGAAATGGAGAAAAAGTTTACAAACCTGCTCACTTCCAACCAGGTCAAGGTGGGCGGTGTGGACTATGTGGCGGGTGTAATGAACAACCTGGACCGCACCAGTGAAAAAAGTATTTTCGACCATCTGTCCGAGCATAATGCCGAGCTGGCTGACGAGATCCGGAAGCGGATGTTCGTGTTTGAAGATATCGTCACCATGGATGAGCGCTCGGTACAGCGTTTCCTGCGGGACTGCGATCCCAAGGATCTGGTGCTGGCCCTCAAGGGCGCCAACAGCGAGGTTTCCAACAAGATCTTCCAGAATATGTCCACCCGTATGGCCCAGAGCATCCGGGACGATCTGGAGATCACCACCAACGTCCGCCTGCGCGATGTGGAGGAGGCCCAGCAGCGCATCGTGGGGATCATCCGGGATCTGGAGGAGAAAAACGAGCTGATTATCCTCAAGGGCGGAAAGGACGATATTATTGCCTAATATATTCAAACGCTTTTTGCAGCCCAACACCTCCGACTTTGTGTTTCCGGACGTGGAGGAGCTTGTGGAGGAGGAGCCGGCGGATACCGCGGGCGAGCAAGAGGGAGAGCCGGAGGAATCAGCTCCAGAGGCAGAGGAAAAGGACACCCCCAGCGCGGTCGACTTTGCACAGATTCAGGCGGAGAAGATTCTGGAGGATGCTAGGCGGCAGGCGGAGGACTACCTGGCCCGGCGGCAGATGGAGGCGGAGCAGGAGGCCGAGCAGGTGCGCCAGCAGGCCCAGTCTGAGGGCTACCGGCAGGGCTATGCAGAAGGGCTGCGGCAGGCCGGGGTCGAGGGCCAGGCGGAGCTGCAGAAGCAGCGGGAGCAGCAGGCCGAGGAGCTGCAGGCTTTTTTGGAAAAGGCCACCGCTGCCCGGGAGGAGCTGCTGCGGGAGACGCGGGGCGAGCTGTGTGAGCTCAGCCTGGCCATTGCGGAAAAGGTGATCCATGTCAGCCTGAACAGCAGCAGTGAGGTGGTGGCACGGATGATCCAGGTGGCCACCGAAAAGCTCAAGCGGCGGGAGTGGGTGCACATCTACGTGGGCGGCTGTGCCGCCAAGGAGGTGTCTGCCATTACGCCGGAGCTGATGACGGCTCTGGCCGGCCTGTCCGACCACATCAAAATCATTCCGCTGTCCGACGATGAGGCGGGCACCTGCATCATTGAGATGCCCGATGAGATCATTGATGCCAGCGCCTCCACACAGCTCAAGAATATCCGCGACCTGATACACGAGATATAGGGCGGAGGCAGCGCAAGGAAGGGACCCAAAGCCATGTTCCAGGAGATGATCCGGCAGATTCAGCGGGCCGAGACGATCAGTTATACGGGGAAAATTGAAAATATCGTCGGCATGTCCATCGAGGCATCCGGCGGACGGGCCGCTGTGGGTGATATCTGTCAGATCTACAACGGGGACGCGGGCGGCCAGGTAATGGCCGAGGTGGTTGGCTTTAAGAATGACCACATCCTGCTGATGCCCTATTCAGACATGAGCGGTATCTCTGCGGGAAATTTTGTGCGCAACACCGGGCGGAGGCTCAGCCTGCGCATGGGCCCCTTCCTGAAGGGGCGGGTGATTAATGCACTGGGGCAGCCCATCGACGGCAAGGGCCCCTTTCAGGGCGGCACGCTGTTCTGTGTGGAGAACAACCACTACATCAACCCCATGACCCGCCCTCCCATCCGGGAGCGGATGGAGTTCGGCGTCAAGGCCATTGACAGCATGCTGACCATCGGAAAGGGACAGCGTATCGGCATTTTTGCCGGCTCCGGCGTGGGCAAGAGTACCCTAATGGGCATGATTGCCAAAAATGTAAAGGCGGATATCAACGTCATCGCCCTGGTGGGGGAGCGCGGCCGCGAGGTGCTGGAATTCATGGAAAAGGATCTGGGGCCGGAGGGGATGCGGCGGTCTATCCTGGTGGTGGCTACCTCTGACCAGCCCGCCATGCTGCGCAAGCAGTGCCCCTCCGTGGCCACCGGAATCGCGGAGTTCTTCCGGGACCAGGGGTATGACGTGCTGCTGATGATGGACTCGCTGACCCGGTTTGCCATGGCCCAGCGGGAGATTGGCCTGGCGGTGGGGGAGCCGCCGGTAAGCCGCGGCTACACCCCATCCATCTACGCCGAGCTGCCCAAGCTGCTGGAACGCAGCGGCAACTTCCAGAAGGGCTCCATCACAGGGGTCTATACCGTGCTGGTGGAGGGCGACGACACCAATGAGCCCATCGCGGACACGGTGCGCGGTATTCTGGATGGGCACATCGTGCTTTCCCGGCGGCTGGCCAACAGCAACCATTTTCCGGCCATTGACATTGGGGCCAGCATCTCCCGTTTGATGGCGGACATCGTCTCCGACGAGCACAAGCGGCTTGCGGCCCGGGTGCGGGACGTGATGGGGATTTATGAGAAAAATGCCGATCTGGTTTCCGTGGGCGCGTACAAGGCGGGCACCAACCCAAGGCTGGATTATGCTTTGGGAAAGATGGACGGGATCAACCAGTTTTTGACTCAGGGAGTGGACGAGGCGTTCTCCTATGAGGAGGATCTGGAGGCCATGCGGAAGCTCCTGTAAGAGAAGAGGGGACAGGGATGAAGCGGTTCCAGTTCAGCCTGAATACAGTGTTGAGCTACAAGCAACAGGTGCTGGAGGAGCTGCAGAATGAGCATGGACAACTCCTTTACCAGGTACGGCAGCAGGAGCTGGTGCTCCAGGCGGCGGAGGAGCGCTACCGGGGCCTGAACCTGGAATTCCGGCAGGCGGAGACGGAGGGCCTGACCATAGCCGAGGCCCTGCGGTATGAGAGCGGCCTGCGCTTTCTGGAGGATGAGATCCAGCGGGAGGCCAAGCGCCTGCGGGAGTATGAGGCCGCAGCGGAGGAGAAGCGCAGGCAGGTAGTGGCCGCCCGGCAGGATACCGCCTCCCTGGAAAAGCTCAAGGACAAGAAGTGGGAGGACTATCAGAAGCAGGTGCAGAAGGGCGAGGAACTGCTGATTGAGGAGCTGGTGACCGCAGCCCGGGCCCGGACGGCGGTTTGACCGCCCGGAGCCACACCTTGAAAGGAGGTGAGAACCATGAATACAACTGATTTATTGCTTCAGATGACCTTGGCAGCCACACAGATTGCCCAAAACACCGCTCCGCCGGTCAGCGGCCGGACGGAGGATGCCGATGACCGGCGGGACTTCTCCACTCTGCTGGCAGAGAAGCGGGTGGAGGCGGCCGGAACGGAGACCGGACGCGCAGTTTCGGAGAGCCAAAAGGGTGAGGTTCCGGCTGCGGCCGATGGGGGTGCGCTCAGCCAGGGTGCGCAGTCCGTACCCCAGGCGCCGGGGCTGGAGGAGCTGTTCCGGAGCCTGCTGATGGGCGCCCAGGCAGCGCCGGAGGGCGACGTATCCCTCCAGCCGGTCCCGCAGACTGCGGTTCCCGGCATGGCCCAGGCTCCGGCTGCGGCGGAAGAAGGGGCCGTATTGCTTCAGCCCGAGCAGCAGACCGCCGGAGGGGAGCAGCTCCCGGTACCGGCGGAGCCGGCGCTTGCGGGTGAGGCGGAGTCCACGGTCCAGGCGGAGGTCCTTCCTGCCGCGGAGGATGGCGGTACAGCCACGGCCCAGGCGGTTACCCCTGCGGCCCGGGAGAGCGGCGCGCAGACCCCGGCGGACGCTGGAGAGACGGCGGGCCGTCCGGCCGGCGGGGAGCAGGAGCTGCCCGAGCTGGACAGTGTGCAGACGGAGGGGGCGGCGCAGCCGCTCTTTGACCGGACAGAGCACATGCCGGTGAAGGTGGGCGAGGCGGATACCCTGGACGCCACGGAGCCCGATTTTGCACCCAGGCTGGCAAAGGCCATTACCGAAGCGGAGCAGGAGGGAGCCAGGCATGTCGAGCTGAAGCTGGCGCCCGAGCATCTGGGAAAGCTGTCTGTCGAGCTGACGCAGGGGAAGGACGGTGTACTGCACATCGTATTCCACGCGGAGAACGAACAGGCCATGAAGCTGCTTCAGGAGCACTCCGCGACGCTGGTATCCATGCTGCACGGCAGCCACAGCGGCGAGATCCAGGTGGAGGTGCCCCGGCCCCAGCAGGGAGAGCAGCCCTGGCAGCAGCCGGAGCAGCAGCCCGGACAGCAGCACGGCCGCAACCCACAGGAACAGGGACGGCAGCGCCAGAGTACAGAGGACTTCCTGCAGCAGCTTCGGCTGGGCTTGCTGGGCGTAGAAGCGGAGTAACAGAAAAAGGAGTAGCACGCAATGAGCAGTGAATTTATGCCGATGGCGCTGGACAGTCTGGCCCGACAGCAGAGCGCGCGGGCTGCCGGCAGTGGTGCGAGCTCCCGCATTACGGAGGAAGAGCTGGAGGAGCTGGGCATTCCGGTAAACAAGCCGGGAGAGAACGATATGGGCCTGGACTTTAACGACTTTCTCCAATTGATGGTGCAGCAGCTTCAGAACCAGACCATTGACAACACCACGGATACCGGCTAAATGCTTAACCAGCTTGTGCAGATGTCCACCGTACAGATGCTGTCCAGCGTTAAGACCGGACTGGAGACCCTGGTGGATGCCAGCACCCTGACCTATGCGGCCTCCCTGGTAGGGAAAACCGTCACGGTGGGCCAATATGACGAAGACGGGAAGCTCCAGGAGATTGAGGGAGTCGTGACGGGCACCGGAAACTATCAGGGGGTACCCGTGATCTTCGTGAATGACGAGATGTATCCTTTGAATTCCATCATGGCGGTGGGCAAGCTGCCGGAGATTCCGGAGGAGCCCGAGGGGCCCGGTGAGGGCGGTGACGGCGACGGAACGGGAGAAGGCGGAGAGAATCCGCCGGAGGAGAGCGCCCGGACGATTTGAGCGGGCGGCAGGGGCCGTCCAAAGGAGGGATAGAGCGGAATGGAGCATGCGGTAGAGGGCCTCGGCAGCCCCGCGCTGGGACGGGGCCATACATACAGCACCGGGAAACAGACCTCTTCCGGCTTTGGAGCAGTGCTTCAGCAGGAGCTGGCCCGGGCAGATGAGCGGCAGATCGCCTTTTCCAAGCACGCCATCGCGCGGGCGGAGGAGCGCGGGATCGCAGTGACACCCGCCCTTCTGGACCGGCTGACCGACTCCGTAGAGCGGGCGCAGGCCAAGGGAGCGACGAATATCCTGGCGCTGGACCAGAGCCTCGCCTTTATCATCAATGTCCCCCACAACCGGGTGATTACCACCCTGTCCCAGGACGAGATGAAGGAGAATATCTTTACCAACATTGACGGCGCCGTGATCCTGTGAATCACAGAGGGCAGGACCGAAAGGATGTCCTGGGGGAGGCCGGATGGGCCGTCCCCCGGCGGTGCCGGAGAAATGTCAATGAATCAGAGCACGCAAAGGAGAGCGAATCCAAATGGCTTTGACAGGAGCAATGAGTGCCGGTATTTCCGGCCTGAAGGCCCACATGGATGCACTGAACGTAGTGGGCAACAACGTAGCAAACGTAAATACCCAGGGCTACAAGCCCGGCCGGGTCACCTTTATGGAGAGTATTTACAGCACCCAGTCCGCCGGCTCCGCCGGAACGGCTACGGTGGGCGGTACCAACCCCCGGCAGACCGGCTATGGTGTGGGCATCGGCACCATCGACCTGGATATGAGCAGTCAGAGTCTGGACTCCACCGGACGGGGGATGGACTGCGCCATTCAGGGCGACGGCTTTTTCCTGGTGGGAGATAAGACCCACGATATCGACAGCATGGACGCCCTCAAGGGACTAACCCTGACCCGGGTGGGCAACTTTGAGTTCCGGGACGGCTATTTGACGGACGGACAGGGCAATGTGGTCTATGGATTTATCACGCGGTCCAACGGGGATGATCCCGGAACCACGCCGGGAGATAAGCCCAGCACTGACTTGGTTCCCATCCGCCTTCCTATGAAGTCTACCGACCCGAACAGCAAGGGCGACGCGGTTTATGTGGGCGTGGATGATCAAACTGGTGCGAATGTATATCCAGACAATGATCCGGCTGCCACAGTGGACGGCTTTGTAGATCTGGAGAACATCAGCATCGACAAGAACGGTAAGATCACTGGCACCAACAAGGACACCGGCGACCCGGTGGTGGTGGGCTACATCGCCCTGGGCAGTGTGGAAAACCTCAATGGCGTGCTTCATACCGAGGGCCCTTATTACACGGCGGGCAATGCCGCTGGGGATATCCGGGTGGGTACCCCTGGAAACTCCGTCACCGGAAACCTGAGAAATGACAAGATCACGGACGGAAACAACGTGGTTGACCCCGATTCCGCACTGGCTGAGGGCAGCGGCGCCACACTGATGACCGGCTTCCTGGAGGCCTCCGGCACGGATCTGGCCACCGAGTTTGCCAACATGATTATTTACCAGCGGGGCTATCAGGCAAATACCCGCATTGTTACGGTGACCGACACCATGCTGGAAGAGCTGGTCAACATGAAGCGCTAAGAAATGGAATTGCCGATCTCCCCCACGCCGCCAGGCGTGGGGGGATTGGGCAGGGGAGGGCGGCACGATGATTGAACTGAGAAAAATGAACAATGAGCGTTTTTTGCTCAACCACAACCAAATTGAGTGCATTGAGCTGATTCCAGAGAGCAAAATCGTCATGATGAATCACGACTATTACATCGTACGGGACACGGTCGAGGAAATCATCGAGAAGATCGCAAAGTATAACGCCAAGGTACAGGACATTCACCGCGAGATAGCCGTCGTGGAGCGGTATAAAGAGTGATGTGTCTGCTCTGCATCTTCGTGCGGGAGGAGAACCAAAGATGAACATTGTTTATTTGCTCGGCATTGTCCTGGCGTTCGTATTTGTAATATTCGGAATTACCTTCGATCCCGGCGGGACCGGAGGGCTCATGGTCGGTCCGTTCAATCTGGATACACTGATCAATTTTGTAGATCCCGCCAGTATCCTGATCGTACTTGGCGGTACGCTTGCGGTGGTGGTGGCCTGCTACCCCAAGCTGGCCAAGTCCTTCCCCAAGCACTTCAAAATCATGCTCCGGCTGGACGCGTTCAATCCGGAACAATATGTGGAGAAGCTGACCGAGCTGGCGCAGATTGCCCGAAAGAACGGCCTGCTTGCCTTGGAGGAGAAAGCCAAGGAGCAGGAAGACCCCTTCTTTCAGCAGGCAATCATGCTCATTGTAGACGCCAACGACCCGGACCGGGTGCGCAGCATTCTGGAAAATGATATCGAGCAGACCTCGGAGCGCCATCAGGAGGTTATCGCCATGTATGAACGGGGCTCCAACGCGGCCCCGGCCTTCGGTATGATCGGTACCCTGATCGGACTGATCAACATGCTGAAGAATCTCTCCGACTCCGACATGGAGACACTTGGTCCCAGTATGTCGGTGGCGCTGATCACGACCTTCTACGGCTCTCTGCTGGCCCATGTTGTATTCAACCCCATCGCGTCGAACCTGACGGCCCGGGACGAAGAGGAGATCCTTTGCCGTCAGATTATCGTGGAGGGCATCATGGCGATCCAGTCGGGCGAGAACCCCAAATTCCTTCGGGAGCGCCTGATGACCTTTATGAACCAAAAACTCCGGGAAGGCGGAGAATCCGGCGGCGGCACCGGAGAGAAAAAAGAGCGGAAGCGCCGCAAGGAGAAATAAGCCGCGGCTTGCTTCAGGGAGGCGGTACCCACGATGAAAAAGAAAAAAAGCGGCGGCGGCGGTGCCAACTGGATGGATACCTACGGCGATATGGTGACCTTATTGCTGTGCTTTTTTGTCATGCTCTACTCCATGTCTACCCTGGACAAGGAAAAGTGGATTGCACTCGTACAGTCCTTTAACCCCACCGAGGAGGTGACGGAAACCCAGCCCCCCTCCGCGTCCGGGGGTGAGGGAACCGGAACCCAGGAGGATATCGACCAGGACATGGAGGAGCTCTACCAGGCGATGCAGGACTATGTCCAACAGGCTGGAATGGCCAATCAGGTGACACTGGGCGAAGGAAACGGCTACGTCTTTATCTCCTTTGACGACACCGTGTTTTTTAGTGGAGACAGCTACGAACTGCGGGATGAGGGCAAGGTTGTATTGGACGAAGTCTCCCAGATTATTTCAGAGGTCAGCAGCTCCATCGACGAGATCCGTGTCCTGGGTCATACCGCCCAGGCCGTGCCCGGTCGGGTGAACAACGTCACGGCGGACCGCTTCCTGGCTTCCAACCGTGCCACAGTGGTTACTATTTACCTACAGGAAAAAGACATAATTGACCCGGCCCGGCTGGTCAGCGTGGGCTATGGCGAGTGGCGTCCCGTGTCCAGCAACGACACCTCTGCGGGGCGTGCGGAAAACCGGCGTGTGGAACTGATTGTCACAGGGCTGGACCTGGACGACGAGGCCGGAGATAACATTACACAATATTATACCATGCGGGAAAGTACCGGTACTTCTGCCAATCCTTGAGTGTGCAGGGAGACGGGGGGAAGGCCCAAACTCTGCCGAGGAGGGATGAAGATGGCGGAAGTTTTATCTCAGAGCCAAATTGACGCTCTGCTGAACGCGGCCCGTAACGGCGAGATGGATTTGGCCGCGAAGGCAGAGAGCAGTTCCGAGAAAAAATACCGTAAATATGATTTCTACAGCCCAAGGAAGTTTACCAAAGACCGGCTTAAAATGCTCAGCGGAGTCTTTGAAAATTACACCAGGATCATTAACTCCAGAATCAACGGACTGCTGCATACCACCTGTGAGATAGAGGTGGAATCCGTGGAAGAGCAGCGCTATTACGAGTTTTCCAACGCGCTGTTGGAGGGGGACGTGTTGGCCCTGGCAGATGTAGCGCTGGAGGGGCAGGTACAGCCGGACGAGACGCCGGTGCTGTTCCACTTTTCCACTACGCTGATGCTGAGCATGATGGACCGCCTGATGGGCGGCGACGGAGATGTGGACAGCCGACTCCCCGCCGGCTACAATTTCACCAATTTGGAGCTGAGGCTCTATGAAAGCATTGTAAAAGACCTGATTTCCGTTCTGGGCGGAAGCTGGGAGAATTATATCGCGTTGGATTTCAAGCTGCGCAGAGTGGAGACGAATCCGACTCTGGTACAGCTCATTGGCCTGGATGAGACGGTTGTTATTGTTGGGATCAATATCCGCTTTCCAAACTGCTCCGGCCGTGTTGATGTCTGCCTGCCCGGAATGATGCTGACCAATATTTTTTCCAGAATTGTGTCATTAAATCAGGCAGGACACGGGAGTGGGGAGGACAACTCGGATGAAATCATGGATATACTGCGGGATTCCACGCTGGAGATCACGGCCGAGCTGGGCCGTACCGAGGTAAAGCTGCAAGATGCCTATTTCCTCAATATAGGTGATGTCATTGACCTGGGACATCCGAAGGACGAGCCCATCTATCTGTATATTGGAGGAAAGCCATGGTTTGGTGGGAAGCTGGGTGTGCAGAACAACTCCATGGCAGTGAAGATTGGGGAAAACTACTATAACGAGGGAAGAAGGGACGAATAAGCGACATGGCGCAGAATATATTTAGCGCGATGGAATTGGACGCCATCGGCGAAATGATGAACATCAGTCTGGGCTCTTCTGCCACTGCGGTTTCCAACCTGCTGGATCACCGCGTTGATATTACGACGCCGAAGGTTACAGTGGTACCCATCAGTGAGTTTACCCTGGGTGAGCTGGAGCCCGCCATCGGCGTGGAAATCAAGTATGTCTCCGGTCTGGAAGGCAGCAATATTATGCTGCTGAAGCGGAGCGATGTGAAGGCAATTGTAGAGCTGCTGATGGGAACCGAGATCCCAGAGGAGGAGTTCGAGCTCAATGAGCTGACGATCAGTGCGGTGTGCGAGCTGATGAACCAGATGATGGGTGCGGCCTCCACTGCTCTGTCCGATTTTCTGGGGCGTCCGGTCAATATCTCAACGCCCCAGTCTTTCTCGCTGGATGATTTGGAGGAGATCAAAAGGGAGCGCTTCCACAGCGAAACCGGGATGCTGGTGGCGGTGCACTTTATCCTGGAAATAGAGGGCGTCCTCAAGAGTGAGTTTGTCAATATCATGTCCGTGGAGCTGGCCCGGGAGCTGCTGGCTGGCTTTGGGATGGGCATTCAGGACACCGGGGAAGCAGAGGCGGATGCCACCCCAGCCGCACAGCCCGCACAGCCGGAGCCCTCCTCCGGCGCAGGCGGGAAGCTGAGTCAGGAAGAAATTGAGCGTCTGATGGGCGGCGGTGTTTCCACACCGGCTCCAGAGCCTGCCGCGGCTCCGTCTTCCAGCGGAAAGATGAGTCAGGAGGAGATCGAACGGCTGATGGGCAGCATGTCCGCAGCCCCGGCGCCGGAGCCAGCTCCCAAGCCGGCCCAGGCCTATCAGGCCGCCTCCCCCCAGCCGGTTTATCAGCAGCCTGTGTATCAGCCCCCGGTGCAGGAGCCGCGGGTCATTAACAGCAAGCCGGTCGCGCTGCCCAATTTCGCTGCGGCGGAATCGCTGGGAGCCGAACAGAAGGAAAACCTGGAGCTGATTATGTCCGTACCCCTGGAGGTGTCGGTAGAGATTGGCCGGACCCGCCGGAAGGTAGAGGATATTTTAACCTTCTCCAAGGGCTCACTGGTTGTTCTGGACAAGCTGGCTGGAGACCAGGTGGATGTCTTTGTGAACGGCCTGTGCATTGCGCGGGGAGACGTAGTGGTTATCGACGATAACTTCGGCGTGCGTATCACAGAGGTACTCCAGAAGCCGGAACTGTGGAGCCTGACAAACTTCAAGTGAGACTGAAATAAAAAAGGGGATTAAGAACATGGCTAAGATTCTGATTGTTGACGACGCAGCCTTCATGCGGAAGGTGATCCGGGACACGCTGACCAAGAATGGCTTTACCGACCTGCACGAGGCGGTGGACGGCAAGGATGCTGTGGAAAAGTATTTTGAACTCCAGCCGGATCTGGTCCTGATGGACATCACCATGCCGAACATGGACGGACTGGAGGCGCTGAAGGCGATCCGCGCCAAGGACAACAAGGCCAATGTGGTGATGTGCTCCGCCATGGGCCAGGAGGCCATGGTAGTCGAGGCGGTACAGGCCGGCATCAAGGATTTTATCGTCAAGCCCTTCAAGGAGGACCGCCTGATGAAAACGGTCAATTCCATCCTGGGGAATCCCTGACGGGAGCGGGCCAATGCCGGAAGTGCTTTGGACCATCTGTGCAATTCTGGGCGTCCTGGTGCTGGCCTATCTGTTTACCCGCTATGTTGCCGGACGGGGACAGGGCGGCGGTCCAAGCCGCCTGGGAAAGCGGATGCTTACAATTTTGGACCAGGTGGCGGTGGGAAAGGATCAAAGGCTCCTCCTGGTCCGCGCGGGCGAAACGTATTATTTCCTGGGGGTGACTCAGGGGAGCATCACCTGTCTGGAAAAGCTCACTGCCGAGGAGGCCGAGGCCTGGATGGGCGGCGCAGACGGCGCCGCCGCGCCCAAGATGGGGTTCCAGGAAGCGCTGCACAGCGTGCTGGAGCAGCGGAAACAACAGAGGAGGCCATAGCCGGTGGATGCGCTGATCAATGTAAATGGCGAGAACGTACAGACCCTTCAGATCCTGTTTCTGACCACCCTGTTGACCCTGCTGCCCTCCGCAGTTGTGATGATGACCTCCTTTACCAGGTACATTATCTCCTTCTCCTTTCTGCGCTCGGCCATGGGGCTGCAACAGAATCCACCTAATATGGTCCTCGTGGGCATCGCCCTGTTTCTCACGCTGTTTACCATGTCTCCGGTCATCAGTGAGATCCAGACCACCGCATACGAGCCATATATTGCGGAGGAGATTACCCAGGAGGAATTTTTGCAGCGGGCGGAGAAACCCCTGAAGGAGTTTATGGCAGGCCAGGTGGAGGAGAGCTCGCTCAAGCTCTACTGCGATCTGGCAGGACTGGATACGCCGTCTGCGGCATCGGCCGCGGAGCTGCCGCTGCGGGTTTTGGTTCCGGCCTTTATGACAAGTGAGCTGAAGCGTGCCTTCCTGATTGGATTTTACCTGTACATCCCGTTTGTCCTGATTGATGTAATCGTGGCCTCCACGCTGATGTCCATGGGCATGATTATGCTTCCGCCCAGTATGATCTCCATGCCGTTCAAGCTGCTGCTGTTTATCGCCCTGAATGGGTGGGAGCTGCTGTTCTCGACCCTGGTGCAGAGCTTCCGATAGGAGAACCTAAATATGGAAGTAGTTGACATTTTGCGGGAAGGGGTGGGCGTCGCGCTTCGGATTGGCGCACCGCTCCTGATTCTGAGCATGCTGGTCGGTATTCTGGTCGCCATTTTTCAGGCGGTAACCCAGATCCATGAGCAGTCCCTCTCGTTTATCCTCAAGATGATCGTGGTGGTGGCTGTACTTCTGGTGGGCGGTGGATGGATGCTGGAGACGCTGCTGGATTTCAGCCGGTATCTGTTTACGCTGATGTAAGGGTGTGGGACATGGTCGATTGGGCACAGCTCTATCTCTTTGAACTGATTTTTATGCGCATGTCGGGCTTTCTCCTGTTTAACCCGCTGCTGGGACGCTCCAATCTCCCGGCCATGGTCAAGACCGGTATGGCGCTGGTGCTCTCCATTCTGGTTTTTGGGACGGCCGGGACGGGGGTGCCGCAGCCGGATACCCTGGTGGAGCTGGCGTTTCGCCTTCTGCTGGAGCTGGGAATCGGCCTGGTTCTGGGATTCGTAATGCGGGTGGTGTTTTCCGTTGTCCAGATCGGCGGAGAGGTGATCGACACACAGATGGGTATGACAATGGCGCAGATCTACGACGCCAGCAGCCAGGCCAACCTGTCGGTGACTGCATCACTGCTCAATATCCTGCTGATTCTGGACTTCTTTGCGGAGAATGGACACTATACCCTGATGCGCCTGCTGACCACCTCCGGTGAGCTGGTTCCCTATGGCGCTGCCGCCCTTGGCGATGGAGTCTACGCCTATGTCATTGAGCTGTTTCTCGCCTGTATGCTCCTGGCGGTAAAGCTGGCTATGCCGATCCTGGCAGCGGAGCTGCTGGGAGAGGTAGGCATGGGGGTGCTGATGAAGGCGATCCCGCAAATCAACGCCTTTGTCATCAATATCGAGCTGAAGGTGATCATCGGGCTGCTTTTGTTCTTTCTGCTCTTGACGCCGATCAACGAATTCCTGCTGGAGCTGGAGAGCGGCATGCTCTCGGAGCTGGGGCGGATACTGCGCCTGATAGGGGGAGCGTGAGAAGGCTTTGGCAGACAGTTCAAAAACCGAAAAAGCAACCCCTAAAAAGCGGAGAGACGAGCGAAAAAAGGGTAATGTCTTTTTCAGCAACGATGCAGTTTCCGTGGCGGTGCTGCTGGCCAGCTTTTTTGTACTCAAGCTGACTGCCACGCCAATGGTGGAGCAGATTTACCGCTTTTTGCAGTACGCTATGGGGCTTGTGGCCGGCGCGGCGCACACTGGATTGCAGGACAACCTGAGCGGCCTGGTGCTGGAGATGCTGAAGACCTTTCTGTTTGCGGCGGGACCGCTGCTGGCCACTACGGCGGTGGTAGCGGTGGCGGCGACCTTTTTCCAGACCAAGCTGCTGGTTTCCGGGGAGGCGCTGAAGCCAAAGTTCAGCCGGATTAACCCTCTGCAGGGGATCAAGCGCCTGTTTTCACTGCGCAGCGTCATTGAGGCGCTGAAGGGGATTTTAAAGATAACGGTTCTGCTGTTCCTGATCTATCAGTTCCTGGTGGGAATTGTAGATACCTTTACGAAATATCTCCACACCGATCTGGCCGTTGCCTGCGCCCATCTGGTGGATGAGGGCTTCCAGATGGTGATGCAGATCGCCATAGCCTTTGTGGTGCTGGCCGGCGCGGACGTGTTTTACCAGTGGTGGGACTATGAGCGGCAGTTGCGCATGTCCAAACAGGAGATCAAAGAGGAATACAAACAGATGGAAGGCGATCCCCAGGTCAAGGGAAAGATCAAAGAAGTGCAGCGCAGGATGGCCCAATCCCGTATGATGCAGCAGGTGCCAAAGGCAGATGTGGTTATCCGAAACCCGACGCACTTTGCAGTGGCGCTGCGCTACCACCCTGAGACGGATGGGGCGCCCATTGTCCTGGCAAAGGGACAGGACGAGCTGGCCGGACGCATTGTGCGCAAGGCGGAGGAGCATCACATTGCCATTATTGAAAATGTACCGCTGGCCAGGGCGCTGTATGCCACGGCGGAGCTGAATCGGGAGATCCCGCCGGAGCTGTATAACGCCGTGGCGGAGGTGCTGGTGTACCTCTACCGCATGGATGAAAAGCTGAAGTAGCGGCGAGAAAGTAGGAGCCTTGGAGAGCTATGAGACGGATACTGAACAACTCCATATCGCTGCTGGTCGTGATCATCGTTCTCTTTCTGGTGGTGCCGCTGCCCAAGCAGGCGCTGGACATCCTGATTGTACTGGACATTGCCATTTCCATCATGATTCTGATGATCACCATGAGCATCTCGGAGGCGCTGGAGTTCTCTATCTTCCCCTCCCTGCTGCTGATAACGACCCTGTTCCGCCTGGGCCTCAACGTATCCTCCACACGCCTGATCCTCTCCGAGGGCGGCGATGCGGGTATGGTAATCAAATCCTTCGGTACGCTGATTACCCAGGGGAATATTGTCATCGGAATTTTGATTTTCTTAATCATTGTACTGGTGCAATTTATTGTGATCACCAAAGGAGCGGAGCGCGTCTCCGAGGTGGCCGCCCGCTTCACGCTGGACGCCATGCCCGGAAAGCAGATGGCCATCGACGCGGATTTGAGCTCCGGCCTTATTGACGAGAAGGAAGCCCGGCTGCGGCGTTATAAGATCCAGAAGGAGGCCGACTTCTACGGCGCCATGGACGGTGCAACCAAGATCGTCAAGGGCGACGCCGTCATGTCGCTGATTATTACGGTCATCAACTTTGTGGCAGGCTTAATTATCGGCATCGTGCAGGGCGGCGGAGATCTGGCTACGGTTTTGAACCAGTATTCCATCGCCACCATCGGCGACGGTCTGGTGTCCCAGCTCCCGGCCCTGATGATCTCCACCGCTACCGGTATGATCGTGACCCGTTCCGTGTCGGACGGCAGCCTGAACAGCGACGTGCTGGGACAGTTTAAGGCCCAGCCCAGGGCGATCCTGGCCACCGGCATTATTTTAGCGCTGCTGGGGCTGGTGCCCGGCGCTCCCACGGCGCCGCTCCTGCTGGTGGGCTGCGGCCTGGGTATTGGCGGCTTCTTGAGCGACCGGAAGCTCACTGAGCAGAAGGCACTGGAGGAACAGCCCGCCCCGGAGGCGGCAGCCGCCCCGGAGCTTCAGGCGGCCAGCGAAACCGACTACTTCAAGGACATCAACAATGTCTATTCCCTCCTGGCGGTGGAGCCGATCGAGATGGAATTCGGCTACAGCCTGATCCCGTTGGTGGATGAGAAAAGCGGCGGCAAGCTGATCAGCCGCATTGTGATATTCCGCCGGCAGTATGCCCAGGATATGGGCTTTGTCATCCCCTCTATCCGCCTCCACGACGGTGCGGCGCTGGGAACCAACCAGTATGTGATCAAAATCCGGGGGGAGGAGGTGGCCCGGGGAGAGATTCTGGTGGACTATTATCTGGCCCTGGAGCCGTCCAATCCGGCGGGAACGATTGACGGGATTGAGACGGTGGAGCCGGCCTACGGCATCCCCTCCCGCTGGATTTTGCCGGAGAACAAGGAAATGGCGGAGATCTACGGGTATACGGTTATCACACCCCTGACCGTTATGCTTACCCACCTGTCGGAGACGATCAAAAAGCATGCCTATGAGCTGCTCAACCGCTCGGAGACCTTGCAGCTTGTGGAGAATCTGAAAAAGACGGAGCCGGAGCTGGTGGCCGATGTGATCCCCAACGTCATCTCCTACGCCAACCTGGAAAAGATCCTGCGCAGCCTGCTGCGTGAGGGCATCCCCATCCGGGATCTGGCGGCCATTCTGGAGGCGGTGGTGGAGGCCAGTACCACGACCCATGATATCGACATGATCACCGAACAGGTGCGCGGCGCATTGGGACGGACCATTACCCGGAAGTTCTGCGAAAATGGGCAGCTTCGGGTAGTGACGCTGGACGCGGAGCTGGAAAAGAAGGTACTGGCCGCCCTGACCAAGAACGAGCACGGCGTCTATCTGGCGCTCAGCCCTGATATTGTGCAGCAGATCGTACAGCAGGTGGGAGAGCTGCGGAAGAAATTTGAGGAGCTCTCCCAAACGCCCATTCTGCTGACCAGCCAGATTATCCGTGTCTATCTCAGCCGTATGCTCGCCACGTTCTATCCCGACATCTATGTGCTCTCCTTTAATGAAATCACGAGCAATGTGCAGATACAGGCCATTGGCAACATTACACTTCAGCCGCAGGAAAAGCGTGCATAGAGATGGGGAAGGGTATCTGCATGAATAAGTTAAAACAGATGGAAACGGCCCTATCTCCCGGCGGAGGTCAGCAGGCGGTCGACCAGATGGACAATCAGACCCTTCTGCTGCGCTACAAGGAGACGGGGGATATGGAGCTGAAGTGGGCCCTGGTGCTGCGGTATACCGATCTGGTACGCCGGATTGCGATTCAGACCTGCGGGCTGTTCAGCGGGTTTACCCAGTTGGATGATGTGATCCATGAGGGAATTTTGGTTCTGCTCAGCGCTGTGGACAAGTATGACCCCGAAAAGGAGGTCAAGTTCGAGGCGTACATCGCAAAGCGGCTGCGGGGAATGGTGATCGACCTGGTACGCAAGCAGGACTGGATTCCGCGGAGGGTCCGGCAGAAGGCCACCCGGCTGAAGCGGGCGGCTGAGGAGCTGTCCATAGAGCTGGGCCATACCCCCAGCGATCAGGAGATGGCAGACTACCTGAAGCTCAGCCAGAAGGACTATGAGGAGCTCCTCTCTGAAACGGCGTTTTCCAACCTGATGTCTTTCGAGGTGCTTTTGGACACCTATGGGAATGTAACCGGCAAGGCACTGTCCGGCAATCCGCCGGAGGATGCTTATCAGCAAAAGGAGCTGCACGAGGTGCTGCGCCGGGGAATCGCCTCCCTGCGGGAGAATGAACGGCTGGTGCTCTCCCTGTATTATGAAAAAGAGCTGACCATGAAGGAGATTGCACAGGTCCTTGGGGTCAGCGCGCCGCGTATTTCACAAATCCATAACCGGGCCATTCAGCGGCTCCAGGCCTACATGAAGCAGTACATAGGAGCGTAGTACACAGCAGAAGGGAGAAGGCCATATGACAAAAGGGTTTTACAACCTGACCTCCGGCATCCTGTCCCAGAGCCGCCGGCTGGACACGGTTGCCAACAACATGACGAATCTCTCCACCTCCGGGTATAAGGCGGAGCAGTATACGGACAGCACCTTCCAGGAAGTGCTGATCAGCCGGGTAGGCAATAAGGACAAAAGCAGCCCCACCGTGATCGGTGAGGAGAGCTATATCCTGGCTCCCAGTCAGCTCTATGTGGACTATAGCCAGGGAAGCCTGGAGGAGACGGGGCTGACGCTCGACTTCGCCATCGAAGGGGATGGCTTTTTCGCCATTCAAACGGCTCAGGGCGTCGAGTACACCCGCAGCGGCAGCTTTTCTCTGGATGGGGAGGGCTATCTCTGCCTGCCCGCCCATGGGCGGGTCCTGGGGGCGGATGGACAGCCGGTCTATCTGGCCACCGACCGTATCCGGGCCGATCAGGCAGGGAACCTCTATACAGAGGGCGGCGGCTATGTGGGCCGGCTGGGCCTGTATGCCTTTGCGGACAACGGGCTGCTGGAGAAAAATGAGAGCGGCCTGTTCGGTGCGAATGGGCAGGCGCCGGCTCCCTCCCAGGCAAAGCTCCACTGGAAATGGGTGGAGAATGCCAACGTGGACATGCTCCAGGAGATGAGCGATATGATGACGGCCCAGCGGGCGCTTCAGAGCGCCGCACAGGTGCTGAAGCTCTATGACGGCGTGCTGACCAAGGCGACAACAGAGCTGGGACGCTTATAAGCAGAGGAGGAGAACGATGCTTCAGGCTTTTTATACCGCCACGGTGGGCGCGCAGCAGCAAATGGAGCGCATGGGAGTCCAGGGCAATAATATGGCCAACGCGAACACCTTTGGATTCCGGGCGGAGAAGCCCGCCTTTGAGGCTCTGATGTACCGGATGGTAGACGGTATCGGCGGACAGCAGCTCCCCAAGGGCAGCGGTACCCGCATGGTGTCCACCATCACGGATTTCCGCTCCGCAGCGCTGGAGGAAACGGGGCGCAAGCAGGATTACGCCATTGTGGGCGACGGCTTTTTCGCCCTGTATGACCAGGATACCGGAGAGATTTCCTACACCCGGGACGGCTCCTTCGCCCTGTCCTCGTTTCAGCAGACAAAGGAGGACGGAACAACGGATACGCTTTACTATCTGGCGGATGGAGAGGGCCGGCAGGTTCTGGACACCAACGGCTATCCCATTGTGGTGACGGACGCTGAGGCGCGCCAGCCTGTGGGCGTGTTTACCATTCAATACCTGGACGGCCTTCAGCATGTGGGCAGCGGCCGGTTTGTGACCACGGAGAAAAACGGTGCGGTGTGGATGAGCCCCTCGGAGGTGCGCCAGGGCTATCTGGAGAGCTCCAATGTGGACTTGGCTTCTGAGATGGGAAAGGTGATTGAGGCCCAGCGGACATACAGCTATGTCCTGCGCATGATGCAGACAGCGGACGAAATCGAGACGACGGTCAACAACCTGACAAACGGATAGGCAGGGAAAATACGTGAAAAATTTTAATGAACTCAGCGGCCTGGAACTGGATACGCTCCGGGAGATCGGCAGCATCGGGACGGGCAACGCGGCGACGGCCCTCTCCAGCCTGCTCCAGTGTGAGGTGCGCATTGAAATGCCGGAGGTGCGCATCCTCGGTTACAACGAGGCTATCGACTGGATCGGCGGGCCGGAGGTGATCACGGCCGGTGTGCTGGTGCGTCTGGGCGGGGAAATCAACGGTATTATGCTCTCGGTACAGCAGATGGACTTTATCAATCAGGTGCTGGGCCGCATGATGAACCGGACGGTTTGCGAATATGGGCAGCTCTCGGAGCTGGACCGCTCAGCCCTGGTAGAGGTGGGCAACATCATGATCTCCACCTTCGTCAACGCCCTCTCTGGATTGGCTGGGGTAACGATTCAGCCATCGGTGCCTGGCTTTGCTGTGGACATGCAGGGGGCGATTATTACGGTGCCCATGGCGGAGTTTGGAGGACAGTCGGATTACATTATGACCATCGGCACCAATTTCATCTGCGAAAAGCACAGCGTGCCCTGCCGCCTCCTGCTGTCACCTGACGTGCGTTCCCTCAATTTCCTGCTGCGGAAGCTGGGTGTTTTGGATGAATGACAAGCTGGTGGTTGGGATCGCCGACATGAAAATGGCGCAGGGCAGTGGGATGCTGGTGACTTACGCCCTGGGCTCCTGCATTGGAATCTGCTTCTATGATCCCATGCTCAAGCTGGCCGCCCTGCTCCACATCATGCTGCCCCTGAATCTGGAGACGGGGCGGAAGTCCCCGCTCAAGTATGCGGATACCGGCATCCGGGAGACGCTGCGGGAAATGGAGCGGCGAGGCGCCAAACGGGCGCGGGTTACAGCCAAAATTGCCGGCGGAGCCCGCATGTTTGAGGTAGCCGGCGGTGGAAATCTGGGCAATATTGGACAGCGGAATATTGAAAGCGTCCATATGACGCTGCGTACAGAGGGCGTCCGGCTGCTACAGGAGGATGTAGGCGGCACAGTGGCCCGGACCCTGCTCTTTGACGCGGCCACCGGACAAGGCTGTGTCCGCTGCTACGGAAAGCCGGAGCTCATTTTTTAGCCGGTAGGAATAGAACAATCTGAAAGTGGGGGAATGGGTCATGGAAAACAACAAAGACGGAATTTTATTGGAGACGGGGACAAACGAGATTGAGATCATGGAGTTTACCATTGACGGAAATCTCTACGGGATCAATGTGGCCAAGGTGCGTGAGATTATGCTGTCGGCGCCGGTGCACCCAATGCCCCATGCCCACCCGGCAGTGGAAGGGATTTTTAAACCCCGGGACATCGTGATTACCGTGGTGGATCTGCCGGAGTATCTCAGTGGACATACCGAACCCAAAGGGGAAAAGGATCTCTTCATTATCACCAATTTCAATAAAATGCACATTGCCTTCCGCGTCCATACGGTAGTGGGGATCAGCCGTATCTCGTGGCGGGACATCCAGAAGCCGGACAACACGGTTTCCGGGGGCGCAGACGGGGTTGCCACCGGAATCGCTCAGTGCGGCAAGGACTTGGTCACGATTCTGGATTTTGAAAAGATTGTGGCCGAGATTGCGCCGGAGACCGGTATCCAGCTCAGTGAGGTGGATGCTATGGGTAAGCGGGAGAAGCGAAGCGAGCCGGGCTGGGTCGCGGAGGACTCCAACCTACGGTCCCAGATGATCCGTACCGCGCTGACTAAGGCGGGGTATACCAACCTGCGCAAGATCCAA
>MJGMD1__coassemble_1876_pt1 | contig 47850 bp, 49 predicted proteins | sample MJGMD1__metabat2_low_PE_006 | metagenome-assembled genome bin MJGMD1
GGGGTGAATGGATGACGGATATTGGGCCCCGTGCGGGTAAAATCACCCACTGGATACCCCTCCCTGAACCGCCGAAGGAGGGATAGCCCTTGAACAAGTTCCCGGAGAAATTGATAAAGTTAAGGGAAGAAAAAGAGCCGGGGAAAAGAGTTGATATTGTGTCGCAGTTGATGGGTTTGGGGCCCAACACATTGAGAGGATACGAGAGGGGAGAGCATGAGCCAACGATATCAAATCTTTTGATAATTGCAAAATATTACAATGTGAGCTTGGGGTATTTTGATTAAGGCTAACCTTTCATTATATTGTTAAAAATATTCTGTTTTTACAACATGTGGTGAGCACAAAACAATAACTATGCGAAAATGGGAGTGTGGGGGCGTATTCCCCTGCGCTCCCATTCTCTTTCCATCCCCTTTTCCTTCTTCACACGGATGGGGCGGCGGCGGTGCAGCCGCTGCCCCTACTGTGTGCAATATGCCGCACGGCTGAAAACCACCCCATTCAGGGTGAAGGGCTGGCGGTGGCTGGTGAAAAGATGTTGGTCGGTCTGAAAACATTGAGCGGTGGCGGAATAAGGTAGACGCTATGGTGACGGGTAGAGTGGCACCTATTATCCTGCTCGCGGTATGGGTATCGTCCCTCGGGTTTGCAGGCCGCAGTAATGCGCGACGGGCGTTAGACAGCAATCCACTCATGTGAGGTGCAAATCCTCACCCGCTCAAAAATAAAGCCGCCCCCGAAGGGGCGGAAGGATGGTTATGTTTTAGATTTTCGTTTGGCATAGGCAGCTCGTTCTTTTGCCCGAACCAGCTCTGGATTCTCCGCGCGTTCTTTTCGGCGCTTTTCATTCCTGGCTGGATAGTAAGTTTCCTTGTTGGCCTGGTTCCAAGCCCGTGAGGCTGGACGATCCACCTTGCGGACGGCCTCATAGGCGCAGTCGGGACAATACTTTTGCCGGCCAGAGTTTACCACATACTCTTTCCCGCAGACGGTGCATTTATCGATACTACCGAGAGGGCGGTCAGCCTTTCGCCCCTTTTTTCTCCGCCTCGCGTCTGCTTCTCTACTCCGCACCAGGCGGCAGGCCGGGCAATACCATGCGCGGGGGCCGCCATCAAAGACAGCGCCGCACTGGCGGCAGGTACGGGGCTTTACAACAACAGCCATCAGAGAAGTCTCCTCAACTCCACGCCAAGCGCGTCAGCGATTGCTAGCAGATTCTTGGCGGTGAGGTTTCCGGCCTCGGACTCTCCAAGCTCGACACGCTGGATTTGGCGGATATTGACACTGGAGCGCTCAGCCAACTGCTTCTGCGTCAGACCGGCTTTGACCCGCTCATAGGTCAGCCTGGTTGCGGTGGGGTACCTGTCATATATGGAGGTGTCCCCCATCTTCTCGGCATCTTTGACGGGCATCCAGCACCACTGATACGGCACGATGTGTTTTTTCAGGCAGCCCATGATCAGCTCCTGGCCTTGCTTCATGGCTGTTTCCCAGTTCTCAGCCTCGATGATGGCCTTCATTCTCCCCACATATACCTGGGCGCCCGGAACGGGAGGGACATCCTCCCCGGCGGCTGGGTTACGCTTTAAGTCTGCAATGATGTAATACTTTTCCATAGTTGTCTCCTTACCAAGCGTAATTAAGCGTACTTGACGCAGATGGAATTGAGAGTTTCACGGCTGCCAGTCCAAGCCTTGTTGTCACGATCCCAAACCAGACCGAACTCGCGCATCATGCTACGCACGGGGTAGGTATTGCCGGTGACGGTCAGGGTGTCCATGTCGATGTCCACCAGGACGGGGTGCGCCAGGGTTCCGCCGACCTGGACATTGCGCACGAGGCCGGAGAAGACACGGGAGGCTTCCTTCGCGGCCTTCCAGGCGCGGCGCAGGCACTCGCCGAAGCTGAGAGAGGTGACCCACTTGAGGGACATCTTGCGCAGGTTCCAAGCGGCTTTCATGATTTCAGAGAGATTGTACTTTTTCATGTTAGTTACCTCCTGGGGCTGTCCCCCTCTTGATGATTCTATTATACGCTAATATTAGCGTATTGTCAACATAAAAATGCTAATATTAGCGTAAAATATTTGCCGCCCCGCAGTTGCAGGAGACGGGGGAGGCTATCAACCCACACGGGTGTATCGCTTAACAGGCTGTGACGGCTGGCCGTATCCGAGCCAGAGCTCGACAGTAGGCGGCGATGTAGCAAAGTCTAGCAAATGCTAGCAAACCGGGAGAGAGAAAAAGAAAGAAAACCGCCCCCTTTTTCCCCCTCTTCCTTCCCCCCTATAACCCCCTATCTATTACCCCCTATAATCCCCCAGAAAAGAAAGAAAAAGAGAGAACGCGCTCTATCGGTGGCGGTGGGGGGCATTTGTAGACTCTACTTAGGCGAGAGGTGGTGAGTGTGGCATTAACGCCAAAGCAGGAAAGATTTGTGCAGGAGTACCTTGTGGACTTGAATGCCGCACAGGCTGCTCTTCGGGCAGGGTATAAAAACCCTGAAATTGGGCGGCAGCTAATTACGAAAAATAACGTTTCTTCCGCAATTCAGGAAGCAAAGAGAGCCAGAAGTGAACGGACAGAGATTACACAGGACTATGTGCTTGCCAAGCTGAAGGAAATCACAGATAAACCGGCCTCGGATGCGAATGACAGCGATCTGAAGTATTCCAGCAAGATAAAAGCGCTTGAATTACTGGGAAAGCATGTGGGAGCGTTCGATGGAAAGGCGAACGGCGATGAAGATACGGAGGTTAAGGTGGTCATAGATGTCTGAGATTCGTTTATCGTCCGTCCTTGGACCTGCATTCCACCTACTGGCTCGTGACGTATTCCAACACGGACACACACACTATGATCTGTCTGGTGGCCGAGGCTCGCTTAAATCTTCCTGTGTCTCCCTACTGGTTCCGCTTATCTTGCTGACCAATTCAAACACCCACGCCTTGGTACTTCGTAAAGTGGCGAACACCATCCGGGACAGCGTGTATGCACAATATCTATGGGCAATCGGAGAACTGGGTATGGCGGCATACTGGGACGCTAAGGTTCAGCCTATGGAGCTGATTTATAAGCCGACTGGGCAGAAAATCATGTTCCGGGGCGCTGATGACCCCATGAAAATAAAGTCCATCAAGGTTCCGTTCGGATATATCGCTGTAACACACTTTGAAGAAAAAGACCAGTTTTCCGGTCGGGCGGAGATTAGAACCATTTTACAATCTACCATGCGCGGCGGGTCGAAGTTCTGGAACTTTGAGAGCTACAATCCACCCATCAGCCGGGACAACTGGGCCAACAAAGACAGCTTGGAAGAAAGAGCGGACAGGCTGTGCCATAAGAGCACATACTTGGAGGCCCCGCCGGAGTGGTTGGGGGCACAGTTCCTGGCAGAAGCTGAACACTTGAAGACCACGGACGAGAGGGCCTATCGCCATGAATACTTGGGCGAAGCGGTCGGCACCGGCGGCAACGTATTTGAGAATCTGGAGTTGAGGGAAATCACGGACGAAGAGTTCGCTTCCTTTGACCGTATCTATCAAGGTGCGGACTGGGGCTGGTTCCCGGACCCATTTGCCTTTATCCGACTCCACTATGACCGGGCTAGAGAGACAATATACCTAATGGACGAGATATACCAAAATAAGCTGACCAACGAGGCGAGCGCAAAGTTGATCCTATCCAAAGGATACAAGGATGCTTACATTACCTGCGACAGCGCCGAGCCGAAGTCAGCGGCGGACTACCGGGCAATGGGGCTTCCGGCCAAGGAAGCAATCAAAGGCCCTGGAAGCGTGGAATATGGCATGAAGTGGCTCCAGCGGAGGAAGATTGTTATTGACCGCCGGAGGACACCAAACGCATATAACGAGTTTGTGAATTATGAGTATGAGCGAAATAAGGATGGAGAAATCATCAGCGGTTATCCTGATGAGAATAACCACCTGATTGACGCTACAAGGTATGCACTTGAGCGTGTATTCAGGAGAATGGGGGTAACTGCTTGAACATAAATGATAAGCTGAAAGAGCTGGGCTTTGCCACCATCAGCGAAGACTTTTATAGAAAAGTGCAGGAATGGAAAAGCTGGTATATTGGAGATGTGAAGGGCTTCCACCGGTACAAGGTTCGAAACGGAACGAGCATGGTTAAATGCAAGCGCTTCACGCTTAACATGGGCAAGAAGATCCCGGAAGATTGGGCAAACCTTCTGATGAACGAGAAGGTGGAGATTACCATTGAGGGCCAGAGGGAACAGGAATTTGTTGACCATGTGCTCAAAGAAAACAACTTTCTGGTCAAGTCAAATGAAATGCAGGAGAAGGCATTCGCGCTCGGGACGGTGGCGTTTATTCCCCGTGTAGTGGGAATGAAGGCCACGGAAGAAGGCCCTGTTCCTGGTAGCGCTGACGGAATTGTGATGGATTATGTGACAGTAGAGCATATATGGCCGCTGGCGTGGCAGAACGGGATTATTACGGAGTGCGCCTTTGACAGCATCGTGACCGTCAACGGTGAGGATTATTGTTATCTCCAAATTCATCACAAGGTAGATGGCTTATACGACATTGAGAATCGCATCTATCATTACCGCAACGATAATGTGGATGCCGAACTGGCCTTATCCGGTGTCAAGGGGTTTGAGATGGTCCCTCCTGTGGTACATACCGGCTCAGATCAGAGGCAGTTTGTTATTGACCGGCCTAATATCGCCAACAATTTTGACGATTCCCCGCTTGGAATTTCTGTTTATGCAAATGCCATCGATGTCCTTAAGGGCGTAGATGTGGCCTATGACAGCTATGTAAATGAGTTTGTACTGGGGAAAAAGCGCATCATGGTCAAGCCGTCTGCAACCAAAGACCTCGACGGAGAGCCATTTTTTGACCCGGACGACTTGGCTTACTATGTACTCCCGGAGGATGTAAGTGACGGTGCGGTCATCACGCCCATCGACATGACACTCCGTACCCAGGAGCACAACACGGGTATCCAAGACCAACTGAATCTACTGTCCAGCAAGTGTGGCTTTGGAGAAAACCATTACCGCTTCGACCAGGGGAGCATTACCACAGCCACCCAGGTCATCAGCGAAAATTCCACCATGTTTAGGACCATCAAAAAGCATGAAATCATTTTGGAACAGGCCATTACAGAGTTGTGCCATATTATTCTTCGGCTTGGGAATGCAGCCATGGGCGCCGGGCTGAATGAAGATGCTAAAGTTACCATTGACTTTGATGACTCTATCATCGAGGACAAGACCACCGAGCGGAATAATGACCGTCAGGACCTTGCGGCGGGCATTATGAACCCGTGGGAGTACCGCATGAAGTGGTACAACGAGGACGAGGCCACGGCAAAGAAGATGCTGCCAAAGATGGAAGATTTGACGGACGAGGGAGAGGAGGAAATTGAGTAGTGGGCGGTAGAGGAAGTGCGGGCGGCGTTTTTTTGGGCGAGAAACAATATAGGCGCTTAGAAGATAGCGCCCAGCGAAATGACGCAATTCAAAACGGAATTCGTGCAAGAGCGAGGTACTATGAATATACGGACAGTACCGGGAAAGTTCATCGGGGAGAAACGGGAGCAAATACCCCCGGCGGCACATATCGTGCAGCTTATAATGAGCAAATTGCAGCATATTCTCGGCAAAGCACACAATCTCTTGAAAAAGAGCGCGAAACTCTGAAAAGAACATCGAACGACCAATACCAAAGATTTGCGAGGAGTGCCGCAAGTAAAAGCGCTTCTCAGGTTAGAGGATTTGCGGATGCGGACGCAAAAATCAGAATGATTGACCAAATTCTAAGCCGAAGGCGCAGGAATAGGAAATGACTAACTTTGAAAACCTTGATAAGTTTATGTTTCCCGGCGTTGGTCGCTATGACATCCCGCAAATAGAGCCGGTAACGGCATATCCGCAAGGCGATTTTATACCCATGAATTACGCCAACAGTGCAAAAGGACCAGCGAGCAAGATTGTCCATTGTTTCGTTGACGATTACCAGTTCACCCGCTATTGGAACCGTCCAGATGACTACATAAAGAAGTTATCTCAATTTGCGGCGGTGTGCTCCCCGGACTTCTCAACATACACGGATATGCCGCTTGCAATGCAGATATACAATCACTACCGCAAGCACTGGCTTGCGGCATATTGGCAGTTGCATGGTATCACAGTATATCCGACGATTAGTTGGAGTGATGAAGATAGCTACGAATGGTGCTTTGACGGTGAGCCGGTTGGCGGAGTTGTGTCTGTTTCAAGCGTAGGCACACAACGGAGCAAGGAAAGCAAGCGTCTTTTTCTCCGTGGGTATGAAGAGATGATGAAACGGTTGGAGCCGTCATGGGTCATTTTTTATGGACATGTCCCAGAAGAGTGCGACTGGAATGTAATTCGGGTTGCGCCGCATTATGACGAAATCGTGAAACGGAGGAAAGCGCATGAAATATCCGTTTCAACCGGAAGTTCTTGACGCCTTGCCCGAAGAGCTGGCGGAGCTGTACCGCTCTCTTGAACTGACACTCCTTGAGGAAATATGCTCCCGATTAAAGATGGCCGGGCAGCTGAACGAGGTCACGGTACAGGATATACGGGCACTCCGCTCCCATGGCATTGACCTAAAGGGCATAGAAAAGGCCATCCAGCGCACCGCAAACATCAGCCAGCGGGACTTGCAAAAGCTCTTAGACGACGTGGCGGAGCGGAACCAGCGGTACTACCAGGATGTTATGGACATTGCGGGTGTAACGGCACCGGAAACACTGGTTAGCATCGAGGACACATGGGCTATCTACGAGCAGACCAAACAGACATTCCATAACATGACCGGCTCTATGGGCTTTCTGGTGGACAACGGGCGGACGATGCTTCCCACGGCCAGGGCCTATCAATGGGCGCTGGATAACGCTGAAATGCAGATCACGAGCGGTGCCATCTCTTACAATCAGGCCATCAAAAGCGCCGTCAAACAGCTTGCGGACAGTGGTATCAAGATCGTGGATTATGAGAGCGGACACCGAGACCAAATCGACGTGGCAGCCCGCAGGGCGGTGATGACAGGCGTATCCCAGATCTGTGCCAAGTACACGGAGCAGAGCGCAGAGTATCTGGAAACACCTTATTTTGAAGTGTCCGCCCACATCGGGGCTCGGGACAAGGGTGTTGGCTGGCAAAACCACAAGGCATGGCAGGGCCGGGTGTACTCCGTAAGGACCGGAGACAAGTATCCGAGCATTTATGAGGTGTGCGGGCTTGGCTATGTGGACGGCTTGGAGGGTGCAAACTGCCGTCATATCAGGACTGCCTTTGTGGATTGTGTGATGGAGCGAACATATACCGACGAAGAACTTGCTCACATAGACGATGGGCACGACGTGGATTTTGAGGGAAAGCACTACACAGCTTATGAGGCCACACAGAAACAGCGGCAGGTCGAGCGAACTATCCGCAAGCTGAAGCGAGAACAGACCGCATACAAGGCCGCAGGACTGACGGAGAACTACCAGGCGGTGACTACCCGTATCTGGAGACTGAATCAGGAATACAAGGCGTTCAGCGAGGCGGCGGGGCTACCGTTACAAAGAGAAAGAATGCAGGTTCAATATCCGGAAGAGCTAACCAGCATAAAACAATTTTCCGGTCTGGAATCATATCAAGGGAACATAAAAATTGTCGGTAAATTCTCTTCCAGACAATATCAGGTGCAGCTTGACCCGCCGCAGATTAGCGGCGTGACAGACCACTTTGCAAATAACCTTACGATGAAACCGGATAGATCTGCATTGACGATTGAAGCGTCGCAGAGTATCATAAATAACAGCAGGTTAGTTTTGTATCAGACTGACCGGAATACATTGAAATTCTTGGCAGATAGCGGTTATGTAGTTTTAAGCGTTGACGGGAAGATTGTAACAGCGGTCCCGGAAAAGCTGAGAAAGAAGTATCGGGACTATTTGGAGGGGAAATGATATGGCGAAAAATCACAATGATAAATGCGTTTGCCCTCTTTTTGGGCGAGAAATCCTATATGGAGAGTGCTATGAGGTCCAAGAAGTTCGGGAGGACGAGATGGACATGGAGCTTGCAATAGAGCCGTTTGACGTAGATAAAGCAAATGAAGTCTGCGAGAAGTGCAAGTGGTATGTTATGGAGGACAGCGCGTGATAAAAGAAATTAACGGGAAAACATGGTATTGCTGCCCGTACTGCGGGAAAGCTCTTTTCCCGGTTCGACCGGATACCAAAGTAGAGCACATGCCGTTTCGATGCAAGGCATGTAAGCACGACATGGAAGTAAATATCGCATAGAGCCAAGAGCCTGTGAGCCAAGAGCCATTGAACCGGTTACGAACTGTAACGGTTTGATGGCTCTTTCTATTTTGCCGAGAGGCGTAAAACCGCAGGGCGACGGCCCTGACAATAAACGGAGGTATTTATGAGCGAACCTATCAATAACCCTACCCCGGCCCCTGCGCCGGAGCCCGCTCCTGAGAAAACCTTCACTCAGGCGGAAGTGGATTCCATGATTGGCAAGCGGCTTGCAAAAGCCATGAAGGGAATGCCCAGCGAAGAAGAGCTGACCGCCTACCGCACCTGGAAGGACGGGCAGGCCGGAGAGAAAGAACGCTGGGACAAGCTGACTGGCGAGAGGGATACTCTCTCCGGAAAGCTGACAACCGCAGAAGCGGAGAGAGACCAGTTGAAGCGTGAGTTGTATGTCCTGAAAAAGGGCTTGACCGGCGAGGAGGCGGAGTTCATCGCCTTCAAGGCAGGGAAGATGGTGGACGACAAGACCACCTTTGAGCAGGCCGTGGACGCGCTCACCGCCGACCGCAAGAAGACTTCCTTTGACTGGACTGCTCCAGTGGGCGGAGGGAAGCAAAAAACAGGAGAAAACGATGTAATGAACGCCCTGATCCGGGGCGCACTGAAATGAAAGGAGAACATAAATGGCTGTTGACATTATCGATAGAAGCAAACTTTCTGGGCTTATCCCTGAGCCCGTAACCCGTGAAATTATCCAGGGGGCCGTAACGGAGTCCGCCGTGCTGCGGATGGCCCGGCGGCTGCCCAACATGACCAGCAAGACCCAGACCCTTAATGTGCTGGACGCCCTGCCCACCGCCTACTTTGTGAACGGCGAGGCGACCACCGGCGCGTCCGACTCCAAGGCGTCTCTGAAAAAGACCACCAATATGGCGTGGGACAAGAAGAAAATCTACGCCGAGGAAATTGCGGTTATTGTCCCCATCCCCGAGGCCGTGCTGGACGACAGTAACTACGACATTTGGGGAGAAGTTCGGCCTCGACTTGAGGAAGCTTTCGGCAAAGTCATTGACGCCGCCATTCTGTATGGTACGGACAAGCCGACTTCTTGGCGTAATGGCCTTGTCCCTTCGGCCACTACCGCAAGCGCTGTTGTAACCGCTACCAGCGATATTTTCAATGACATCATGGGTGAGGGTGGCGTGATTGCCAAGGTGGAGGAGAGCGGTTATATCCCCAACGGCGTGATGGCTGCCATTCAGATGCGCGCCAAGCTGCGCGGCCTTGTGGACAAGAACGGCCAGCCCATTTTCAAGACCGATATGCAGGGAGATACCCGCTACGCGCTGGACGGCATGAGCATGTACTTCCCGGTGAACGGCGCTTACGACCCGGAGGAATCTTTGGCTATCGTGGGTGACTGGAGCCAGTTGGTCTATGCCATCCGACAGGACATGACCTTTAAGATTTTCGATAGCGGCGTGGTGCAAGATCCCACCACTGGCAATATCCTTTATAACCTGATGCAGAACGACATGGTGGCCCTCCGCGCCGTCATGCGGCTGGGCTGGGAGATTCCCAACCCCATCAACGCCTTCAACGTCGGCAATGAGAACGCCTTCCCTTTTGCTGTTTACGCACCGGCGGGGGGTTAATAGGGTCTGACACTTTAACGCTATTCCCCAGCGGTCAGGCCCTATTGGGGAAACAGGTTTCCGAGCTTGTGGGTGATGACCTGAAGGTTTATGCGAGTGGCGCTGTAACGGGCACATTTCATTATGTGACCAACTACACCGAGTTCAGCGACGCCCCGGACGAGCAGAGCGGGTATTATTTCCCATTTCACCTGACAAAGACCGGGACAAAGATGACCTTCAAGAAAAATGGCTCTCCTACAAAGGAAGACATCCTGTTTGACGCGGACATTGTCTTCCGGGTGACCAAGGATGATACCTTCGAGGTGCTTGTTGATGATTCCAGCGTAGTGAAATTTAGTTTCACTGGGGCGACGTTTGAGCCGCAGGCTAAGACGAAAGCCCGTGCGAAGAAGTAAGGGGGCGGCCTGATGGCTTACGCAGATTATGAGTATTACACTGCTGCGTATCTAGGCACGGCTATCCAAATGGCTGACTTCCCTCGTCTGTCCCTGCGTGCAAGTTCCTTTCTGGACTACTACACGCAGGGCCGTGCGGCTCAAAACAAAGAGCTGGACGCAGTAAAGATGGCTTGCTGCGCCGTGGCAGAACAGTACCAGAGCATCGACCTTGCCCAGCAAGCGGCCCTGAATGCCCTTAAAAACTCCGCAAATGCTGGAGAGACTGGAGAGTTGCAAAGCCAGAGTGTGGGTAGCTGGTCCAAGACCTACCGAAGCGGCGGTGAAAGTGCCCAGCAGGCCGCGACAGCGGCGCAGTCGGCACAAACACATCTTGCATCTGTTGCAGCGCAGTATTTGGTCGGTACGGGCCTTCTATACCGTGGAAGGGGGTGCGGCTATGGACATGTTCCCCCATGTTGTGACGGTCTATAACACCTACGTTGAGACGGACCATTCCACCTTTGAGGAGACCACAGTGAACCACATCACTGTTCTACGGGGAGTCCTTTTGGATGCCTCTAAGGGTTCCAATGTAACCAAGAGCGGGCTGGAAAGCGCGGATGCAGTCAACCTGTACATTCCATTTTCGGTTGAGGCGTTGGACGGTGTGACAGGCATCCAAAGAAGGTATGTCGGGCCAGTCGAGTTCTGGAAAGCAGATGATAAAAGCGACCTATGGACGCTCTCTGTGGCCCGTGATAGTTTTTTCATCAAGGGTGAGGCTATACACCCGGAATGGACGGTACAGACCATAGAGGCCGACTACGACGGTGTGTACGATATTACTAAAGTCGATGAAAAGGACTTCGGCGGTGAAATGGCTCACTGGGAAGTTGGTGGGGTTTAATGCTGAAATTCAGTTTCCGCGCCGAAGGGCTGGAGGCAATCAGGGACAAGTTGGATGAGGAGTGCACCAAAGCGGAGCATACTGTGGCACTCCAGGTGCGGAAGGACACATCACCATATGTTCCGATGCTTACCGGATCATTGGACAAACGGACGCGGGTAGATGGTTCAGAAGTGATTTACCCAGGCCCATATGCACGCTACTTATATTTTGGAAAACTAATGGTAGACCCGGCTACAGGTAGCAGTTATGCATCAAAGGGCACAACAAAGGTCTTGACTGACAAAAACCTTGTATTTAATACAGCATCACATGCGCAGGCACAATCCCATTGGTTCGAAGCCAGCAAGGCCGAGAATTTGGATAACTGGATTCGGACGGCGGATAAGGCGGTGAAACGTGGACTCTGAGAAAAAAGAGAAACCCCGCATGCTGGCGGCGACAGAAGAAGTGGATAAAATCTCCCGCTCCATGCTGGTGTGGACCAATACCTTCCCGGAAAAGCCGGTGGACATCATTAAATATGAGTTTCTGTCCGCTGACCAGGGAGACGAGGCCGGTATGGCATTGTCTACCATCCAGGGGACCTATATCACAAAGCGGTTCATCCTGGGCGGCTATCAGGCGGAGTACCAATTCAAACTAATTTATCGTATTAAGCCTGGGCGCAGCAACGACAAGCGCCTGGAGGCTGACGAGCTACTGAACCACTTCGGTGACTGGGCAAGAAAAAATCTTCCTGATTTGGGAGACGAGATTCGGGCGCTCCGAGTTGAGCCCACCACACAATCCTCTAAATTTGCCGCTTATGAGAACGGCTATGAAGACTACCAGATTTTGATGAAACTGACATATGAAGTTAGCGTTTGAAAGGAGAAAAACAATGCCTGAGTCTGATTTGACTTTTAATACTACGCCGGGCCAGACCGTAGGCCGTGAAATGTTAATTGCTTACCTAAACACTGGAGAGAGCTCTACGCCTACGTGGTCTCCCATCGGTAAGCGTGTAGAGGACAGTTCAGCCGAATACGACTGGCAAACAGAAACCAAAGTTGATATTTTTGGAAATACCTATACCAACGGGAAGAAACCAACCATTACACAAACCTTTGACCCATGTGAGTTGGATGCAGATGACGCAGCACAGGAAAAAATCTGGAACCTTGCTATCAAAGATCAGAACGTGAACGCTTTGATGAATCAAGATATGCTTATTGTCCATCTGTATGCGGGGACGGCCGGAACAGCGGTATTTGCTGAAAGATACTCCTCATGCTCTATTTTGCCGTCCGGGCTCGGTGGTGAAGGCGGTGGCACAATTGGGATGCCAATTGATGTTACATATGGCGGCACTAGAACTGTTGGTACAGCATCGATTAGTGATGGAACTGTGAAATTCACACCGGGAACCGTGGAGGTTTAACTTATGAAGGAACTGAATTTTGACTCCGGCCTTGTTACATATTCTTTGAATGGCAAGTGCGAGGTGTCGTTCAACCCCACTGACAGCAACTTCGTTGAGCGGCTGTACTCCGCTTTTGAGGATCTGGACAAGAAGCAGGAGAGCTACAAAGCACAGATCGAGAAGATGGTGGACAAGAAGGAAATCTTCGAGTTTGCCAAAGAGCGGGACGCTGAAATGCGCGGCATTATTGACGGCGTGTTCGAGGCCCCTGTGAGCGAGTCTGTCTTCGGCGGCATGAATGTCTATGCCATTGCCAACGGGCTCCCTGTCTGGTGCAACTTGATGATGGCGGTCATGGATGAGATTGATACCACTTTCACCAGAGAGCAGAAGCTTACTAACCCGCGCATCAGCAAGTACACAGCGAAATACCAGAAGTATCAGAAGAAGTAACCAAAGGAGCACGCCATGAGCTATGGACTTCCAAAAAGCGTGGATATAGACGGGCAGGAGTTTGCTATCCGCTATGATTATCGGGTTATCCTCGACATTTTCGAGGCCATGAACGACCCCGATTCCAGCGAGGAAGACCGGGCCCTTGACGTGCTCCAAATCTTCTATGTGGATTTTGACGAGCTGACCGACTATGACGCGGCCATGAAAGAGGTTTTTCGATTCATCAACGGCGGCGAGGAGCCACGGAAGCAGAAAGGCCCCCACCTTGTGGACTGGCCTATGGACTTCCCCCGCATCATTGGCCCTATCAACCGTGTGCTGGGCTATGAAGCCCGCGCTGTGGACTACGACATCGAAACCAACACGGGCGGCATCCACTGGTGGACTATCCTCGCGGCCTATGCGGAAATAGGGGACTGCCTCTTTGCCCAGATCGTCCGCATCCGCGACAAGAAGGCAAAGGGCAAGCCGTTGGACAAGTCTGACAGGGAGTTCTACCGAAAGAACCGTGACATTATCGACATCAAGCAGACTTACAGCGAGGCGGAGAATGACCTTGTAAAGATTTGGACAGGGGGATAACCTCCGGTTAACTGCACCTTGAAAACTTCATATTGAGATAGCGGAAATATTTTTGGAAAACCTCTTGACTTTCTGTGTACACGCTATATAATAAATGTGTACACAGAAAGAAGGTGATAAAATGTCGCCCCGTACAGGCAGACCAAAGGCCGAAAACCCGAAAGATATACAGTTAAAAATCAGAGCCGACAAACAAACGATTGAAGACTTAGATTTTTGCTGTGAGAAGTTGGACAAAACAAGAAGTGATATTATCCGGCTTGGTATCCAAAAGGTTAGGTCTGAGGTAGAAAAATAGAGTGCTGGCGGGCCTAGCAAGCAACACCAACACTCTACATCACCAGAGGTCTCCCACTGGATAAATCCATTCTATCACAGTGGGAGCCTCTAATCAATATGAAAAGAGGTTTTCCATATGAACGAGAAAAACACTCTTCAAGAATTGCTTAACCAGTTGACTAACAACGAGCATTGGGTCAAGCGTATTGCCGCCGCCTATCTGGGTGTAAGGGCCGAACAGGTGGTTATCGCGGTGAAAGGCGGTGATGCGGAATGAGGCCAGAAATGATTCAGTTGCGTGATTCGGTGGAAGAATCAGCAAACGACCTAAACCAGATTTGCAGTACAATGGAAATCCTGCTTGCCAGTATGTACGAGTCCAGCGAGGAAGCGAATCCAGTGAGGGAGGCTATGGCGCTCCTTTGGAAAAACACCATTGAAGTGCGTGACCGTTTGCTTGGGAGCTGCATAGATTCTGGATTCAGTTGGAAGGAGACGACCGCATGAACGAACTTAAAGTTTTTAATTTCCACGACATAGATGTAGTTGATAGTCGGGACGTGGCTGAAATGGTTGGAAGAAATCATAACGAGCTTTTGAAAAGTATTCGGACCTACCAGCAGTATTTAGCCGAGGGGAACTTCGCCCACGGCTCTTTCTTCATTGAAAGCAGCTACATGGATGGAAACAACCAAGAACGGCCCAGCTATTTAATCACCAAAAAGGGCTGTGACATGATTGCAAACAAAATGCAAGGCAAAAAAGGCGTACTGTTTACAGCGGCCTACGTCACGGCCTTTGAGAAGATGAACGAGCAGTTAAAATCACCCGCCCGCATTGCCCCGGAGGTATCTCCCAACGCCATTGCAAACCTGATCCGAATTACCCGTCGAGTGATGCTGGACATGGGCAGTACGCCCCAGGAGGTGGGCGCTATGACAAGAGACGTATTCGCAACCTGGAACATCCCGGTCCCGGTTTCCTTTAACCGTCAAATCACTGGGCAGATGTGCTTGCCTGGGATGGATGGAACAAAAGAACTGACGGCATAAAAAAGCCCCCGCTATCTCGATATGAGGTAGCGGGGGCTCTTATAACTAATTAATATCTTCCCTGTGAATTGTAAAGTGCTGTTTGCTGTCTCTGGCACTTCCAAGATCGATATAAGATGTTTGAAATTCCTCCCAATCGTCTGGAAGTTCCCATACAACATGCCCGACAATTTCCATACCAGGAGAAACAGCACCAACAAATACCACCGCATCATCTACGGTGCCAACAACGACCTTCGGCAACACCTTTCGCCCATCGGCGTAAGCATTAAAGCCAATGTTTGCTACATTTTGAACATTTTCCGTTGTGTTCTTTGCAGAAAAGATTACACACAATAGCCCCTTTCCTGAATCTTCCGGCTCTATTGTGCCGAGCGATGTTTCAAGAGCGGTTGTCCATTTTATATCCACAATCGACAGGTCAAATCGGTCTGCATTTAGCGTTGCATCAATGCCGACACTGTTTTCATCTATTTTCTCGGATGGTTCTGGCTGCTGTGTCTGCTGGTTGACAAGTTCGTTTTGCGCTGGCCCATTAGAACCAGAATTTGATGGTTTAGCAGTACGGCTGCCAAAGGTAATGGCAACAGCCGAAAGAACAGCGGCAATAATTACAACGGCGAATAGAACATTGTTTTTAACCCGTCTATTCCGATTTGTTTGGTTGTTTTCTGTATCAAATACGGCTGCCTGCGGCGTATTTGTTGCGTATTCGCTCTCAACTACGAGGTGTGATCCAGATATTGCTGTGTTTACAATTTTTGAAGTGTCATCCGGCGATACGAGGATTGAAATTGAACAGTCGATTTTACGCCCCTTTTGGAACGAAAGCGTATGGGGTCCATCTTGAGCGTATGCAGAAACGGTTGTGCCGTTTCTTAAAATCCCAACCACTTTGTCATCCAAAAGCACCGTGAAGTCAACAGCGCATCCCCACGGCGATTTTTCTCTTGTAATAATGATTTCTTTGTACCCTTCCAATGTAAATCTCTCCTATCAAGGTGGTGTTTAATGTGGCCGCTGACGGCTCCATCGTCATTGAAACCAATATTGACAATAAGAAAGCACAAAAAGAGCTGAATCAGCTTGCTAAGAAAATCCAATCGCTTGAAGATCAACTTACGTCCAAAAAGCAGGGGAGGTTTCCTTTAGTAGAAAACCTCAACGTTGTAAATGCGGAGTTGGAGGAGGCCAGGAAGCAGTTATCCATGCTCCAGGACGAACAGAATGCTATCAATGCCGCCATGAAACCTGGTTCGTCCGCTGATGACTATATGCGTGCCTATTCTGACAGGCCTATGGTCGATTCCAAATTGAAAAAGCAACAAGAAAAGGTTGACGCAATTGAGAAAGAGTGGAGGCAGGCTGAAAAAGCGCTTTCAGATTATGATTCCAAAATTTCTGGCTTAGAAGGAAAGTTGAACCTGGCAAAAGAGGAAGCCGGAGGGCTCCAGCAGAACATGGCAAAGTCCGGCCCTGCCGCCGCCAAAATGGCAAAATCAGTAGATAGAGCGCAAAAGAGCGCAAGCAAATTTTCCTCTCGCATGCGTGAAGTTATCAGAAGTGCGCTTGTATTCACGGTCATTACACAAGGTCTTGCGAAGTTCCGTGAATGGATGGGGAAAGTCATCAAAACAAATGACGAGGCTAGAGCATCTATTGCACGTCTAAAAGGGGCTCTCCTGACACTCGCTCAGCCGATGATTGAGGTCATTATACCAGCATTTACAAGTTTTGTCGATATGTTGGCCCGTATAATTTCAATGGCCGCCCGGATTACTGCTGCGCTTTTTGGTACAACAGCAGAGAAAGCTGCGGACTCCGCTGAAAATCTGTATGAGGAAACAGAAGCACTTGAAAAAACGGGTGAGGCTGCGGAGGAAGCTGGGAAGTCGCTCGCCTCTTTTGATGAAATCAACCAGCTTTCAGGGAGCAGCAATAAAAGCGAAAATCAGGCACAACAGGACCAATCAATCGAGCCAGATTTCTCTATTGTAAAAACCAGTATTCAGGATGCCCTTTCGGCCATCCTTGAGCTACTTACTGGTGCTGCACTCCTTGCAATTGGTGCAATTCTTGTATTTACAGGAGCAAGTATCCCGGTCGGACTCGCCTTGATGGTAGCTGGTGCGCTTGCTATTGTGGATGCTGTTACATCGAATCCAGAAGCTATAAAGGCGTTATTACAAGGAGGGCTTGGTGAGGCCCTTTCTATTATCGGGCCTCTGGTTGCCGTGATTGGCGTTCTTTTGGTTGTTACGGGACATATTCTTATTGGCATTTCGTTAATCATTATGGGCGCAGCAATTTGGGCTACGGGGGCGGCATCTGGCGACGAAGGAGACTTTATCCAAAATATTTTAACAAGACTTTCGGAGGCGGCCGCAGTCATTGGTCCCCTGATTGCCGTTTTAGGTGTTTTTCTTGTCATCACTGGACACATCCTACTTGGTGTGGCGTTTATTATCGCTGGAGCAGCCCTTTGGGCCGTCGGTAAAGCCGCAGGCGATGAGGGGGATTTTGTTGAAAACATAAAAACAAGACTTTCGGAGGCGGCTGTAGTAGTTGGCCCCCTGATCGCGGTTCTTGGTGTTCTCCTTGTAATCATGGGGAATATCTTAATGGGTATTTCCTTCATTATTGCAGGTGCGGCGATTTGGGCCGTTGGTAAAGCCGCTGGCGACGAAGGAGACTTTATCCAAAATATTTTAACAAGATTGCAAGAAGCGGCGGCGGTTATCGGGCCTCTGATTGCTATAATCGGCGTAGTATTGCTCGTGACGGGAAGCATCCTTAAAGGTCTTGCGCTCATTGTAATCGGCATTGCGCTCTGGATGGTAGGAAACAATTACACCATACAGTGGTCTGCATTAATAGACACAATTGTTCCGGCATTGCAAAGAGCGGCAGAGGCTATTGGTCCATGGGTTGCAATTATTGGCATAGTCCTTCTTGTTGCTGGGCAGATCCTGCTTGGTATAGGATTAATCGTTCTTGGTATTGCTATATTTGCGTTTGGGAAAATGGATATGGATGGCGGCGAATCGCTAATTGATACTATCGTTTCTGCACTGTCCGCGGCAATGGTAGAGATATCGCCGTACATTGCAATAATTGGCCTCGTTTTGATTCTGGTTCCAGGTATGCAGGGGATCGGCATTGCCTTGCTAGTTGCTGGAATTGGGTTGTTTATTGCTGGTACGGCATTAGCTGCATCCAATAGCACTGAAATGAAAAGTTGGGTTGAAGTGTTGCAGCTTGATCAGGTATCTCAGTGGGTATCTACGGCGCTCCTGCTCGCTGGTATTGCATTAGTGGCAATCGGAGCAATGACGCTTAATCCGTTTTTCTTGCTGGCTGGAATAGCCCTTTTAGGCGGTGGCGTTGCGCTCAAAGCATTAAACAGTAGCGGAAAAACAAGTAGCGGTTCCTTTTCAGCCAGATCCGGCTCAGGCCGAATGTCAGTACCAAGGCTTTCAATTGATGACGTTCCTGCCCTTGCAAAAGGCGCGGTCATACCGCCTAACAAAGAGTTCCTCGCCGTACTGGGAGATCAAAAGAGCGGGACAAATATAGAGGCTCCAACATCTGAGATTGAAGCCGCTGTTGCCCGTGGGATGCAGCGATATGGTGGCGGCGGCTCCAATACAGTTATCTTGGAAATCGACAAGCAGGTGCTTGGTCGCGTATCTTATCAAGCGACTCAGAGCGAAGTTCAGCGTATCGGCGTAAATTTGGTGGAGGGCTAAATGAGCTATATCAAATTGAACGGCATTGAGTTTGACGCAGATGTTGCAATTTCGACTTATAATCGAAGTTTCAATGTACTAGATGGAGATAATGCAGGCCGAGTGCTTTCCGGTCGAATGATACGTGATGTTATTGGAACCTATCTTGGACATAAGATTACAGTGTTTCGCAGAGGAGACAATTACGAAGGGCTGGATACCTTTTGGGACTATCTGTACCAACACTCAGTCGATGATAGCGTTATGTTGGAGGCTGCGGACGGACAGACAACCATCTCCTACGAGGCGTATTATACTAGCGCATCTCAAGACATGGAGAAGGTAGAAGGTAGCGTAAATTATTGGGGAGAAATAGAGGTAAGCTTTGTCCCGATAGACGCACAGGTCAAGCCGTAAAAGGTGAGGATAGGCGATGGCAAACAAAAACAAAATTGTGTATGGCGACAGAGTGTTTGAGGGCAACAAAATTAAAAGCGGAAATCTTCATATTGCAACATCTCTTCTATCTTCCTCTCTGGAAGCCAATACCTTATCAGTCGTAATTGAGACTGAGGACAGAACAATTACAGAGTTTGAACGAAACGCTCCAATTGTTTATTTTTATGATGACGTTCAGACCGGTGTGTTTTATGTGAAATCCATTGACCGGAATGGACCCAATACATATAAGATATCTGCAACAAGCGCAATTGGGCTTTTATCTGAAAATCAGCATTATGGAGGAATCTACTCTGGCGAGACTGCATCCGAACTTCTTGCTTCCATATGCGGCACAATACCATACGAGATAAAAACAAATTTAGCAGACATAAAATTGTATGGTTGGTTACCTATCGCTACGGCAAGGGATAACTTGTCACAGGTTCTATTTGCAATTGGCGCAACTATTCGAACTGATCTAAATGGAGTTCTTCGGATTGCGGCCCTTTGGGATGGAATTAGCGGGAACCTTGGTTTAGACCGAATGTATCAGGGCCCGAGCGTCACTAACGCGGCCAAAGTAACCCAAGTAATTGTTACGGAACACCAATATATAAAATCTGGTGAGTCATCCACACTTTTTGAAGGGTCTGTAGAAGAAGGGAAAATTGTTACATTTGATGATCCTGTGTTTGACCTGTCTGCATCTGGCTTTACTATTTTAGAGAGTGGGGCCAATTACGCAAAACTAACATCTGGGTCTGGGAAGCTTACTGGAACAAAGTATACGCACAACAAGAGCCAAATCATACGTGATATTGTTTCAGCCAAAGAGCCAAATGTAAAGAAGGTCGAAAATGCTACGTTGGTATCGCTCACAAACTCTGCGGCTGTTGCGGATCGAATGAAAAATTACTATAAGCATGCCCAATCTATCCACGCACCAGTTGTTTATAATGGAGAGTCAACGGGGAACCGTGTGTTAACGTGGGACCCATATAACAAAGAGCCAGTTACGGCTTGCATTGAAAAAGAAGACATTACCATCTCAAACACATTAAAATCAAGTTCGGAGATGCTTGTTGGATATGTACCATTAAAAATAGAGGAAACTGAATTACTCGAAAACCGTGTAGTTCTTACAGGCGCAGGCGAGTGGACTGTTCCTGAAGGGACAACATATGTAAGAGCAGTTTTGATTGATGGTGGGCAAAGCGGCCAACCCGGAGGGGATGGAGAATCTGGTAATATTGCCAGAGCTGCTAGCGATTACTCTAGTAACACTAGTTCTGTACCTGAAAATACATTTGTTTCGACTACAGCATCAGTATCGCTTGGAAGCCAATCGGAAGGGAAAGGTGGAAAGAAAGGTCTTGGTGGCCTTGGAGGTAGAATTTTCCAGTCATCGCTCGATGTCGTGGGCGGTCAAAAAATAGCGTATTCTTGTGGCAAAGCAACTGGCTATGGAGGGGAAAGTGTCACAACATTTGGATTGCTTTCGTCTGTCAGTGGGAATCGAAATAACCTTGGATATGTTGATACAGTTACAGGAGAAACATATGCTTTAGCAGGAAAAGATGGAATGGATGGAGGAGATGGTGGAGGCCCTGGTGAGCCTGGCAAGGATGCTGGATCTGCAAAAGGCGGAGAAGGAATAAGCCAGAGAGAATACTCTGACAGAAAAACATTCTCAGGAAGCAATATTAATACTCTTTGGTTTAATGCAGAGGCAAATTGTGAGGCAGATTGTGGTGGTGCGGGAGGCGGTGGCGCAGGAGGAAACGGAGAAAATGGTGGCCCTGCAATAATAGCCACCAAAGCCAATGTAAATTTTAAAGGGCCAAGCTCTGGCGCAGGCTCATCTAATGGAGCAGACGCAGAGGGGGAGGCATATCAACATGGAGGTGGAAGCGGTGGGAAAGGTAAAGATGGAGAGAATGCATCATCGTATGGTTCAGGCGGAAGCGGTGGAAGCGGTGGTGGCGGCGCTGGAGTATGTGGATCGGTAAGACTTTCAGTAACCAATAAACGAAAATGGTCTAATCGTGCAGGCGGAGACAGTAAAACAGAAGATCTTACTGTTCGGTGCGATGCCGACATTTTTGTAAAAAAGGCTTCAGTTGTAACTGGTGGAGCAGGAGGAAACGGGGGAAGCTCAATGGATGGATGCATTATTTTGTATTATGGCGTTCCCCAGAAGATAGTCTCCGGCCCAGTGAAAGATAAAAATGGCCGCGTTGTTCTTGACAAGCTTGGCCGTCGGCTAATTGTGTGAGGTGAGAAAATGGAACTGACTCTGGAGGAGCGTGTAGCGGCACTTGAGCGGAAATTATTAGCCAGAGAAGCGGCAGAAGAACCAACCGAATACTACACCAGCAAATACAGCGGTGAGGAGATCGATGCCCTTCTGGACAAGGTGGCCGCTATGGATGGAGGCGGGACATAATGCTCAGCATGACGGATTGGTACATCTGTACCCCTCCTAAATTTTGCCTCGGATTCGAGGGCGACAATGAGGCTGTAGCCCTTGAAATCTCCACAGACCTCACAGACGAGTGGGCCTTAAAGGTGGATGTGGAGAAGGATGGTCAAAAGAATATTATCCAGCTCCAGCGCGTCGGGCAAGTGTACTCCGCTCTGCTGACCTCCTCCATGCTGGCTGATGACGGCCAGTATTTAATGCAGGTTAGAGGCACACTCGGTGAGCAGGTGCGGCACAGTAATATATTCTACGCAACTGTCCATGACTCCATTAACGCCGTAGACGCTTTCCCACCTCCTCTACCATCCGAGTTTGAGCAGATGGAGGAGCGTATCACAGAGCTGAACCAGCATCCCCCGAGGCCCGGCCTGGATGGATTTTGGGAGATTTGGAACCCGGATAGCGGCCAGTACGAGGCGTCGGATATCCCTTTACCGGAGGGTGGAGGAGGTACATCCTACAACATCGGACACGGGCTAAAGCTGGACAGAGACACAAGGACGTTATCTGTGGACACAGTAAGCGGCTTTGACGAGGGTGATAATACGCTCCCCATTACCGCAGCCGCGGTGCAGGAGACGGTGGGCAATATCGAAATCCTGTTAGGAACAATCTGAAAGGTGGGAAAGTATGAGTGTAGCAACTGAAATCAGCAGAATCCAAACAGCGCGGAACGCCATCAGGTCAAAGGCCGTTGAACTGGGCATTGGCACAGGCACGGACGATCTGACCAAGCTGGCCGCAGAAATTGAAGCAATCGAGAACAGGGGCTCAGTGTCCGCCACCGTCCAGGAGGGCGATACATATACCATCCCCAAAGGCTACCACAACGGCAGTGGCACGGTGTCAGGGGTGTCCGGCGGCGGAAACTATAACCTCCAGAGCAAGACCGTCACGCCTACCAAAGCCCAACAGAACGTGACACCCGACCCCGGCTATTATGGCCTGTCCGACGTGACAGTAGCTGCCATCCCCGGGAACTACCAGGACGTATCCGCCGTTACGGCTACCGGCGCTGACGTATTGACTGGCAAGGTGTTTGTGGACAAGGCAGGTAAGACCACCACAGGCACCATGCCAAACAACGGGGCGGCGACTGAAACACTGACCCCGGAAAAACTGTCTTACACCATCCCAAAGGGCTATCACAGCGGAACAGGCAAGGTGCAGATCACCCCGGAGACGAAGAGTGTTACGCCAAACAAGTCTGTCCAAACAGTGGAGCCTACAGACGGCAAGGTACTCACGTCCGTTGAGGTAGCGGCCATCCCGGAGGCTTATGTGGACACCTCTGACGGCACAGCGGTTGCCGGGGATATCCTTAATGGCAAGACCGCTTACGCAAAAGGCGCGAAGGTCACTGGCTCAATGGCAAACAATGGGGCGGTATCCGGGGAGATTGACGGCTTGACCACAACCTCCTTTGCCGTCCCTGCGGGTTACACCACCGGGGGCTCGGTGAGCCTGACGGGTGACATCGAGGAGGCCCTGGCGGCCATTTAACAGGAGGTGCAATGTGAGTATACAGAGCGAAATTGACCGACTGTCTGCCGCTAAGGCAAGTATCGCAGCGTCACTACAGGATATGGGAGTAGAACCGCCGTCGGGCACCACACTGGAGCAGTACGCCGCCCAGTTAGCCGCTATCGCCACGGCTGCGCCCTGGCTCTCAATACCCGGCGGCGGCACGATGCAGATGGGGGAGAGCCTGGGCGACGGCCCCTACACCATTGAGGTGACAGAAGACGGAGAGGGCGGCGGCCTCTCCGCCGAACAGGTGGGCTACAGCAACACGGGTAGCGGACTGGAGGCTACCAACGTACAAGAGGCTATCGACGAGCTGGCGGGGAAGGGCGGAGGCGAGTATCTGCCTTTGACTGGCGGGACTATGACGGGGCCTCTCACTTTAAGCGGGCTACCGACCAGCGAAAACCACGCCGCCAACAAGCGGTACGTGGATACGAGTGTTGAACAGGCGCTTGGCTCAATCGGATATAGTCTGATAAAGGAATACACATCACCAGGGAGCTACACCCATACGTTCGACCGCAAATATACAGATGTTTTTGTGGTTGTGGTTGGTGCTGGAGGAGGCGGAGGTTCGAGTGGAGAGCGCGGTGGAGGTGGCGGCGGGGGTGGGGCCGTAGCGTGTTTCCATGTTTTGGATAGCAGTACAATTCAAAACAATAATATTGTTGTTGGAACTGGTGGAGCTGGTGCAGTCTCTTCTTTGGGACCGTCCGTCACTAATAATGGCTCCGCTGGTGGGAGCAGTAGCGCTTTTGGTATTACCGTACCTGGTGGCAGTGGTGGAAGAGCCAATCTTGGTGGCATGGGTGGTGGCTACGCCCCCAATGAGATTGTTCCTGGTTGGCTCATGATAGGTGGTAGTGGTGGTAGCCATAATAACAATGGCGATGGCGATGGCAATGCTGGGCCTATTATTTCTATTGTTGGGTTTAAACCTTTCGGTGGCGGAGGTGGCGGAGGGGGCAATCCTAGTCTTAATGATCCGCCAACTCCCGGCGGAAATGGCGGTGACGGTGGAGCCGGTAATGGTGGCGCTGGAGCTACCGGCCAGAGCAATGCAATAATGGGTAAAAACGGTACCCGCGGTGGTGGCGGAGGAGGTGGTGGAGCGGGATGGACTTTTCGTTCCAGCGAGTATAAGCCCAGCGGCATAGGTGGCAAAGGCGGCGATGGATATGTGGCGATTTACGGTAGGGAGTGATTTTAATGAAAACAGTCTATTTAAATGAGGATAACACTGTCCGCGAAATCATCCCGGAGTATGCACTCCCGCCAGAGAAGTGGTATAGCGAGGCATTTGCACGACGCTGTGTAGAGGTACAGGACAATGTGGAGCAGGGGTGGCGCTACAATCCCGAAACAGGACAGGCCGCCCCGGACACAAGACCGCCGGAACCTGAACTAACTCCGCAATACGCCGCCGCTATGCGGGCCTATGCGGCCACCAGCACGGCCATACCTGACACCTACGCTCTGGACATGCCCGACCTGTTCCCCGCGTGGGAGACGGTTCTAGAGGCCGGAGAGGAGCTCCCGGCGGGCCGTATCCTCAACGACGGCGGCCAGCTCTACCGGGTGGTGCAGGCGGTAACTCCTCAAGAGGAGATGCCCCCGCACGACGACGGCATGCTCGCCATCTACCGGCCTATTGACCGCGAGCACGCTGGCACAGCGGACGACCCCATCCCGTGGGTGTACGGCATGGACTGCCACGCGGGCAAGCACTACAGCTACAACGGCAAGGTCTACAAGGTTGCCGAGGGCGGGGACATGATTCCCTGTACGTGGCCGCCCGACAGTCCCGGCATGTGGCAATGGGTGGAGGTGTAGCACATGGCTATCGTTGTAAACGGCAAAAAAGTTGCCGGTGTTGGAATGCCGGGCAAGGACGGCGCACCGGGCAAGGATGGATTGCCCGGCAAGAGCGCCTATCAGGCGGCGGTTGACGGGGGCTATATCGGCAGCGAACAGGAGTTTAACGCGGCGCTGGCCTCCATTGGAGACATCAACGCCGCGCTGGATGCAATCAACGGGGAGGTGGTTTGATGAGTACGACCGCGGACAAGCTGGCCTATCTCAGCGCTACAAAGGACACCCTAAAGGCCAACCTCACGGCCAAGGGCGTGGAGGTACCAGAAGGCACCACATTTCGCAGAATGGCGGAGATGGTGGGGGAGATTCAGAGCACGCCGGAATATGAATTGGTTGAGGTCTCAACTTCCGGTGCGAATACACAATTTATCACCTTAAAAGATGGTGCTCTGCTTGCTACATTTGACATGGATGCCACGGTTCAGGTTGTTAAAGGTACGATTTTTACCTTTGCTAACAATATATCATCCCCGTCTATAACGGGTGATCTAAAAAACCTGGGCGTGGATACAAAAGGATACCCCATGATAAAAGTGAACGGGGCAGGGAGCATTAAAACAGGAGGAGGGGGAAGCAACTGAAAATTTTGCCTATGCGCCTAAACTTTTCCCTCAAACCTGGACGGCGCTTCCAGCGGCTTTCCGGTGCGCCAATCACGGTTGGGGTCGTGTGCAGCCCAAGCCTCTGCTCCGCACTTCTCGCACTTCTGGCCCTCCCATAGCCACTCCCTCTGACCATTGACCCATGCGGATGGGCACACAGCTCCACACTTGGAGCAGATCACAACGATATTCATAAGACACCTCCCGATAAAAAGACCGTGGCGGAGGAACCATCTGCAGAAATCGTTAGGAGGAATTTCATGTTGATGGAAAGGAGTTTGCCAGCCGCCACGGCTAAAAAAGTATACCACAAAACAAAAATGAAAGGAAGTACCACAATGAAAAACATCAACTGGAACGAGCTCACCCCCGCCTGCTACGCGATCGCAAATGCCAACGATGTAGATGTGGGTGTAAGCGGCAGCATGGTGCAGAACAACATCCGCCACGGCAGGGCGGTGGACATCGGCGCGGAAAATCTGCCTGTAGCTTTCCGGCCTGACTGGGATGCCCTAGGAGCTAATGTAGATCTGGCCGCAGAGAACGACGAATTTAACGCCTGGATCAGAAAGCGCCAGAGTAACGTCAAGTCCCTGGCCGCCCTGTGGAACGCAAAGGACTATCAGGGCATGGTTGAGCTGATGGAGAACGCCGCCGACCCCGGCCCCATCAACGGCGAGAAGCCCAGCGACCATGAGTAAGCTCATTACATACGTCCCGCTCTCGTCCGTGGAGCGGATTGAGCTGAGAGTCACCAACTGCCGCAAGACGCTCTCTCAGGTCAAGGCTGAAACAAAGGCTCATTACGTGCTCAATGGCGGCATGTGGAACCCAGACGGCACCCCCTGCCCGCTGCTTAAGGTGGGCGGGGCGATGCTCTCCGGCACGCCCTGGCGTCCGATGGGCTACGCCTGGGACAAAGGCCCGGACATCCGCATGACCTCCGAGTACGGGGGAGCGGCCAACTTTATCGCTGTGACCGCCCTCGTTACCTCCGGTAAGCCGGTGGATAAGCCCTCCTACGGATCAGCCCAGGGAGGCAAGAGGGGGCGCAGCGCCATTGGCCTGCGTGGTGGCAGTCTGGCCCTCTATTGCTCTGGCGATGGGACCGGAGACGCAGCCACGCCGGAAACTCTGCGGGACGAGTTGGCCGGGCTGGGCTGGGCCTCTGCCGTTATGCTGGATGGGGGCGGCTCCAGCCAGTGTGACTTTGGCGGAGAGCGCATCACCGCTAGCCGCAAGGTGCACAACTGGATTTGCGTGTATCTCAAGCAGGCGGAGCAGACACCGCCGGAAGAGGAGGACAAGCCTATGAGCAAGCATACTGTATGCCTCGACCCCGGACACGGGCCGGGCAATGTCAACGGATCCCCGGACGGCACCTACAAAGAGTGGGAGTTTACCTGGGACATGGCCCAGCGTGTCAAGCCGCTGCTGGAGGCCAAGGGGGTGGGCGTGGTGCTCACCAAGACGGCGGACAACTACCCCAGCCTGACGGATCGGGCCAACATCAGCAATAAGGCAACGCCGGACTGCTTTGTGAGCATTCACACTAACGCTTACGGGGAGGGAGGCTGGTCGAGCGCGTCCGGGCTGGAGATCTACACCAGCGCCGGGCCCATGACGGCGAAGCGCAATGTTCTGGCTTCTGACCTGGTCAACGCCTTCCACGCCGCCGGGGTGTCCCTGCGGAGTGAACCTATCAAGCATGAGATGTATACCGTGCTCGCCAAGACGGACGCCCCCGCCGCGCTCATTGAGTACGGCTTCCATACCAACAAGATGGACACGGAGTATCTCAAGGATAGCAAGTACCGGGACAAGCTGGCCGAGGCCACCGCAAAGGGCATCTGTGAGTTTCTGGGCGTGGCGTGGCAAGCCGAACCTGGAGCGGACAACTCGGAGGACACCCCGGACGTTTGGGCCGCTGATGCGTGGCAGAAGGCCAAGGACAAGGGCGTGCTGGATGGCACCCGGCCCCGCGACAATATGACCCGGCAGGAGCTGGCTGTGGTGCTGGATCGGCTGAATCTGATTTGATGGAGGTACATAGCATGAAAGAGCGTTTGACCAAGCTGCTGACCGTCAAGAGCATCGTCACCATCATCCTGACAGCAGTCTTTGCCTACCTCTCCGTCATTGGGATGGTGGGCATTGACCAGTTCCTTACCGTGTTTACGGTGATTATTGCGTTCTATTTCGGTACGCAGGCCGAGCGAGTACACACCAATAAGGAGGGCTGATGCCCATGGAGTGGGTAGGCCCACTGATTTCCGGCGCGGCGGTCGTCCTGGTGGCAATCATTGAGGCGGTCGCCGCGCGGGAGCGGAAACGCATCAAAGCGGACAATCAGAAGAGCGATGCCCTTATGAATGGGGTACAGGCTCTGCTAAGACGTGAAATCATTGCCGAGTACAACCACTACTCGGAACAGCGCTATATCCCGATCTACGGTATGGAGAACGTGCTGGACATGTACAACGCCTACAAGGAGTTGGGTGGGAATGGGATGGCGGCAAAACTGGTGGAGGCCCTGAAACAACTGCCCACAGAGCCGCCGGAAGAATGAGGTGCAGGACGTGTCAAAAGCGCTGATTCGATTTCCTGGAAGATTAGAGGAGTTGACTACCTCAGAAATGAAGCGCTCCATCCACGAGGCCAATCTGGGGAGAGACGACACGCAGATTGCGGAGCTCTATCTGCTGGAACGGAAAGCGCAGGTTGACACGGCCGATTGCTGCGGGATAGACCGGAAAACGCTCCACCGGCACCTGCCCTTCATCTTTGAAAAGGTGGAGTTCACGGCAAACAAGCTGGGATTCCTCCAAAAAGGTACATAACGCCCCCAAACTTCCGCTGGAATGTCCCCCGGCGGAAGTTTTTTTATGCGACAATATCAATAGGAGGACGTGAGGATACAGGGTTGGTACACGTCGCCGCCCTCCTCACGGACTCCTTATTTTTATGGATAAGGACGTGTTGGATATGACTCTAATCGAGAGGATGGTGGCCGCTGGCATGTCCCGCGATTGCGCCGCCGAAACAGCGATGTGGTACATGGCACAGGGAGATGACGAGGGCCTAGAGGATTACGTAACCGCATTGGAGGCGGGGAAGGAGGCGCGTCAGTATGGCGTTTCCTAATTACACCTACCCGGCTTATGGGGCCTACAATCCTGTTACCCCGTTTGCTCCGGCTCCACAAGTATATCAGCCCCAGCAGCCTGCTCAGCAACCGTCACAGGCCATTCAGGCACAGGGGAATGTAAACACACAGCCTGCCTTTTTTTGCCGTCCTGTGGCCTCTAGAGAAGAAGCGCTGGGGGTCCCGGTTGACTTCATGGGTGCTCCAATGTTTTTCCCCGACCTCGCTCATAATGTGGTCTATATGAAACGCTTCAATACCAATACCGGAGCTGCTGATGTGTTTGAGTTTCACGGCCAACAGCAGGCAAAAGAACAGCAGATAGAGAATCCGGCCCCGGCTTTCGCACCGCTGGATGAATTTATGGACATGAAGGACACCATCAACAATTTGAAAGACGAAATAGAGCGGCTGAAAAAGCCCACGTCTGGCGGAAAGGCAGGGAAAAAGAATGATGCCTCCGATGAATAATCCCATGATGGCCATGCTCCAGATGGCGCGGAACGGCGGGAATCCCATGCAAATGCTCCAACAGATGGCTGGCCAGAATCCACAGGCTGCCCAAGCTATGCGGCTCATTCAGGGGAAAAACCCGCAGCAGCTTCGCCAGATCGCGGAGAACATGGCAAAAGAGCGTGGTGTAGATCTAAACCAGATTGCCCGACAGATGGGTGTAACACTACCCAAATAATCTCATATTATTTCTTTTTCTTAAGAAAAGTGTCCTTAATTGCTTCTTCAAAAGACATGCCCTTATGAACCTTTTTATAAACAGAACCGGGAGATATTCCGAGCATAGAACACCACTCCGTAATGCATCTCGTCTCTCCGTTTAACACGATGAAACGATTTGTCTTTATGTTGTGAACCTGTTCCAATTGAGTAGCCCATCGGCAATTTTCGGGACAATACCCTTTACTTCCGTCTATTCGGTCTATTGTTAATCCCTTTGCTCCTGGATGGGTTTCTTCGCACCAAGCAATAAATTGCTCTGGGGATTTTCTCCATTCCTCGCAAACAGTGACGCCCCTTGCCCCATATTTTTTATATGCCGGTTCTTTGGGATCGTAACATCTCCTGACCATATCATTCCATTTTTTATAGAATGGGTGCTTGCTCAGGCCGTGTGTTTTTCTTCGGTTGTCCCAAGTATGAGCACCTTTTTTCCCTTTTGGAAGGCAACCGCAAGATTTAACAGCTCCACTTGAAAATTGATAAGGAAGACAAAAGACTGTATTCCCGCAATCACATAGACATTTTAACTTTACTCGGCCACCAGCTTCTGGCCTTATATAGCCTATAACAGTTAGTTTATTATTCTTTTTCCCCATAAATTCGTTGACATCGATTCGCAAAATATCACCCTACTACATTATATAGCAAACTATATAATAATTCAAGTGTATTCTCGATATATAACGGGGCGCGCGACCCGATATATAAATCACTAACAAAGGAGAACTATTTATGGACGATTTTGCAACCGGATATATTGCTGGACAGGGAGATAACAACAACAGTAGCAATGGCATGTGGGGTGATGGCGGCTGGATTTTTGGCATCATCATTCTGGCTATGGTCTTTGGCTGGGGCCGCGGCGGCTTCGGTGGTTTCGGCGGTGGCGGTGCCAGCACCGATCCCGGCCTCCAGGGATTGGCTACTCGCGCCGATGTCAATGAGGCCATTGCCTTCAATGGTGTGGAGCGCGGCATCTCTGCTATCCAGCAGGGCATCTGTGACAGCACCTATGCCCTGAACAACAGCATCACCAGCGGCTTCAACAACACCAATGTGGCGCTGCTTCAGGGCTTCAACGGTGTCCAGTCTCAGATGTGCAACATGGCCGCTCAGGCACAGGACTGCTGCTGCCAGACACAGCGCGCCATCGACGGCGTGAATTACAACATGGCTACCAACACCTGCGCCATCCAGAATACCATCCAGGGCAGCACCCGCGATATTCTGGAGAACAACAATTCCAACACCCGCGCCATTCTGGATTTCCTGACTCAGAGCAAGATTGATTCCCTTCAGGCGGAAAACCAGTCCCTGAAGCTGGCTGCCTCTCAGGCCAACCAGAACAGCTATCTGACCGCCACTCTGGACGCTCAGACCTCTGAACTGATTCGGCGCATCAATCCAATGCCCGTGCCCGCTTACCAGGTGCCCGCCCCCTATCCCTATTGCGGGACCTACAACAACGGCTGCGGTTGTGGCTGCTAAACTTACGAGGAATCCTCGTAAGTTGGTCTTCCGGCTTTGCCGTGACTATTTCGGGGCGGCGGGCTAAGTGTCTGCCGCCCCTGATTCTTGGAGGTATTTTATGTCTTGTAAGCCTGTTTGCCGCCTGTGCGACAACCTGGTGCTAAGCCAGGCGGTCACCTTTACCGGCGGCAACCTTGAAATCAATCTGCCTGCCGGTGCCTACAACAACGGCGGGAAGTATTGTATTGTGGTAGCCCAGTCCATCCCGGCCACAACTACCATCAATGCACCTGTGTACATTACTATTGGTACGGGGACAGAGCTATATCCCCTTACCAAGCGTAACTGCGCGCAGGTGACTGCCTGCGGCATCCGTACTCGCACCCGCTACTCCGTCTGTGTGGTGACTACCCCCACCGGCGGCTCGTTCCGCATGTTGGGGCAGCCCTGCTGCTCTCCCAGTAACAATCTTGCCAGTATTGACGGCGGTGCTGCACCCGCCCCTACGGCGTAAGGAGGGGTCAAAATGAAACGATCTACTCGGATGATGCTCATGTCCAGTGGAAACAATCGCCGCTACAACGACGGACGGAGCTACGACAACTACGATGTCGATGATAAGTTTCGTGACCGCCGTGGCCGGGAGCATTACGACAATGGCCGCTATGCGCCGCGCTCTGAGATGATGGAGCCGGAGGATCGGGGCTATCGCCGTTACTCTGATGGGCGCTTTGCCCCACGTAACGATGGTGGCATGTGGGTAGAGAGCCGATACTGGGATGACCGGATGTACGGTCCTCGGTCTCACTACGGCTACCCTTACGTCCCACCGGTCTATCGGGAGGATGGGAGCGCATACACAGAGCGACGGGAGATGAATCGTCCCATGAACAAAATCGGATTCGCTATCTCTGGCGAAGGTGAAATGAAAACTCCGAGAGAGTTTGACCATGACTACCGCATGGACGAGATGGCGTACAGAAAAGGTGGAGAACACATGACAGGTTATGGGGCTTCTTCCGGCTATATCCCTTTCACCAAGGAGATGGCCGATGAATGGTCTAAGCATATGGACAACGAGGATGGCACCCGTGGCGCTCACTGGACGCTGGAGCAGGCCAAACAGGTCATGGCCCAGCGTGGGATTGAGTGCGACCCTGTCCAGTTCTGGGCGGCCCTCAACATGGTCTATAGTGACTACGTTAAGGTAGCCAAGAAACACGGTGTTGGCGATAAGATTGATTTTTACGCCGACATGGCAAAATCGTTCCTGTGTGATAAGGACGCACCGGAGGACAAACTGGCCCGCTACTACGAGTACATCGTGAGGGGCTAAACAAGGGGCGGGGGCAATAGCCTCCGCCCTCTATTTTTGAACTTTTTCATCGGTTTGCTATTTGCACATATTTACACCGAAAGTTACGCACTAGATACATACTAGATACAAAAAATCCTGCAACCATTGCAATTACTAGGTTTCTTTTTCTGAGGAATTACAAACACATTAAATTGGGTTCCGGGCAACATCATACCACGCCGGGCCCGCTGGTGCAAGCTGCCGCTTTACCCGGCTGGGGTTTCATGATATAATAACCGCAAAGCGGCGGTTATACCTGACGTTGTCCGCCCCTGGGGGCGGGACTGCGAAATCCGGAGTCATGCGGCCATTCCGCCGGGCTTCATTGCGGAATGACAAGAAAGGAACGGCTTTTGCCGGGAAGGGAGGGGCGCCATGCGCCGCATCCAGAAATATCTGTCCGGCCTGTGCGCGGCGGCGCTGCTCCTGAGCCTCCTGCTGGCCGGGACGGCCAAGGCGGATGAGATCACCATCTATCTGATGGCGGAGAACGACCAGATGCTGGACCTGCCCCTGTCCGCCATGCCCGCCTGGATCAACGGGGACATATATGTGCCCTACACCGCCTTCGACTGGACGGTGACGGGGGTGAACCTGGGGGTCTCCTACGGGCAGGAGCGGACGGAGACCGAGTACAAGTTTACCCTCTACAGCCTGAACGGCATGCTTGTGTTTGACCTGAACGCGGGCACCTGCACCGACGGCTTCTCCGGAGAGGCGAAGGACATGCGTGCCGCGCTGCGCAACGGGCGGGTGTTTGTCCCCCTGGCCGGGGTGTGCAGCTTTTTTGGCCTGAATTACACCTATACCCCCACCAACTACGGCACCCTGATCCGTATCACAAACGGGCAGGAGCGGCTGGACACCCAGCAGTTTGTTACCTCGGCCAGCGGGCTGTCTATGCCCACCCGCTACTATAAGTACCTCCAGGAGCTGAACCAGGGCACCCAGCCCACGCCCAGCCCGTCCCCCACGCCATCGGGCGGCGGCACGGACGAGCCGGAGCAGGAGGACGGTCTGCCGGTCTACCTGTCCTTCCAGTGCACCGGCGGCGGGGCGCTGGACAACATTTTGGACACCCTGGAGGCGCGCGGCATCCGGGCCCTGTTCCTCTTTACGCCGGATGCCTTGGCGGCGGCGGAAGGTCAGCTCCGCAGGCTGGTGGGCTCGGGCCACGCGGTGGGCCTGTCCGTCCCGGGCCAGAGCCTGGACGGGGCGCGGGCGGCGTTGGAGGAGGGGGCCGGCCTGTTGGAGCAGTTGGTCCGTGTGCGGCCCCATACCGTATATCTGGAGGGGGCGGCCTCCGGCGTGGCGGATGCGCTGAAGCGGGAGGGCTGGGCCTGCTGGTCGGCCAACGTGGACGGCCGGCCCGACGGCCGAAGCCAGAGCACCCAGGCCAACGCCCTGCTGCGCACTCTGGAGGGACGGCGCAGCGCGGCCCGCATGCTGCTGGACGACAGCGGAGAGAGCGCCGGCATCCTGGCCCGGCTGCTGCCCCGCATGCCGCGGGACGCGTACTGGTTCCAACTGGCGCTGGATACCCGGATCTGAGAGAATCGGAGCACATACAGGCGGGCGGAGCTTGTCCGCCCGCCTGTTTTGAGGAGGAGGAGTCACACATGCGCACCGTATATCTGGACAACGCGGCCACCTCTTACCCCAAGGCACCGGGGGTGGGGGCGGCCATGGCGGACTACATTGAGCGCGTGGGCTGCAACATCGGCCGGGGCGGCTACCAGCGGGCCTATGACGCGGCCGAGGGGGTGCTGGAGGTGCGGGAGCGGCTCTGTACCCTGGTGAACGGTCCCGGGCCGCGCAATGTGGCGTTCACCTCCGGGGCCACCCACGGGCTGAATCTGCTGCTCAAGGGACTGCTGCGGCCCGGCGACCGGGTCGTGACCTCCCCCATGGAGCACAACGCCGTCCTGCGCCCCCTCCGACAGTTGGAGCGGGCGGGGGTGGAGGTGGAGTACCTGCCCTGCACGGAGCGGGGGGAGCTGGTGACAGAGAATCTGGCAGAGCGGCTGACGCCCGGCGTCCGGGCGGTGGTGCTCACCCACGCCTCCAACGTGTCGGGCACCCGGTTCCCCATCGGCGCGGTGGGGGCCCTGTGCCGGGAGCAGGGGATCTTCTTCCTGGTGGACGCCGCCCAGACCTTGGGCGTCCTGCCGGTGGACATGGCGGCCATGGGCATCGACGGCCTGGCCTTTCCAGGCCACAAGGGCCTGCTGGGGCCCCAGGGCATCGGCGGCGTGGTGGTCAGCGACGCTCTGGCGGCGGAGCTGGAGCCCCTCCTCGCCGGCGGCACGGGCAGCCAATCCGAGTCGCTTAACATGCCCACTTTCCTGCCCGACCGGCTGGAGGCGGGCACGCTGAATCTGCCGGGGATCTTCGGCCTGGGGGCTGCCCTGGACTACCTGGACCGGGAGGGGGAGGCCCTGAGGGCGCGGGAACGGAAGCTGGCGGGCCACCTGTGGGCCCGGCTGATGGAGCTGGAGGAGGACGGCCTGCGGGTGCTGGGCTCTGACGACCCGGTAAACCGGGTGGGGGTGGTGTCTGTGGACTTTCTTCGCGCCGACAACGCCGAGATGGCCTTCCGGCTGGAGCGGGAGTACGGCATCCAGACCCGCTGCGGCCTCCACTGCGCCCCGCTGGCCCACAAGACCCTGGGCACCTTTCCCCAGGGGGCGGTGCGCTTCTCCGTGGGGCCGTTTACCACCTTTGAGGAGCTGGACTACGTCCACGGCGCGGTGTACGACCTGCTGCTGGAGGTAGGCAACCAATAGTTGCGGCCATGAAACCCGGAAGCGGTGGCGGCCCAGGCCCGTCTCTGCTATTCTGAACGGCGAGGAGGAGTGCCCATGAATCTGGAGATTGCAAACCGCCTGCTGGCCCTGCGCCGGGAGCACGGCTATTCCCAGGAGGAGCTGGCGTACAAGCTGGGGGTCAGCCGCCAGGCGGTGTCCAAGTGGGAGAGGGCGGAGTCCTCTCCAGACACGGACAACCTGCTCGCCCTGGCCCGGCTCTACGGCGTGTCCCTAGACGCGCTGCTGCTCCACACCCCGGCGGGGGAGGCGGCCCAGGCCGCGCCGGAGCCGGAGGAGGCCCCGGCGGACGAGGACGCGGAGATTTTTGCCGCCGCCCGGGCCTGGGACGCCGCGGAGGAGGCGGAGCAGAAGGCCCGGAAGCGGGCGCGGGCCAAGTGGAAGGAGGGGCTGCTGTGGCTGCTCACCCTGGCGCTGATGGTGATTCTGCCCAACCTGACCTACTGGCTTGGCATCTCGGAGGTCTATGCCGTGGTGGTCACGGTGGCCTTTTTGATCACCGGCTTCCTGCTGGACAACTGGCACCCGGGCTGGATGCTGTTTCTCACCATTCCGCTCTACTATGTACTGATCTTCGGACGTTAAAAATGGAGTTCCCGCCCTGCGGGAACTCCATTTTTTGCACTTTACTGGTGGATAACCGTGCCGGTGCGGCCCGCCACGCCGTCCTTGGCCTTCTCCAGAAGGGTGATCAGGGCGGTGCGGCCGGGGGCGCTCTCGGCGAATTCCACGGCAGCCTGCACCTTGGGCAGCATGGAGCCGGGGGCGAAGTGGCCCCGTTCCATGTAGACCTTGGCCTCGGCGGGGGTCAGGCTGTCCAGCCAGGTCTGGTTGGGCTTGTCGAAGTTAATGGCCACCTTCTCCACGGCGGTGAGGATGATGAGGGTATCGGCGTTGACCTGCTGGGCCAGCACGCAGGAGGCGAAGTCCTTGTCGATGACCGCCGCCGCGCCCTTGAGGTGGTGGCCCTCGGTCTTGTAGACCGGGATGCCGCCGCCGCCGCAGGCCACCACCACCAGTCCGGCGTCCACCATGTCGCGGATGGACTCAATCTCGATGATGGACTGGGGCTTGGGAGAGGCCACCACACGGCGGTAGCCCCGGCCCGCGTCCTCAATGACGTTATAGCCCCGCTCAGCCACCATTTTGTCGGCCTCCTCCTTGGTCATGAAGGCGCCGATGGGCTTTGTGGGGTTCTGGAAGGCCGGGTCGTCCCGGTTTACTTCCACCTGGGTCAGCACGGTGGCCACGCCCTTGGAGATGCCGCGATCCAGCAGCTCCTCCCGCAGCGCATTCTGGAGATCATAGCCGATATACCCCTGGCTCATGGCCACGCAGACGGAGAGGGGGCAGGGGATGTACTTCTCCGGCTCCGAGCGGGTCAGCTCGGCCATGGCCTTCTGAATCATGCCCACCTGGGGGCCGTTGCCGTGGGCGATGATGACCTCGTGGCCCTCCTCGATCAGATCCACGATGGCCCTGGCGGTCTGCTTCACCGCGATCATCTGCTCCGGCAGATTGTTGCCCAGGGCATTTCCGCCCAGGGCGATGACAACACGTTTACCCATGAATAGCACCTCATTCAAAATAAGAAAAGTCGAAAGGAGAGGGGGCGGAAATGCCAACGCGCCGGGAGGCGCGTACAAGCGTTTTGCCCGGAGGGCAAAACCTTGGCGCAGGCGGAATTCAGTTCCGCCGAGCAAGTAAAAACAGAAGGGGCCCCCAGGGCGGCGCGCCGTCCTGGGGCATTTTCCGCCCAGGGCGATGACAACACGTTTACCCATGAATAGCACCTCATTCATAATAAGAAAAGTCGAAAGGAGAGGGGGCGGAAATGCCTACGCGCCGGGAGGCGCGTACAAGCGTTTTGCCCGGAGGGCAAAACCTTGGCGCAGGCGGAATTCAGTTCCGCCGAGCAAGTAAAAACAGAAGGGGCCCCCAGGGCGGCGCGCCGTCCTGGGGCATTTTCCGCCCAGGGCGATGACAACACGTTTACCCATGAATAGCACCTCATTCATAATAAGAAAAGTCGAAAGGAGAGGGGGCGGAAATGCCTACGCGCCGGGAGGCGCGTACAAGCGTTTTGCCCGGAGGGCAAAACCTTGGCGCAGGCGGAATTCAGTTCCGCCGAGCAAGTAAAAACAGAAGGGGCCCCCAGGGCGGCGCGCCGTCCTGGGGCATTTTCCGCCCAGGGCGATGACAACACGTTTACCCATGAATAGCACCTCATTCATAATAAGAAAAGTCGAAAGGAGAGGGGGCGGAAATGCCTACGCGCCGGGAGGCGCGTACAAGCGTTTTGCCCGGAGGGCAAAACCTTGGCGCAGGCGGAATTCAGTTCCGCCGAGCAGGTAGGGGTGCACTGTGTGCACCCCCAGTCTGTTCCGCGGGCCGCCGGGCCGATGAGGGCATCGGCCCCTACGGAATACGGAGGGGCGGGCGGCCGCAAGGGGCATCCCTGCCTGTGTGTCCGCGCCGAAAAAGACGGGGCCCGCCCGCAGAATACCGGAGTACCTGTATTTGCGGGCGGGCCGGAGCGCCTGGGCGGGGGAAATTCGCAGATTTTACTTCTGGAACCAGCGGGCCAAGCCGCGCTCCTCCAGGGCCTTCAGGGTGGCCTGGGGATCCTTCACCTTGGCCAGGAAGATCATGGCGGCGATGATGTAGGGCTTGAAGGAGGCCTCCTTGTAGAGAGGATCGCGGTAGCGGTCAAACACGCTGGCCTCCACCTCGCCGTCCACGCAGGAGACGTCGTTGATGTCGGCGGGCAGGCAGTGCAGGTACAGGGCCTTGCCGTCGCGGGTGGTCTTCATCAGCTCCTCGGTGCAGCACCAGTCCTTGTGGGTGGCGTTCTGGGCCAGCAGCTCCTTCTCCAGGGCCTTGATGCCGTCGGAGTCGCCCTCGGCGTACAGGTTGGTGCGCTTCTCCATGGCGGCGAAGGGCGCCCAGCTCTTGGGATACACGATGTCGGCGTCCTGGAAGGCCTCGGCCATGGAGTGGGTCTTGGTGAAGGTGCCGCCGGACTTCTGGGCGTTGGCCTTGGCAACCTCCTCCACCTCGGGCATGACCTCGTAGCCCTCGGGGTGGGCCAGCACCACGTCCATGCCGAAGCGGCTCATCAGGCCGATGACACCCTGGGGCACGGAGAGGGGCTTGCCGTAGCTGGGGGAGTAGGCCCAGGTCATGGCGATCTTCTTGCCCTTCAGGTTCTCCACGCCGCCGAAGTGGTGGATGATGTGCAGCATGTCAGCCATGGCCTGGGTGGGGTGGTCGATGTCGCACTGGAGGTTGACCAGGGTGGGCTTCTGCTCCAGCACGCCGTCCTTGTGGCCCTGGGTCACGGCGTCCATGAACTCGTGCATGTAGGCGTTGCCCTTGCCAATGTACATGTCGTCGCGGATGCCGATGACGTCGGCCATGAAGGACACCATGTTGGCGGTCTCGCGGACGGTCTCGCCGTGGGCGATCTGGCTCTTGCCCTCGTCCAGATCCTGCACCTCCAGGCCCAGCAGGTTGCAGGCGGAGGCGAAGGAGAAGCGGGTGCGGGTGGAGTTGTCGCGGAACAGGGAGATACCCAGGCCGGACTCGAAAATCTTGGTGGAGATGTTGTGCTCGCGCATGTAGCGCAGGGCGTCGGCGATGGTGAAGACGGCCTCGAGCTCGTCGTCGGTCTTTTCCCAGGTCAGGAAGAAGTCGCCCTCGTACATCTCTTTGAAGTTGAGCTTGTTGAGCTTGTCAATATAGTTCTGAAGGTTTTCCATAGCGGCAATCTCCTTTTCTTTTTTTGTTGTGGGGCGGGGACAAGCCCCGCCCCTACGGGCGCGCTTCTTACTGAATGTTATTATTGGTCTTGCCCGCGCGGAACTGGGACACGTCGGCGGTCTTGTTCTCCTCCTTGTAGTTGCCGGGCACGGCGGCGTACAGGGCGGCGCAGGTGACCAGATCCATTTTCCAGGTGATCTCGTTGGGGGCGTGGGCCTGGCTCTCGGCGCCGGGGCCGAAGCCCACGCAGGGGATGCCGTAGCGGCCCTGGATGGCCACGCCGTTGGTGGAGAAGGTCCACTTGTCGGTGAGGGGACGGCCGTCCCGCAGGTGCATGGCGTCCCGCTTGGCCTCGGCGTCGGCGTGGCCGATGCGCTTGTCGCCCCAGAGGGCGTGGTGGGCGTCCACCAGGGCCTGGACGTGGGCGGCGTTCTCCTTGTTGATCCAGGTGGGGAAGTAGCACTCGGTCTCGTACACCTCGCCGGTCCAGGAGGGCCGGTCATACATATACATGGACACCTGTACGTCGTCGCCGTACTTCTTCACGCTGGGCAGATCGCGGATCTCCTGGAGGCAGGAGTCCCAGGTCTCGCCGGCGGTCATGCGGCGGTCGATGGAGATGGAGCAGGAGTCGGCCACGGCGCAGCGGCTGGGGGAGGTGTAGAAGATCTGGGAGGTGGTGCAGGTGCCCCGGCCCAGGAAGCGGGCATCCTCAAAGTGCTCGGGGTTGTACTTGGGATCCAGCATCTTCACCAGGCCCTTGATCTCCACGGTCTCGTCGGCGGGGTTCTCGTTGAGGGCGCGCACATCCTGGAGGATGTCGGCCATCTTGTAGATGGCGTTGTCGCCCCGCTCCGGGGCGGAGCCGTGGCAGGAGACGCCCTTCACGTCCACGCGGATCTCCATGCGGCCCCGGTGGCCCCGGTAGATGCCGCCGTCGGTGGGCTCGGTGGACACCACGAACTCCACCTGCTCCTTGCGGATGCCCTTGGCGGGGAAGAACTTGTTGACGATGTACTGCCAGCACATGCCGTCGCAGTCCTCCTCCTGCACGGAGCCCACCACCATGATCTTATAGCCGGCGGGAATGAGGCCCAGATCCTTCATGATCTTGGCGCCGTAGGTGGCGGCGGCCATGCCGCCCTCCTGGTCGGAGCCGCCGCGGCCGAAGATCACCGCGTCGTCCTCGTAGCCCTGGTAGGGATCGGCCTCCCAGTTGTTGATGTTGCCGATGCCCACGGTGTCGATGTGGGAGTCGAAGGCGATGATCTTGTCGCCCTCACCCATCCAGCCGATGACGTTGCCCAGGCCGTCCACTTCCACCGCGTCATAGCCCAGCTTCTCCATCTCGGCCTTGATGCAGGCCACCACTTCCTTCTCCTCGCAGCTCTCGCTGGGGTGGGAGATCATCGCCCGCAGAAAGCGGGTCATATCGGCCTTGTAGCCCTCGGCTGCCTTCTTGATCTGCTCGTAATCCATGTTCGTTTCCCTCCATCATTGATCCACAGGTGGTTGTATTTTCTTAAAAGCCTTACAGAGTGCGCGCCGCAGGCGTGCAGTTTGTTCGTTCCGGGGACATGTGCCCCGGAACCGGAGCCGCGCCGAGTGGCGCGTACAAGCGTTTTGCCCTGCGGGCAAAACCTTGGCGCAGGCGGAATTCAGTTCCGCCGAGCATGGAAAGGGGCTTGGGGCCCCACGGTCTGACGCAGTCAGACCGTGGGATATTCACCGTCCCACAGCACCTTGCGGAACTTCATGGGGTCGGTGTTGCCCTCGGTGGAGAACATGAGCACCTGGCTGAAACGGTCCAGGCCGATGGCCTCCCGGAGCTCCTTGTATTCATCGGTCTCCATGATGGCGGCGATGAGGCCCATGCCCACCGCGCCGGACTCGCCGGAGATCACCACCGGGTCGCCCTTGACGGGCACGCCCAGCATCCGCATGCCCCGGGCGCTCACCCAGTCGGGGCAGGAGACAAAGGCGGTGGCGTGGTTGCGCAGGATATCCCAGGAGATGGTGTTGGGCTCGCCGCAGGCCAGGCCGGCCATGATGGTCTGGAGATCGCCGTCCACGATGCGGGGGGAGCCGTCGCCGGCCAGGGCGCCCCGGTAGAGGCAGTCGGCCGCCTGGGCCTCCATGATGATGAACTTGGGCGGGTCGTTGGGGAACAGGTTGGTGAAGTAGCCCACCACCGCGCCGGCCAGGGAGCCCACGCCCGCCTGGACGAACACGTGGGAGGGGCGGTTGACGCCGATCTGGCGGAGCTGCTCGGCGGCCTCGGCGGCCATGGTGCCGTAGCCCTGCATGATCCAGGAGGGGATCTCCTCATAGCCGTCCCAGGCGGTGTCCTGGACGATCACGCCGTGCTCGGTCTGGGCGGCCTCGGCGGCGGCCATGCGGACGCAGTCGTCGTAGTTGACCTCCTCGATGGTGACGGCGGCGCCCTCCTTGGCGATGTTGTCGTACCGGGGCTTGGAGCTGCCCTTGGGCATATGTACCACGGCCTTCTGCCCCAGCTTGTTGGCCGCCCACGCCACGCCGCGGCCGTGGTTGCCGTCGGTGGCGGTGAAGAAGGTGGCCTGGCCGAACTCCTTGCGGAAGGCCTCGCTGGTCAGGTAGTCGTAGGTCATCTCGGACACGTCCCGGCCCATCTCCTTGGCGATGTACTTGGCCATGGCGAAGGAGCCGCCCAGCACCTTGAAGGCGTTCAGGCCGAAGCGGAAGGACTCGTTTTTGACGCACAGGCCGGCCAGCCCCAGGTATTGGGCCATGCCGTCCAGCCGGTCCAGGGGGGTGACGGAGTACTGGGGGAAGGTGCTGTGGAAAAAGCGGGCCTTGGCCACGTTGGAGAGCGACATGATGGGCAGCTGCCGGTCGTCGCTCTTGGGCATGGTGTTGAGGACCCATTTGATCTGGTCTTTCATTGGGACGGTCGCCTCCAAATTATTTTGAAGTTGCACTCACTTTTTGTTTTACGAGACCATCATACCACGTCCCGTTCAGATGTCAAGAGGATATTCTAAAAAAAATGGTGTAATACTAAAAAATTTTTAGCATCCATAAAAATGCGCCTGCCGTATAAGGGAAAAACAGGAAAGCGGGGCCCCGGACGGACGGCCGCCGGGACCCCGCGGAAGGTCAGGGGGCGGCCTTCTTGGCTGGCTTTTTATAGAAGGTGTCCTGCATGGGCAGGCTGGTGCGCAGGATGTGGTCGCGGGCGTAGTAGGCCCCCTGGGCCGCCGGAGCGGTGGGGATGGTGGCGATCTCGCCGATGCCCTTGGCCCCGTAGGCGAAGGGGAGCAGCTCCTCCTTCTCCACATAGATGGCGTGGATGTCGGGGATCTGGTCGGCCCGCATCAGCCCCAGGGTGCCGAATTTGGCCTGGGGCACACAGTCCTTCAGGGGGAAGTCCTCGGTGAGGGCGTAGCCCAGGCCCATGAGCACGCCCCCCTCGATCTGCCCCTGGATGGAGGTGGGGTTGACCACCTTGCCCGAGTCGTGGGCAGCGTAGACCTCCTTCACCCGCCCGTCGTCGTCCAGAATCACCACATGGGTGGCGAAGCCGTAGGCCACATGGCTCTTGGGATTGGGCTTGTCGGCCCCCAGCTTGTCGGTGGGGTCGAAGAACTCGGCGCTGTACTCCAGCCCCTCCAGGGCGGACAAATCTCCGCCCGCCCCGTCCAGATCGGCCCTGAGCTCGGCGGCGGCCATGCGCACCGCCTCGCCGGTGATCAGGGTCTGGCGGGAACCGGAGGTGGTGCCCGAGTCGGGGGCCACCTCCGAGTTGGCCCCCATGTTGCGGAGCTTTTCCAGGGGCAGGCCGGTGGCCTCGGCCAGCATCTGGAGGAACACGGTGGCGCAGCCCTGGCCGATGTCGGAGGCGGCGGAGTAGAGCTCCACCACCCCATTGCGCACCGCCAGCTTGCACCGGCCCTTGTCGGGCAGGCCCACGCCCACGCCGGAGTTCTTCATGGCGCAGGCGATGCCGGCGTGAGCCGCGTTTTGCTCATAGACGTCCTTTACCGCCAGCAGGGTCTCCTTGAGGGCGGTGGAGCAGTCGGCGATCTGGCCGTTGGGGAGGGCCTTCCCCGGCTCGATGGCGTTGCGGAAGCGGATCTCCCAGGGGGAGATGCCCACTTTTACCGCCAGCAGGTTGATGTTGGACTCCAGGGCGAACTCGCTCTGGCACACGCCGAAGCCCCGGAAGGCCCCGGCGGGGGGGTTATTGGTGTACCAGCCGAAGCCGCGGATGTCGGTGTTCTGGTAGCAGTAGGGGCCCACCGAGTGGGTGCAGGCCCGCTCCAGCACCGGCCCGCACAGGGAGGCGTAGGCCCCGGTGTCGAAGTGGATCTCGCAGTCCAGGCCGGTGAAGATGCCGTTCTCGTCGCAGCCCAGGGTGAAGGTGCCCTCCATATAGTGGCGCTTTGGGTGGAAGGCGATGGACTCCTGCCGGGAGAGCTTCGCCTTCACCGGGCGGCCCACCTTGAGGGCGGCCAGCACCGCCAGGTGCTGCACCGACACGTCCTCCTTGCCGCCGAAGCCGCCCCCCACCAGCTTGTTCTCCACCACGATGCGCTCGGGCTCCCACCCCAGCATGATGGAGATCTCCTTGCGGGTGTCGTACACCCCCTGGTCGGAGGTATAGACCTTTACCCCGTCCTTGTAGGGGAAGGCCACGGCGCACTCCGGCTCCAGGAAGGCGTGCTCGGTGAATGGGGTGCGGTAGGACTGGGTGACCACATACTTGGACTGGGCCAGGGCGGCCCTGGCGTCGCCCCGGGTGACGTGGCGCTGCTGGCACAGGTTGCCGTTGGGGTGGAGGCTGGGGGCGTCCGCCGCCCTGGCCTCCTGGATGGTGCGTACCGGCTCCAGGGGCTCATAGTCCACCTTCACCAGCTCCTTGGCCTGCTTGAGCACGGCCTCGCTCTCCGCCACCACCAGGCAGACGGCGTCCCCCACGCAGCGGGTGATGTCCCCCTTGGCGATCATCACGTCCCAGTCCTGCTGGAGGTGGCCCACCTTGTTGTGGGGCACGTCGTCGGCGGTGAGGACGGCCAGCACCCCCGGCAGAGCCAGGGCGGCGGAGGGGTCGATGTCCAGCACCCTGGCTCGGGGGTACTGGGAGCGGACGGCGGAGGCGTGCGCCATGCCGTCCAGGTACAGATCGTCGCAGTACTCCCCCCGGCCCAGCACCTTGTCGCGCACGTCGGTGCGGAAGGCCCGCGCCCCCACGCCGTAGTCCTCCCCCTCCTCCAGGGCGGGATCGACGGACGCCTCCCCGCGGAGGATGGCCCCGGCCAGGGCAATGCCCTCGATGATTTTCTTGTAGCCGGTGCAGCGGCACACGTTGCCCCGGATGGCCTTTTTGATCTCCGCCTCGGAGGGGTTGGGGTTCTGATCCAGCAGGGCCTTGCCCGCCATTACCATGCCGGGGATGCAGAAGCCGCACTGAACCGCGCCCACCGCGCCGAAGGCGTAGACGAAGGCCTCCCGCTCGGCCTCCGAGAGGCCCTCCACCGTCACGATCTCCTTGCCTGCGGCCCGCTTGGTGGACAGGACGCAGGCCTTGACGGCCTTGCCGTCCACCAGGATGGTGCAGGTGCCGCAGGCGCCCTCGCTGCACCCGTCCTTCACCGAGGTCAGGCGCAGCTCGTCCCGCAGGTAGCGCAGCAGAGGCTTCTCCTCCTCCGTGGAGCAGGGGACGCCGTTGACCACAAAGGAATAACACTCACTCATGGCAGGTTCCTCATTTCCTGATTCAGATTCCATGGGCGCGCGGAAAGCCCCAGCGAAAGGCTGAGGCTCACCGCCGCCGGATTATCCCAGCAGATAGGCGTAGTTTTCGTATACCGCGCAGATCAGGCGGCGCAGGGGGTCGTACAGGCCGCAGGCGGCGTCGGACACGTCGTAGTCGGCCACCTGGCCGCCCAGGCGCACCCGGGTTCTGCCGTCCTCCAGGCGGAGGAAGCCCTCGTTTCGGCTGTTCTCGAAGTCGTCCGCGCGCCAGAACAGGGTGAACTTGTCCTGATAGGGGCGGCTGTCATAGGGGCAGAAGGTGGCGCAGTTGCCGCACTCGTTGCACATGCCGTCCACGTGGATGATCTGGCGCTGGCGCATGCCGGGCACCCACACCGCCACATTGGCCCGGTTGGGGCACACCTCGGTGCAGGTCTCGCACACGGTGGCGCAGCCCAGGCAGCGGCTGTCCTCACAGGAGGCGCAGTCGGTGCACACGTCGCCCCGCTTGGCCAGGGGCTTCTGATAGTCGGGGTTCACGTTCTGCTCCACCCAGGCGTCCGCGTCGAAGGGGTGGATGGCCTGGGCCGCCCTGGCGGCGCCGGCGATGGCCTCTACCACGGTGCCGGGGCCCTTCTGGCCGTCGCCCACCACGTAGACGTGCTTGACGGAGGACTCCAGAGTATCCGGGTTGACCACGGCGCGGCCCCGTTGATCCACAGAAAGGCCGTTGGCGGTGTAAAACTCCGTGTCCACCTTCTCGCCCACGGCGGTGATCACCGTGTCGGCGGGCACCTCCGCCGTCCGGCCGGTGTCCACGGGGGAGCGGCGGCCGGTGGCATCGGGGGCGCCCAGCTCCATCACCCTGCAGGTGAGCACGCCGTCCCGGACGTCCACGGGGGCGAGCAGCTCCCGGAACTCCACGCCGTCGGCCAGGGCCAGCTCCAGCTCCTCCTGGTCGGCGGGCATATAGCGGCGGGTTCTGCGGTACACCAGGGAGACGGTCTCCACGCCGGGAAGGCGCTTGGCGGCCCGGGCGGCGTCCATGGCGGTGTTGCCGCCGCCGATGACCACCACATGCCGGCCCAGGTTCAGGGTATCGGGGGCCTTCTTGGCGGCCTCCAGGAACTCGATGACGTTGCGCTCCTCGCCGTACTCCAGCCCGGCGCTGCCCTTCTGCCACGCGCCGGTGGCCAGGATCACATGGGTGAAGCCCTGGGCGAAGAGCTCCTGTACGTTCTTCACCTCGGTGTTGAGCTCCACCTTTACCCCCATGGCCTCCATGAGGCGCACGTCGTTGTCGATGGCCTCGCCGGGGATGCGGAACGCGGGGATGACATGGCGCACGATGCCGCCCAGGGCGTCCCGGCGCTCGAAGACGGTGACGTCCACGCCGGAGCGGCCCAGGAAGTAGGCGGCGGACATGCCGCCGGGGCCGCCGCCCACCACGGCCACCCTCCGGCCCGCGGCGGGGGCGGCGGGGCGCAGCTTGGGCAGCAGGGCCTCAAACCCGCCCTCGGCGGCCTTCAGCTTCTGGGCGCGGATGTAGACGCTCTCGTCGTAGGCGTTACGCATGCACTTGTCCTGGCAGCGGTGGGAGCAGATGGTGCCGGTGATGAAGGGCAGGGCGTTGCGCTGGGTGATGATGCGCAGCGCCTCCTCGTACTTGCCCTCGCCCACCTTCATCAGATAGGCGGGGATGTCCTGCTCGATGGGGCAGCCGGAGCGGCAGGGGGCGGAGAAGCAGTCGATAAGGGGCACCTTTTTGTCCAGCTTGCGGCTGGGGATGGGCTTCATGGGCTTTTGATAGTGGCCGTCGGCGGAGGGCATCTCCGCCAGGGCGGCCGCCCCGGCCGCGTCCACCCCCTCCCAGGGCTCATAGGAGATGTCCGCCAGGGCCTGGCCGATCTGGCTGAACCGCTGGTAGCCGCCGGGCTTGAGGACGGTGGTGGCCATGGTGATGGGCCAGATGCCCGCGTCAAAGAGGGCCCGCACCGAGTGAATGTCCGCGCCGCCGGAATAGGAGATGCGCAGCTTGCCCTTGAACTCCTTGGCCAGACGGGCCGCCAGGGACAGGGACAGGGGGTAGAGGGAGCGGCCGGACATGTACATCTCCTCGCTGGGCAGCTCGCCGGCGGCCACGTCCACGGGGAAGGTGTTGGTGATCTTCACGCCGAACTCCAGGCCCCGCTCGCCGGTGCGCTGCATCAGCCGGTGGAACATGGGCACCGCGTCCTCCCACTGGAGATCCTCGCGGAAGTGGTGGTCGTCAAACTGGATGTAGTCGTAGCCCAGGCCGTCCAGGGTCTTGCGGGCGAACTCATAGCCCAGCAGGGTGGGGTTGCACTTGACGTAGGTATTTAGGTTCTTTTCGGTGATGAGGTAGGTGGCGATGCGCTCGATCTCGTCGGGGGGGCAGCCGTGGAGGGTGGACTCGGTGATGGAGTTGGACACGTGGGGGGTAATGCCCCGGACATAGGCCTCGTCCACCTTCTCAAACCGGTCCAGATTGGCCAGGGTCCAGTCCATGCACTCCCGCCACACCTCGGTGCCGGAGGCGTCCTTCATCCCCTCGATGTAGGCGTCCACCTTGGGACTCTGGATGCCCTTGAGATCGTAGCCCACGCTCATGTTGAACACAAAGCCGTCGGGATCGCCCAGTTCCAGCTCCTTTGCCAGCAGCTTGCAGGCGAACCACGCCTTGACGTACTCGGCGAAGGCCTGGGGGACGTACAGCTCGGTGGACCACTCGCAGTTGTAGCACTCGTCCGCGGCGGTGATGCAGGGTTTGCTGACGCACTTGGACAGCTCCTCGCCGTCCATCACCTGCACGGTCTTGACCTCAAAGAAGCGGCTGCCCGCGGCGTAGGCCGCGATGATGTTCTGGGCCAACTGGGTGTGAGGGCCGGCGGCGGGGCCGTAGGGGGACTCGATCTTCTCCTCAAAGATGGGCAGGGCCTTCCCGTCGGCGTGGCGCACCAGCTTGGACACGCCGAACACGGAGCCCTGGGCGCGGTACTCGCTCAGAATCCAGTTCATCAGATGGGCAAAGGGCATGGGTCTCATAATATCGCTCATAACGGATGGCCTCCCAAATATGATTCAGATGTGTTCAGACTGGCGGGCGGCCACAAGGGCCGCCCCTACGTCCGGCGCTTACGGTAGGG
>MJGMD1__coassemble_1921_pt1 | contig 36862 bp, 36 predicted proteins | sample MJGMD1__metabat2_low_PE_006 | metagenome-assembled genome bin MJGMD1
CCATGCTTCTCGTGGAGCATGACCACGCCTTCCTGGAGTGACTGGCCGATAAGCGCGTCAAACTAGTTCCCGCCTGAACGACAGACGAACCGCAAACTGCGGTTCGTCTGTTTTTTGTTCCCGACCCTTGACAACACCATTCTATTGCGGTAGAATCCAATTGTATTCTATTGCAATAGAACAGCATAGAAAGGAGCTTACCGATGGAACTTAAGCTATTTGACTCGGAGCGCAAGGTCATGGAGGTCCTCTGGGACCACGGCGATCTCAGCGCCAAGGAGCTAGCCGACCGCCTGAAGGAGCTGGTGGGCTGGAGCAAAACTACCACCTATACCGTGATCAAAAAGTGCATTGACAAAAAGGCGGTCTCCCGCAGTGAGCCCGGCTTTGTCTGCCACCCCCTGGTCAGCCGGGAGGAGGTGCGGGAACAGGAGACGGACGCCCTGATCGACCGGATGTACGGCGGCTCCGCCGACCTGCTGGTGGCCAATCTGCTGGGCAGCCGCAGGCTCTCCCCGGAGGAACTGGCCCGCCTCAAGCGGCGCATTGAAGAATTGGAGTGATTGTCATGCTGTCTCTGCTGGAACTGAGTCTCACCGGCGGCGTGTTCATCCTCGCCGTGGTTGTGGTACGGGCGCTGGCCATGAACCGGCTGCCCCGGCAGGCCTTTCTTCTGCTCTGGGCCGTGGCCCTGGCCCGCCTGCTTCTCCCCTTCTCCATTCCCTCCCCCACCAGCCTCTACTCCGCCGCCGGACATCTGGGCGAGGGCTTCCGCCGGGCGGGCATCGTCACCGCCGGAGGCACAGATGCGGCGGGGGCCGCAGCGCAGGAGGCGGTCATCCCCTGGATGGCCCTGCTCTGGGCCGCGGGCGCTCTGGCCTGTGCCCTGTGCTTCCTGCTCCCCCACCTGCGGGGCCGCAGGGAGTGGAATGCCTCTCTGCCGGTGGAGGACCCCTTTGTCACCGCCTGGCTGGCCGGCCATCCCATCCGCCGGAGGGTACGGGTGCGCTGCTCCGACCGGGTGGACAGCCCCCTCACTTACGGTCTGCTCCGCCCCGTCATCCTCCTGCCCAAAACGCTGGACCGGAGCGACGTGTCCCGGCTGGCCTTCGTGCTCACCCATGAGATGGCCCACATACGCCGGTTTGACGCCCTCTCCAAGCTCCTGCTGGCGGCCGCCGCCTGCCTGCACTGGTTCAATCCCCTGGTGTGGGTGATGCTGGTCCTAGCCAACCGGGATCTGGAGCTCTCCTGCGACGCGGCCGTGGTGCGCCTCTACGGCGCGGAGGCCCGCGCCCCCTATGCCCGCACCCTGCTGGAGCTGGAGGCCAGGCGGTCCCGCTTCCTCCCCCTGTGCTCCGCTTTCAACAAAAACGCCCTGGAGGAGCGCATCGGCGCCATCATGCGCTCCCGCAAAACCTCCGCCGCGGCGCTGGCCGTAGCCCTGGTGCTGGTGGTGGCCCTCACCGCCGTGCTCGCCACCAACGCCCCCCGGGAAAGGCCGATCGCCTCCGCCTCCGGCCTGACCATCCGGGACAATGGAGTGGTGACGGCCTACCAGGAGGGAGTCTGGGACTCCTCCGGGGAGCTCAAACCCGACCCGCAGACCGGCCACTATTACACGAAGGAGCAGTATGAACAGGTTGCCGCGCTGAAAACCGAGGGATACGAGTCCCTGTCCATTGCCGAATTCAACCGCACGCTCTACGCTGCGCTGAATGAGAGCGAGGCGCTGTCCGAGGCCTTTGAGCGGGTGCTGATGGACCTCCCCGAAACCGACCCCCTGGCCCCCTTCCTGGTCAACACCGTCCAGCCCTCCCTCAACGAGTACAACGCCCGGCTGAATGAGGTGTATTCGGGCCGGGCAGAGGACCCCTCCTTCTCCGGCCAGCTCACCCGCACCGAGACCGCCAACGTATACGGCGACACGGTGGAGGTGGGTTGGACCGAGGCAGGCTACTCCTTCACCTACCGGATTCTGGACCAGGACGGGCTGACCGTTGCCGAACGCGACGCCTTCCTCCAGTCCATTCTCAAGGGTATGCAGGACTGCCTGGACGGCCTCTCCACAGAATCGCTGCGCGACGAGGGCAAGCTCAAGCAGACCCTGCAGGCCGAGCTGGACCGGCTGGGCGCGGCCGCCGCTACGGGGCAGATCGCGTATACCGGCGGCGCCGTGGAGGGCTGCTGGTCCGAGGCGGCCTATGACGGCTCGGGTACGCTTGTCACCCACGATCTGGTCATGGAGGGCATGGCATGAGGAACCGGCTGGTCATTACCCTCTGCGCCGTGGTATCCCTGCTGGCCGGCGCCGGCCTGCTCACCTTCTGGCTGGTTCGCTCCCTGGCTCCCGCCGCCGCGCTGAATTACACACCCTGGCCCCTCTCCCCCGAACCCTATACCCAGGCGGATCTGGACGAGGCCCTGGCCCTGCGCACCGAGGGATATGAGGCCCAGTCCGTCGCAGCGTTCGACCGCGCTCTGGCGGATTGGACCAATGAGGCCGCCTTCCACGCCCGGGAGGAACGCATTCGCCGCCTGCTCTGCTCCTATGAGGAGGACGGACCCGAGGCCGAATTTGTCCTCGGTACCCTGGCCGCCGCTATGGGGGCCTGCTCCGCCCGGCACTACGGCGGCTACTGCACACAGATTACCCCGGCCTATGCAGACGCTGCCTCCTATACACGGTCCGAGGACGTATTCGGCGACTCCTACGTGGTCTATGAGGCCTCCGCCTCCTACACTATCCGCTACCAAATGCCGGACGAGAGCAGGCTCACCGTGGGTGAACGGGACCGGATTCTGACCCGCTACCGGGACGCAGTGCAGGCCTTTCTGGACGGCAAGACGGAGGACGAGCTGTCGAAGGAGGAGGCCATGACCCGTGCCCTGAAGCGGGAGCTAAAACGGCTGGACCAGTCCCTGTCCACCCAGTGGATGGCGCTGGAGGGCACCCGGCTCGACGACTATTTCGCCTATGGCCCGGAGGGGGGCGAGACACCGTGAGACTGTCCGCCCTCTCCCTCAAGCTCATCGCCATTGCCGCCATGGTGGTCGACCACGTCGCCTTCACCTTTGTCCCCTATGGGACACCCCTGTGGACCGTCATGGACGCCGTCGGCAAGCTCACCGGCCCCATCATGTTCTATATGGCTGTCGAGGGCTTTCACCACACCAGGAGCATCCGGCGTTATCTGGCCAGGCTGGCGGTCTTTGCCGGCGTCAGTTACTTCCCCTTCCTCTATTTCTGCGCCATGGGTCAGCCGGAGCAGATGAATCCCCTGCGGCTGAATGTCATCTACACCATCTTCCTGGGGGTGCTGGCCGTCTGGGTGCGCCGCCGCCCCTGGCCCGCACCCCTCCGGGCCGTCCTGCTCCTCCTGCTGGCCTGCCTGAGCATCCCCGGCGACTGGGGCATCTGGGGCTTCAGCATCATCGTCGTGCTGGACTTCTATTACGGCGACTTCCGCAATCAGGCCTTCGGCTACACACTGGTCGTCCTGTTTGCCGTCAATACCGTCAGCCTGCTCACCGGTCCGGTCTATGACCTGCTCTATCTGGGAGGCCTGTCCAGTCCGGCGGACTACCTGCTGGGGGTGGAAAACCTGGGCATGTTCCTCCCCCTGCTCCTCCTCCGGTATTACGACGGTACCCGCGGTACTGACCGGCCCTGGGGCAAGTGGCTGTTCTACCTCTTTTACCCCGCCCACCTTCTGCTGCTCGGCCTGCTGGCCCATATTCTCCTTTAGAAAGGAAGTTTTCCCCTTGTCCCACCGGAACACACGCATCTTGTCCGGCTGCGCCGCCCTGCTGCTCTGCGCCGGGCTCTCCGGCTGCCGGTCCGTGCCGGCCTCCCAGTCCTCCACCTCCCCTGACCCTGCGGCCCACCTGCTGGGCCTGACCGCTGAACAGCGGATGGAGGATTACGAGTACCTCTGGTCTACCCTGCGGGACAGCTATCCCTGCTGGGGTATTCTGGAGCGCGAGGGCGTTGAGGTGGAGCGCATCTACACCACCTACCGGGAGATGGTGGCGGAAAGCGACAGCGACGCAGACTTTTACAGCGCCATTTACAGCGCCCTCTACCTTCTGGGCACCAACGGACATCTGAGCATAATCGAGCCGGAGGCCTATTTCTCTGATTACCTCCCTGCCGCCGGCCAGTACCGCCGGGAGGGAAAAACGCACTGGGCGGAAGTGATGGACAGCACGGACACTCAGGCCAGGTATCGGAAGCTCCTGGCCCTGGAGCAAGCCGCCAATGGGACGGACGCGGAGTCCTCCATCCCCGGCTCCGGCGGTGATACACCCAACCTGACCACGCTTCTCCTTCCGGGCGGGACGGCTGGATACCTTAAAATCGACCGCTTCCCCGCCGACTATACTTCCGATGCCGCGGCGCTGGAGGCGTTCTACCTCCAGTGCGCCGGTTGTACCGACCTGATTCTGGATCTGACCGACAACAGCGGCGGCAGTGAGCTCTACTGGGAGCAGCTTCTGGTGGCCCCCCACATTGACCACCCCCTGTCCAGCCGGCACTTGGCCCTGGTGCGGCGGAGCGCCAACAACAACCCTTATCTGGACGAGGCCTTCTCCCCCTCCGCCTTCCGCCCCCTCTCCACTCTGCCGGAGCTGCCCGGGCTGGATGCCGCGGACCGTGCCCTGGCCACCGATGTGCTTACCGTCTCCCATACCGTGGAACCGGCGGCAAAGCCGAGTCCCTTTCGCGGACGCATCTGGGTGCTGGTAGATGAATCGGTCTACTCCGCCTCTGAATCCTTCGTCCTGTTCTGCCAACAGACCGGCTTTGCCACCCTGGTAGGCCGCACAACCGGCGGCGACGGGATTGGCGCTATGGATCCGGTCTACCTTCAGCTCCCGAACAGCGGTATCCTGATTCAATATACCGTCCCATTTGGGCTAAACCCTGACGGCAGCAGCAATGAGGAAATGGGAACCACCCCCGATCTGGTCTCCCCGGCGGAGGAACCGCCGCTCATTACCGCCCTCCGGGCCATTGGGGAGGCATAATAACAAAAGAACGGGCGGCACAATTCCGTGCCGCCCGAGCAGCCAGTCGAAAAGTCTTTTCGACTGGCTGCCGGACTTTTTGAACCTTCTAAAAAAGTTCAAAAAGTCGTTTGATCCCACGCGAAAGGGAACCCTGACGTTTCCCTTTCACACTATCCCTCCCTCCGAAGCCTTCAAGCAGGAGGAGCTATTGACCATTTCAGTGGGCGGCACAATCTGTGCCGCCCACTCTTCTGTTTATTGAATGCTGTAGGTCCCCCGGACCAGGAGGGTCACGGCGGTGGAAGCCTTGACGCCCCGGCCCTCAATGGTGGCCAGATACAGATGGTTGGCCGTCAGGGCCCCGCCGCCGGCCAGCGTCGTTCCGGCGGTCATGTCCACCAGGCCGGGGGAGGTATCCGAAACGCAGGTAGCCGTGCCGCTGCGCAGGAGGAATTCACACGCCGCGCCGCCGGTGATGGTTTGCCCGGCGGAGAGGTTGACTACCTGATAGGATGCGCCGCCGGATGGCTGGACGGAGCTTCCCCCGCCTGAGGCTGCCAGCTTGTCCTCCACCTCCTTGACATAGCCTTCGACCACGGCGGAGAGCTGCTTCTTCAGCTCCGCCTCCCGGGCCGTGAGCTTGCTGTCCACCTGGGACAGAATGGATGGGGTGGCTTTCTGAGTCAGATAGCTCAGCGTCACCAGCGGGTCGCTCTGGCTCCCCTGCTGGCCTGCGGCAAAGGCAACGCCCACCAGGGTCAGGGTCACCAGGCACCCGGCTGCCAGACGGGCGGGCCAATGTGTTTTCTTCATATGTACGTCCTCCGTTTGGGAAGCGGGGCCGCCCGCCGGGGCGGTCCCGTGCTTCCATTTTTAAACCATGGTGTCCGTATGCAGGCCGAAGCTGACCGCGATGGCGTTGTCCACCCGCTGCATCTGCGCTTCGTCCAGCCGGCCCATATGCTCTCTCAGCCGCCTTTTGTCCAGCGTCCGGATCTGTTCCAGCAGCACCACCGACTCCTTGGGCAGTCCGTAGGTGTTGGCTGAGAGCTCAATGTGGGTGGGCAGACGGGCCTTTCCGGTCTGAGAGGTGATGGCGGCGGCGATCACGGTGGGGCTGTGGCGGTTGCCGGTGTCGTTCTGTACGATCAGCACCGGACGCACGCCCCCCTGCTCACTGCCCACCACCGGGCTCAGATCGGCATAAAAGATGTCTCCTCGTTTTACGCTGTTGTCCACAAAAGCTCACACTCCGCCGGAATATAGTCACCAGCGTCACCAAGCACAGGGCTTATGTAACGCGGTCACTATGATTCTCCCACGGGGCGGCGGAATTTATACACAGGGTTTCAAAAAACAGGAAGTCCCCGTCTCTCTCCGCCGCTGCGCCGGCATCCCTCCCCGAACCATTGTATGCCCGGCAGGGCCGCCGTGTGAGCGGACGCTCAATTCAAGTACTCCCGGGGCACCCGGGGGGACACGGCGCAGAGCAATTCGTATTGGATGGTGCCCGCCAGAGCAGCGGCGTCCTCCACCGGCAGGTGTTCGCCGAAGAGCTCCACCTCGTCGCCGGGGGCAGCCCCCAGCCCGGTGGCATCCGCCATGCACATGTCCATGCAGACACGGCCCACAATAGGCGCCCGCTGTCCGCGGATGAGCACCTCCAGCCGGTCGGAGCACAGCCGGGGCAGGCCGTCGGCATAGCCGACGGTCAGGGCGGCCAGCTCGGCGTCCCGCTCCAGCACATGGGTACAGCCATAGCTTACCGGCGTCCCGGCGGGGACGGCCTTGACCGAGGCCACCCGGGTCTTAAGCGCCATTACCGGCCGCAGGCCAACGCCGTCCAACCCCTCGCAGGAGGGGTCGGGATAGTGGCCGTACAGGGCCACCCCGGGGCGCACCATATCCAGATGAGTACAGGGATACTTTAACACAGCAGCGCTGGCGGCGCAATGGCGGATTGGGAACGTGATTCCCCGCCCCTCCAGCTCGGACAGCAGCTCCAGAAAGCGGGTGAACTGGCCCATGGTGTACGCCTCGTCCCCGTCGGCATTGGCGAAGTGGGTATAGATGCCCTCCGCCTCCAGGCCGGGCAGGGCGCACACCGCGGCAATGGCGTCGGCCGCCTCCGTCCGGTGTCCCTCATCACACAGCCAGCCCAGACGGGACATACCGGTGTCCGCCTTCACGTGGATGCGCAGCCGCCTCCCTGCCGCCTGGGCGGCGGCGGAAAAGGCCCTGGCACTCTCCAGATCGTAGACCGTCTGGGTCAACCCATAGCGCAGCAGCTCCTCCGCGCAGTCGGTTGGCGTGTAGCCCAAGAGCAGGATCGGGGTGAGCACCCCGGCCTCCCGCAGCTCCCTGGCCTCCGCCAGGCAGGCCACCGCCAGGTACTCCGCCCCCAGCTCCTCCAGCTTCCGGGCCACGGGGACCGCCCCGTGGCCGTAGGCGTCGGCCTTCACCACGCCCAGAAATCGGCACCCCTCGGGCAGCAGCGCCCGGAGTGCGCGGTAGTTGTGCTCCAAATTGGGCAGGGAGATCTCCGCCCAGGTTCGTCTCTCCTGTTGCTTCATGCTTTCGCCTCTCTGATATGGGATCATCCGCTCCATTATACTACGGGCCGGGCCGCGGCACAAGCCCCGTCCGCCCGGCGTTTTCATCCATTTTTAATGTACTGTTCATAGAAATCAAAAGACAAACAGGGAATTTTGGTCTATACTAAGGGCAGAAACCAGGGCCGGGACCGGCCCGCCTTCCAATTCAAATAAGGAGGATTCCGAATTATGTGGGAAGACTTTGGCAAAGCATTGACAAATGTGGCCTTCGCTGGTGTGGGACTGGCCGCGCTGGCCGCCGAACAGGTGGTCAAGGCCGGAAAGGTACTGGCGGAAAAGGGCGAAATCTACGTGGAGCAGGGCAAACGGTATGGCGAGGAGCTCCAGCAGAAGCTCCAGGAGGACGCCCAGCGCCGCCGGGAGGAGCAGTTGGAGCAGCGCATCTCCGCCATGGACGCTCAGGAGCGCGAGGCCCTGCGCCGCCGGCTGGCGGAGCTGGACGAGCTGGAGCGGCAGGCCCGTGAGGCCGCTGCCCAGGCGGAGGAGGCCGCGCCCGGCGAGGGCGGTGCCGAGATCACCGAGATCCACGGCGGCCCCCAGGAGCACGACAGCGAGGAATCATGAGGCAAACGGCCAGGCGGGGCAGCGCCCCGCCTGGCCGTTTGCTATGTGTTCTCTCCAACCGTGAACTGAAACTCCGTAAAGACACACTGGATCACGGTAAAGCCGTCCTGAGACAGCTCCCCCCGCAGAAGGGCGTGGGTGGACGGGTCAAACCAGAGGGAGCACTCCCGCCCCTCGCCCGCGGCGGACTCCGGCTCCCGGCAGACCACGCGCAGCACCTCGCTCTCCCCCTGGGCCTCCATACCACATTCGGCGATGAAGCCCTCCTGCACATAGTCCATCAGCACCGGAACCGCGTCCACCGGACTCATGCCGCTGTCATCCAGCGGCCCAGTCTCCACCCGCATGCCGTCGTACTCCAGAGCGGTCTCCCCCTCCAGAATACGGGCGGTGACCCCGGCGATATTCTCCGGCGCAGTGATGGTCAGGGTGGTCTCCCCCTCCCTGGCATAGTTCAGGCCGATTCCATAGGTATACACCCGCTGGCCGTAGTCGGCCGTCAGCTCCAGGGAGGCGGTACAGCCCCCCATCTCCAGATACTCTCCCCGTATGTCCAGGGCCAGTTGCTCAGCGCGGTTTCCGCCCTCTGCTCCGCCGCAGGCGGACAGGGACAGGCCGAGTATCATCATTAGTACGCACATCCCGGTCCGATGGCGCACAGCGCTCCCTCCTAGCTCACGTGTTCCTCAATGACGGCCGGCAGGGCGGCAATCACGTCGGTTGGGGTCATTCCATACTCTCCAATGGCGCGGGCACAGACCTCCCCCGCCTCTCCGTGGAGCCACACCGCCATGGGCACCGCCTGCCGGGCAGGCAGGCCCTGGCCCAGCAGAGAGAGGATCAGCCCTGCCAGCACGTCGCCGCTCCCCCCCTTGGCCATGCCCGGATTGCCGTTGGTGTTGATGTAGGCCGAGCCGTCGGGGAAGGCGGTGATGGTGCGGTGTCCCTTGAGCACCAGGCAGCAGGCGTGCTCCACGGCAAAGGCGCGCGCCGCCCCAAGGCGGTCGCCCGACGACAGCTCGCCCCCCAGCCGGACAAACTCCCCGTCGTGGGGAGTGAGCACCGTGTGCAGTCCCCGGCGGCTGTCCAAGACATCTATATGTCCCTCCAGCGCATTTATGCCGTCGGCGTCCAGCACCACGGGCAGGTGGATTTCCCCGAGCAGGTGGCGCACCACTGCGGCCACGCCGTTTCCGCGGCCCAGGCCGGGGCCGATCAGGCAGACGCCGCAGCCGGCCAGCCGGGTCATTGCGGCTTCCCCCGCCTCCAGGGAGAGCTGCCCCTCCTTGCCCGCAGGCAGGGGATGGGGCATGGCCTCATCCAGCTTGGCCGCCGCGATGGGCCACACCGGGGCCGGCACTCCCACCGTCACCAGGCCCGCGCCGGAGCGCACCGCTGCCTGAGCCGCGAACACCGGCGCGCCGGTATAGCCCACGCTGCCGCCCAGGAGATAGACCTTTCCAAAGTCCCCCTTGTGGGCGTCCCGGGGCCGGACGGGCAGACGGACATCCGCCCCCTCCACCGTCTGTACCGGATAGTCCTCCCCGTCCACCAAGTCCCGGGGTATGCCGATGTCCGCCACGGTCAGCACGCCGGTGCACAGGCCGCCTTTGCCCACATAATGCCCCGCCTTGGGAAGCGTGAAGGTGACCGTCCGCGCCGCGCGCACCGCCTCCCCCAGCACCCTGCCGGTGTCGGCCTCTACCCCACTGGGGATGTCGGCGGACACCACCGGGATGTCACAGGTGTTCATCATGTGAACGGCGGTGAGGGTGTCCCCCCGCACCTCGGTGTTCAGGCCGATACCGAAGATGGCGTCCACCATCACGTCCGCCTTCAGGCACCAGGCCGCGAAGTCCGGGTCGTCCGGGGTAAAGGGCTCCAGTACCCCGCTGACCGCCGCCAGCCGGGCCTCCATGGCCCTGGTGTCGCAGGTCAGCTTCTCCCGCTGCCCCACCAGGATGCAGCGCACCTCGAAGCCCGCCTCCAGCAGCAGGCGGGCGCAGGCCACGCCGTCGCCGCCATTGTTGCCCGGCCCGCAGAAACAAACCGCCCGCCCCGGCGCGTTGGCCGCCGTGTCGATGGCGGCCTCCGCCAGCGCATTTGCCGCCCGCTCCATCAGCTCCAGCGAGGGGACGCCCCGCTCCTCTATGGCCCTCCGGTCCAATGTTCGCATCTGCTCCGCCGTTGCGATTCTCATGTGTTCCACGCTCCCATTTCTCTCTAAGTCGGTCTCATTATATGCCGTGCGGCAGGACTCGTCAATTTCCTTCTTGCGCTTTTCTCGATTTTGTGATATAAATAAGGGCACATGCGATGAAGGGAAAAAGAGCAGCCCCCGGCCCGGCAGAGAGCGTCCGTCACCGGCTGAAAGCGGATGTGGGGCTGGCCTGTTCGGTTCGTCCTGGAGCGGCCCTGGAGACAGGGACGGTTTTGCCCCACGTTACCGGGGCCAAAGTGCCTGCGCCGCCGGCGCGGGAATTGCGGGTGGTACCGCGGAAGGTTTGCCTTTCGTCCCAATCAGTTGGGAGGAAGGGCTTTTTTATTGCCCAAACCAGAAAGAGGAGCTGGACAATGAAGTCGTTGGAAGAGCGAGACCGCGCCTTGATTGAGGCCGCCGGTGCGGCGATTCGCCGGAACTATGACGGCGAAAACTTCCATCACACCGTAGGCGCGGCCGTGCGGTGCGGCAGCGGCGCAGTTTATACCGGCGTGAATGTGTACTCCATTCACGGCGCATGCGCAGAACAGGTGGCTATCGGCTCCGCCATCACCAATGGCGAGCGGGTTTTGGAGGCAATCGTCGCCGTCCGCGGCAAAGACGGCTCGGAACTGCTGCCCCCGTGCGGCAACTGTCGGCAGCTCCTGGCGGACTACGCGCCGGAGTGTGAAGTAATCCTCCCCGTGAACGGGGTTGCACAAAAGGTTCCGGCAAAGGATCTGCTGCCCTTCGCCTACCATGCGGAAGCCTAATCGTATCCACTACCATTCATCAAGAAGGAGTTTTCCATATGAAAGAACAGTTAGCAACCATCCGCTCGGAGGCTCTGGCCGCGTTTGCGCAGGCCGGATCTTCCGCAGAACTGGACGCCCTGCGGGTCAAGTACCTGGGCAAGAAGGGCGAGCTCACTGCCGTACTCAAGCAGATGGGCAAGCTCTCCGCCGAGGAGCGGCCCGCCATGGGCCAGCTGGCCAACGAAGTGCGCGCCGCTCTGGAGGCCGAGCTGGAGGCCAAGGGCAGGGAGCTGGAGGCCAAGGCGCTGGAGGCCCGGCTGGAGGCCGAGGCGCTGGATGTCACTGTCCCCGGCAAGCCCGTGACGATGGGCCACCAGCACCCCATGTATATCGCCCTGGATGAGCTCAAGGACATCTTCATCGGCATGGGCTTCACCGTGCTGGACGGCCCCGAGGTGGAGCTGGCCGAGCTGAACTTCGACCGGCTCAACGCCGGCGAGGGGCACCCCAGCCGCGACTGGTCGGACACCTTCTATTTTGACGAGGACAGCCGGGTGATGCTCCGCAGCCAGACCTCCCCCATGCAGGTGCGGGCCATGGACTCCATGCCCCTGCCCATCCGCATCATCGCCCCCGGCCGGGTCTACCGCAAGGACGAGGTGGACGCCACCCACTCCCCCATGTTCCACCAGGTGGAGGGCATGGTCATCGACAAGGGCGTCACCATGGCCGATCTGAAGGGCACCCTCAACACTGTGGTGGAACAGCTCTACGGCAAGGGCACCAAGACCCGCTTCCGCCCCCACCACTTCCCCTTTACCGAGCCGTCCTGCGAGATGGACGTGCAGTGCCACAAGTGCGGCGGTGTGGGCTGCCCCACCTGCAAGGGTGAGGGCTGGATCGAGCTGCTGGGCGCGGGCATGATCCACCCCCGGGTGCTGGAGATGGCGGGCATCGATCCCAGCGTCTACTCCGGCTGGGCCTTCGGCATCGGCCTGGAGCGCACCGCCATGCGTCGCTTCAAAATCGCCGATCTGCGGCTGATTTTTGAAAACGACGTCCGGTTCCTGGAGCAGTTCTGAGGCGCAGTCTCAGAACCGTAGGGGCGGCTATCAGCCGCCCGCCCGTTTCCAAATTTGAGCCTGGCGGGCGGATAATATCCGCCCCTACACCCGGAATCCGTCCGAGGTAAAACAAGAATAACAAGGGAGTTTTCATATATGAACTTATCTCGCAAATGGCTGGAGGAATTCGTCCATGTGGACGCCTCCGACAAGGAGTTCGCCGAGGCTATGACCCTGTCCGGCTCCAAGGTGGAGCTGACCCACGATCTGGGAGAGGAGATCTCCAACGTGGTGGTGGGCAAGGTGCTGTCTATGGAGCGTCACCCCGATTCCGACCACATGTGGATCTGCCAGGTGGACGCCGGCCGGGAGCAGCCGGTGCAGATCGTCACCGGTGCCTGGAACGTCCATGTGGGCGATCTGGTACCCGTAGCCCTGCACAAGTCCACCCTGCCCGGCGGCAAGAAGATCGAGAAGGGCAAGCTGCGCGGCGTGCTGTCCGACGGCATGCTGTGCGGTCTGGCCGAGCTGGGCCTGGACGAGCGGGACTTCCCCTATGCCGCCATCACCCCCGCCGCCATTCTGGGGGACTACAAGCCCCTGGACAAGGACAAGCCCTCCATCTCCGCCGACATTCAGCCCGGCGACAAGATCTACGGCCCCGTGGTGTGCGCCAAGGTGCTGGAGTGTGAGACCCAGCCGGACGGCTCCTTCCACACCTGCGCGGACATCGGAACCGGCACGGTCTGCCCGGACACCGCCTGCCCCAACCTGCACGCAGGCGACCTTGTGGCCTACAACACCAAGACCGGCAGCTACTGTACCCTGGACGACCTTCACGCCCAGCAGGCGGAATTCCCCCACTGCATCCCAGACGGCATCTTCATCCTCCGCGAGGACTGCAAGCCCGGCGACGATCTCAAGCCCGTCATCAACGCCGACGACCACGTAGTGGAGTTTGAGATCACCCCCAACCGGCCCGACTGCCTGTCCGTCATCGGCCTGGCCCGGGAGGTGGCCGCCACCTACGACGCCCCTCTCACCCTCCACGAGCCGGTGGTGAAGGGCGGCGGCCCCGGCGTGCTCACCGAGCTGCTGGACGTGGAGACCCCGGCGGCCGACCTGGTGCCCCGGTACACCGCCCGGATGGTGCGCAACGTGAAGATCGCCCCCTCCCCCAAGTGGATGCGGGAGCGGCTGCGCTCCATGGGCGTGCGCCCCATCAACAACATCGTGGATATCACCAACTACGTCATGCTGGAGTACGGCCAGCCCATGCACGCCTTCGACTACCGCTATGTGAAGGGCGGCAGGATCATCGTCCGCCGGGCGGAGGAGGGCGAGGAGCTGACCACCCTGGACGGCCAGGTGCGCAAGCTCAACGCCAACCACCTGGTCATCGCCGACGAGACCCGGGCCGTGGGCCTTGCGGGCATCATGGGCGGCGAGAACAGCGAGATCGTCTCCGACACCGCCGACGTGGTGTTCGAGTCCGCCTGCTTCGACGGCACCTGCATCCGCAAGGGCGCCCTGGCCCTGGGCATGCGCACCGAGGCCAGCGCCAAGTTCGAAAAGGGCCTGGATCCCATGAACACCCTTCCCGCCGTCCAGCGGGCCTGCGAGCTGGTGGAGCTGCTGGGGGCCGGCGAGGTGGTGGACGGCGTCATCGACATCCTCAACTATGTGCCCCAGCCCCGCACCATCTGCATGGATCCGGAGCGGGTGAACGCCCTGCTGGGCACCGACATCCCCGCCGCGGAGCAGTACAAATATCTGGAGCGGGTGGAGATCCACACCGAGCAGCATGACTTCCCCGACGGCCCCGCCAACGTGGTCATCCCCTCCTGGCGCGCCGACGTGGAGGGCATCGCCGATCTGGCCGAGGAGGTGGCCCGGTTCTACGGGTACAACAACATCCCCGTCACCCTTATGCGGGGCCAGACCACCCTGGGCGGCTACTCCGCCGAGCAGAAGCTGGAAAACCGGCTGGGCGCGCTCTGCCGCGCCTTCGGGTATGACGAGATCATCACCTACTCCTTCATCTCCCCCGCCTGCTACGACAAGATCCGCTGGCCCCGCGACTACTCCGCCCGCAAGAGCTTCCAGATCCTCAACCCTCTGGGGGAGGACACCTCCATCATGCGCACCACCACCCTACCCTCCATGCTGGATATCCTGACCCGCAACTACAACTACCGCAACAAGTCCGCCAGGCTCTATGAGCTGGCCCGGGTCTATCTGCCCGGCGGGGAGGACGGCCTGGCCAACGAGTCCAAGGTGCTCACCCTGGGCGCCTACGGCGGGGACATGGACTTCTACGCCATGAAGGGGGCCGTCGAGGCCATTCTCAAGGACATCCGGGCCACAGATATCCATTTTGAGGGTCCCACCGGCGCGCCCTCCGACGCCTCCTACCACCCCGGCCGCTGCGCCACCGTGTGGAGTGGCAGCGACTGCATCGGCATCTTCGGCCAGATCCACCCCCTGGCGGCCCAGAACTATGGCGTGGACGCCGAGCTCTACTGCGCCGAGCTCTCCTTTGACGAGCTTCTGAACGCCAAGGGCCCCGATCCTGAGTACGTCCCCCTGCCCAGGTTCCCCGCCGTCACCCGGGATATCGCCGTGGTGTGCGGGGAGAAAGTCACCGTGGGCGCTCTGGAGGACTGCATCCGGCGGGGAGCCAAGGGCCTGCTCAAGGAGGTTGCCCTGTTTGACATCTACCGGGGCAAGGGCGTGGATGAGGGCAAGAAGAGCGTCGCCTTCAACCTCACCCTCCGCGCCGACGACCGCTCCCTCACCAGCGAGGAGGCTGATGCCGACGTGAAGGCAGTTTTGGAGCTGCTGGAGCAGGAGCTGGGTGCTGTTTTGCGGTGAGCCCCTTCCGCGTCCGGTCGAAATCTTAAAGAATCATAAATTTTAAGTCATCCCCTTTACAGCGCGTCCTTTTTCCGCTACAATGGGGAACAGAATGATACACGGGGAGGTGTACCGATATGGAGATGGACTACACCCGCAAATTCAGCATCCAAAACGACAAGGACCCAGAGATCAAGAAGATCCTCTCTTCCGTCTACCAGTCCTTGCAGGAAAAGGGTTACAATCCCATCAACCAGATCGTGGGGTACATCCTCTCGGAGGACCCCACCTATATCACCAACTACAACAACGCCCGCGCCCTGATCCGCAAGCTGGACCGGGACGAGCTGCTACAGGAGCTGGTGAAGCAGTATCTGCGCGATTGATTGTGTTCCATCCAACGTGCGCTGTCGGTGACAGCGCACGTTTTTTCTTTTTTATTGCACCTGCAACATACAACGGCCCGTCCCTTTGTTAGAATAGGCCCAGAAACCGACGAAGGAGGCGTTTTCCCATGAAACGCAGAATCATTCATATCGAGGAATCCAGGTGCAACGGCTGCGGCCTGTGCGCCGCCGCCTGCCACGAGGGCGCCATTGAGATGGTCAACGGCAAGGCCCGTCTCACCCGGGAGGACTACTGCGACGGGCTGGGGGACTGCCTGCCCGCCTGCCCCACCGGGGCCATCACCTTTGAGGAGCGTGAGGCCCCCGCCTACGACCATGCGGCGGTCTTGGCCGCCAAGGCGGCCAGGGCCGCGGACACGCCCCTGCCCTGCGGCTGTCCCGGCAGCCAGAGCCGGGCCATCCGCCGGCCGGAAGCCGCCCCCACCGCTGGAGATATCCCCAGTGAACTGCGCCAGTGGCCGGTTCAGATCAAGCTCGCTCCGGTCAACGCGCCCTACTTTGATGGCTGTGATCTTCTCATTGCTGCCGACTGCACCGCCTACGCCTACGGCGCCTTTCACCGGGACTTTAGCCGGGGCCGGGTGACCCTTATCGGCTGCCCCAAGCTGGACGAAGGGGACTATAGTGAAAAGCTCACCGCTATTCTGGCTCAAAACGACATCCGCAGCGTCACCGTTGTACGGATGGCGGTCCCCTGCTGTGGGGGCATCCAGCGGGCCGCCGAGCGGGCCGTGTCCGCCAGCGGTAAACCGCTCTCCCTCCATACGGTCATTGTGGGCACCGACGGCACGCTGCTCCGCCAGGCTTGACACACACTTTACAATTGTGTCTTCTGTTTTTCCGGCGAAACTTGTATAAGCATACGAATTTCCGCCCCCTCCCTTGCAAAGCCCCCGGGAATTCGATATATTATACTCATTCTGGGACAGGGAGGTAGAGCCATGACGCCGGTGCACGAACTGCGCTCTGGGGTTTGGATCATCAATGGTTCCCGCCTGTCCAATTTTCGGCGGTAATTAAGTGCAGGGTATCTGTGTAAGCAGATACCCTGATTTATTTTATCGTTGCCTAAAAATTTATTTGGCGCTACAGGAGGGTTTTATGAGCAAAAAAGTTGCCGTCATTATGGGTTCCGACTCAGATCTGGACACCATGCGCCCCTGCATCCAGCGGCTCAAGTCCTTTGGCATCCCCACAGAGGTCCACATCATCTCCGCCCACCGTACCCCCGCCGCCGCCGAGCGCTTCGCCTCTCAGGCAAGGGAGAACGGCTTCGGTGCGATTATCGCCGCAGCGGGCAAAGCCGCCCATCTGGCCGGTGTGCTGGCCGCCTATACCACCCTGCCCGTCATCGGCGTGCCCATCAAGACCTCTATGATGGGCGGGCTGGACTCCCTTCTGTCCATGGTACAGATGCCCAAGGGAATTCCCGTGGCCTGCGTGGCGGTGGACGGCGCGGACAACGCCGCCATTCTGGCCGCCCAGATGCTGGCCCTTTCCGACGAGGCCCTGAGCGACCGGCTGGTGCAGTTCAAGGCCGGCATGGCCGCCGAGGTGGAAGCAAAGGATCATAAAATCCAAATGGAGGAGTTTTAATATGTCTTACGAGAAACTGGAGCAGCTCTACGAGGGCAAGGCCAAGAAGGTCTTCGCCACCAGCGACCCCAATGTTGTGATCGTGTCCTACAAGGACGACGCCACCGCCTTCAACGGCCTGAAGAAGGGCACCATCACCGGCAAGGGGGCCATCAACAACCGCATGACCAACAACCTGATGCGCCGCCTGGAGGAGAAGGGCGTGCCTACCCACTATGTGGAGGAGCTCAGCGACCGGGAGACCGCCGTGAAAAAGGTGTCCATCGTCCCCCTGGAGGTCATCATCCGCAACATCTCCGCCGGCTCCTTCGCCAAGCGCTTCGGCGTGGAGGAGGGCATCGTGTTCGACGCGCCCACCATCGAGTTCTCCTACAAGAATGACGACCTGGGCGATCCCCTCATGAACAGCTATCACGCCCTGGCCCTCAAGCTGGCCACCCAGGAGGAGATCGACCTGATCAAGAAGTACGCCTTTGCGGTCAACGACCTGCTGCGGGGCTTCATGAAGGAGATCGGCATTGATCTGGTGGACTTCAAGCTGGAGTTCGGCAAGACAGCCGACGGCACCATTGTGCTGGCCGACGAGATCTCCCCCGACACCTGCCGCCTGTGGGACGAACAGACCCACGAGAAGCTGGACAAGGACCGTTTCCGCCGGGACATGGGCGGGGCCGAGGAGGCCTACGAGGAGGTCATGCGCCGCCTGATGGGGGATCAGTAATCCATGGGCGGTTTCTTCGGCGCGATTACCAAGCAGGACTGCGTGCTGGACGTGTTCTTCGGTACCGACTACCACTCCCACCTGGGCACCAAGCGGGGCGGCATGGCGGTCTACGACCGGAAGGATGGCTTTCAGCGGCAGATCCACAACATTGAAAACACCCCCTTCCGCACCAAGTTCGACAAGGATCTGGCGGAATTTCACGGCTGCTCCGGCATCGGCTGTATCAGCGACACCGATCCCCAGCCCCTGCTGGTGCGCTCCCACCTGGGCCTGTACGCCATCACCACCGTGGGCATCATCAACAATGCCGACGCGCTGGTGGAGCGTTATTTCTCCGACCACGGCCACCAGTTCATGGCCATGAGCTCGGGTAAAGTCAACGCCACCGAGCTGGTGGCCGCCCTTATCAACCAGAAGGACGATCTGATCTCCGGCATCCGCTACGCCCAGGACGAGATCGACGGTTCAGCCACCATTCTCATTCTGGACGCCGACGGCATCCTCGCCGCCCGTGACAAGCTGGGCCGCCTGCCCGTGCTCATCGGCCAGGGCGAAAACGGCTGCTGCGTCTCCTTCGAGTCCTTCGCCTACCATAAGCTGGGCTACCATGACGCCTACGAGCTGGGCCCCCGGGAGATCGTACGGGTCACGGCCGGCGGCTGGAAGACCCTCTCCCCCGCCGGAGAGCAGATGAAGATCTGCGCCTTCCTTTGGACCTACTACGGTTACCCCAACTCCAACTACGAGGGGATGAATGTGGAGGTCATGCGCTACCGCAACGGGGAGATCATGGCCCGGGACGAGGTGCACCGGGGCCAACTGCCCAAGGTGGACTATGTGGCCGGCGTGCCCGACTCAGGCGTGCCCCATGCCATCGGCTTTGCCAACCGCAGCGGCAAGCCCTTTGCCCGCCCCTTCGTCAAATACACCCCTACCTGGCCCCGCTCCTTCATGCCCACCAGCCAGGAGGCCCGCAACCAGGTGGCCAAGATGAAGCAGATTCCCGTGCCCGAGCTCATTGAGGGCAAGAAGCTGCTCTTTGTGGACGACTCCATCGTCCGGGGCACCCAGCTCCGGGAGACCGTGGAATTCCTCTACGAGTCCGGCGCTGAGGAGGTCCACATGCGCTCGGCCTGTCCGCCCGTCATGTACGGCTGCAAGTACCTGAATTTCTCCCGCAGCAACTCCGACATGGAACTGCTGGCCCGGCGAACCATCCAGGAGCTGGAGGGGGACGAGGGGCAGCAGCATATCGAGGAATACGCCGACGCCTCCACGGAGCGCGGCAGATGCATGCTCCGCGCCATCTGCGAGAAGCTGGGCTTCGACTCTCTGGGCTACCAGTCCCTGGACGGCCTGCTGGAGGCCATCGGCATCGACCGGGACAAGATCTGCACTTACTGCTGGACGGGGAAGGAGTAAAAAAACCTCCAGGAGGGGACGCTGTGCCCCCTGGATACACCCCCTCACCCGCGCACGGCGCAGGTGGTTGCCCGCCGATGGCGGAGCAAGCAGCGGCGTCCCGCGGCGAACTGAATTCACCTGCGGACCTCTTTTGCAATTCTTTTACCCGCAAAGCGGGTAAAACTCTGCAAGGCTTTTTCCTCTATCCCAGTGCCCCATTTCCTCATTTTAAATGGAGGTTTTGACATGAAGAACTCCCATTCCGAATCCTACGCCGCCGCCGGCGTGGACGTTACCGCCGGCTACGAGGCGGTCAACCGCATCAAGCCCCTGGTGGAGTCCACCTACATTCCCGGTGTCATGGGCTCTCTGGGCGGCTTCGGCGGCCTGTTCGCCCCCAATGTGGCGGGCATGAAGAAGCCCGTCCTGGTCTCCGGTACCGACGGCGTGGGCACCAAGCTGAAAATCGCCTTTCTCATGGATAAGCACGACACCGTTGGCATTGACTGCGTGGCCATGTGTGTCAACGACATCATCTGCTCCGGGGCTTCTCCCCTGTTTTTCCTGGACTACGTGGCCGTGGGAAAGAATGTGCCCAGCCGCATCGAGGCCATTGTCTCCGGCGTCACCGAGGGCTGCCGTCAGGCCGGCTGCGCCCTCATCGGCGGGGAGACCGCCGAGATGCCCGGCTTCTATCCCGAGGACGAGTACGATCTGGCCGGCTTCTCCGTGGGTCTGGTGGACGAGTCCGACATGATCGACGGCTCCACCCTCTGCGAAGGGGATCTGCTCATCGGCCTGTGCTCCAACGGCGTCCACTCCAACGGCTTCTCCCTGGTGCGCAAGGTGCTGCTGGACAACCCCAAGGCTCTGGATATCTATGTCTCCGAGCTGGGCCGCACCATCGGCGAGGAGCTGCTGCGCCCCACCCACATCTATGTAAAGTCCATCCAATGCCTGCGCCAGCACGGCGTAACTGTCAAGGCCATCAGCCACATCACCGGCGGCGGCCTGTATGAGAATGTGCCCCGCATGATGAAGGAGGGCCTCACCGCCCGCATCCGCACCGCCTCCTACCCCGTGCCCGCCATCTTCGAGCTCATTCAGAAGTCGGGTGACATCCCCGTGCGGGACATGTATAACACCTTCAACATGGGCATCGGCCTGGTCATCGCCATCCCCAAGGATCAGGTCGGCCACGCGCTGGACGTGCTGGCCCGGGCGGGCGAGCAGTCCTACGTCATCGGCGACGTGATCAAGGGCGACGCCGGCGTGGAGCTGGTCTGAGGGCAGGGCGCATGGTACGAATTGCCGTCTTGGTTTCCGGCGGGGGCACCAACCTCCAGGCACTGATCGACGCCCAGAGCCGGGGTGAGCTGAAAAACGGCCGCATCGCCGCCGTGCTCTCCTCCCGGCCCGACGCCTACGCCCTGGAGCGGGCCGCCCGGGCCGGCATCCCCGGCTATGTGGTGGCCCGGAAAGACTTCGCATCCAACCGGGAGATGACCATAGCCCTGGTGGACAAGCTCCGTGAGCTGAATATCGGGCTGGTGGTACTGGCCGGCTTCCTGCACATCCTTACCGGGGAGATGGTGGCCGCCTTCCCCAACGCCATCCTCAACGTCCACCCCGCCCTGATCCCCTCCTTCTGCGGCGCTGGCTACTACGGCCTCCACGTCCACGAGGCCGCCCTGGCCTACGGCGTGAAGCTCACCGGCGCTACCGTCCACTTCGTCAATGAAGAGCCCGACGGCGGCCCCATCGTCCTTCAGAAGGCGGTGGAGATCCTGGAGGGGGACACCCCCGAGGTACTCCAGCGCCGGGTGATGGAGCAGGCAGAGTGGCATATCCTCCCCCAAGCCGTCTCCCTGTTCTGTGAGGGGCGGCTCCGGGTGGAGGGAAGGATCGTCCATATTTTATAATTTCATAGGAGGTATGGAGACATGAGCGATCTGCGTCTTCTGGCATTTGTCCTCAGCGGCGGTTTTCTGTTCCTAGGCGGGATCTGGCTTGGCGGAGACTACGGTCTTGCTCTGTTGCTGCTTGGCTTGGTCGTTCTGCTGGTTCCTGTTGTTCTGGCGTGTATTTCCCTGATCCGCTGGCTGGTACCTCCTAGCCAAAGCTCTCATGAGTAGTCCAGGTAGGAGATGTCTTCATATGAAACGAACCGCAGTCATTGTAATCCTATCTTTGCTTGCAGCATTCGTATTTTCTGCCTGCGCGCCCGCAGCCCCCAGCGGTCAAACGCCTGAATTTTTGAATGACATCGGGAAAACACTCATCGAATTAAAAAATGAGCATCCAGAAGGCGAAATAATTGAAAGCTTAGATTCATCCCCAGATTGTGCCGCTATATGCTTTGGGGAGCCGGAGGCGGAATATGCTTATTACTTTTTCGGAACGCAGAGCGGCGATTCTGAAAAGGCCATGAGCGAATGTGAGGAACAGCTGAAATGTGCGGGCTTTGTCACCACCGCAAACATACTTTTCCCAGACATGGAAGATGACATGTCCTTTGAAGATTTTTTCTCCTTGATCGGTGTGGACGATTATGAGTATTTCGGGGAAGATACACTTGCAGCAGGTTGGTTAAGATTCACGTATCAAGATATGGAAGTAATGGTGAATACAAACGAAATGACTCCTAGCCGCGGGTTACATTTTAATTTTACAGGAGAAGAAATCGTGAAGCGTGATGCTCCGGTGTCGATTGCAGACCCAGAAATATTAAATAGCAATAGTGACCTAGCGGGTGCAGTTATGTTCGATGAAACTATTTTGTGAGAACATATTGCTGCAACTGGTGTGTGTGCATTTCTTTCTCAAGGGGTTGTCGAAATAATACATCCCCCTGTCTGTACACTTATTTCAAGAATTCCTCACAAATGTTACATTCAACAAGGCAATAACAGTATGATATCGTAGAATGGAGATTATCATGAAAAACCTGGATCTTACCACGCTGCTGCGCGGCAACCCCTATCCCGGACGCGGCATCGTGCTGGGCAGCTCCCCCGATGGGGAGAAGTCCGTCATTGCCTATTTTATCATGGGACGCAGCGAGAACTCCCGCAACCGGGTCTTCGTCGAGACCCCCGACGGTATCCGCACCCAGGCCTTTGACCCCTCCAAAATGACCGACCCCTCCCTCATCATCTACGCCCCCGTGCGGGTGTTCGGCACCTCCACCATTGTCACCAACGGCGACCAGACCGACACCATCCGCGAGGGGCTGGCTGCGGGCAAGACCTTTGCCCAGGCCCTCCACACTCGGACCTTTGAGCCCGACGCCCCCAACTACACCCCCCGTATCTCCGGGCTGGTGAAAAAGAACGGCGACTACACCCTGTCCATCCTCAAGAGCGCGGACGGCGCTCCCGCCTCCTGCCGCCGGTATTTCTTCGCCTATGAGGCCCCCCGTGCCGGGCAGGGCCATTTCATCCACACCTACATGGGCGACGGCACCCCCCTGCCCTCCTTTGTGGGGGAACCGGAGCAGGTGGAAATCCCCTGCGGCACCCCCGCGGAGCTTGCCGACCTGTTGTGGGACAGCCTCAACGCGGAGAACAAGGTCTCTCTCTTTGTGCGCTACATCGACCGGAAAACCGGAGATTGGGAGACTGTGATCAAAAACAAGCATGCATCAGCCTGACGGACGGCCGCAGGCCGCCTCAGATACACACAGTCCGAGGGCGGCCCGCGGCCGCCGCTCACTTGACGGAGGTTTATCGCAATGACAGAACTGGAACTGAAATACGGCTGCAACCCCAACCAGAAGCCGGCCCGCATCTTTATGGAGGAGGGCGAGCTGCCTATCCAGGTGCTCAACGGAAAGCCGGGCTACATCAACTTTCTGGACGCCTTCAACTCCTGGCAGTTGGTGAAGGAGCTGAAGGAGGCCACCGGCCTGCCCGCCGCCGCATCCTTCAAGCACGTCTCCCCCGCTGGCGCCGCCGTGGGTACCCCCCTCACCGACGTGGAGCGGAAAATCTACTTTGCCGAGGATATGGAGCTCTCCCCCATCGCCTGCGCCTATGTCCGCGCCCGGGGCGCTGACCGGCTGTGCTCCTACGGCGACTGGGCCTCCCTCTCCGATGTGTGCGACGCCGACACCGCCCGCTACCTGGCCCTGGAGGTATCCGACGGCGTGATCGCCCCTGGCTACACCGACGAGGCCCTGGCCATCCTCAAAACCAAGCGCAAGGGCGGCTATAATGTGGTGCAGATCGACCCGGACTATGCCCCCAAGGCCGTGGAGCACAAGGACGTCTTCGGTATCACCTTCGAGCAGGGCCGCAACAGCTTCGCCATCAACGAGGCCCTGCTGGACAACATCGTCACCAACAACAAGGAGCTGCCCGAGTCCGCCAAGCGGGACATGCTCATCGCCCTCATCACCCTGAAGTACACCCAGTCCAACTCCGTCTGCTATGTGAAGGACGGCCAGGCCATCGGCGTGGGCGCGGGCCAGCAGAGCCGCATCCACTGTACCCGTCTGGCGGGGAACAAAGCGGACAACTGGCTCCTGCGGCAGCATCCCAAGGTGCTGGGCCTCTCCTTCGTGGACGGCATCCGCCGTCCCGACCGGGACAACGCCATCGACGTCTACCTCTCCGACGAGTACGAGGACGTGCTGGCCGACGGCGTGTGGCAGAACACCTTTAAAATCCGGCCCGAGGTGCTCACGGCGGAGGAGAAAAAGGAGTGGATCGCCCGCCAGTCGGGCGTGACCGTGGGCTCCGACGCCTTCTTCCCCTTCGGCGACAATGTGGAGCGTGCCCGCAAGAGCGGCGTACAGTACATCGTCCAGCCCGGCGGCTCCATCCGGGACGACCACGTCATCGCCACCTGCAACAAGTACGGCATCGTCATGGCCTTTACCGGGATGCGGCTGTTCCACCACTAATGGAGGCACACCGCTACGGTCTGAGCGCCGCCGCTCTCAAATATCTGGCCGCGCTGTTTATGCTGGTGGATCATATCGGGATGGTCTTTCCCACCATGCTGACCGAGCTGGGCCTGCCCACCTGGGCGGATGGGCTGCCCCGGCTCATCGGGCGGCTGGCCTTTCCCATTTTCGCCTACTTCGTGGCCGAGGGCTGCCGCCGCACCCGCTTCTTCCACCGCTATCTCATCCGGCTGGGAGCGTGTGCCCTTCTCTCCCAGGCGCCCTTCACCCTGGCCACCGGCGTCTGGGGCGGAAGTGTGCTCCTCACCTTCTTCCTCAGCGCCGGAGCCATCTATGGCTATGAGCGTCTGTCCAAAGCAGAGCACGGCCCGGCCGTGTCGGCCATTCCCCTGTTCGCGGCCTGTGCGCTGGCACTCCTGCTCAACGTGGACTACGGCTTCCCCGCCGTGCTCCTGATCTTCGCCCTTTACCTCTGCGGTGATAATCGCCGCCGAAAGCTGCTCTGTCTGGGAGCCGGTCTGGCTCTCCTCTATCTGCTCTACCAGCCCCTGATAGGGCTGCTCTCCCTCCCACTGTTCCGGCCGGACTGGATGGCGGGCTATCTGCTCCATTCCCTCCCTGTGTTTGCTCTCTACGCATTGTGCGCCGAGGCATCCCTCCTTCTGTTGGCCTGGTACCGTGGGCAATTGGGTGTGCAGAGCAAGTGGTTCTTTTATGTGTTCTATCCCGCGCACCTGCTGGGCCTATGGGCCCTGGGGCTGGCGCTGAATTGAGGTGTAAGCAATGAATGTTTTGATTGTCGGCGGCGGCGGGCGGGAGCACGCCATCGCCTGGGCACTGTCTAAGAGTGAGCAAGTGGAACAACTTTACTGCGCCCCCGGCAACGGCGGTATCGCCGCCCTGGCCCAGTGCGTCCCCCTCTCCGCCACCGACGTGGATGGAGTGGTGGCCTGGGCCCAGACCCATTCCATTGATTTTGTAGTGGTGGCGCCGGACGATCCCCTGGCCCTGGGCATGGTGGACGCCCTGGAGGATGCGGGCATCCCCGCCTTCGGCCCCCGGGCGGACGCCGCCATCATCGAGGCCAGCAAAATCTTTTCCAAGAATCTGATGGCCAAGTACCACATTCCAACTGCAAAGTATCAAACCTTTACAGAGCTTGCCCCCGCTCTGGCCTACATTGAGGCCGAGGGCGCGCCCATCGTGGTGAAGGCTGACGGCCTAGCCCTGGGCAAGGGCGTTATCGTGGCCCAGACGGTAGCCGAAGCCCAGGAGGCCGCCCGTTCCATGATGGACGGCCGCAAGTTCGGCCAGGCCGGCGCCAGGGTGGTCATCGAGGAGTGTATGACCGGCCCGGAGGTCACCGTGTTGGCTTTCTGCGACGGGGAGCATCTGGTTCCCATGCCCTCCTCCCAGGATCACAAGCGGGCCTTTGACGGCAACCAGGGCCCCAACACCGGCGGCATGGGCGCCATCTCCCCCTCTCCCAACTACACGCCCGAGGTGGCCCGCCGCTGTATGGAGGAGATCTTCCTGCCCACGGTGGCCGCCCTCAAGGCGGAGGGCCGCCCCTTCCAGGGAGTGCTCTACTTTGGCCTGATGCTCACCCCCGACGGCCCCAAGGTGGTGGAGTACAATGCCCGCTTCGGCGATCCCGAATGCCAGGCGGTGCTCTCCCTGCTGGAGACCGATCTGCTGGACATCTTCCTGGCCTGCCGTAACGGCACTTTGGACCATCTGAACATCCGGTGGAAGGACGGGGCGGCCTGTTGTCTGGTGCTGGCCTCCGGCGGCTACCCCGGCTCCTACGCCAAGGGTCTGCCCATCACCGGCCTGGAGGATGCCGGACAGCAGGCCGTGGTTTTCCATGCGGGCACCAAACTGGGAGACGACGGCACGGTGTTCACCAACGGCGGCCGGGTGCTGGGCGTCACCGCCACCGGGCCGGATCTGAACGCCGCGATCGACAGCGCCTACGCCGCCACGGGGCACATCCACTTCCAGGACATGCACTTCCGCACCGACATTGGCCGGGTTTGAAGCCCTTGCGCCCCAAGGGGTGCTACTGCTGGTTGTCAAATTGGATGCTCCGGTTGGTTGCGTCTATCCGGGCCGTTCTGCTAAGATGAGCCCAAGAAAAAAGGAGGTTCATCACCATGGAATTTCGTGAACGGCTCTACCAGCTCCGCAAAGGGCGGGGCATCTCCCAGGAGGAGTTGGCCCACACCGTAGGGGTCTCCCGGCAGGCGGTACAGAAGTGGGAGGCGGGGGCCGCCACCCCGGATCTCAACAACCTGTCCGCCTTGGCCGACTATTTTGCCGTCAGTTTGGACTATCTGGTGCGGGGAATCGAGCCCGAAAAGCCCGCAGCCCCTTCCCCTCAGCAGGCTGTCATCCAAAACTACTATAGAGGCTGGCGCTATGAGTACCGCAGCCGCCGCACTCTCTTCGGCCTTCCTCTGGTTCATATCAATCTGTGTGACCGCAGTCTGTGTCGGGCCAAGGGGGTCATCGCCATCGGCAACGTGGCCACCGGCCTGATAGCCATCGGAGGCTTTTCCGCCGGTCTGCTGACCTTGGGCGGATTCAGCGCCGGTCTGCTGGCTCTGGGCGGCCTCGCCGCTGGGGGGATCTCCCTCGGCGGCCTCTCCGTGGGCCTGCTGGCTGCCTTGGGCGGGGCGGCATTCAGCCTAGGAATTGCCTTCGGCGGCGGCGCTGTCAGCGGCTATGCGGCCCTGGGCGGGGCGGCGGTGGGGCAGTACGCCGCCGGGGGCACTGCGTTCGGCTCCACCCTCGCTATCGGACGGGACGCATATTCCTCTGCCGCCGGTCTGGCTCTCACCCTGGAGCAGCTTCACGGCTACTCCCCCGAGGTCCTGTTCCAGATGATCCACGCCCAGCTCCCCGAGGCCCCTGAGTGGGTCGTCCGCCTGCTTCTCTGCGTTTGTCCCTGAAAAAGAGCCCTTGCGCGGCCGCGCAAGGGCTCTTCCCTTATCTGTCTTCTCTGTAAGCTGAACTGTGTCCACCCGTCCCGGTGCCCCTATCATCACCGTTGAGAAATCTCCATGTATAGAAGGGGATACGGCGCTCCCTGTTCATCGCAGTCTGTCCTTTTATATACACAGAATCCCATGTGCTCATAAAAACCCTTTGCCTCTGGGTTCTGTTCATTGACCGTCACGCTCTTAACCCCACAATGCTTCATCCCATATTCAACGAGCAGCCTTCCCAAGCCGTTTCCCCGTTTGTCCGGAACGAGAAACAGCATTTCAAGGCGGCCGCCATCTACTCCCATAAATCCGACCGGAGCTCCGCTTTCCTCTCTGGCGATGACAAGCCTTGGAACCAAATTCAGCGCCCCGGGAACGTATTCCTTGATCTGTTCTATTTCACGGCTGGATAAAAAGTGGTGCGTTGCCCTCACGGACTGCTCCCAAATTTTCAGAAGCTGCTGGAGCAATGCAGGCTGCCGTTCCTTCACTTCCGCTATTTCCGTATCCTCACCCCATTTGATTGCATTTCCAACATCAGCCTGCCACACAAATGCTGCGGCTTCGGTCAGCCGGCTTGCTTATTTCTCATCCAGTGGGAGTGGGTCCGGTGCACGGTGGGTCAGCTCGGCACAGCAGGACTTGGTCAGCTTGTCCAGTCCCTCATCCTGGCGGGCCAGCTCCCCGGAGATCTGCTCCAGCGTCTGCCGCACCTGGTCCAGCTCTCCACAGGCCCTGGAAACCGCCGCGTCCATATCAGCGCGCAGGCGGCCGTAATTCCCCTGTACCCGGTTCAGCCACTGCTCCACCTCGGCCCGTGTCTTGCGGATGCGCTCCTCCGCCTCCGCCTGAACCGCCTGGGCGCGGCAGTGGGCCTCCAGCTCGATACCGGCGGTGCGGTCCTTCACCTTCTCATAGGCCGCCGCTGCGGGCCCCGCCTTGGCCAGCTTTTCCTCGCTCTCCTTCAGCTGGGCCTCGGTATCGGCCAACCGCTGCTTCGCCTTCTCCAGCTCTTCCTCCAGCAGGGAGATCTCCAGCTTGCGCTCCTCCGCCTCCTTGTGGGCGGCGGCCAGCTCCTCCCGCAGGGCCTGGAGCTCCTTCTCCTTGGCCTCCGTCTGGGCCTGGGCCGCGGCGGTCTCCTCCGCCTGGGCCGCCTTGGCCGCCTCGGCTTCCGCCAGCTCCCGCCGGACGGCCTCCAGCTTCTCCCGGTGCTCCTGGTTCGACGTCTCAATATAATTCAGCACATCCTGCTTCTGAAACCCGCCAAAGGTGGACGTGCGGAACTGAAGTTCGGTGTCGCTCATACGGCACACCCCTTTTCTACAGAATCAGAGCTATTTTATCACAATTCCCGCTATAACACAAGCGCCACCCAGACCATAGCTATCTGCACAATTCTTTCTTCTCTCTACTTGCGGTTTTGCGCAAAATCAACTATAGTTATAGTTGGCATTACGGCAAAATGTCCGGTCTATCGGGCTTATCCGGCGGTATTCTACGTTCAGAAACATTTGAGAACGGAGGTAGTTTTCCCATGACCTATCTGGCCCACATTGCCGGCGACGGCCGGAAACAGACGGCGGCGGAGCACCTCAACGGGACGGCGGAGCGTTGCGCCCTCTTTGCCGCTCCCTTTGGCGCGGAGGAGCTGGGTCGGCTGGCCGGCCTGAGCCACGACCTCGGAAAATACTCCATGGAATTTCAGCGCCGCCTTGCCGGCGGCCCCAAGGTGGATCACGCCACCGCCGGCGCCTTTGCCTGCTGGCGTATGGGGCAGCCTCTGGCTGCCTTTGCGGCGGCGGGACACCACGGCGGCCTCCCGGACGGAGGCACTCAGGGGGACTCCCCGGATGCCGGAACCTTTTTGGGACGGATGAAGCGCGCGGAACGGGGCATGCTGCCCGACTGCTCCCCCTGGACGGAAGAGATCGCCCTCCCCTCCCCCGCTCCTCCCCCCTGCGGCGCGGAGCCGCTGTCCCTGATGTTCTTTACCCGGATGCTGTTTTCCTGTCTGACGGACGCGGATTTCCTGGACACGGAGGCCTTTATGGACGGCTCCCCCCGGCCGGAGCACCCCGCCCCTCTGGATGACCTTTGGGAGCGGCTCCAGCGCCATATCTCCGGCTGGTTTCCCCCTCAGGGAGAGCTGAACTCCCGCCGCTGCGCCGTTCTGGAGCAGTGTATCCGGATGGGCAAAACCCAGCCCCCCGGCCTGTTTACCCTCACCGTCCCCACCGGGGGCGGAAAGACGGTGGCCTCTCTGGCCTTCGCCCTGGCCCAGGCTAGGGCCAGGGGACTGAGGCGGATCATCTATGTGATCCCCTACACCTCCATCATCGAGCAGACCGCCCAGGAGTTCCGAACCATCCTGGGGGCGGAGAACGTGCTGGAGCACCACTCCAACGCCGCCTATGAAATCGACGCCGAGGCCACTCCAAAAACGGTCCGCCTGGCCCAGGCCGCGGAGAACTGGGACATGCCCGTGGTGGTGACCACGGCGGTGCAGTTCTTCGAATCCCTTTATGCCAACCGCCCCTCCCAGTGCCGCAAGCTTCACAACCTGGCCGGAAGCGTCATTCTCTTCGACGAGGCCCAGCTGCTCCCCCTTCCCTGCCTGCGGCCATGCGTCCACGCCATCGCCCAGCTGGTTCAGCATTATGGCGCATCCGCCGTCCTCTGTACCGCCACCCAGCCCGCACTGGGGCCGCTCTTTGCGGAGTTTCTGCCCGGCCGTCCGGCAGTGGAGCTCTGTCCGCCGGAGCTGTGTCCCCCGGAATCCTTCCGCCGGGTGTGCTTCCGCCAGGCGGGCCGGCTGGACTGGGCTACACCGTGCGGACAGCTCCAGCAGCACGAGCAGGTGCTCTGCGTTGTCAACAGCCGCAAGAGCGCCCAGGAGATCTTTACGCGGCTCTCCGGCGAGGGGAACTTTCACCTCTCTACCCTCATGTATCCCGCCCACCGGCGCGCCAAGCTGGAGGAGATCCGCCGCCGGCTCAAGGGGGGCCTCCCCTGCCGGGTGATCTCCACCTCCCTGATCGAGGCCGGGGTGGATGTGGACTTTCCCGCGGTGTTCCGGGAAAAGGCGGGCCTGGACTCCCTCCTCCAGGCCGCCGGCCGGTGCAACCGGGAGGGCAAGCGCCCCGTCTTGGAGAGCATCGTCACCCTTTTCCGGGGGGAGGCCGCCCCGCCGCCTCTGTTTCAGACCGCTATCGGCGCGGGCCGCATGGTGCTGGAGCAGTATGACGACATCGCCTCCCGGGAGGCGATCCAGGCCTACTTCCATATGTTCCTGGAACTGAATGGGGCGGAAGCGCAGGACAAATATGGTATTTTATCTAAAATTGACGAGAATTGGTTCCCCTTCCAGTCCGCGGCGGAGCGCTTCCACATGATCGACAGCCCCACCCGGACGGTCTACATCCCATTGGGCGCAGGCGCGGAGCTGGTCGGACGGCTTCGGGCCGGAGAGCGGAGCCGGACGCTGTTCCGCCAGCTCGGCCAATACGGCGTATCTATCTACGAAGAGCACTTCGCCGCCCTGGATCAGGCCGGGGATCTGGAGCGGCTGGAGGATGGCTCCGCTATCCTTGCCACCCCGTCCCTCTATTCGGAAGAAACCGGGCTGTCCCTGGAGGCGGACTGTGGAAAGGGACTGTTTATCTGAGAAGAAAAGGAGTGAACGCCTATGTCCATTCAGCTGGAGGTTCGGGGGGATTATGCCCTCTTTACCCGCCCGGAGATGAAAGTAGAACGGGTGAGCTACGATATCATGACCCCCTCCGCCGCCCGGGGGCTGGTGGAGGCCATCTACTGGCATCCTGGGCTGAGGTGGATCATCGACCGCATCCATGTGTGCGCTCCCATCCGCTTCACCAACCTGCGGCGCAACGAGGTCAAGTCCACTCTCTCCGCCCGCTCGGCCCGGACGGTGATGGAGCGGGGCAAGGGGGAGCTGTATCTGTGCACATCCGACGACATACAGCAGCGGGCCGCCCTGCTGCTGCGGGATGTGCGGTATGTCATTGAGGCCCATTTCGACATAACCAGTCAGGCCTCCCCTGGAGACAATCCGGGCAAGTTTCAGGACATTGTCAAGCGCCGCATCAAAAAGGGGCAGTTCTATCACCAGCCCTGCTTCGGCTGCCGGGAGTTTCCAGCCCATTTCCGCTGGTGCGAGGAGCTGCCCCCCTGCCCGAATGAACTGGTGGGAGAGCGCGATCTGGGCTGGATGCTATGGGACATGGACTATACAAATCCGGAGGATATCCGCCCCCTGTTCTTCCGCGGCACCCTGCGGGACGGAGTGCTGGAGGTGCCCGCCCGGGAAAGTGGGGAGGTGCGGGGATGATTTTGCAGGCACTGACTGACTACTATGAGACACTCTTAGAACTTCCACCCAACAAGTCAAAACCACCGCGTTTCGGATGGAGCCAAACAAATGTGCGGTTCGCTGTTTTTATCAATTCCGCAGGGACATTAAAAAACATCACCCTATTAGAAAGTGATACAAATAAAAACGGTCGCCCCACAGCAGTCCCAATGCAATTAAAACGCTCTGGAACAAAGCCGCCACCCTATTTTTTGTGCGACACCGCCACATATGTTCTCGGTATTGATAAGGAAGGAGAAATAACAGCACGCTCCAAAGCCTATTTTGCTGCGTTTTCCAGCTATAACAAGGACATATTATCCCACATCGATTGCCTGGAGGCCCGCGCTGTCATTAACTTTTTGGACAACTGGGACATCGAGTCTGCACTTAGCAATCCAATCGTTCAAGACGCCCTTCCATACGACTTAGGAAAAGGAAACCTCGCTTTTTATATTACAGACACAAATACATGGGTGTTGGACAGTCCAAAAATTCAAACTGGTTGGGATATGTACTATCAGGAAAGTAGTACGCAAGGATGCCTTGGAGTCTGCTTGGTCACTGGGAAGGATGCTCCAATCGCCCGCATCCATAACAGCATAAAGAAACTCCGTACGTCTTCACGCTCTCCTAATGGCTGGACCCTTGTGGGGTTTGACAAAGGAAGTCCCGCCTTTTCATCCTACGGGAAAGAACAAGGATATAATGCCCCTACCAGCGAATATGTCGCTTTCGCCTACACCACCGCCCTCAACCACCTGCTGGACGACCGGGAGCACGTCTACCAGCTCGGGGACGCCACCGTCGTCTGCTGGGCCAGAGGTGGCGGCGACGCCTACCAGGCCTTTTTCGGCGGGGCTCTGCTGGGGGCGCCGACGCCGTACAGCGCCGCGGATCTCCGCGGCATGACCGCACAGCTGTGCCAGGGAATCCCCGTGGACTTTCAGGAGGACAAGCTCGATCCCAACATGGATTTCTATATCCTAGGCCTCTCCCCCAACGCCGCCCGGCTGTCAGTGCGCTTTTTCCTCCACAATACCTTCCGGGGATTCCTGGAACACATCCAGTCCCACTACCGGCGGCTGGAGATCATTCGCCCCTCCTATGACAAGTTTGAGACCCTGCCCATCTGGAAGCTGCTGGACGAAACGGTAAACCAGAACGCCCGGGACAAGTCCCCCGCCCCCGATCTGGCCGGCGAGGTTCTGCGGGCGGTGCTGAACGACACCCGATATCCGGCCACGCTGCTCAACGGCGTCGCCCTCCGCATCCGGGCGGAACGGGAGGTCACCCGGGGCCGGGCCGCCATTCTGAAAGCCTATTACACAAAGCTGGCCGAGAGTACCGGCCGCGAACATCCTGATATACCGGAGGAGGTCTTACAAGTGTCTCTCAATCCTGACGCCACCAATGTCTCCTATCTCCTGGGGCGGCTGTTCTCCGTGCTGGAGGCCGTCCAGGCCGCTGCCAACCCCGGCATCAACGCCACCATCCGCGACAAGTATTTCAGCGGAGCGTCGGCTACCCCTGCCGCGGTATTCCCCGTCCTGGTCAATCTGGCTCAGAAGCATCTGAAAAAGCTGAACGCCGCCAACCGCGGTCTCTCCATCGCCTATGAGAAGCAGATGACCGAGCTACTCTCCAAGCTGGGTACGGAATACCCCGCCCACCTGAATCTCCCCCAGCAGGGTTCGTTCCAGCTGGGTTACTATTTCCAGACTCAGGCCCGCTATCAGAAGAAGAAGGAGGAGAAGTAATATGTCCGAGCCTATCAAAAACCGCTATGAATTTGTCATCCTGTTCGACGTGGAGAACGGCAATCCCAACGGGGATCCGGACGCGGGCAATATGCCCCGGGTGGATCCGGAGACCGGCCTGGGCATTGTCACCGACGTGTGCCTGAAGCGGAAGATCCGCAACTATGTGGAGACGGTGAAGGAGGACGCCACCGGCTACCGCATCTATGTCAAGGACGGCGTGCCTCTCAACCGCAGCGACGCCGAGGCCTACGCCGCCCTGGACGTGGACGAAAAAACCGTCAAGGAAAAGAAAAAGGCCGATCCCGACCTGGATCGGAAAGTCCGGGACTGGATGTGCGCCAACTTCTACGATGTGCGCACCTTCGGCGCGGTGATGACCACCTTTGTGAAGGCCGCTCTCAACTGCGGCCAGGTGCGGGGGCCGGTGCAGCTGGGCTTTGCCCGCAGCGTGGAACCCGTCATTCCTCAGGAGGTCACCATCACCCGCGTGGCCATCACCACCGAGGCCGACGCGGAGAAAAAGGGCACTGAGATGGGGAGAAAGTATGTCATCCCCTATGGTCTCTATCGCTGCGAGGGCTACGTCTCCGCCAACCTGGCCCGCAAGACCACCGGCTTCTCCGAGGAGGATCTGTCCCTGCTGTGGGAGGCAATCCTCAATATGTTCGAGCACGACCACTCCGCCGCACGGGGCAAGATGGCCGTGCGGGAGCTGATTGTCTTCCAGCACGACAACGAGCTGGGCTGCGCCCCGGCCTGGAAGCTCTTTGAAGCGGTACATGTCACCCGGAGGGATCCCGGTGATCCCGCCCCTGCCCGCTCCTATCAGGATTACTCCGTCACGGTGGACGAGGCCGCCCTCCCCGCCGGAATCACCTGCCGGCGGATGGGGTGAACTTCCGTGAGGAGGAGTTCCTCCCCCTCTCCGGCCTTCAGCACTTTGCCTTCTGCCGCCGCCAGTGGGCGCTGATCCATCTGGAACAGCAGTGGCAGGAAAATCTGCGCACCATAGAGGGCCAGCTCTTCCATGAGCGTGCCCACGACGCCTCCCTTCGGGAGCGGCGGGGCGATACTCTGGTTCTCCGCAGTCTGGCGGTGGCCTCCCCTACCCTGGGACTGTCCGGCCAGTGCGACGTGGTCGAATTTCGCGCCGCGCCGGAGGGCGTCCCCCTCGCGGGCTAGGAGGGCCGCTGGCTGCCCTTTCCCGTGGAGTACAAGCGCGGCCGGCCAAAGCCTCACCAGGCGGACGAGCTTCAACTGTGCGCCCAGGCCATGTGTCTGGAGGAAATGCTGTGCTGCTCCGTCCCGGAGGGCGCGCTCTACTATGGCGAAACCCGCCGGCGCACTCCGGTGCGCTTCTCTCCGGAGCTGCGCCGTCAGGTTCAGTCCGCCGCAGAGGAGATGCATCAGCCCTTCCGGCGGGGCCACACCCCCAAAGCCAGGCCGGGCAAGTTCTGCGGCGCCTGTTCTCTGAAGGAGCTGTGCCTGCCGCAGCTGATCCGGCGGGAGTCCGTATCCGATTATCTGAACCGGGCCATGGAGGAAACGCCATGAGACAACTGTTGAACACCCTCTTCGTGACCTCGGAGGACATCTATCTGTCCCTGGACGGCGAAAATGTGGTCGCCAGCCGGGAACATCAGGAGGCCGCCCGCTACCCGCTCCATACCTTGAGCGGCATTGTCTCCTTCTCCTACCCCGGGGCCTCTCCCGCCCTGATGGGCGCCTGCGCCGAGCGCGGTATCTCTCTGGCCTTCTGCACGCCGCGCGGGCGGTTTCTGGCCCGGATCGCTGGGAGTACCTCGGGAAACGTCCTGCTCCGGCGTGCCCAGTACCGCACGGCGGACGAACCCTCCGCCAGTTGCCGCATTGCCCGCAGTATGATCTTCGGCAAGGTCTATAACGCCCGCTGGAGCATCGAGCGCACCCGAAGAGATCACGGGCTCCGGCTGGACGCCGCCAGCCTGACAGCCTCCGCGTCTCATCTGAAAGAGCTTCTCCCCCAAATCGCCGCGGCCGCCTCTCTCGAGCATCTGCGCGGCCTGGAGGGCGCCGGAGCAACCCTCTATTTCGGGCAGTTCGACCAGCTGATCTTGGGTGAAAAGCCCCTCTTTTCCTACCAAAGCCGCAGCCGCCGTCCGCCGCGGGATCCTGTCAACGCCCTGCTCTCCTTTGTCTACAGTCTGCTCTCGCACGACTGCGCCTCTGCACTGGAGAGCGTGGGGCTGGATTCCTACGTGGGCTTTCTCCACCGGGATCGCCCTGGCCGGGCCTCTCTGGCCCTGGATCTGATGGAGGAGCTGCGCCCCTGTATGGCCGACCGGTTCGTTTTAACCCTGATAAACAACCGAATGGTGGGGCGGCAGGACTTTGATTTTCTGGAGAATGGGGCGGTCTTTTTGAGCGACTCTGGCCGCAGAGCCGTTCTGAAGCGTTGGCAGGAGCGGAAAAAGGAGCCTCTGACCCACCCCTATCTCCAGGAAAAGATCTCTTGGGGACTGGTTCCCTATCTCCAGGCGCTGCTTCTGGCCCGCTGCCTCCGCGGCGACCTAGATGCCTATCCGCCCTTTTTGTGGAAGTGAGGCCATTATGCTGGTTTTGATTACCTACGACGTCAATACGGCGGATGCCGCCGGGCGCAAGCGCCTGCGGCAGATCGCCAAGCAGTGCGTCAACTACGGCCAGCGGGTTCAGAATTCCGTCTTTGAGTGCAAGCTGGACCCGGCCCAGTACAAACTCCTTCAGGCCAAGCTGTGCGCAATCATGGACCCCGAACGGGACAGTCTCCGCTTTTATTCCTTGGGAAATCGCTATGAGCAGAAGATCGAACACTTTGGCTGTAAGCAGACCTACCTTCCAGACGAACCTTTGATTTTGTAGCGTGCGAAGTCCAAGATGACACGCCTTCTCCGGCCGGTTCGCACCCAAAAAGCATAAAGGAAAGCTTAATGGAGCATAGGCGCGTTTGTTTTTGTATGCTCAGCCTTCTTCCCCTTGTGCAAATAAGCGAATTGAGCCAAGCAAACTCTCTGCTCTTTGGTAAAGTTTGCTGTCGCACCCCTCGCGGGGTGCGTGGATTGAAATAGATTGAGCTGCCCGACGGCGTGGAGCCGGGAGGTCGCACCCCTCGCGGGGTGCGTGGATTGAAATACACCGGAACAGGTTAGCGCCTCCAGGTGGTCACCGTCGCACCCCTCGCGGGGTGCGTGGATTGAAATTGTCTCCGGTAACAAGGTATCAGATGAAGCTGGAGTCGCACCCCTCGCGGGGTGCGTGGATTGAAATAGTGAGGATACTATTTTGAAGTTGGCTGGGCAAGTCGCACCCCTCGCGGGGTGCGTGGATTGAAATTGGCGTATGACAATGTCCCGGTGGACGTTGCGGCGTCGCACCCCTCGCGGGGTGCGTGGATTGAAATGGACTATTTGACCGCCGCCGCTGTCGGCATTGTGAGCGTCGCACCCCTCGCGGGGTGCGTGGATTGAAATTGGTAAAATAAAGGGGTGATATGGCACCCAAACCGTCGCACCCCTCGCGGGGTGCGTGGATTGAAATAGAGAAGGGGATTATGGCCGGCCGGGATGCCGATGGTCGCACCCCCCGCGGGGTGCGTGGATTGAAATCTTTGGGGTA
>MJGMD1__coassemble_1950_pt1 | contig 30882 bp, 29 predicted proteins | sample MJGMD1__metabat2_low_PE_006 | metagenome-assembled genome bin MJGMD1
GGCAGCGCGCCTCCAGCTTGGCGAAGGTCTCCCGCTTGATCTTCATGTCCTCGAAGACGGCCTCGATCACCAGATCGGCGTTCTTCACCAGATCGCTGTCGATGTCATTGGTAAAGGAGATGCGGGAGAGGCGGTCGCTCAGCTCCTGCTCGGTGATGACGCCCTTGTCCAGAAGCTGCTTGGTGTTGGTGCGGATGCCCGCCTCCACATCAGTGGGGTACAGGTCGTACATGCCCACCTGGAAGCTGGGGTTGGACGCAAACACATAGCCGATGTTCTTGCCCATCATGCCCGCGCCGCAGATGAGAATGTTCTTGATTTCTTTCATGCTGCTCGACTTCCTTCCAGGCTTAGCAGGTCAGGTAACCGCCGGAGCAGTCGCAGTTGGCGCCAGTGATGTAGTTGGAGGCGTCGGAGGAGAGGAACAGGGCGTAGCCCACGAAGTCCTCAGGCTCGGCCAGACGGCCGATGGGCTCGCGCTTCAGGAAGTTCTGATACACGGCGGACTCGGGATCGAACATCCACTCGGTCAGATCACTGCGGAACACGGTGGGGCAGATGGAGTTGACGTTGATGCCGTACTTGGCGCTCAGATCGCAGGCCATGGAGGACACCATCAGGTCGGCGCCGCCCTTGGAGGTGCAGTAGCCGGTGTAGCCAGCCATGCCGCGCTTGGAGCGCTGGGAGGTGACCACCACGATCTTGCCGCCCTTGCCCTGGTCGACCATCTGCTGGGCAACATACTTGCACACTACATAGACACTCTTGCAGTCGGCATCCATGATATACTGCCAGTCGGCCACGGACTGCTCCAGGATGTTCTGGGGCTTGTTAAAGCCGTGGGTGACGGCCAGGATGTTGACCTCGCCGTACTGGGCCACACAGGCCTTAATCATGGCGTCTACCTGGGCCTCGTCGGCAGGATCGGCCACGCCGTAGGCGCAGTCGATGCCCTCGGCCTTGAACTCGGCCTCCAGAGCCTGGAGCTTCTTCTCGTTGCGGCCGGTCATGAACACCTTGGCGCCGGCATAGCCGTAAGCCTTGGAGAGGACGCAGCCCAGAGCGCCGGTGGCGCCGGTGACCAGGGCGACCTTGCCCTTCACGGAGAACATGTTGTCGACGAACTCTTTCTTCACGTTGACCATTTCTGCTTCCTCCTCTTACTTACTGCGCGTCGGGATAATTGATGATGACCAGCATCTTGGCGGGCTTGCCGCTCTCATTCTTCAGGCCGCGGCCCTCGTTGGGGGGGAAGGAGATGGACTCGTTCTTGTGGATGACGTACTTGTTGCCGTCTTTGTCGGTAACGGTCATCTCGCCCTCCAGGACGAAGTAGACCTTCTCCAGGGGGTTGTCGTCGTAGGCCCAGTCAGCGCCGCCGTCGGGCTCGAACTCGGACACACCGATCCAGAACTTCTGGGCGCCGGTCTCGTCCTTGCCGTGGTAGCGCTTGCAGGTTACGCCAAAATGACCGGCGGGGAAATAGGGCTCCAGCTCTTCATAAGTACGCTTGATCATTTGAAATCCGCTCCTTCTTATGTCAGCATTTTCAGGAAACCAATGCGATGAATTGGAACTTATGCTTTCCTTTTCGAGCCGTAGTGTATCGGAAAATAAAAATTTGTGCAATACCCACAATTATGTAAGTAGATAACCTGTAGGTTTGCACGTACCAAAAGGTAAGTGCTCCGAAATTGTATAATTCGAATAAAAGAGAAAAAGGGATATTGTGTAAACTATTCGGTACAAAAGTGTATCTCTGTGGAAGTTGGATAGGTTGCACAAATTTCAGCAAAAAATTTTGGCGCGTTACAGTGGGGCGGAAAAAGTTTTCCTTGTGGGAGTGGTGGGGGTGTGATATGATAATGCAGGTCTATCTTTATATAGTTGTATCACAAAAGAAAATGAGGTGAACGCCTGTGAAAGCGGACAATTTTGACACACCGACTAATCCCTATCACTATGTGTTGCACTGCATCGGCGGAAAGTGGAAGATGACCATTCTCCATGAAATCTATACGTACGGCAGTATCCGCTTTAACCAGACGCTTAAAATCCTGCCCATCTCGGAAAAGGTGTTCAGCCAGCAGCTCAAGGAGCTGGTGGAGGCGGGGCTGATCCGCCGCATCTCCTACGACACGGTGCCGCCCAAGGTGGAGTATGTGCTCACGCCCAGCGGGGAGCAGCTCATCCCTGCCCTGGACATACTCTATATCTGGAGTATCCGCCAGATGCACGACCGCAGAATCCCCATCGATGCGGATGCCTTTGTAGTGCACAAGTCGGAGAAGTATGTGGACGCACTGGGTGACATCATGCGGGAGAACAACTTCTGGCCCGGGCGGGAGCGCCGGCGCGGCGTGGAGCAGGGCGAGGAGTAAACGTATATTGCGTTATTATAGGGAATTATAAGGAAACGGGCGGCGGAAGCCGTCCGTTTTTGTGTGGTGGTGACAAAAAAGTTAGTATTGCCTTGCCAGGAAATCCGCAGTAAACTTTAACAACGTGTAAAGAAACGGGGAATTGAACGCATATAAGGAGGGGGTACGCTATGCCCGCTGTAGAACAGGATCTTACCCAGGGCAGCGTCACGCGCAAGCTGGTCCGGTATGCCCTGCCACTGGTGGCGTCCAGCCTGCTGCAGGCTATTTATAGTATCACGGACATCATCATCGCCGGGCACTACATCGGTGATGTGGGAATTTCCGCCATCAACAACGCCAGCATCATTATGAATATGCTCACCCAATTGGCCATTGGGCTGACAGTGGGTGGGAATGTGCTGGTGGGCCAGTATTTCGGCAGCGGCGACCACGAGAACCGTCGGAAGTCCGCGGGCAACATGCTCACCGTGGGCCTCATCGCCGGCCTGCTCTTTGCCGCGGGCATTCTGCTGCTGGGACGGCCGCTGCTGATTTTGCTCCAGTCCCCCACCCTGGAGGAGGCCACCGCCTATCTGAGCATCTGCGGCGTGGGCCTGCTGTTCATCTTTGTCTACAATTCCCTCTCCGCCATCCTGCGCGGGGTGGGCAACTCCCGCATCCCGCTGTACTGCATCATTGCGTCGGTGAGCCTCAACGTGGTGCTGGATATCCTGTTCGTGGCAGGGTTCCACATGGGGGTGGCGGGGGCGGCCCTGGCCACCGTGATCGGCCAAGCGATATCCTGCCTGACCGCTCTGGTGTTCTCCCTGCGCCACCGGGCGGATCTGGGCCTGCTGCCCCGCTATCTCCGCCCCGAGGCGGAGATGGTCAAACGCACCCTGAAGCTGGGCTTTCCGGTAGCCCTCCAGTGGACCATCGCCTCCATCTCCTGGCTGGTGGTGCTCACCCTCATCAACAAGTACGGCGTCACCGTCTCCGCCGGCAACGGCGTGTCCAACAAAATCCGCGACTTCTGCCAGCTCTTCCTCTCCGCCCTGACCACCGGCGCGGGCACCATGTGCGCCCAGTGCCTGGGAGCGGGCCTCTATGACCGGGCCGAGCAGGTGATGAAGACCTGCATGAAGCTGGCCCTGGCCATGGCGGCGGTGATTATCGTGGTGGCCGAGGTGTTTGCCCCCCAGTTTGCCATGATCTTTACCCCCGATCCGGAGGTGCAGCACTGGGCGGTGGTCAACCTGCGTATTGAGATTGTCTGCCAGCTCTTCTACGCCGGCATGTTTACCTACAACACCCTGGCCACCGGCTCAGGGCATACAGTGTTCATCATGTGGAACTCCTTCCTCAACTGCATCGTGGTGCGGCTGATCCTGGCTGTCGTCCTGGAGCACTTCCTGGGCATCTACGGCGTCTACATCGCCTGCGGCGTCGCCGTGGCCAGCTCGGTGCCGGTGGGCTGGTGGTTCTACCGCTCAAAGCGATGGATGACCATGAAGAACATCCACTAGAAATAAGGGGCCGGGGGCGCCTGCGCGCCCTGCCGGCCCCCCTTTTTTCCCCAAAGCCGCGCAGAGAAACCAATGTTTTTTACAGTTCGCCAGTTGAAAGCGCGGGCCTGGTACGATATACTTAATACAGACAGTTCAAAATACGGCCATCGGGCTGAGAAATGGGAAAGGTGAATCGGATGGAACAGGCAAAGGTTCAAAACCTGGCATTGACGGCGGCGCGTTCCCGGCTGCTGGCGCTGGATATGGTGTACGGCGCGGCGTCGGGACACATCGGCGGCTCCCTGTCGTCGCTGGATATCCTTACAACCCTGTATTTCCACGTGATGCGGGTGAACCCCGACGCTCCGCAGGCCCCGGAGCGGGACCGCTTTGTGCTCTCCAAGGGGCACTGTACGCCGGCGCTCTACTCCACTCTGGCCCAGCGGGGCTTTTTTCCACTGGAGGAGCTGAAGCAGTTCCGCCGCATTGACGGGCACATGTCGGGCCATGCCGAAATGCGCCACGTCAAGGGCGTGGATATGTCCACGGGCAGCCTGGGGCAGGGAATTTCCGCGGCCGTGGGCATGGCTCTGGCGGGCAAGGCGGACGGCCGGGACTACCGGGTGTATGCCCTGCTGGGAGACGGCGAGATCGAGGAGGGTCAGGTGTGGGAGGCCGCCATGGCGGCGGCCAAGTACCGCCTGGACAACCTGTGTGCCGTGGTGGACGTCAACGGCCTGCAGATTGACGGCGCCACGGCGGACGTGATGCCCTCCGAGCCGCTGGATCAGAAGTTTGAGGCCTTCAACTGGAACGTCATCCGTGTGGACGGCCACGACTACGCCGCCCTGGCGGAGGCGTTTGCTGCCGCCGCGGCCTGCAAGGGAAAGCCCACGGTGCTCCTGGCCAGGACGGTGAAGGGCAAGGGCGTGTCCTTTATGGAGGGGGACTACGGCTGGCATGGCAAGGCCCCCAACGCCGAGCAGTATGAGAAGGCCCGGGCGGAGCTGGCCGCCCGCGTGGCAGAACTGGAGGGAAAGTAAGCATGGCAGAGAAGATTGCAACCCGCGCGGCCTACGGCGAGGCCCTGGTGGCCCTGGCGGAGGAGTACCCGGAGCTGGTGGTGCTGGACGCGGACCTGTCCGGCTCCACCATGACCAAGGGCTTTGCCAAGGCCCATCCCGACCGCTTTTACAACATGGGCATTGCCGAGGCCAACATGACCGGCGTGGCCGCCGGCCTGGCCGCCTGCGGCAAAAAGCCCTTCACAAACACCTTTGCCATGTTCGCCGCCGGGCGGGCGTGGGAGCAGGTGCGCAACTCCATCGCCTATCCCCGACTGAATGTCAAGGTGGTGGGCTCCCACGGCGGCCTGTCCGTGGGAGAGGACGGCGCCACCCATCAGTGCATCGAGGATTACGCCATCATGCGGGCCATCCCCAACATAATGGTGGTCTCCCCCTGCGACGGCCCCGAGATGCGGCAGGCGGTGCGCGCTCTGCTGGACTATGACGGCCCCGCCTATCTGCGGCTGGGCCGCCTGGCGGTGGAGAGCGTCACCGACGCTATCCCTGGCTACACCTTCCACCTGGGACAGGGCGTCACCCTGCGGGACGGCTCCGACGTGACGGTAATCGCCACCGGCATGATGGTGCAGATGGCGCTGAAGGCGGCGGAGCGCCTGGCGGAAGAGGGCCTGTCCGTCCGGGTGCTGGATATGCACACCATCAAGCCCCTGGACGGGGAGCTGGTGCTCAAGGCGGCGCTGGAGACCGGGGCCATCGTCACCACCGAGGAGGCCAACGTGGTGGGGGGCCTGGGCTCGGCGGTGGCGGAGTTCCTGGCCGAGCACCACCCGGTGCCGGTGGTGCGCCACGGCGTCAACGACGTGTTCGGCCGCTCCGGCAAGGCGGAGACCGTCCTGGAGGCCTACGGCCTCACCCCGGAGGGCATCGCGGAAAAGGTGCGCCATGCGGTGAAGCGGAAGAAATGACGGACATCAAGCTCATCTGCCTGGACATGGACGGCACCCTCCTGGGGGCCGACCACGCCACGGTGCCGGCGCGGAATGTCCGCGCCCTGCGGGCGGTGTCGGAGCGGGGGACGGCGGTGGCCGTCGCCAGCGGCCGACCGTGGGGATTCCTGCACGAGGTAGCGGAGCAGTTGGGTGTGCTGCGCTATGCGGTGCTGTCCAACGGAGCCGCCGTACTGGATGTGTGCACGGGGGAGTGGCTGTACCGCAACTGCATCCCCGAGGAGACCCGGCAGGCGCTGACGGAGCTGCTGCTGGAAGAGGGCGTGCCCTTTGAGGTCTATTGCGAGGGAGAGAGCTGGATTCAGCGGGACCGGCTGGAGGGCGTGCTGGCCCATACCTTTTCCCCTGAGTTCCAGCAGGTGCTTCAGGAGCACGCCCGCTTTCCGGCGGATCTGAACGCCGCCCTGCGGGGCCGGCTGGTGGAGAAGATCCATGTGTTCCATGTTCCGCCGGAGGGTCGAAAGTCCCTGATGGAGCGGGCGGCGGCCTGCGGCGCGCTGGAGATGGTCACCTCTTTCGCGGAAAATCTGGAGTTTACCGCCGTCGGCGTCAACAAGGGGACCGCCGTGCAGGCCCTGAGCGCCCGGCTGGGGCTGGGGCCGGAACAGGTCATGGCCTTCGGCGACGCAGGCAATGACCTGGAGATGCTGGCCTGGGCGGGATGGTCCTTTGCCATGGCTAACGCCTCGGTGGAGGCCAAGAAGGCCGCCCGCTATGAGACCGGCTCCAATGCGGAGGGCGGCGTCGGCATGGCGGTGGAGCGCTGGCTCCTGACGGAATAAATCAGAAACGGCGCATGGCCTTTTGCCATGCGCCGGAGGCTGCCAAGAAATCCTCCTGTGGAGGCGTTCGAAGGGAAGGATAGTGTGAAAGGGAACCGTCAGGGTTCCCTTTCGCGTTGGATCAAATGACTTTTTGAAACTTAAAGAAGTTTCAAAAAGTCTGAACAGCCTGTCGGAAAGAATTTTCCGACAGGCTGCGGCGCATGGCCTTTTGCCATGCGCCGTTTTGCCAGGTGGCGGGGAGGCTCAGTCCAGCGGCCTGGCATCCGGTATCCCATCCCTCTCCCCGCTGGCCTCCGGCCGGACCCGGCGGAAGTAGCGGATCAGGAAGAACAGGGTAATGAGCAGGCAGAGGGACTCGGACACCAGGGGGGAGAGCCAGATGCCGTTGGCACCGAAGAGAAAGGCGAGCGCCACCAGACAGCCGGAGATCAGCACCAGGCCCCGGCCAAAGGAGATGGTCAGGGAGGGGATGGGGTGCTCCATGGCGGTGAAGAAGCCGGAGATCACCACATTGAAGCCCACAAAGAGGAAGGCGAAGGAGTACAGCCGCAGAGCGGACACCGAAGAGGCGAACAGGGCGCTGTCCGGCTGGAGGAACAGGCCCACCACCGCCCCGGCCAGCACCTGACACAGGACAAAGAAGCCGGCGGCGAAGCAGGCGGCCAGGCGGATGCCGTAGGTGAGGAACTTGTGGCACACCGGCCGCTCCTCCGCCCCCAGGTGGTAGCTACACAGGGGCTGGATGCCGTGGGCGATGCCGATCACACTGTTAAGCACCAGGGTATTCACATAGCTGATGATGGTATAGGACACCAGGGCGTCGGGGCCGATGACACGCTGTATGATGTGGTTGAACAGGAAGATGACCATGCCGTTGGAGAGCTCGCTGAGGCCGTCGGCGGTACCCAGGGGGATAATGCGGCGGTAGGCGCCGGGGTCGGGCTTGAACCGGCCGAACCGCAGGGGATAGCGGTGGGTGAGAAAATAGACGACAAACACCGCCGTGGACGTGGCCTGGGCCAGCCCGGTGGCCAGGGCCGCCCCCCACACCCCCCAGTGGAGATGCATGACAAAGATGTAGTCCAGCACCACGTTCATCAGGCCGCAGGAGATGACGCCGATGATGCTGACATGGGGCGCGCCGTCGGCCTTGACCTGGACCTCCAGGTTGTAGGACACGGTGAAAAAAACGGAGAAGCAGGCGATGACCCCCACGTACTCCTTTACTAGGTGGTGGTTTTCCCCGGTGGCCCCCAGGAAGTCCGCCACCCAGTCCAGGTTGAACAGGACCAGCACCGCCAGGAGCAGGGTGGCGGCGATGACCACGAACAGGTTCTGGTTAAAGTAGTTGCGGGCCCGCTCCACGTCCTTCTGCCCCAGGGCGATGGACAGGACGGTGGAGGTGCCGGTGGCCAGCAGGATGCCCAGGGTGAACACCAGGGACACAAAGGGCAGGGACAGGTTGACGGCGGTGAGGGCGTGCTCTCCCACGCCCCAGGCCACGAACATGCCGTCCACCAGAGAGTAGAGTGAGAAGATCCACATGGACACGATGGACGGAACGGTGAATTTGAAAAAGCGGCGTACCAGGTTCAAGTTCATAACCCCCTCTTGTTAAGATCATGTTAAACCCTCGTACTATCCGAAAGTCAAGAGCCGGAGGGAAAAAAGTTGAAGCAATTTTATCAGATCCACGAGCTGGCCAAACTCTTTGATCTCTGCCCCGACACCCTGCGCTACTATGAGGAGAAGGGGCTGCTCCACCCGGTGCGGGGGGAGAACCGCTACCGCATGTACGGCATTCAGGACGTGTGTACCCTCAACATCATCCGCGCCCTGCGGGAGCTGGGCCTACCCACCCGGGCCATCCGCGCCTATCTGGAGCGCCGGTCGGTGGGGGAGACGCTGGCGCTGCTGGACCGGGAGGAGGCGCTGCTCCGCCGCCGCATGGCGGAGCTGGAGGCGGCTCTGGTGGAGGCGCGGGTCCGCCGGGCCCGTCTGGAGCGTTACCGCGGCGTGGAGGCCGGACGGGTGTCCTTCCGCCGGGAGGAGGCGCGGCCCTACGTGTTTCTGGAGGAGGACATCATCCTGGAAAAAGAGATCGACTTTCTGCTGAAAAAGCTGGAGCACCGCCACCAGGACTATCTCAAAATCATCGGCAGCCAGTGTATGGGGGCGGCGGTGGATGAGGAGTGGCTGTCCCGGGGAGTGTATAACCACTTCTCCCGGGTGTTCTTCCTCACGGAGCCGGGCCTGCCCTATGACGACGCCCTCCCGGCGGGGGAGTACGCCTGCCTCTATTACCGTGGGGCCTATGACCACCTGGAGGAGCACTGCGGCGTCCTGCTGGCGGGGATCGCGGCGGCGGGCCGCCGCCCGGCGGGGCCGCCCCTGGAGCTGTACCGGGTGGACGCCCACGACACCAACCGGGAGGAGGAGTACGTCACCGAGCTGCAAATGCGGGTGGAATAACAAAACTGTCCCGCGCCGGAGCCATCCGGCGCGGGACAGTTTCATTGGTTCAAAAGCGGTTCAACGGCACCGAGCCGTCGTCGGCGCCCTTCTCGATGGCCTTCACCACCGCGTCATACCCGTAGGTGTCGTTGACCTGGATGTGGAACGTCTCCCCCACCTTCCGGCCCAGCAGAGCCTTCCCCAGAGGGGACTCCTTGCTGATGAGGCCGTGGAGGGCGTCCTGCCGCATGGTGGTGACCACCTGGTACACCTCGGTGTCCCCCTCGTCCTCCAGAAAGACGGTGACTCTGTCGTAGAGCTGCACCCCGTCGCTGGCCCCGGCGTCGGGGAGCACCACGGCGGTCTTGATCATGTTCTCCAGGAACCGGATGCGGCTCTCGTTGCGGTTTTTCTCCTGCTTGGCGGCCTTGTACTCGAAGTTCTCACTGAGATCGCCGAAGGCCCGGGCCTCCTTCACCGCATCCAGGAGCTGGGGCCGGAGCTGGATGCGGCGGTAGTCCAGCTCTTCCTTCATCATTTGAATGTCTTTTTTGGTCAGTTCATTGTGCATGGCGGAATCCCTCTTGTTCTATGTTGTTCCACCATTATACCACAAAGCGCCGGCGGAATGGTAGAATGCGCAATATTTTTCGGCTGCCCCGCAAGGGGCTCAGCGGCCACGGAATTTTCGCTCCTCCTCCCCCCGGAGGATGCGGCCCAGCCCCCGGATGTGCCGGGAGAGCATGATCAGGGCCAGAATCAGGGCCAGCAGCCCGGCCTCCCGGCCGTGGCAGAGAAAGGCCGGGGGGACAAACAGGGCGGGGATCACCACCGCCCCCAGGGGCAGCCAGCCGGAGAGCAGGGTGACGGCCAGTCCGGACAGACAGGCGGCCGTCCCCCATAGGGGGGAGAAGAGGATGAGGGCGGCGCAGGTGACGGCCACCCCCTTTCCGCCCCGGAAGCCCCGCCAGAGGGGGAAATTGTGGCCCAGCACCGCACCCAGCCCGGCCCACAGGCCGGACAGGCCGCCCAGGGCGGGGAAGAGCGCCCGGCACAGCCCAAAGGCCAGGGCGGTCTTGGCGATGTCTCCGGCCAGTACCACCGCCCCCCAGCCCTTTCCCAGCTCGTGGGCCAGATTGGCCATGCCGGGGTTTCCGGTGCCCAGGGCGGCGGCGCTTTTGCCGGTGCGGGCGCGGGCCACCAACTCGGCGGTGAGGAAGCAGCCGCAGAGATAGCCCAGCAGCAGACAGAGCAGACGTTGGAGCATGGAGACCTCCTAGTTCGCCCGCCCCTCCCGCAAAAATACGTAGGAGGCGGCGGTGGAGTGGGCGGGGGAGAAACGGTAGCCCAGCCGGTCGAAGCCCTGGGCCGCCTCCGGCGTTTCGGCGTTCCGCTCCGCCAGGAAGCGTACCATCTCCCCCCGGGCCATCTTGACATAGACCCCCTTCTCCACCACCTTGTCTCCGTCCGTCTCGCCGAAGGTCACGTCGATCCACCGCACGGGAGGGGTTACCCAGGGGCGTACCGCTTTGGCGTACTCCGCCGAGGCCAGGTTGAGCAGGGTGTCCTCCCCGCCGGCGGTCAGCGTCCGGTACAGGGAATCGCCCCAGAAGTCGTAGAGGCTTTTGCAGAAGGGGGTGCTGCATCTGGCCCCCATCTCCAGCCGGTAGGGGAGCACGCCGTCGAAGGGGCGCAGCACCCCGTAAAAGCCGGAGAGGATGCGCAGGTGTGTCTCGGCATACTCGAACTGAGGCCGGGTGAACAGGTGGGGGGCCATGTACTGGTACTGGATGCCGTCGTAGGAGAGCAGGGCGGGGGTACCGGGGCGGCGGAGATCCATCTCCTGAAAGCGGCGGAAGTTCAGCTCCGCGATGCCGTCGTTACAGGCGAGCAGCTTTTTCAGGGCTGTGTAGTCCAGCCCCCGCAGCCACTCCGCCAGCACCGCCGCCCGCTCCAGCAGGGCGGGGGCCTGCCGGGGGGCGAGAAAGTCCCCGTCCTCCCGCATTTTCTTGGCGGGGGAGATGAGCAGCTTCATTCCCCGTCCTGTCCCTTCCGATGGGCGGCCTGGCCCTCTGCGATGGCCTGCCGCTCCCGGCACAGCTCGGCATGGAGGGCCACGGAGTCCCACTCCCGGTTGGTGGGGGTGAGCACCGCCTTCAGCCGGACGGGGGCGAGCTTCTGGCGGCGGAACGCCTGGAGGAACAGATCCAGCAGAGGGCCGGGGCAATTGACGATCAGGAGCATCTCGTCGTCAAAGCCGTCCCCGGAATAGGGCGTCTCCGGGACGGCCCCCTCCGCCAGCGCCCCCAGGGGCAGGCCGTAGGACTCCCTGGGCACCAGGGCGGTGCGCAGGCGCAGGGACAGGCACATACGGCGGATTTTGGCCCCCCGGGGGTTGTCCAGATTGTAGAGCAGAATGGTGGGTGTGTTCATGGGCATCAGCCTTCCTTTCACCCGCCATTGTACCGGGTTTTCCCCGGCCCGTCAACCGGGGCTAGAGGACGTTCTTCAGGGTAAACTGTTCGGCCTCGTAGAGCAGGGAGATCTGGGTCATGAGCCGGGCGTTGGCGGCGGAGTACTCCCCGGCCTCCTGGCAGGTGAGGAACTCGAGCACCTCCTGAAAACCGGTATAGATCTGATCGGTGTCGGAATGGCGCAGGAGGATGTGCAGGTAGCTGTCCCGGGACTGCCACTGTGTGAGGGCCTGCTCTGTGAGGACGCGGGCTTCCTCCCAGTCCCCGGTCTCCGCCCGGGCCTCCGCCTGCTCCAGAAGGGTGTTGAGCGCCCCGGTAAAGCCCCGCAGATAGAGGTTGTTGCACAGCGTTGCGCCGAACAGGGCAGCCAGCAGCAGGGCTGCGATCCACAGCCGCTTCATACCCGCCCCTCCTTCTCCGCCAGGTAGACCTGGTTCTGCTCATCCACAGTGAGGAGAAACACGTCCTGGCTGCGCTTTACGTGATGGGCCTTGAGCTGCCGGTCCAGCCAGATGTCGTCCAGTCCCCGCTGGCGCAGGTTGTGCTCCAGCACCCGGCCGTCGTTGATAATCACCAGGGGCAGGCCGGGCTCCTTTGGGTGCAGCTCCATCTGGGCCGCAGTGACGGGCTGCTGGGCCGCGTAGGGGAGGACGGAGATCTGTCCGTTGGTCTCCAAAATGGCGTATTTAATGGAATTGAGGTCGGTGATCCCCTTCATACGCAGCTCCTCCATCAGCTCGTCCACTGTAAAGCGGTTTTTCTGCATCTCCCGCTGGTGGAGCTTGCCGTTTTCCACGATGATGCTGGGACGGCCGCAGAGCACCGCACGGAAGCGGACGCTTTTCATGGTGAGCACCGACAGGGCCATGGTGAGGCAGAGGAGGGTGAGGATGGGGATGATGCCGGTGAGCAGAGGGATGCCGAAGTCCTGCATGGGCACGGCGGCCAGATCGGCGATAAGCAGGGCGAGCACCAGCTCCGAGGGCTCCAGCTCGCCCACCTGGCGCTTGCCCATGAGGCGGATGCCCACGATGATAAAGAGGTAGAGAATGATGGTGCGCAGAAATGCGATGACCATGAGAAGACCTCCCGCGGTAATGTTCACCGTTCAGTATGGCCGCCGCCGGGCGGATTATGTACGCAGGGGCCTTGACGCTGGGAGGGTATGGATGTTATAATATCGAAAATCAATAAAAGAAAGCGGCGAACGCATGAAAAAGCGGACGAAAGGAGTGCTGGCCGCCGCTCTGGCGGCAGCCGGGGTGTTTTTGCTGGCGGGTCTGGACGCCCGCCTGCTGGTACGCGCCTATACGGTGGAGAGCGGGAGACTCACCGGCCCGGTGCGGCTGGCGGTGCTCACCGATCTGCACGCCTGCGCCTATGGGGAGGGCCAGCGGGAGCTGCTGGATGCGGTGGCGGAGCAGTCACCCGACCTGGTACTGTTGTGCGGCGACATCGTGGACGACGAGCCCCGGATGCCGGAGGCGCGGGCGCTGGACACGGTGGAGGCCCTGGCGGCGGTATGGCCCACCTATTATGTCACCGGCAATCACGAGTTCTGGACGGGGCGGGTGGACGAGGTGAAGGCCCGGCTGGAGGAACGGGGCGCGGTTGTGCTGGCGGGGGACTGTGTGACGGTAACGGCGGCGGGACAGACGGTGCAGCTCTGCGGCATTGACGATCCCTCTGTGGGCGAGACCCGGTGGCGGGAGCAGCTGGAGGCGGTGACCGCCGCCCTGGATGGGGAGCACTGCTCCATTTTGATGACCCACCGGCCGGAGCGGACGGAGGACTACGCGGGCCGGGGCTTCGAGCTGGTGCTGGCGGGCCACGCCCACGGGGGCCAGTGGCGGCTGCCCGGCCTGCTCAACGGCCTGTTTGCCCCCGACCAGGGGCTGTTTCCCACCTACGCCGGCGGCCGGTATGCACTGGGGGACACCACCCTGCTCGTCAGCCGGGGGCTGGCCCGGGAGAGCACCCGGCTGCCCCGGTTCTATAACCGCCCGGAGCTGGTGATGGTGGAGCTGCGCCCCGGGCTGGAGGAATTTCCTGCAAAAAAAGAATGAGGTCAAAATCTTATTTTTAACTTTTGGGGCGTATTGCCGTGGGAAAATCGGCAATACGCCCTCTCTTTTTGTCCAAATCCACGGTTTTTGCTTCCGGGCGCAAAAGGGTGTTGTCAGGCGGGAGGTTTTCGGTTACAATCGTACAGATAACTTGGGAACGAAAGGCGTGATGCAGAAGATGAAAGCGACCTTGATCCTGGAAAACGGTATGACCTTCGCGGGCCGCAGCATCGGCTCCGGTGAGGAGCGGATCTGCGAGATGGTGTTCAACACCTCCATGACCGGCTATCAGGAGATCCTGACCGACCCCTCCTACGCCGGACAGGGCATTGTGATGAGCTATCCCCTCATCGGCAACTACGGCGTCAATCACGAGGACAACGAATCCACCCGCCCCTGGGCGGAGGCGTTCATCGTCCGCCACCTGGCCCGGCGCGGCAGCAACTTCCGCTGCGAGGACGGGCTGGATTCCTATTTGAAGCAATTTCATATCACCGGCATTGAGGGCGTCGACACCCGTGCCTTAACGAGAATACTCCGCAGTCAGGGGACCATGAACGGCATGATCACCTGTGCGGAGCATTTTTCTGTCCCGGAGTGCCTGGAGCGCATCCGGGCCTACCGGGTGGAGGGCACCGTGGAGCGGGTGACCCGCAGGGAGGCTCAGGTGTACCCCGCCCTGGGGGAGCGGCGGCTCCGGGTGGCCCTGATGGACTACGGTGTGAAGGAGAACATGATCCGCTGCCTCCAGAACCGGGGCTGTGAGGTGACGGTGTTCCCCGCCCGCACCCCGGCGGAGGCGGTGCTCTCCGGCGGGTTCGACGGGGTGATGCTCTCCAACGGCCCCGGCGATCCGGCGGACAACGTGGAGATCATCACGGAGGTTCGGAAGCTCTATGAGAGTGAGCTGCCCCTCTTTGCCGTCTGCCTGGGCCACCAGCTCCTGGCCCTGGCCACCGGGGCGGAGACCCGCAAGATGCGCTTCGGCCACCGGGGGGGCAATCACCCGGTGAAGGATCTGGAGCACGGCCGGGCCTATATCACCAGCCAGAACCATGGCTATGTGGTTACCGCCGAGAGCGTGGACCCGGCGGTGGCGGAGGTGTCCCACATCAACGTCAACGAGGGCAGCGTGGAGGGCCTGCGCTACCGGCGGCCCAACTGCTTCACCGTCCAGTTCCACCCGGAGGCCGCCCCCGGCCCCATGGACACCGAGTATCTGTTTGACCGCTTTGTGGACAGCATGAAGGGAGGACGCGCCCATGCCTAAGAATCCCAATATCAAAAAGGTGCTGGTGCTGGGCTCCGGCCCCATTGTCATCGGCCAGGCCGCCGAGTTTGACTACGCCGGCACCCAGGCCTGCCGCGCTCTCAAGGAGGAGGGCGTGGAGGTGGTGCTGGTCAACTCCAACCCCGCCACCATCATGACCGACAAGGACATCGCCGACCACGTGTATATCGAGCCGCTGAACCTGGCCAGCGTGGAGCAGGTCATCGCCAAGGAGCGGCCCGACTCCATCCTGCCCACCCTGGGCGGCCAGACCGGGCTGAACCTGGCCATGAACCTCCACGAGCAGGGCATCCTGGAGAAGTACGGCGTGCGCCTGCTGGGCACCAGCCCGGAGTCCATCCGCAAGGCGGAGGACCGCCAGGGCTTCAAGGACGCCATGGAGGCCATCGGCCAGCCCTGCGTCACCAGCGACGTGGTGGAGAGCGTGGAGGCCGCGGTGGAGTTCGCCGGGCGCATCGGCTATCCGGTCATCGTCCGGCCCGCCTATACCCTGGGGGGCTCCGGCGGCGGCATCGCCTACGACGAGCCCTCCCTGCGGGAGATCGCCGACCGGGGCATCCACCTGTCCCGGGTGGGCCAGGTGCTCATCGAGCGGTGCATCTCCGGCTGGAAGGAGATCGAGTTCGAGGTCATGCGGGACTCCGCCGGCAACGTCATCCAGATCTGCTCCATGGAGAACATCGACCCCGTGGGCGTCCACACCGGCGACTCCATCGTGGTGGCCCCCACCCAGACCCTGGCCAACCGGGAGTACCAGATGCTCCGCTCCGCCTCTCTCAACATCATCTCCGCCCTGGGCATCGAGGGCGGGTGCAACGTACAACTGGCCCTCAACCCCGACTCCTTCGAGTACGCGGTCATCGAGGTCAACCCCCGCGTGTCCCGATCTTCCGCCCTGGCCTCCAAGGCCACCGGCTACCCCATCGCCAAGGTGGCCGCCAAGGTGGCCCTGGGCTACACCCTGGACGAGATCCCCAACGCGGTGACCGGCAAGACCACCGCCTGCTTCGAGCCAACCCTGGACTACTGCGTGCTCAAGCTGCCCCGCCTGCCCTTTGACAAGTTCACCACCGCCAGCCGTACCCTGGGCACCCAGATGAAGGCCACCGGCGAGGTGATGGCCATCGGCAATTCCTTCGAGGGGGCGCTGATGAAGGCCATCCGCTCCCTGGAGCTGCCGGTGAAGTCCCTCCGCCTGCCCGGTCTGGACGAGCTGTATACCGAGGAGATCGAGGACCGCCTGGTGAACATCGACGATCAGCGGCTCTTTGTGGTGGCCGAGGCCCTGCGCCGGGGCTTCTCTCCGGAGAAGATCAACAAGATCACCAAGTACGACCTGTGGTTCCTCGACCGCTTCCAGAACATCGTGGACATGGAGGACGCCCTGGATCACGGCCGCCTGGACGGCGACACCCTGCGCCGGGCCAAGGAGATGGGCTTCTCCGACGCGTGGATCGCCGCCCTCTCCGGCCGGGAGCAGAAGGAGATCAAGGCCCTGCGGGAGTCCTTCGGCATCCGCCCGGCCTTCAAGATGGTGGACACCTGCGCCGCCGAGTTCGAGGCCCAGACCCCCTATTACTACTCCACCTACGACCAGGAGAACGAGGCCGCCGGGGCCAGCCGGGCGGATGATGGCGCGGAGAAACGGAAGGTGCTGGTGCTGGGCTCCGGCCCCATCCGCATCGGTCAGGGCATTGAGTTCGACTACTGTTCGGTCCACTCGGTCTGGGCCTTCAAGCGTCTGGGCTATGAGACCATCATCATCAACAACAACCCGGAGACCGTGTCCACCGACTTCGATGTGGCGGATAAGCTCTACTTTGAGCCGCTGACCGCCGAGGACGTGCAGGCGGTGGTGGAGCTGGAGAAGCCCTGGGGCGCGGTGGTGCAGTTCGGCGGCCAGACCGCCATCAAGCTGGCCCAGGCCCTTACCGACATGGGCGTGCCCATCCTGGGCACCTCCGCCGACGGCGTGGACGCCGCCGAGGATCGGGAGCGGTTTGACGAGATTTTGAACCAGTGCGGCATCCCCCGGGCCGCCGGCCGCACGGTGTTCACCACCGAGCAGGCCCTGGCCGCCGCCCACGAGGTGGGCTATCCCGTGCTGGTGCGCCCCTCCTACGTGCTGGGCGGCCAAGGCATGGAGATCGCCTACAACGACCGCAACATCACCGAGTTCATGCGCATCATCAACCAGGTGGAGCAGGAGCACCCCATCCTGGTGGATAAGTACCTCATGGGCCGGGAGGTGGAGGTGGACGGCGTGTTTGACGGGGAGGAGCTGCTCATCCCCGGCATCATGGAGCACATTGAGCGGGCTGGCGTCCACTCCGGCGACTCCATCTCGGTCTATCCCCCCATCCACATCGAGGACAGGCACAAGCAGACCATCCTGAAGTACACCTATGACCTGTCCCGCGCCCTGGGCGTGGTGGGCCTGGTCAACATCCAGTTCGTCATCTATGACGACCAGGTGTATGTCATCGAGGTCAATCCACGCTCCTCCCGTACCATCCCCTATATCTCCAAGGTCACCGGCGTGCCCATCATCGACCTGGCCACCAGGGTGATGCTGGGGCAGAAGCTGCGCGACCTGGGCTACGGCACGGGCATCTACCGGGAGGCGGACTACTACGCCGTCAAGATGCCGGTGTTCTCCTTCGAGAAGCTCACCGACGTGGACACCGGCCTGGGCCCCGAGATGAAGTCCACCGGCGAGTGCCTGGGCCTGGCCGAGTCCTTCCCCCAGGCGCTGCTCAAGGCCTTCAAGGGGGCCGGTATGAAGGCCCCCAAGAAGGGCGGGCGCATCATCGTTACCGTCAAGGACGAGGACAAGGACGAGATGATTGGCATCGCCAGGGGCTTCTATGATATGGGCATTGAGCTTCTCGCCACCAGTGGCACCTGCAAGGCGCTCAACGAGGCGGGCATACCCGCCCGCTGGGTGGCCCGCGTGTCAGAGGCCCACCCCAACATCCTGGACATGATCGCCTCCGGCACCGTGGATCTGGTCATCAACACCCCCACCCGCGGCCGCCGCCACGATACCGACGGCTTCAAGATCCGCCGCTCTACCGTGGAGCACTCCGTGGCCTGCATCACCGCCATCGACACCGCCCGGGCCATGCTCACCGTCCGCACCCAGGGCCGGGCCGCTGAGCTGCGCCCCATCGACATCACTGAAATCTGAGGGGAGGAAACCGCCATGCGTCTGCACCGCCTTCGCTTTGATATCTGGTTCTGCCTGCTGGTGGCCTATCTGGTGTCCCTGGGCACGGGGGCCGCAGCCTCCGCCCTCAGCGCGGCCACGTATGACGGCTATGCAGAGGTTCACTCCGCTGCTCCTGGCCAGGCGGGCAGTCCTGCCGGGCCAGAGGTTCCCCGGGCACAGAGTATCGCGGAGCTGCTGGAGCTGGATACCTTCACAGTACTTTCCCAAGGTATTGCCTACCGCAACGAGGGAGCGGGCTATTTTGAGGGCAGCTATCTCTATAATTTGGCCCTCCCCTCCGGGGAACGGGTGGCTGCCCGCATCCATACTGAAAGCGTGCAGGATGGAGAGAAGTTCGCATCCGGGGAGGTTGTCCTCCCGGTGGGTCGGGTGATTTGGGCCGACCTGGAGGAGGACCCCGCCTTCCTGGAGCAGATCACCTCCGGCTATCCCCTGGACCGCACCGACTTCTACGTGGACATGGCCGGAGAAGCGGTACGCTACAGTCAGGAGGAGCGGACGGAAAATCATGTTATAGTGGTTCAATTGGTTACCGTTCTGGTCTGCTTCCCACTGCTCCATGCCCTAGGCTCCCGCAGCGGGATTTTCCCCGCCTTCTTTCCCACCGTGCGGAGGGAAAAGGCGGGGCGGAATTGACCCGGCCAGCCGGGAACCTTTTTCCAGTCCCTTCGTCTAAATGAATATCAACGACAGGAGGGAAATGCTATGAAACGACTGCTGACTTTATCCCTGGCAGCCCTGCTGGCTGCCGGTCTCACCGCCTGCGGGGCGGGGGAGGAGCGCGGCGTTCCGGCCGCCAAGCCGGTGCTCTACCTCTACCCGGAGGAGGAGACGGAGGTGACTGTGACCCTGGACTTTGACGGGACGCTCACCTCCACCTACCCGGACTACGGGGATGGCTGGACGGTGACGGCCCGGCCCGGCGGCACCCTCACCGATCCGGCCACGGGCCGGGAATACTACTGCCTGTTCTGGGAGGGAATTACCGAGGCGGAGTACGACTTCTCCACCGGCTTCTGCGTGGCGGGGGAGGACACTGCGGCCTTCCTGGAGGACGCCCTGGACAGGCTGGGCCTGACCGAGCGGGAGGCTGACGAATTCATCATCTACTGGCTGCCAAAGCTGGAGGGCAACCCCTACAATCTGCTCTCCTTCCAGACCGGCGCCTACACCAATTCCGCAGCCCTGACCATCGACCCGGCCCCCGACACCCTGATCCGGGTGTTCCTGGCGTGGAAGGGCCTGGACGCGCCGGTGGAGGTGGAGCCCCAGAAGCTGACCGCGCCGGAGCGCGCTGGCTTCACCGCCGTGGAGTGGGGCGGCGCGGAGGTAGTGCAATGAAGAAGCTGCTGTTGCTGCTTGCGCTCACTTTGCTGGCGGCGGGACTGGCTGGGTGCGGCAATTCCAGTGGAAATGTTGCGGTGCCGGAAAAGCCGGTGCTCTACCTCTACCCGGAGGAGGAGATGGAGGTGACCGTCACTCTGGACTTTGATGGGACGCTGACCTCCACCTATCCTGCGTACGGCGATGGGTGGACAGTGACGGCCCGGCCCGACGGCACCCTCACCAATCCGGCCACGGGGCGGGAGTACTACTGCCTGTTCTGGGAGGGGATCACCGAGGCGGAGTATGACTTTTCCGCCGGCTTCTGCGTGGCAGGGGAGGACACTGCGGCCTTCCTGGAGGACGCCCTGGACAGGCTGGGCCTGACCGAGCGGGAGGCTGACGAATTCATCATCTACTGGCTGCCAAAGCTGGAGGGCAATCCCTACAATCTGCTCTCCTTCCAGACCGAGGCCTACACCGACTCCGCCGGGCTGACCATCGACCCGGCCCCCGATACCCTGATCCGGGTGTTCCTGGCGTGGAAGGGGCTGGACGCGCCGGTGGAGGTGGAGCCCCAGACGTTAACCGCCCAGGCGCGCACCGGCTTCACCGCCGTGGAGTGGGGCGGCGCGGAAGTGGATTGAAGACTGCGCTGAAAAGCCGCCGGACCTGACCGGGTCCGGCGGCTTTTTTACGGAATGCTTGCGCTTTAGGCCGGAATATGGTATCCTAAACTGTAAAAATATCGCCGGGCCTATGGGCATGGCGTGAGAGAAAACGAGAGAAAGAAGGCAAGATGATGTCCCATCAGACCGTGATTGTCCTGGATTTCGGCGGCCAGTACAACCAGCTCATCGCCCGCCGGGTGCGCGAGTGCGGTGTCTATTGCGAGGTCAAGCCCTACACGACCCCGCTGGAGCAACTCCGCGCTATGGAGCCCATCGGCTTCATCTTCACCGGCGGCCCCAACTCCGTCTATGAGGCGGGCGCGCCCAAGGCTGATCCGGCCATCTTTGAGCTGGGTGTGCCGGTGCTGGGCATCTGCTATGGCTGCCAGTTCATGGCCCACACCCTGGGCGGCCAGGTGACCGAGGCCCACGAGGACACCGCCCGGGAGTACGGCAAGACCGAGACCTATTACGACACCGCCTGCAAGCTCTTCAAAGGCCTGCCGGAGCGGGGCATCTCCTGGATGAGCCACGGGGACTACATGGCCAAGGTGCCCGAGGGCTTCGCCCTCACCGCCCACTCCGACGCCTGCCCCAACGTGGCCATTGCCGACGAGAAGCGGGGCTTCTACGGGGTGCAGTACCACCCGGAGGTCAATCACACCGAGCACGGCGTGGACATGATCCGCAACTTCCTCTATGAGGTCTGCGGCGCCAAGGGCGACTGGACCATGGGCGACTACAAGGAGAGCTCCATCAAGGCCATCCGGGAGAAGGTGGGCGGCGGCAAGGTGTTGCTGGCTCTGTCCGGCGGCGTGGATTCCTCCGTGGCCGCCGCACTGCTGGCCGAGGCGGTGGGCAGCCAGCTCACCTGTGTGTTCGTGGACCACGGCCTGATGCGCAAGAACGAGGGCGACGAGGTGGAGACCGCCTTCTCCAAGTGGGACATCCACTTCGTCCGGGTGGACGCTGAGGCCCGCTTCCTGGAGAAGCTCTCCGGCGTCAGCGAGCCGGAGCGCAAGCGCAAAATCATCGGCGAGGAGTTCATCCGCGTCTTTGAGGAGGAGGCCAAGAAGATCGGCCGGGTGGACTATCTGGTGCAGGGCACCATCTACCCCGACGTGATCGAGTCCGGCGCCGGCGACGCCGCCGTGATCAAGAGCCACCACAACGTGGGCGGCCTGCCCGACTATGTGGACTTCAAGGAGATCATCGAGCCCCTGCGCCTGCTCTTCAAGGACGAGGTGCGGCAGTTAGGCCGCGAGCTGGGCCTGCCTGAATACCTGGTCATGCGCCAGCCCTTCCCCGGTCCCGGCCTGGCCATCCGGGTCATCGGCGATCTGACCAAGGAGAAGCTGGACACCCTCCGGGATGCCGACGCCATCTACCGGGAGGAGATCGCCGCCGCCGGCGAGGACAAGAACATCAACCAGTACTTTGCCGTCCTCACCAATACCCGCTCCGTGGGCGTCATGGGCGACGGCCGCACCTACGATTACACCCTGGCGCTCCGCGCCGTCACCACCAGCGACTTCATGACTGCCGACTGGGCCCGCATCCCCTACGATGTGCTGGACAAGATCTCCACCCGCATCGTCAACGAGGTGAAGGGCATCAATCGTATCGTCTACGATATCACCTCCAAGCCCCCCGCCACCATCGAGTGGGAATAAATTGAAAATCCCTAAAGTTCACTATTATGGACTTTAGGGATTTTTGTATAAGAACGGTTATTGCCTGGCAGGCATTCCTTTTTACAAGAAAATCACAAGAAACAAAAAATTCTTGTAATCTTGTATTGACAAATCAAATAAATGCATATATTATAAAGAAAAAAGGGGGAGTGTCTTTGACAACGAGTTCAAAAATACAAGAAAAGATTCTTGAATACCTATCTGATGGGCAAAATCATAGTGTCCAAGAGATGAAACATTACTTAGAGCAGAGCGGGCTTGACGAGTATACAGAAGGACAGTTTGCTGGTTCAATTACTACATTGCAGAGAAATGGCTCTATAAAAAGAATTGATAGGGGTATCTACATGGAAAAAAAAAGCGAACCAAATATGAAGAAATGTTTTGTAGTTTCTCCGATTGGAGAAGAGGGTAGCTCAACACGGATTAATGCGGATAAATTGTTTAGGCACATTATTAAACCGGTATGCGAAAAGTGTGACTTTGAAGCAATTCGTGTAGATCAATTAGACGACGCTAAGTCCATTACACAGACAATTATTGAACTTTTAGAAACATCAGAATTGGTAATTGCTGATATTTCTGAACATAACCCTAATGTTTTTTTTGAAATAGGCTTTCGGACTCGGACAAATAAACCGATTATTCATTTAAAAAATAAGAGCGAGACTTTGCCGTTTGATATTAATACGATTCGGACATTTGAATATGATTTGACAGATTTAGATGGTGTTGAAGAAGTGAAAAAGCGCTTAATTAATACCATCCAATCGTTTAATTATCAAGTCGACGATCAAGAATCTGATTGTATGGATAGCGGAGAAAGAGCGACCCCTTTAGACACTATGCCGATTTTGTATCAAATTTTGGATGCTATTTCAGAATTAAAATCTGAAGTTAGGAATATTAATAGCGAAACAATCGGTACTGTGATTAAAACTATGCAAAACACACAGCAACAAGTATCCCCGGATACGGCACTTCAAATGCAGTTAATAGGAAGTTTGATGCAAAATCCTGAAAATTTTATGAAGTTAATAGAAATTTCTGAAAAACTTCCTTCGTCAAAAAAATAAATCACATCATGCGGACGGCATACAAATAAAGAAATGGAAATATGGAATTTGACCGGAGCAACATATATATGCTGCCCATTGAAATCCCACCTATCTATTTTGCTATACGATAATCACGTCGGGTAAGTATTACCCGATGCCCCTGACTCTGTGCAGGGTGCGGTTGCTGGATTGCGTCCCATGGTGCGATTGATTTCCCGGCGGGCACCGCCCGCCGCTCCTCCTCTCCTCAGGGAGCGTAAACGCTCCCTGAGGGTGGTCGAAATATGGATCAATTTGAGCCATATTTCGACAGAAACTTACATCAAATTGAGGGAAGTTTTGATAATGGCTATGCGGGGGAAATAGTTGCAATCCATTACCTTTTGTAGTAAAATATAATCGTAAACCACCCGAAAAGACTGCAAATGGGCTGATTTTGTGGCAACGATTTGGCAACAGGAAATCGGATAGCCCCTGTTTTTGCGGTAATGCAAAGAATGTAAATATTATGTGCTAAATCGTCCTAACAAACCTGTTTAAGATGGGCTTGTCAGGAGCGAGTGGGAATGAGGAGATTTCATTCTGTCTCCGGCTCTTGCAGTGCTTTAGCCGGGAAAACGGTGCTTTTAAGAAAAAATTTTTCGTATCTGATAATACTTTCCCAATTCACACCTCTTGGATTTCAGTCAGATCATCACAGGTCTTTAAGTGCAACGCATAGCTTATTAATAACAAAAGGTCTTACCGATTTTTGCAAATCGGTAAGACCTTTTTATGTTTTATGATTGATTCTTTCATAATTGCAAACGAAAAACCAGTAACAGATCAGCGGCCAAATTTCTGATAAAGGAAAACTACCTAGTCTCTGCTACGGGTTCCTATGCTATTTGTTCCCGTTAAGTTGCCACTGGGCACTGTGGCTCTGTAGCTCCACCATACGACGGTAGAGTCCTCCTTTTTCCATCAGCTCCGCAGGCGTGCCCTGCTCGGCCACCCGGCCATTTTCCAGCACCACGATGTGGTCCGCCCCGGCCACGGTGCGCATCCGGTGGGCGATGACCAGCACCGTCTTACCGGCCAGCAGGCGGGAGAGGGCGCCCTGCACCTTGGTCTCGTTCTCTACATCCAGGCTGGCGGTGGCCTCGTCCAGCAGGACGATGGGGGCGTTCTTCAAAAGCGCCCGGGCAATGGAGATGCGCTGCCGCTCCCCGCCGGAGAGCTTCGCCCCGTTTTCTCCGATGGGGGTGTCGTATCCCTGGGGCAGACGGCGGATGAACTCCCCACAGTTGGCGGCCTCCGCCGCGGTCCGCACCTCCTGATCGGTGGCTCCTCGCTTGCCCAGGCGGATGTTCTCCATCACGGTATCGTCAAAGAGCACCACATCCTGGAACACCATGGAGTAGTCGGTCAGCAGCGCCTCCGGGTCCACGGTGGAGATGTCCACGCCTCCTACCCTGATGGTGCCCTCCGTAACATCCCACAGCCGGGCGGCCAGCCGGGCGCAGGTGCTCTTGCCGGAGCCGGAGGGCCCCACCAGAGCGGTCACTTCACCCTCCCGGGCGGTAAAGCTCACATCGTCCAGTACCTTCTTCTTGTCGTAGGCGAAGCCCACATGGTCGAACACAATGTCGTGGCCCTTGGGCTGGAACACCTCGGCCCCCTCTGCGGTGGGCGTATCATAAATCTCGTTCATGCGGTCGGCGGACACCTGGGACACGAACAGCTCTGCGATGAGGGCCAGGCTCTGGTCGAAGGGGGCGTACACACGGGTGATGACCAGCAGGAACAAAAACAGCAGCATGAAGTCGATCTGCCCGGAGAGGATCAGGCTGGCCCCCGCCAGGATGGTGGTGGCTACCCCCAGGCGCATGATGACGCTGGCCGCATTGACAAAGATGCCGGTGCCCAGCTCGCCCTGGATGGTGACCTTCTCATGGTCGTCGATCTTCTGGTTGAGCCCGGCCAGATAGCGCGCCTCCTGGTTGGTGGCGCGGATTTCCCGGACATTTTCCAACGCCTCCTGGATGCCGTCGGAGACACGGACCGCGGCCTGTTTCGTCCGTTCCGAGGCCCGGGCGGAGATCTTCCGGGTGCCGAACAACAGGCCGAAGGCCACCGGCACCCCCCACAGGCAGGCGATGGTCAGCCGCCAGTCATATACCAGCAGGCACACCGCGATAATGGCCGTGGAGATGTAGGCCCCGTACAGGTACCCCAGCACATGGGACCAGACGTGCTCCATGCGGTTCACATCGCCCATGAGAGTCTCGGTGAGATCCGCCAGATCCCGCTTGCCGAAGTAGCCCAAGGGCAGCTTGCGCAGCCGCTCCGCCAGGCTGAGACGGGTGGACTTCACCTCGTTATAGACTAGGCCGTAAGTGGCGTGGTACTGCTGCAGGTGGGTCACGAAGGACAGAATGACAAACGCGATTACCAGCCCAAGAAAGAGCGCCGGGCCGGGCAGCGGCGCTCCGTCCGTCAGGGTTCCCATCAGGCCGTACATCAACAGGTACAGGATGCCCATGCCGCCCATGACGACCAGATTGACAATGACCGTCCAGAAGGCGCCCTTTTTGGTGTTTTTCACGCCCTGGTCGGTGAGGGCGTATTTGCGCTGAAAGCTTTTGCTGAACATCTTCTTCACCCCTCTCTCACTGCTCGCTGGTGATCTTCCACTGGACCGCTTGGTTGTAGTCCGCCCACATCCGGGCATAGAGCCCGCCGGCGGCGGTCAGCTCCTGATGGGAGCCCTGCTCCACGATGCGGCCCTCCTCCAACACCAGAATCTTGTCCGCGCCCACAACGGTGGACAGGCGGTGGGCGATCATGATAACGGTGCGGCCCCGGGTCAGCTCGGAGAACGCCTTTTGGATCAGCGCCTCGTTCTCGGGGTCCGCGAAGGCGGTCGCCTCGTCAAGGACCACGATGGGCGCGTCCTTCAGGATGGCCCTGGCCAGGGCGATGCGCTGCTGCTCGCCGCCGGAGAGATAGGTTCCCTCGGAGCCGATCAGGGTGTCCATGCCCTGGGGCAGCTTCTCCAGAATGTCCCCGCACTGGGCGGCCATCAGCGCCGCGCGCACCTGCTCCCGGGTGGCGTCGGGGCGGGCGGCCCGGACATTTTCCAAGATGGAGGCTTTGAACAGGCGGCTGTTCTGGAACACAAAGGCGATCTGATCCATGAGCACATGGGGGTCGATCTGCCGCACATCCACGCCGCCCACCTTCACCGCGCCGGAGGCGGCGTCCCAGAAGCGGGGGATCAGGCTGGCGGCGGTGGTCTTGCCGCCGCCGGAGGGCCCCACCAGGGCCACGGTCTGTCCCGGCTCCGCCGTGAAGGAGACATGGGAGAGGGCGGGCGTCTCCGCGCCGCCGTAGGTAAAGCTCACATCCTCAAATTCCACACGGCTGTTTTGAGGTGTTTGGGGGTGCGCAGGCACGTTCAGCTCGGGAGCGCCCATGACCTGATCAATGCGGCCCAGAGCGGTGCCAGCCAGCATAATGCCCGATGCGGCGAACATGATCTTGGCAAGGGCCGTGGAGATGATGGCGGAGAACACCGCGTAAAAGGCGAAGTTCGTGACAAACCCCGCGAAGTCGCCGCCGGCCAGGGCCCCGGGCGCCAGGAACAGGGCCGCCGGAACCAGGAACACAAAGGCCCCCTCGGTGAAGGTCAGGTTGACGGATTGGGGTGTCCGGCAAATATCCGCCTGGTAGTGCTCGGCCTTGGTGCTGTAGTCCTCAATCGCCTCCTGGAACGCCTTGAAGGAGTAAACGGTCTGCTGGAAGATCTTGACCACCGGGATACCCCGGACGTACTCGGTGCCCGCCTTGGTGATGCGGTCCAGGGCCGCCTGATATTCCCCCAGGATTTGGGCGTTTTTACCGCCCATCATGGAGAACATGGCCGCAATGGAGATCACCGCCGCCAGCAGGCAGGCCGCCCCCATCCGCCAGTCAAAGACGAACATCATCACCAGCATGGCGATGAACAAGGTGATGGTGCCCACGATGTCCGCCAGATTGTGGGCCAGCAGGGTCTCCGTGTCGGCCGCCGCCGCGTCCAGCCGCCCGCGGATGAGGCCGGAGGCGTTGGCGTCGAAAAAGCCCAGCGGGGCCTTCATCACATGGGCCACGCCCTGCTTGCGGATGTTGGCCGCCGTGCGGAAGGCAGCCAGATGGGTGCATATCAATCCCGCGAAGTACAGGATGATGCCAGCCACCGCAAAGGCGAACGCCAGCCAACCGTATTGGGCGACGCTCTGCGCCGCCGTCCAGTCCGGCGCCACCGCGATCAGATCCCGGGCCGCCAGCCAGATGCAGATGTAGGGCGCCATGCTCAGCAGCATGGACACCGCCGACAGGGCCAGCCCCAGGAAGGTCAGCCCTTTGTGGCTGCCCGCGTAGTCCAGCAGGACGGCCACATCGCTCTTTCTCTTCTGCTTCATGAAAAAACCTCCTCTTAAAGTTAGTATAAACTAACCATATTTCAAAAGGATAGGGGATTATTCCCCCATCAGTTTTGACCAACCAGCGGTGTAAAACGCCCGCAACTGATCCACATCCCGCATCGCCTGATCCCGGGGCATATCGTGAACCACGATCTCAAAGATGCCATTGAACATCCCGCTGGCGATGATATGGCACAGGGATTTGTCCAGCACCGGGATGTCCCGGCCCAGGCGGCGGAGCACCTCCATGTAGCGTTGGGTGTACTCCACCTCTACCTCCACCATGTTATGGACGAAGTGCTCATAGCTGGTCCCCTCCGCACAGCAGAGCAGCAGCTTCACCGGCTCCCGGTGGGCGCAGATATAGTCCACCATCCAGTCCACACATCTACCGGACTCCAGGCCCATGTGCTCCGGCTGCTCCTTTTCCGGCAACTCGGCAAAGGTAGTCTGTGATTCCATAAAGCGGCCCATGAGGGCCGCGGCGTGGGGCTCCACGATGGCGTTGAACAGGGCCTCCTTGCTGGAAAAGTAGCCGTAAAAGGCCCCGGTGGTCACCCCGGCGTTCTTTACAATCTGCCGCAGGGAGGCTCCCAGAAATCCCTTGTCCAGAAATTCCGCCAAAGCCGCCTGCTGAATTTTTTCCAGTGTAGCAGTGGACCGCTCCTCCATTCAAACTTCACCGCCTTATAACAGTGTTATATAACGGTGTTATTATACCATTGAGCGGAAAGGGTGTCAACTTATCTGAAAATACTTTTTGTGATCATATCAACTACAAAGTTGTAGGCGAACCGGCCCGCCGCTGTACTGTGACAGGACACAAGGTATACGGTATCGGGCACAGTGTGCCGCTTGTTCTATATAGTTACGAAGAGTTCTCTGTCCGCTCTGCCGATGTTCTGCTGGAAAGGGATTTGACATACAGAGTTTTTATACAGCCTTTGTTTTCGGAGGCAGAGCAGTATGGCTATCCTGCTGGGATGGCTTTTGCTTAAAAATTGAGGGTTGACGATTGAAGAAAAGCCATATAAAATAATATCAAAAATATTTGATATGAAGAGGGCTTTATGGAAAGAGATTATAGGGCGGCGGCTCGGGTATTCAAGGCGTTGTGCGATCCCAAGCGCTTGGCCATTTTGGAGGAGCTGCGCGGCGGGGAAAAGTGCGCCTGTGTCTTGCAGGAGCCCATGGAGCTGACCCAGTCCGGGCTATCCTACCACATGAAGGTGCTGTGCGAGTCCGGCTTGGTGGAGAGCCGTCAGGAGGGCAAGTGGACCCACTACCAGCTGAGCAGGACGGGCAGGGAGTATGCGGTGAAGCTGCTGCTGGAGCTGACTACGCCGGTTACAGAACAGGGGACACCGCTTGAATAGTGGGAGCGGAACACGCCGTCACAGTAGATGGCGTGTTTTCCAGTAAAGCATCAAAAAAACTTGATCTATAATACATAAAGGGAGGCGGAACGATATGGAGTTATGGAGCCTGTTTCAGGAGCAGATTTTGGGCATGAAGTGGCTGAACGAGTGGCTCGGACGCGGCCTGTCCGCGCTGGGTCTGGATATCCATGGACGGCTCGGCGGCAGTGTACAGTTTTTCCTGTATGACAGCTTGAAAATTACAGTACTGCTCTGTGTTCTGATTTTTTCTATTTCCTATATACAGAGCTATTTCCCACCGGAGCGGAGCAAGCACATTTTGGGCCGGCTCCACGGCGTGGGCGCCAATCTGGTGTCCGCCCTGCTGGGGACGGTGACGCCCTTCTGCTCCTGCTCGTCCATCCCGCTGTTCATCGGTTTTACCAACGCGGGGCTGCCCCTGGGCGTCACCTTTTCCTTTCTGATCTCCTCGCCGATGGTGGACTTGGGCAGTCTGGTGCTGCTGATGAGCATCTTTGGGACTAAGGTGGCCATTTTCTATGTGGTGGTAGGGCTGGCGCTTGCCGTGGCGGGCGGTACACTTCTGGAGCGGCTGCACATGGAGAAGCATGTTGAGCAATTCGTCTTTTCGGCCGGCAGTATAGACATTGAGTCGCCCGAGCTGACAAGGCGAGAGCGGGTGCGGTACGCAAGGGAGCAGGCTGTGTCCACCTTCAAGAAAGTAGCTCCCTACATCCTGGTGGGCGTGGGGCTCGGCGCGGTGATCCACAACTGGATACCCGAGTCATGGATTGAGACTGTTCTGGGCGGCAGCAATCCCTTCGGCGTTGTCCTGGCCGTGCTGGTGGGCGTCCCGATGTATGCGGACATTTTCGGTACGATCCCGGTGGCGGAGGCCTTGCTCGCCAAGGGCGCGCAGCTCGGTACAGTCCTGGCCTTCATGATGGCGGTCACCACGCTGAGCCTGCCCTCGATGATCATGCTCCGCAAGGCGGTGAAGCCCAGACTGCTGGGGCTGTTTATCGCCATCTGCACAGGCGGTATTATCCTCATCGGCTATCTGTTCAACGTGTTCCAATTCTATCTGATTTCCATTTAGGAGGTAACGAAACATGGGACTGTTCGGAAAAAAGAAAAAGGGTACGCCCCCGCCCTGCTGTGGCCGTACCCCTGAAACGGCGGTGCGGGTGGGAGCGGACAAGACCGCCGCCAGCGTCAAGGTGCTGGGCTCCGGGTGCGCCAGGTGCAGCGCCCTGGAAGCGGCCGTCCGTGCGGCTTTGGCGGAGCTTGGGGTGGACGCCGCCATTGAACATGTGACGGACTTCATGCAGATCGCCGCCTATGGGGTGATGACCACCCCGGCCCTGGTGGTGGGAGGCCGGGTGGTGTCCTGCGGCCGCGTGCCGGGCCAGGCGGAGCTCCGGGAGATGCTCCGGGAGGCCCTGGAAAAAGAAACGCTGGAACAGGGCCCTGCGGTGTGATATACTGGCCCCAGTATCACAATGGGAAAGAGGCTGGGACGAATGGACCTATCACCGAACCAAATGCTCAGACTGGCCCCCAACAAGGTGGATTACCTGATCCCCGGGGGCGAGATGATCAACGAATTTCTGGGGGAGGGGCCGGGGGCGCGGGTGTGTTCCCAGATGTGGATCGCCTCCCTGGTGACCTCCGCCCTCCAGCCCGGCACTGCCACGGGGCTGTCCCGGGTGGCGGGGACGGACGTTTTTCTGCGGGACTGCCTGGCGGAAAACCCTGCGGCCTGGCTGGGAGAGGCTCACGCCGCGCACTGGGGGGTCAGCCTGGGCTTTCTGCTCAAACTGCTCCACTCCAGGGACCGCCTGCTGCTCCAGACCCATCCGGACGGGGCGCGGGCGCGGAAGTATTTCGGCCTGCCCTCCGGGAAGGATGAGGCGTGGTACGTGCTGGACACCCGTCCGGGGGCGTGCATCTGGCTGGGGTTCCGGCCCGGCGTCACGCCGGCGTATTTCCGGGGGCTGATTGAGCGGCAGGACACGGCGGCCCTGCTGGACTGCCTGCACCAGATCCCCATCCGTCCGGGGGAGGTGTACTTCATCCCGGCGGGCACGGCCCACGCCAT
>MJGMD1__coassemble_1953_pt1 | contig 30688 bp, 34 predicted proteins | sample MJGMD1__metabat2_low_PE_006 | metagenome-assembled genome bin MJGMD1
CCAAGCAGACGAAGGCGCCGGAGGCGGGGTAGAGGGTACACAGGGCCTTGCCGCCGGAACGGTACTTGACGTTCCAGCCCCGCCCCATGGAACAGTTGCTGTAGCTGTAAATAGGGGAAAGGGAATAAGCTTCACAGATCCAGCGGTTCAATGGCTCCCACAGCGGATGGGATACATAGGCGGAGAGCTGCTCCGCGGTGGGCTCCTCCGGCCCGGGATAGATGGCGTTCCAGTCCATTATTTGCGCCACCGGAGCAGACTGGGGAAGAACTGGGCCATCTGCGCCCGGGCCTGCTCGGGGGTCAGCTCGGGGTTGGCCCGCACCATCATGGGAGTGCAGAAGTCGATCATCTCCTCCATGGTCATCTCTCCGGTAAAGGCTCCCTCCTGATAACAGTATTTGCAGTAGTGCTCGCTGGGCGTGCCGCCCCGCTCCGTGCCGCGGAGGGCCGGGGCGTCGATGGGCATGCCGCAGGATTGACAAAAGGTGTGATTCATGTGAGATTCCTCCTGTGATTGAGATGGCTCCATCCTATCACAGTTATCCTGACACCCCGTGTCATGGTTTCCGTGGTGCGCCGCCATTTTTCCCGCCAGCAGCGCCAGCCGTTTCCGCAGGCGCTCCGGTTCCAATACCTCCACCCCCAGGCCGAAGGAGAGCAGATAGCCATAGAGCCACGGATCCTCCGGGAAGCTCACCGATACCACAAGGCTGCCGTCCGCCCCGCGGGTGACGCAGCCCTCGTCGAATTCGTCGTAGACCCGGTAGGCAAGGGCGGGGGAGAAGCGCAGGCGGACAGGGATGCAGAAGCCCTCCGGCGGCTCTCCGGCCTCGATGGGCGGGGGAGAGAGGGGGCGCTGAAAGGGGGCGCCCGGCTCCGACTCCAGCATCCGGGTGAGCTTGAAGGTGCGGTAGGCCGCCCGCTCCAGACAGAACCCCTGGAGGTACCAGTCCCGGCCCTTGAAGACCAGCCGCGCGGGGAGGACGCTGCGGCGGGTGGTCTGGCCGGAGGCACCCACATAGGTGAAGGACAGGACGCGGCGGGACAGAATGGCTTCCTTGAGCTGGACGAATTTGGCGTTGTCGGCTCCGGCGCTCCCCCAGCGGGACAGCTCCACCTGCAGCCAGTCCGGTTCCTGGCGCCGGAACAGGGCGGACAGCTTGGACAGGGTCCCCGCCGTCCCCTGACCGGCGTCCCCGGGCAGGCTCCGCAGAGCGGTGAGCAGCAGCTGCTGTTCTTCCTCGGTGAAAGCGGCCCGGTGGAGGGTATAGCCCTCCAGCAGGGACACCCCGCCGCCCTTGCCCGGCGTGCTGTATACCGGCACCCCGGCCGCCGACAGTGCGTCGATATCCCGGTAGATGGTGCGCACCGATACCTCGAAGTGCTCCGCCAGCTGCGGCGCGGTCATGCGGCCCCGCTCCAGCAGGAGACAGAGCAGCTCAAACAATCTGCCCTGGGACATCAGCGGTTTCTCAGCCGGGCCATCTTGTACTCATCCACATAGCGGCCGTTCCGCACCGTGGTCATGCGCAGCAGGCCTTCCTTCTCAAAGCCCAGCTTCTCATAGAGGCGGATGGCCCGCTCGTTGTCGGCAAAGACCTCCAGCTCCACCCGCACCAGCATGAGCCAGTGGTCCGCCAGATCCAGCAGTGTTTCCATCAGGGTGGTGCCCACACCCCGGCCCTGGTAGTCCGCATGCACAAAGAGGCCCACCGCGCCCACATGGCGCATCCGGGGATTGGAGCAGACCGTGAGGCCGGCGCAGCCGATTACCGTACCGTCGTCCAGAACGGCCACAAAGTTATGGTCGTCAGGGCCCAGCCCGGCGATGAACGCCTCGCTGTCGGCGGTGCGGTAGGAGGGGAGGCCGAGCGTATTCTCAAATACGCCCGGCATGCGGCGCAGAGCTGCGGCCCCCTCCGCGTCCTCCGGCCCGATGGGGCGGATGGTGTAGTTCATAAAAGCACCTCCCAAAACTATTTTTGCCATGATAGCACAGGCAGGGGCAAAAAACAACCGCCCGGAGGAATTTCCTCCAGACGGTTGCGAAATGGCTTGATCAAAATCAATAGGCCACGACGATGCCGCCGTCGTTGGCATAGACGGTGCTGATGCCGCCGGTGTCGCTGATGAGGATCTCCCCGAAACGGCACTGCTTCATGGCCAGCTCCTTGACATGGAAGGCCCGCTCCAGACAGTTGCAGTGGACGATGGACAGCCGGCGCCCCTCGTGCTTGGGGTCGGCTGCCATGAGGGCAACCATCTTGCCCAGGGCCTGCTTGATGGACATGGCCTGGCCCTTTTTGCAGATCTCACCCTCGGGGGTGGCGCCCATGAGCAGCTTGATGTGCAGGGTGCTGGTAACCAGGGACTGCACCCTGGTGAGCCGGCCGTTTTTCCGCAGGTTGTCCAGGGTTTCCAGCACAAAGTAGGTCTCCATCTCATTGATGTAGCGGGAGACCTGGCTGACCACCGTGGTGAAGTCCATGCCCGACTGGGCCAGCTCCTGGATTTTCAGGGCCACCAGAACCTCGCCCGCCGAGGCGGAGCAGGAGTTGAAGATGTGCACATTGGAGTTGGGGTGGTCCTCCAGCCAGAGGCTCCGCGCCTGGGCCGCCGCGTTGTGGGAGCCGGAGAGCAGGGCGGAAAGAGTGACCACATACAGGTCGTCGGCGCCGCAGTCAAACGCCTCCAGATACTGGATGGGGGAAGGGCAGGAGGACTGGGGAGCCGTGGCACTCTCCTTCATCCGCCAGAGCAGGGCACCCTGGTCAAAGGAGGCATCGTCTACCACGATATGCTCACCCACCCGGATGGTCAGCGGGACGCTGACAAAGCAGTCCTCCCGGAGCTGGGCGGGCGTTAAATCGCAGCAACTGTCGACAATGATCTTAAAACTCATAGCTGGAACCCTCTTATATAATAATGAAAATTAGATTACTAGTGTGCAGTCATTGTAGCACGGGCGGGCGGAAAAGTAAAGGGGAAACCTGTAAACAAATGATTGCGTTAGAATTGGGGGGCTTCCTCGTCCAGCTCCCGCAGCAGCTTTTGATCCTCCTTGGAGGAAAGATCCAGTCTGGCGTAGAGATCCGGGCGGCGCTGGCGGGTGCGGAGGATGGACTGCTTGCGCCGCCAACGGGCGATGTTCTTGTGATCGCCGGAGCGGAGAATGGGGGGGACCTTCCGGCCGTGCCACTCCTCGGGGCGGGAATACTGGGGGTACTCCAGCAGGCCGTTCCAGTGGCTCTCCTCCTCGAAGCACTCCGGGTCGGAGAGCACCCCGGGCACCAGCCGGGCCACCGCGTCGGCCACCACCATGGCGGCCAGCTCACCGCCGGTGAGCACAAAGTCGCCGATGGAGATCTCCTCGTCCACACACTCCTCAATGAACCGCTCGTCGATGCCCTCATAGTGGCCGCACACCAGAATCAGGTGGTCGTAATCGTCCCGCAGGCGGCGGGCGTCGGCCTCCACGAAGGTTTTGCCGGCGGGGGACATGTAGATGGTATGTCCCGGGCCGAAGGTGTCCACAATGTGCTTCCAGCACTGGTATAGGGGGTCGGCCTGCATGACCGCACCGTGGCCGCCGCCGTAGGGATAGTCGTCCACCTGCTTCTGCTTGTTGAGGGTGTAATCCCGGATCTGGTGGGCCTCGATGCGGATGATGTCCCGCTCCTGGGCGCGGCCCAGGATGGACTCGTTCATCATATCGCCCACGGTCAGATCAAAGAGGGTCATAATATCGATCCTATACATCGGTACGCATCCCCTCGATCAGACGAACCTTGATATAGCCGCCCTCCACATTGGTCTCCGCCAGGAACTCGTCCACGGCGGGGATCATGTATTCATGCTCGCCCTTCACCACATAGACCTCGTGGGCGGGCGGGGTGAGCACGTCGGCCACAACCCCCAGCTTCTCTCCGCTGCCGGCGTCCAGAACCTCCAGGCCGAGCAGATCGGCGATGAAGTGCCGCCCCTCGGGCAGCACCACGCCGGAACGGTCGATGGAGACGGTCTTGCCCTTGAGGGCCATGGCGGCGTTCACGTCGGCGACGCCCTCCAGCGCGGCGAGGACATTGCCCTTGTGTACCCGAGCGGCGCGCACCTTTACGGGCGCTCCGTCCAGATAGAGGGTATCGAACTGGAGCAGAAACTCGGGGCTGTCGCACCAGGGGACGATTTTGACCTCCCCCTGAATGCCGTGGGTGTTGACAATCTGTCCGGCCTCCAGAAACTGATTTTTCATTTGAAATACCTCCCGCAGGCGGCGCGTCCAGGAGGCCGCGCCCTACATTGAAAAAGCGGCGGGGCTCGCTACCCCGCCGCTTTTTAGTCGACGATTTCGACGGAAACCTTGGTGCCCTGGCGCTGGGCCACGGAGCGCATCAGCGTGCGGATCTCCTTGGCGATGCGGCCCTGGCGGCCGATCACCTTGCCCATGTCATCGGGGGCCACCCGAAGCTCCAGGACGGTCTCACCTTCGCCCTTGTGCTCGGTGACCGACACCGCGTCAGGGTGGTCCACCAGGTTACGGGCGATATAGGTCAGCAATTCCTTCATGCCAGCCGTGACCTCCATTAGATGGCGCCAGCTTTTTTCAGCAGAGCCTTCACGGTCTCAGTGGGCTGGGCGCCAGTCTTGATCCAAGCCTGGGCGCGCTCCGCGTCCACCTTGATCTCGGCGGGCTGGGTCAGAGGATTGTAAGTGCCGATCTCCTCGATGAAACGGCCGTCACGGGGATAGCGGGAGTCCGCCACCACGATGCGGTAGAAGGGAGCCTTCTTGGCGCCCATCCGGCGCAGTCTGATCTTAACCATTGTATCTTCACCTCCATGTAATTGTTGCACATCTATGGAAACGCGCCGCAGCGCGCTTACCAACCGGTCAGAAGGGGAGTCCCGGCAGCTTGCCGAGCTTTCCCATTTTTCCAAGCTTGCCCATGCGCTTCATCTGCTTGCCGGAGAACTGCTTGGTCATCTGCTGCATCATTTCGAATTGCTTGAGCAGGCGGTTGATGTCCACGACCTGAGTGCCGGAGCCGGCGGCGATGCGCTTTTTCCGGCTGTTGTTCAGCAGGGAGGGGTTCTCCCGCTCCGCCGGGGTCATGGACAGGATGATGGCCTCGGTGCGGGCCAGGGCGTTCTCGTCCACGCTGGCCCCTTCCAGTGCCTTGGCGTTCATGCCGGGGAGCATCCCGGCGATGTCGGACAGGGAACCCATGCCCTTGATCTGAACCAGCTGATCGTAAAAATCAGCCAGGGTAAACTTGTTCTTGCGGAGCTTCTGCTCCAACTCGGCGGCCTTCTTGGCGTCAAAGGTCTGCTGGGCCTTCTCGATGAGGGAGAGCACGTCGCCCATGCCCAGAATACGGGAGGCCATGCGGTCGGGGTAGAAGAGCTCCACCTGGTCCAGCTTCTCGCCCACACCCACAAATTTGATGGGCTTGCCGGTGACCGCCTTGATAGAGAGAGCCGCACCGCCCCGGGCATCGCCGTCCAGCTTGGTGAGCATGACGCCGGTAATGTCCAGCGCCTCGTCGAAGGTCTTTGCGGCATTCACCGCATCCTGGCCGATCATGGCGTCCACAATCAGCAGGATTTCGGTGGGGTCAATGGCGGCCTTCATCACCTTGAGCTGCTCCATCAGCTCCTCGTCCACGTGGAGCCGGCCGGCGGTGTCGATGAACACAATATCGTTGCCGTGCTTCTTGGCGTGCTCGATGCCCGCCCTGGCAATGTCCACCGGGTCAATCTGGCCCATCTGGAACACCGGAACGTCCACCTGCTGGCCCACCACCTCTAACTGGGTGATGGCGGCGGGGCGGAAGGTGTCGCAGGCCACCAGGAGGGGCCGCTTGCCCTGCTTCTTCATAAAGCCCGCCAGCTTGGCGCCGTTGGTGGTCTTGCCGGCGCCGTTGAGGCCGACAAGCATCACTACCGTGGGGGGCTTGGGGGAAATCGTCAGCTTGGTGTTCTCGCCGCCCATCAGGGCGGTCAGCTCCTCATTGACGATTTTGACAATCATCTGGGCGGGGGTCAGGCTCTCCAGCACGTCGGAGCCGATGGCCCGCTCGGTGACGGTGGCCACAAACTGCTTGACCACCTTGAAGTTCACGTCGGCCTCCAGCAGAGCCATGCGGATCTCCTTCATGGCCTCCTTCACGTCGGCCTCGGAGAGGCGGCCCTTGCCGCGCAGCTTCTTGAAGGCGGCGGAGAGCTTTTCAGTCAGTCCTTCAAATGCCATGGATTACTCCTGTTTCAACTGGGCCAGAACGCCCTTGAGCTGTCCGCACAGGGCCTCCAGCTCGTCGTCCTGCCAATGGGCCTCGTTGCGTTGGGCGATGGCGTCCACCGCCGTCTCCATCTGGCCGAACTGCTCCTGCATCTTGTGGAAGCGGCGGATGATGCCCGTCTTGTCCTCCAGCTCGGTGAGGATGGCCTCGGCGCGGACGATCACATCCCGGACGCCCTGGCGGGTGATGCCGTAGTTCTCCGCGATCTCGGCCAGGGAGAGATCCTCATTGTAGTAGAGGTCATAGAACTCCTTCTGGCGGTCGGTGAGCATGTCGCCGTAGAAATCGTAGAGCAGGGCCATGCGGTATGCCTGGTTTTTCATCGCTGCCGCCTCCTCCCGTGTGCCGGTTTTCTGTAAAGGTGGTAAAGCTACGGAGCTTTACAACAGAAGTGATGATACTATAAATTGGCCGGATTGTCAAGAGAAAGATTGCGTCTTTTCCGGCTCTGCGGCGTACCAGAGGGGGAGGCCCAGCAAAACCGCGCCGCCCAGCAGGTTGCCCAGGGTGACCCACAGCAGGTTCCAGCCCATGGCGGCCCAGTCCGCGCCGCCGTTCAGCAGGGCATGGAGTGCGAAATAGGCCATGTTGGCGATGGAGTGCTCCAGTCCGGTGAGGACGAAGGTGGTGATGGCTAGGGCGATCACCAGGGCCTTGGCGGTCTCGCTCTGGAGGCGGAAGCCGGCGAACACGCCGATGCATACCAGAAAATTGCACAGCACACCCCGGAGGAGGAGCAGATACCAGGGGGCGGACAGTTTGCCCGGGACGATCAGGGCCAGATAGGCCCCCAACAGCTCTCCGCTGGAGCCGGAGCCGGCCAGCAGCAGGCAGAGCACCAGAATGCCCAGGAGATTGCCCAGGTAGGCCAGCGCCCAGACACGGAGGGTTCCGGCCAGGCGGACCCGGCCGTCGTAGAGGGATACGCTCATGACCAGGGTACAGCCGGTGAACAGCTCACCGCCCAGCAGGACAATGAGGGTGAGAGCGGCAGAGAAGGCCAGGGCCCCCAGCAGCTTGGCCAGAGGGAGATTGGCGTCGTAGAACCAGGCGGCGCAGAGGCTGGAGAGCAGGGCGCCCACAAAGATAAATGCCCCCGCCAGGGCGGCCCGGGTCAAGTAGCGGCCCGGCGCGGCGCCGGAGAAGCGGAGCTTCTGCACTCCGGCCTGCGTGATCTGTTCCACAACGGTTCGTGTCATGGTGTGGCCTCCTTATAAAATATAGGTAATTTCATTTTACCGGAGGTTGGGGGCGGGAGCAAGCTGCCGCGGCACCAATCTTTTTTCGTTTTCCTAGTGTCAAAACCGTCAAAACGTTGTATAATATCCGATGTTGATACTTTGGCAGTTCCCATAAGGAAAGGAATGGTAAAGCTGTGATTGAGGTCACCCGGACACAGCTTCTGCCCGGCGTCCATCTGACGGCGGTGCAGACGCAGAAATTTAAATCCAGCGTGCTGGGGATGCAGTTCCTGCTGCCCCTGGCCCGTGAACAGGCCGCGCTCCACGCGCTGCTGCCCATGGTGCTCCGCCGGGGCACCGCAGAGCACCCGGATATGGAATCCCTCTCCGCCGTTCTGGACGAGCTGTACGGCGGTTCCCTGGAGCCTACGGTGCGCAAAAAGGGGGAGACCCAGTGCGTGGGCTTTGTGGGCAGCTTCTTGGACGACGCCTATACTCTGGACGGTTCCGCCGTGCTGGAGCCGTCGGCCGCCCTGCTGGGGGAGCTGGTGCTCCGTCCCTACACCCGGGACGGGGCCTTCTGCCCCGACTACACCCGCCAAGAGCGGGAGAACCTGGTCACCCGTATCCGCGCCCAGGTCAACGACAAGCGCCAGTATGCCCAGGTGCGTGTGGTGGCGGAGATGTGCGCCGGAGAGCCCTTCGGGGTGGACAAGCTGGGGGATGAGGCGTCCGCGGCGGCCATCACACCCCAAAAGCTGTGGGACTGCTACCAGCAGGTGCTTCGCACTGCCCCGATAGAGTTCTACTATTGCGGTTCCGCCCCCCTGGAGCGGGTGCGGGCGGCGGTTCAGGCCATCGTGGACGGCCTGCCCGCAGGGGAGCGCGCGCCCCTCGCGCGCCCCGAAAAGGGGAACGCTCCCGCCCAGCCCCGCCGGGTGGAGGAGGCGCTGGACGTGACCCAGGGCAAGCTGGCTATGGGGTTCCGCACCGGCATTGATGCCTGGGACGAGGATTACCCGGCCCTGATGCTGCTCAATGCGGTCTACGGCGGAACCACCACCTCCAAGCTCTTTCTCAACGTGCGGGAGAGGCTCTCCCTGTGCTACTATGCCAGCTCCGGCCTGATGAAGTACAAGGACGTGATGCTGGTCTCCTCCGGCGTGGAGTTCTCCAAGGTGGGCCAGGCGCAGGACGAGATCCTTGCCCAGCTTCAGGCCTGCAAGGACGGCGGCTTTACAGACGACGAGCTGGAGTGGGCCCGCCGCTCGGTGGTGAGCACCCTGATGACCACCCTGGACGCCCAGAGCCGTCTGGAGGATTACTGGCTGGGTCAGGCGGCCGCCGGCCTCACCGAGGCGCCCGACGAGCTGGCCCAGCGGGTGGAGCGCACCACCCGGGCGCAGGTACAGGCGGCGGCCCAGAAGCTGACGCTGGACACGGTCTATTTCCTGAAAGGCAAGGAGTGAGCCCATGGTAAGCAAAGAATACCCCCGCATCGGGGAGAAAATCTATCACGCGGAGCTGCCCAACGGCCTGCACATCTATGTGGACCGGCGGCCCGAGTTTCAGAAGAGCTACGCCTTTTTTGCCACCAACTACGGCGGCATGGATATGAAGTTCCGGCTGGATGGCCAGTGGCGGGACACTCCGGCGGGGGTGGCCCACTTCCTGGAGCACAAGATGTTCGATACCGAGGACGGCAACGCCCTCCAGGATCTGGCGGCCAACGGGGCTTCCCCCAACGCTTTCACCAGCTCGGCCCTCACCGGCTACTATTTTGAAAGCACGGAGAAATTCTGCGACAACCTGAAAATTCTCCTCTCCTTCGTGTCCATTCCCTGGTTTACCCAGGAGAGCGTGGACAAGGAGCAGGGGATCATCGGCCAGGAGATCCGCATGGTGGAGGACGATCCGGACAACCAGGTGTTTTACGGCCTGATGGAGTGCCTGTTTGACCACCACCCCATCCGGGTGCCCATCGCCGGCACCCAGGAGTCCATCTCCCACATCACCGCCGACACCCTCTACGCCTGCCACAAGGCGTTCTACACCCCCTCCAACATGGTGCTCACTGTGGCGGGGGACGTGGAGCCGGAAGAGGTGGTGCGCATTGCCCGGGAAATCCTGCCGAAGGAGCCGGGCGGGCACATTGAGCGGGATTACGGCGGGGAGGAGGATGGCGGAGCGGCCGCGCCGGAGAAGGAGCTGCGCATGGAGGTGTCCACCCCCATCTTCCAACTGGGCTTCAAGGCCGAGCCCGCCCCCGCCGGGGAGGAGCACCTGCGCCGCCAGCTCATGGGCGAGCTGGCCTGCGAGGCGCTGTTGGGCAATTCCAGCCCCCTGTATGCCAGGCTCTACAGCGAGGGCCTCATCAACAAGAACTTTGGCTACGGCTTTGAGCTCTATCCCGGCTGCGCCCTGATGGCGGCGGGCGGCGAGAGCCGTGATCCCCGTGCGGTGCGGGACGCCGTGCTGGCCGAGGGGGCCCGCATCGCCCGGGAGGGTGTGGACGAGGGCCTGTTCCGCCGGCTGAAAAAGGGGGTGTACGGCGCCAAGGTGCGGGGCCTCAACTCCTTTGAAAACGTGTGCATCGAACTGGCCCAGGCCCACTTTGCCGGTGTGGAGTACCTGACCTTCCCCGAGGTGTTCGACGGTATCTCCAAAGCCGATGTGGAGGACTGCATCCGCCGCTGGGTGACGCCGGAGCGGTGCGGTCTGGCCGTGGTCCGGCCGGGGGAGGAGGCATGATGGGAACCGTCTCCTTTCCCGGCCTGGGTCTGGAATTCCACCTGAACCGGGTGGCCTTCCACATCGGGAGCTGGCCGGTGTACTGGTATGGCATCATCATTGCCGCCGGATTCCTGCTGGCCGTCCTGTACTGCTGCCATGCGGCCAAGCGCTTCGGCATCAAGCAGGACGACATCATCGACATGCTCTTTTTTGCCGTGCCCCTGTCCATCGTAGGGGCGCGGCTGTACTACATCCTCTTTTACCTGGACCTCTACCGCCGGGAGGACGGTTCCCTGGACTTTGGAGCTATGGTCCGCATCTGGGACGGGGGCCTTGCCATCTACGGCGGCGTCATCATGGCGGTTGTCGTCCTGCTGGTGTTCTGCAAGGTGCGGAAGATCCGATTTCTGGCCTTTGCAGACCTGGGGGTGTTCGGTATGCTCATCGGCCAGATGATCGGCCGGTGGGGTAACTTTGTCAATATTGAAGCCTACGGCGGCCCCACAGAACTGCCCTGGCGCATGGGCATCTATGCCTATGTGGACGGAGTGCGGCAGTACATGGAGGTGCACCCCACCTTCCTCTATGAGTCTCTGTGGAATCTACTGGGCTTTGCCCTTCTGGTGCAGATTGCACGGCGCTGGCGGAAGTTTGACGGCCAGATGTTCCTGAGCTATTTTGCCTGGTACGGCGTGGGCCGGGGCTTTATCGAGGGCCTGCGCACCGACAGCCTGTACCTGTTCGGCACCTCCATCCGGGTGTCTCAACTGTTCGGATTTGTCACCGCGGCCGTCGCCATCGTGCTGCTGGTGGTCAACCTGGGCTTCCGCAACCATGACCCGGCCAAGCTGTGGGTGAATCAGATGAAGCGGCGGGCCCGCCGGGTGGCGCTGGTGTATCCGGCTGGAGTGCCTGCGGCGGAGAAGTGGCTCAAGGCCCAGAAGAAGAGCCTGGAGCAGGAGTTTGCCAAGACCGAGGAGTATGCACTGCCTAAGGGAACCCCGGCGGAGGAGGCTGCGGAGTTGGTGGCCTCCCTCAAGGCCCGGGAGGATCTCAGCGAGGTACGCCAGCCAAAAGCGGGCAGATAAAAAATAACAGAGGCGGCGGACAGGATGTCCGCCGCCTCTATTGTTTATAGGTAGCGTCTGACCGAGCCGCAGTAGCGCTCGTAGGCCGCGCCGAAGGTCTGGCGGCACCAGCGCTCCTCGGCCCGGATGACGGTGTGGGCGGTGAGCTGAAAGACGAGGAGGGCGGCCAGAAGCGGTAGCGACTGCGTGAGGAGGACGCAGCCCAGAAAGACGAAAAAATAGGAGACATACATGGGATTGCGGGAGATGCGGTAGACACCCTTGTGGCGCACGCCGCTCTCCGAGGGGGCCGCGAAGCCGATGACGGAGAGCAGGAGAAGGAGCAGGCCGAATGCATAGAGGGCCGCTCCGCTCCAGAAGAGGGGGGCGGGCGCAGTATGGACCGACGCGAAGAAGGGGCCCAGCAGCAGGGCGGCGCTGGAGAACTGATAGAGCCAGTAGGCAGGCTTTTCGGGCCCGCGGAACGGGGGGAAGTGGGCGGCCCGCCGGAGTGCGCTGCTGTCCAGCATGGAGAGCACTCCGAAGCGCAGGCTCAGAAATGGAATCAGCAGAACGGCCGCCATGATATGTCCTCCCTGTGTCATGATAACCCATTATAGCACGGGACGGCGAGGAGTGGAAGAGGAGGAAGGGGCGGGATACCCATAGGTATCCCGCCCCTTCCTGTTGTTTGCCGGGCTCAGCCCAGCAGCTTGCTCTCCAGATCCTGGAGCATAATGTCCAGAGCGGTGATGCCGCCCTCGGCGGTGTACCATACGGCGGGGTGGGCCAGATAGACGATATTGCCGTTCTTGTAGGCATCGGTTCCCATGACCAGCTCGTTCTCCATGATTTCCTGGGCGAGCTGGGCGCCGTCAGTCTGAATAGCGGCGTCCCGGTCCATGACGAAGATGTAGTCGGGGTTCTTCTCCACAACGAACTCGAAGGAGGCCTCGTTGCCGTGGGTGGAGGTGTCGATGTCAGCATCCACGCCGATGTTCTCAAAGCCGATCTCCCGGCCGATGATGGAGCAGCGGCCGTCGTTGCCCAACACGTTGAAGCCGCCGCTGGTACACATACCCACGATGGCGGTCTTGTCCGCGGCGAAGTCGGCCAGGGTCTGGATGCGGACGTCAAAGCCGGCCATCAGCTCGTCCACCTTGTCCTCCAGGCCAAACATGGAGGCGATGGTAGCGGCGTTTTGACGGACACTCTCCACCACGCCCAGCTCGCTGTCGGTGGCGAGGTAGACCACGGGGGCGATCTCGCTCAGGGCGTCGTAGGACTTGGCCAGGCGGCCGCCGATGAAGATCACATCGGGCTGGGCGGCCATGACCGCCTCCAGATCGGCGGTTTTGATGGTGCCCAGATTGGCCACGTTCTCATCGGTCACATAGCTCTGGAGGTAGTCCAGGGAGGTGTCGGCGGAGCCGACAACGCGGCCCCCGGCCACGCCCAGGGCATCCAGAATATCCAGGGAGGCCATGTCCAGAATGGCGATGCGCTGAGGATCGTAGGGGACCTCCAGCTCCACGGACTCCTTGTCGGCGTTCAGGGAGGTGATGGTGACGGTTTCGGGGGCGGAGGGGGCCTCGGTGCCGGCCGCAGGGCTCTCCACGGCGGGGGAGGGGCTGCCGGTGGATCGGGTGTCGTCTCCACCGGTGGAGCAGGCGGTCAGGCCCAGTGCGAGGGCCAGGGCGAGTGCAAGAGAGATTCCTTTTTTCATGTGTGTTCTCCATTTCTAAGCGAATGTTCGCGGTTGTTTGAGCGGCAGGGTCAATAGTAGATGGACAGGGGGCGACCCTCGATCTCCATGATCTCAAAGTCCACCTGATAGATCTGCGACAGCGTTTCCTTGGTCATCACCTCCTCTACGGTTCCAAATTTGGCGATCCTTCCGTCCTTGAACGCACAGATGTAGTCGGAGTAGAAGGCCGCGTAGTTGATCTCATGGAGGACCAGAATCACCGTCTTCCCCAGCTCATCGCAGAGGCGGCGGACGATTTTCATCATATTGGTGGCGTGATAGATATCCAGGTTGTTGGTGGGCTCGTCCAGAAGGATGAACTCGGTGTCCTGGGCGATGACTATGGCGATATAGGCCCGCTGGCGCTGGCCGCCGGAGAGCTCGTCAATGAAGCGGTCCTGAAAGGGCTCCAGCTCCATGTAGGCGATGGCCTTGTCGATGATGCGCTGATCCTCCTCGTTCAAATGGCTGCCCGAGTAGGGGAAGCGGCCGAAGGTCACCAGCTCCCGAACCGTGAGCTTCATCTGTATGTTGTTGCTCTGAGTGAGGATGGCCAGCCGCTTGGCCAGCTCCTTGCTCTTCCACTTGCCGATGTCCCGGCCGTCGAAGTCCACCAGGCCGCTGTCCCGGGCGATCAGGCGGGAGATGATGTTGAGCACCGTGGACTTGCCCGCGCCGTTGGGGCCGATCATGGAGATGACCTTGCCTTTCGGGATTTCAAAGCTGACGGAGTCCACCACCGTCTTGCCGTCGTACTGTTTGGTCAGATCCTTGACACGCATGGGTTACACCCTCCTGTTGGACAAAAGAAGATAGAGAAAGTAGATACCGCCGCCCACGGTGATGAACACGCTGATGGGCACCGCGTAGTGGTAGATACGCTCCACCACAAGCTGTCCCGCCACCAGCACCACCATGCCCACCAGGGCGGAGCCCAGAATCAAATAGGTGTGGCGGTAGGTCTTGAAGAGCTGACGGGCGATGTTGGCGATAATCAGGCCGAGGAAAGAGATGGGGCCCACCATGGCAGTGGCCACCGCGATGCACAGGGTGACGCCCAGCAGCAGGCGGCGGATGCTCCGGTCGTAGTCCACTCCCAGATTGATGGCCTGGTGCTTGCCCAGGGTGAGCACATCCAGCAGGGCCAGATCCCGCCGCAGGACGAAGATCAGCCCCGCCAGCAGCACCAGGGCGAAGACGATGATCTCGGAGTTGATGTTTTCAAAGTCCGCCACCAGGGTGGAGAGCAGGCTGTCGTACTCATTGGGGTCCATCACCCGGGTTAGCGTGGTCTGGATGCTGGAGAAAAAGGAGGAGAGCACGGTGCCGATGAGCAGGACATAGAGTACATTGTGGTTCGTTTTTTGAAAGAGATAGCTGTAGATAATGGTGGCCACAATGCCCATCAGGATCACATCCGCCGCGAAGGACAGGTTCGCGTTGCGGGCCAGAAGGCTGCCCGAGCCGGCGAAAAAGACCACCGCCGTGTGAATCAGGGTGTAGAGGGAGTTCATACCCAGCAGGCAGGGGGTGACGATGGTATTGTTGATGATGGATTGGAACACGATGGAGGCGCCGCCGATGGCAAAGGCGGTGATGAGCATGACTACCAGCTTGGGGGTGCGGATTTTCATGGAGTAGAGCATCAACTGCTGGTTGCCGAAGTTGACCGCCACAACCATGTAGCACACCGCGGCCAGCAGAACCAGCAGGGCCAGCAGAGTCACCTTGCGGACGTTTGCCCGGTAGGAGGCGGAGGGAAGGGCCGTGCTTGTCCGGTTCATGCGGCGTCACCTCCATCCAGATGGGCCGCCGGGGCGCAGCCGCAGCCGGCGCCGCCTCCCGTGAGACGGATCGCCTTGCGGCCGTGGCGGAGCCGGTAGAGCAGCAGCACCACGAAGATAAGGCTGCCCAGTATGCCCACAATCAGCTCGATGGGGAGCTCGTAAGGGGCGATGACCACCCGGCCGATCATGTCGCACCCCAGCACGAAGACGGCGCCGAACAGGGCCGTGTCCATCAGCGTGCCGCGGATCTTGTCCCCCTTGAACATGGCCACCACATTGGGGACGATCAGGCCGATGTAGGAGATGGAGCCCACGACCACAACCACGCTGGCGGTGATCATCGCGGCGATGGTCAGCCCGAGGAACAGCACCAAGTTGTAGGGCACGCCCAGGTTCTTGGAGAAGTCCTTCCCCATACCGACAATATTGAAGTGGTTGGCAAACAGAAAGGCCAGGGTGACCAGCGGTACGATCAGGTAGACCAGCTCATACCGGCCGCGGAGCACCATGGAGAAGTGGCCCACGGTCCAGGTGGACAGGGCCTGAGTCATCTCATACTGGTAGGCCAGATAGTTGGTGAGGCCGCCGATGACATTGCCGAACATGATGCCCACCAGGGGAACCATGACCACGTCCTTGAACTGGATGCGCTGAATGAACCAGACAAAGGTCCAGGTACCCAGAACGGCAAAGACGAAGGAGAAAAGCGCCCGTCCCCACAGAGTGGAGTTTGGCAGGAACAGGAGGGCCAGAAGAATGCCGAACTGGGCCGAGGAGATGGTGGCTCCGGTGGTGGGAGAGACGAATTTGTTCATGCAGAGCTGCTGCATGATCAGACCGGCCACACTCATACCGACCCCGGTACACAGGATCGCCAGCAGGCGGGGCAGACGCGAGATCAGAAAAATCTCCAGTTGTTCGAGCTCTCCCGACAGCAGCCCGGACAGGTTTATATCGATCACGCCGAGAAACAGTGACCAGATCGACAGCACCAGAAGGGCCAGTGCCAAGAGCAGGGTGGAAAGATGTCGTTTGATGGGAGGTCCTCCTCTCAAGGTTGTAATTAGCTATAACTAACTTTTGGGCAAAAAAAGACAGCGCACCTTGTGAGCAAACTGGACTTACATGCCGCATCACATTGCACGTCGCTCGGGACTCAGTAAAGTGGTTAGCAATAACAAACTGAGTTCGTCCATAGGGTACCATATCCGGGGAGAACTGTGCAAGCGGTGATTCCGACAAAATTATGACCGCCAATCTATGGAAAATATACAAAATAGATAGGAATAGTGAATATAAATAGAAGGGGCATAAACGGGGACAGGCGTTCATAGGATGTGCCAAGTACAAAAGAAGGACGTGAGGGTATGTCGGAAGAACGAAATGCAGTCCGGTTCCGCCAGGCGGCGGCTCTGCTGCCGCCCCATCTCAGGCGGCCGGTGGAACGGCTGGATGGGACAAGCCAGGCCCGGGCGGAGGAGCTCCGCCTGCGGGCGGGGCGTCCACTGACTCTGGTCTGCCCGGAGGGTGAGCGGACGGTTCCTGGTGCGGAGGCGCCGGTGCGTTCCATGGATCTGAGCCTGGTGCTGGAGATTGCCACTCAGGCCTCCGCCCATACGGCGCTGGAACGGGTGCGCAACGGCTTTTTTACCGTACGCGGCGGGCACCGCATCGGCATCTGTGGAAGCGGCGTGGTGCGGGATGGGGAGGTGCGAAATCTGCGGCAGCTCTCCTCGCTGGCCATCCGGGTGGCCCGGGAGGTGCCGGGGCTCTCCGCGGCGGTCCTGGACAGGCTGTGGAGTGGGGGCGTGCTCCAGAGCACACTGCTCCTCTCGCCGCCGGGAGGCGGAAAGACCACCCTGCTGCGGGATCTGATCCGTGCCGTCTCCGACGGGGAGGGCGGCCCCGCCCTCCGTGTGGGGGTGGCGGACGAGCGGGGTGAGCTGGCCGCCATGTATCAGGGGGAGCCGCAGTTCTCCATCGGGCGGCAGACCGACGTGCTGGACGGCTGCCCCAAGGGGCCGGCCCTGCTGATGCTCCTGCGGGGAATGAACCCCCAAGTGCTGGCGGCGGATGAGATCACCGCGCCGGAGGACGCCGCGGCGCTGGAGATGGCGGCCAATTGCGGCGTGTCGCTGCTGTGTACCGCCCATGCGGGGAGTCTGGAGGAGCTGAAGGCCCGTCCCCTGTACCGCCGCCTGCTGGACGAGGGGCTGTTCCGGCGGCTGGTGATCATCGAGCGGGCGGGGAGGGAACGGCGCTACCAGGTGGTGGAGCTATGCTGAAGCTGATCGGGGCGCTGCTGCTGGCCGGCGGGGCGGGGGCGCTGGGCTGCTCCGCCGCCGCCCAGCTCTCCCGCCGGGTGGCGGTGCTTCGGGCTCTGCTGGGGGCGCTGGAGGGGATGGAGCGGGAGATTGCCTTCCGCCTGACGCCCATGCCGGAGCTACTGGAGCGCGCCGCGGCGGAGAGCCCTCCGCCGGTGTGCATGCTGTTTGCCCGCTGCCGGGCCCTGCTGGACGAGCTTGGAGAGCGGTCCATGGCGGAGCTGTGGCGGGAGTCCCTGGAGCAGGTGCCCCTGGGGCTGGACGGCCCGGGGCGGCTGGCCCTGGAGGAGCTGGGGGAGGTGCTGGGCCGCTATGACGGGGACGGGCAGCGGGAAGCCCTCGCCCACACCCGTGCGGAGCTGTCCCGGGCGCTGGAGCAGGCCCGGGAGGCCCGTGAAAAACAAGGGAGGATGTACCAGGTGCTCGGTATCACGGCCGGGGCATTCCTGGTTATCCTGCTGCTGTGAGGGAGCGTGCGATATGGATGTGGATTTGATTTTCAAGATTGCGGCCATTGGGATTCTGGTCTCGGTGCTCAATCAGGTGCTCTCCCGCTCGGGGCGGGATGAACAGGCCACCATGACCACCCTGGCCGGGCTGGTAGTGGTACTAATGATGGTGGTGCAGCAGATCAGCGGCCTGTTTGAACTGGTTAAAAACCTGTTCGGGCTGTGAACCATGGAGGATATTCTGAAGATTGCCGCCGCCGCCGTAGCCGCCGCTGTGTGCGCCGTGGTGGTGAAGCAGCGGGCGCAGGAGGTGGGTCTGGTTCTCTCTCTGGCCGCCGGAGCGCTGGTTCTGACCATGGCCCTGGGGGCGGTGGAGAGCGTGCGCGCCCTGATGGACGAGCTGGGCGAGGCCGCCGGCCTGTCGCCGGCGGTGCTGGCTCCGGTGCTCAAGACCGTGGGTATTGCAATCCTGACCCACATTTCCGCCGAGGTGTGCCGGGACGCGAAGGAGAGCGGCATCGCGGCCTTCGTGGAGACCGCGGGGGCCGCCGTGGCCCTGTGCGTGGCCCTTCCGCTGCTGCGGGCGGTGTTGGATACTGTGACGGGACTGCTGTAAAAGACGAAGGGGATACGAATGAGACGAAGAATACTGATGTGCCTGGCGGTTCTGCTTCTGCTGTCGGGCATGGGGGCGGCCTCGGCCAGCGATGTGCTGGCCGCCCAGTCGGAGGCGCTGGATCTGGATGCGCTCCAGGACGCGGCGGGGGGCTATCTGCCCGACGGAGCGCTGGAGGCGGGCATCAGTCTGGATGAAGGGCTCCAAACCATTCTGGATACCGGCAGCGGACAGATCTCCGGTGTGGTGCGCAAGGCTGTGCGCAGCGGTGTGCTGCTGCTGACGGTGGTACTGCTGTGCGGCCTGGCCGAGGGGCTGTATGGCGGCATGGGGGTGAGTCAGACCACCGATGTAGTGGCCATTGTGGGCGCACTGGCCATCACTGCGGTGGCGGTGGCGGACGCCAACTCCCTCATCGGAATGGGACGGGAGGCGCTGGAACAGATGGAGACCTTTTCAAAGATACGCCTGCCCACGATTACGGCGGCGGCCGCCGCCGCAGGCTCTCCCAGTGGGGCAGTGGCCCGCCAACTGGCCACCATGCTCTTTTCCGACATACTGATTACCCTCATCAACCGCCTGCTGCTGCCCCTGGTCTATACCTACATAGCCGCCTGTGTGGCCTATGCGGCGGTGGGGAACGAGGGGCTCAAGCGCATCGCAGGCACCCTGAAGTGGGTGGTGACCAGTGTACTGACCGTGGTCCTGCTGGTTTTTGTGGGTTATCTGACCGTCAGCGGTGTGATTGCGGGCTCTACCGACGCGGTAACCGTCAAGGCGGCCAAATTTACCATGTCCAGCCTGGTTCCGGTGGTGGGCGGTATCCTGTCCGACGCGGCGGAAACCGTATTGGCCGGGGCCGGAATACTGAAAAACGCGGTGGGGGTGTTCGGCATGCTTGCGGTGCTGTGCATGTGCGTGGCACCCTTCCTCCAGCTCGGTATCCACTACCTGACGTATAAAGTGACCTCCGCCCTCAGCGCTACCGTTTCCAGCGGCCGGGTGGCGGGGCTCATTGACCAGATCGGCGGCGCCTTCGGGCTGGTACTTGGGATGACCGGAGCCAGCGCCCTGCTGCTGCTCATCTCCATGGTTTCCGCCATTACGGCGGTGGTGAGGTAGGGGCTATGCTGGAACTGATTCGACATTGGCTGGTTGGGATCACCTGTGCGGCTATGCTCGTGGCTCTGGCCGAGAGCCTGATTCCGGCGGGGAGTATCAGGCGCATTGCCCGCCTGACCGGGGGGCTGGTGCTGCTGGCGGCTATCCTGAACCCCCTGCTAAAGCTGGATACCACGGCGCTGACCCGGGCACTGACGGAGTACAAGCTAGAGCTGAGCGCATACAGCGCGGATCTGGAGGAGGAGAACGAAATCTTGATGAAGGACATCATAGAAGAACAGTCCGGCGCATATATTCAGGACAAGGCGGCCGCCCTGGGCATCGACTGCCAAGTTACAGTGGAGGCGGACGGGGAGGAAGAGTGGCCTATTCCACAGTCGGTTACCGTCATGGGCAGCCTGACGGCAGAGCAGCAGGAGGCGCTGGAGCGGACCATTGAGGAAGACTTCGCCATCCCGGCGGAGCGGCAGCGGTACGAAAGCGGGGACGAGGAATGAAAACAGAGGGCTTCGGGGTATGGGGCAGCAAGCTGCGCAGCCTGTTTGACCGGTACAAATTTGTACTTGTGGTGATTCTGGCCGGAGTGGTGCTTTTGCTGCTGCCTTCCTTCGGCGGGGAGAAGCGCGACGGCGGGGCGGTTGAAAGCAGTCAGGAATCCAGTTCCGACCCTTTCCAGGTGGAGGAGCTGGAGCGGAAGCTGGAACAGGCCCTGGCCCAGATCGACGGCGTTGGGGAGGTGCGGGTGGTGCTGACCCTGCAGAGCGGCCCGCGCCGGATTCTGGCCCAGGACTCCCAGAGCACAGTAGATGAGGGGAGGACGGAGGCGGAAGTAACCAATGTAGTGATTTCAGCCGGCTCCGGTGTAGAGGGAACGGTGACGTTACAGCAGCTTTCGCCCCAATTCCAGGGGGCTCTTGTGGTATGCTCGGGAGGCGGAGAGCCGACGGTCCAGCTTCGTCTGGTGGAGGCGGTTTCCGCGTTAACGGGACTTGGCGCGGACAAGATATCAGTTTGTAAAGGAAAGTGAGGAAGCAAAGATGAAAGTGTGGAAACGAAATGCCGTGGTGGCCGCGATCGTGCTCTTTGTCTGTGTGGCCGTCTATCTGAACTGGTCGTATCAGAGTGGAGAGACGGCGGATGCGGGCAAGACACTGGGGGAGGCGGCCCTGGTGAACGGCCAGACCAGCGACCCGCTGGTGGGAGGAACGGCAGCGAGCCCCGACCCGGCATCCTCCGCCTCGCCCGAGGCAGGGACCACCGGCGGCGGGAGCTATTTCGACTCGGCCCGTCTGAACCGGCAGCAGGCGCGGGACAGCGCCCTGGCGATCCTCCAGGATTCCATCGCCAATGAGAGCGCCGATGAGACCATGAAGGAGGCCAACGGCGAGGCAATCCAGACCCTGGCCAGTTATACCGTCTCCGAGGCGCAGATTGAGAACCTGGTGACGGCCAAGGGCTACACCGACTGCGTGGCCTTTATCGGCGATGAGAGCGTCAGCGTGGTGGTATCGGCCCGGGAGGGCGGCCTCACCGATGCGGACGTGGCAAAAATCACTGAAATTGTCACCGACGAGACCGGGATGGAGGCCAGCCAGGTGAAGATCATCGAGGCCGAGGGATAGGTGGTTCTGGAGCGCGCGGTGAAAAACCAGTTGTAATTTCTCTATTTTGTGGTACAATGAAAACGACCGAGTAGAGAAAAGGAGCGTGACCGGAATGGCGGATGGAAAGGAATATGTCTCCCGCCCTGACGAGCTTGGGAACATCCATATTTCTGAGGAGGTTCTGGCGGTGATCGCCGCTGCCGCTGCCATGGAGGTGGAGGGGGTTGGAAGCCTCGCCGCCAATCTGGGCAGTGATATCGCCGAACTGTTGGGCGGAAAGAAGAACCTGTCCAAGGGCATCCATATCGCAGTGGAGGAGGAGAGCATCCGCGTGGATGTCTCCTTACTCATCAAGTATGGCTATACCATTATTGATGTGGCGAAGGAGGTCCAAAACGCGGTATACAGTGCCATCGAGAACACCAGCGGCCTGACGGTGGAGTGTGTCAACGTCCATGTGCTGGGCGTTGCCTTCGACCGGGATGGAAAGAAGGCCCAGTAAAGGGAGAAGCACCAGACGCGTGCCGGGTTCCGGCACGCGTCTGTGTATGTTTTTCCTGGAAAACCCGGGGTGCGGAGGGCGTGCCCTGGGCTTTTTGACGTTGCGTGGAATTTGCTCTTTTCTTTTTATGCACGGTTGTTGTATAATACAATCATCTATGACAAAAAGCCGCGGGATTATCCCGCCATGGAGGAACCGGAATGACCAGAACTGCTGCCCGAGAGATTGCCGTCCACTTTGCCTTTGAGCTGGGCTTTACCAACCAGACGGCAGAGGAACTGCTGGCGGAGGCGCTGAACCGCAAGACCTTTGAGCAGATTGGGGAGGAGGAGCCGCTCTATGCGGAGTTCCCCAATGAGAAGCAGCGGGAGTATATCTCCAAGCTGGTGAAGGGCGTGTATGAACACAGCCCCGAGCTGGATGAATACATCTCGAAGTATGCCATCGGCTGGAAATACTCCCGTCTGAACCGGGTGGCCATCGCGATCATGCGGGTGGCCATGTATGAGATCCTGTATATGCAGGATATCCCCAACGCCGCCGCCATCAATGAGGCGGTGGAGATGACCAAGCACTATGAGGAGCCGGAGGTCGTGTCCTTTGTCAACGGCATCCTGGGCTCCTTCGTCCGCAACGAGTGCCCGCCGGAGCCGGTGGGCCTCAAGCCAGCGGCGGAGCGGCCGCAGGACGAGGCGTAATATGCGCGCACTGGGCATCGACACAAGCAACTACACCACCTCGGCGGCGGTATTTGACGGCAGCGGCGGCTATAACGCCGGCCGGCTGCTGGAGGTGCGCCCCGGCGAGCTGGGTCTGCGGCAGAGCGACGCGCTGTTCCAGCACATCAAACACCTGCCCGGGCGCTTTGCCGAGCTGCAGGCGGAGGGCTGGCTGACCGGCCTGTCCGCCGTGGGGGCCAGTACCCGGCCGAGGGCGGTGGAGGGCTCCTATATGCCCTGCTTTCTGGCGGGAGAGGGGCAGGGGAGGACGCTGGCGGATGCGTTGGGCGTGCCGTTTTACGCCGTATCCCACCAGCAGGGCCACATTGCCGCCGCCGCCTGGTCAGCGGGACGGCTGGAGCTGCTGGATCGGCCCATGCTGGCCTGGCACCTGTCCGGCGGCACCACAGAGCTGCTCTATGTGGAGCCGGACGGGGTCAATGTCAGGGCGCAATGCGTGGGCGGCACCAGCGACATCTCAGCCGGACAGCTCATCGACCGCACCGGCGTGCTCCTGGGCCTGCCCTTCCCGGCGGGAAAGGCGTTGGACGCCCTGGCGTCGGAGAGCGACTTGATAGGGGGATTTCCTGTAAAGCTGAACGGCCTGACATTCTCCCTTTCCGGGATGGAGAATAAGGGAAAGGCGCTGGCAGAGCAGGGAAGGCCGCCGGCGGAGATCGCCCGCTTTACCCTGGAGACGGTGGCGTCGGCAGTACGTCGGGCCACCGACGCGGCCCGGAAACGCTGGCCCGGCCTGCCGGTGCTGTGCTCCGGCGGCGTGGCCTCCAGCCGCCTGCTGCGTACTGTTATGAGCGACGCAGCCTTTGCCGGGCCCCAGTACTCCACCGACAACGCCATGGGGGCGGCCATTCTGGCCTGGCGGAGTCTGAGACAGGAGGCCGAGGCATGAAGAACGCCCCAATTTACAGCGTAACCCAGGTCAACCAATATATCAAAGGCCTGCTGGACCGCGACGGTGCTCTGGCCGGCCTTTTTGTGCGGGGAGAGCTCTCCAACTACAAGGCCTATCCCTCCGGGCACCACTACTTCTCCCTGAAGGACGCGGAGGGGGCCATCCGCTGTGTCATGTTCCGGCGGGAGGCCATGGGCCTGCGCTTCCGTCCGGAAAACGGCATGAAGGTGGTGGCCTTTGGCCGGGTAACGGTCTTTCCACGGGACGGGCAGTATCAGCTCTACTGTAGTGAGCTGACCCCCGACGGCGTGGGGGATCTCCATGTGGCCTTTGAACAACTTAAGCAGAAGCTCTACCAAGAGGGGCTGTTCGACCTGGCCCACAAGAAGCCCATCCCGCGCTATCCCCGAAAAATCGCCCTCATTACCTCCCCAGCGGGGGCGGCGGTGCGGGATATGCTCCGCATACTGGGGGCTCGCTGGCCGCTGGCGGAGGTGCTGGTGCTGCCGGTGCGGGTACAGGGGGCGGAGGCCCCTGGGGAGCTTTGCGCGGCCATCGCCTGGGCCAACCGGCATAGGGTGGCCGACCTGCTGATTACCGGACGGGGCGGCGGCTCCATGGAGGATCTCTGGGCCTTCAACGACGAGGACGTGGCCCGCACCATCTATGCCTCTGAGATTCCGGTCATCTCCGCCGTGGGCCATGAGCCCGACGTGACCATTGCGGATTTTGTGGCGGATCTCCGGGCGGCCACCCCCTCCAACGCCGCGGAGCTGGCGGTGCCGGATCAGAACGAGTGCTATGGCTGGCTGGAGCAGATGGAAGGCCGCTTGACCGGGGCCATGGGCCGCCGACTGGAGCGGGCCCGCCGTGAACTGGAGCAGGCCGGGCGCTGCCGGGCGCTACAGGACCCCATGAATTATATCAATGACCGGCGGATGCTGCTGGACTACCAGCGGGACCGGCTGGCCCACGGACTGACCGGGGCCATGGGCCGGGAGCGGGAGCGCTTTGCCCGATTGGCAGCGGCGCTGGACGCCCTGAGTCCCCTCAAGGTACTGGGCCGGGGCTATGCCATTCCCCAGCGGTCAGACGGGGCGGTACTTCGCTCCGCGAAGGAGGCCATGCCGGGCGAGACGTTGCGCCTGCGCATGACGGATGGCAAGGTTTCCTGTAAAGTGATTGAACCTGCCGGATAGGGAAAGGACGAAATAGATGGCGGAAAAGAAAGTAACCTTTGAACAGGCCATGGCGCGGCTGGAGGAGATTGTAAAACAGTTGGAACAGGGTGACGCTCCTCTGGAGGATGCGCTGGCCCTCTTTGAAGAAGGGACCAGACTGATGAAGAAATGCACCACACAGTTGGACAAGGCGGAGCAGAAGGTCTCCAAGCTCCTGGCCGGGCCGGATGGAAAACCGGTAGAGGAGCCGTTTGAGGGGGAGGGATAGCCATGGCGGAGCTGGAACGGCTGGATGAGCACCGGGCCCGGATCGAGGATTGGCTGCACGCCTGTTTCCAGGACTGTGCGCCCCGTGGGAACCTGTATGACGCCATGCGCTACAGCCTTCTGGCCGGCGGAAAGCGCCTCCGGCCCGTGCTGGTGCTGGAGGCCTGCCGCCTGTGCGGCGGAGCAGTGGAGGATGCCCTGCCCTTTGCCGGGGCGATTGAGATGATTCACACCTACTCCCTGATTCACGACGACCTGCCCTGCATGGACGATGACGATCTGCGGCGGGGCCGCCCTACCAACCACAAGGTGTTTGGCGAAGCCAACGCGGTTTTGGCCGGCGATGGCCTTCTGACGGCGGCTTTTGAGACCATGCTGGCCCCGGGACAGAAGCTTCCGCCGGAGCGTGTGTTGGAGGCGGCGGGCATCCTGGCCCGGGCCGCCGGCGGCCGCGGCATGGTGGGCGGACAGGTACTGGATATGGCCGGCGAGGGCCGCGCCCTTGGCCTGACCGAGGTGGAGGAGCTTCAGCGCCTCAAGACCGGTGCGCTGATCAGAGCGGCTGTGGAGATGGGCTGCGCCGTGGCCGGCGGAGCGGAGGAACAGCGGGAGGCCCTGTGCCGCTATGCCGACTGCCTGGGGCTGGCCTTCCAGATTCAGGACGATATCCTGGACGTAGTGGGTGATGAGGCCACCTTGGGCAAGCCCATCGGTTCAGACGTCAGGAGCGACAAGACCACCTTTGTGGCGCTCAAAGGTCTGGCGGACTGCCGCATCCTGGTGGCGGAGTTGACCGACCGGGCGGTGGAGGCCCTGGCGCCCTTCTGTTCGGAGGCGGAGAGTCTCCGCGGTCTGGCGCAGTCGCTGGCCGGCCGCGAGAAATGAGAGGACTTATATGAGCAATGTCGTAGATTTTCTGACCGGAAATCTGATTTTAAACCTGTCCATCCTGGCCTGGGCGATCGCCCAGGTGCTCAAGTTTGTCATCACGCTGATTTCCCAGGGAAAGCTGGACTGGCGCCATATTCTCTCCAGCGGGGGAATGCCAAGCTCCCACTCTGCCTTTGTTTGCGCCTGCGCGGCGGCTATGGGCTATATGTACGGCTGGGCGTCGCCCGTATTCACCATTTCCGCCGTGGTCGCCATTGTGGTAATGTACGATGCGGCTAATGTCCGCAAGGCGGCGGGGGAGCAGGCCAAAATCCTGAACTATATCATGGAACACTGGACTGAGATGAAGCCCGCCATTTTCGGTAAGGAGCTCAAGGAGTTCCTGGGGCACACGCCGTTCCAAGTGCTGATGGGCGGCCTATTGGGTATCAGTGTAGGATTGCTGGGCGCTTGGCTGTGGACGTAATTTTGAATTCCGGGCCTTTGTGGGCCGGGAGGTGGAACCATTCTGAATTTTGATCTGAATCACGTACCAAATCAACTGGGAGAACTGAACGACGGTGAGGCTGTGGAGCTGTGCCGGCTGCTGCGGGCGCGCCTGATCGACACGGTTTCCCGCACCGGCGGCCACCTGGCCTCCAGCCTGGGAGCGGTGGAGTTGATTGTCGCCATCCACCGGGTGTTCGACACCGGACGGGATCGTTTGGTGTTCGATGTGGGACACCAGTGCTACGCCCACAAAATTCTCACCGGCCGCAATCAGGCGATGGAAACGCTGCGTACCTTCGGCGGAATTGCTGGCTTCCCCAAACCGGTGGAGAGTGAAAGCGACGCCTTTGTCGCGGGACACGCCTCTAACTCAGTATCGGTGGCCATTGGAATGGCAAGGGCAAGAACATTACAACATGCGGACTATCATGTTCTGGCGTTGATCGGCGACGGCGCCTTGTCCGGCGGGCTCGCCTATGAGGGCCTGTCCGATGCGGGGGACAGCGGGGAACCGCTCATCGTCATTCTCAACGACAACGGCATGTCGATCACAAAGAGCGTGGGCGGCGTGGCGGAGCATTTGGCGCGCCAGCGGCTGAAGCCCCAGTACCTGCGCTTTAAGAAGGGCTACCGTAAGGTCATGAGCGTATTGCCGCTGGGCGGTCACATCTACCATGCAACCCACAAGATCAAGACGGCCATCAAAGACAGTCTGTTGCCGTGCAGCCTGTTTGAGGATATGGGCTTTACCTACCTGGGACCAGTGGATGGGCATGATGTCAAGTATCTGACGCAGCTTTTGAGCTATGCAAAGGAGCTGAATGGACCTGTTTTGCTCCATGTAAGAACTGTGAAGGGAAAAGGCTATACACCAGCGGAGCGCAATCCGGATCAGTTTCACGGTGTTGGCCGCTTCTGTGTAGAGACGGGGGAGCTGGTGCATGGTTCAGGGGAGAGCTTTTCCGCCGTGTTTGGAGAGACCCTCTGTTCCTTGGCAGAGCAAGACGGCAAGCTCTGTGCCATTACGGCCGCCATGCAGGGGGGAACCGGCTTGAACCGCTTTGCCCGTCAGTTTCCGGCGCGCTTTTTTGACGTGGGCATTGCCGAGGGCCATGCGGTGGCCATGGCAGCGGGAATGGCCAAGCAGGGGATGCGCCCGGTCTTTGCAGTGTACTCCTCCTTCCTCCAGCGCAGCTACGATATGCTGCTCCACGACGTGGCGCTTCAGCAGCTCCATGTGGTGTTGGCGGTGGACCGGGCCGGGCTGGTGGGGGAGGACGGCGAGACCCACCACGGCGTCTTTGATCCAGCCTTTCTCGATACCATCCCCGGCATGACGGTGCTCTGCCCCAGCAGTTTTCAGGAGCTGCGGGAGATGCTGCGCTATGCCATCTATGACGTGGAGGGTCCAGTGGCAGTCCGTTACTCCAGGGGAGGGGAGGGCGCCTACCAGGGCAGCGTCCCGGTGGAGCCAGCCACCCTGCTGCGGACGGGAGCGGACATTACCCTGGCGGGCTATGGTATGATGCTTAACCAGCTTCTGGACTGCGCTGACCGTCTGGCACGGAATGGCATCCAGGCAGAGGTTGTGAAGTTAAATACCATTACACCGATTCCGCTGGAGCGGCTGACTGCCTCTGTTCAAAAGACAGGACGGCTTCTGGTTGCGGAGGACAGCGCGGCGGCGGGCGGTGTGGGGCAGCGCATCGCCGCAGGCCTGTTTGACGCTGGCATCCAGGTGCGAAGGCTGGCCTTGGCGAATACCGGACACGCCTTTGTTACCCATGGAACGGTGCCCCAGCTTCAAAGGCTGTGCGGTTTGGACGGGGCGAGCCTATATCACAGAGCATTGGAGGTCTGCCGTCATGGCTAATGTAAAAAAGCGGCTGGATGTCCTGCTGGTGGAACGAGGTCTGGCTGAAAGCCGGCAGCGGGCCCAGGCGGTGATCATGAGCGGTCAAGTCTATGTCAGGGAACAAAAGGTGGACAAGGCCGGGACGCAGGTTGAGGAGAACGCCCCGATTGAGGTGCGTGGACAGGCGTTGGCCTATGTGAGCCGGGGCGGGCTGAAGCTGGAGAAAGCCCTCAAGACTTTTTCCGGCATTCGCTTAAAGGGAGTACATGCCATTGATGCCGGGGCGTCCACCGGCGGCTTTACCGACTGTATGCTCCAAAATGGGGCGGAAAAGGTGTATGCAGTGGATGTGGGCTATGGACAGTTGGCCTGGAGCCTGCGCAGTGATCCCAGGGTGGTGTGCATGGAGCGGACCAACGTGCGCTATTTGACGGCGGAGCAGATTCCAGAGCCGCTGGACTTCGGTACAGTGGATGTGTCCTTTATCTCCTTAAAGCTGATTTTACCCGCCCTACGGGGTATCCTAAAGCCGGACGGACAGGTAGTCTGTCTGGTGAAGCCCCAGTTTGAGGCGGGCCGTGAGAAGGTGGGCAAGAAGGGGGTTGTGCGGGACCCCGCTGTCCATCTGGAGGTGCTGCGGCAGTTTTTGCAGAACGCTCATGAGGCGGACTTTACTGTAAAGGAAATGACCTTTTCGCCCATTCGAGGACCGGAGGGCAACATCGAATATTTGGGACACCTGTGTGTCGGGGCGGGCGAGCCCTGGAACGGCGACCTTTCAGCTCTGGTCGAGGCATCGCACGGGGCATTGGAGGGAACCGGACAATGAAAGTGGTATTGAGTCCAAACCCATACCGGGACCGGGGCCTGCGGGCGGCCCAGGCCGCGGAAAAGATTCTGCGGAACGTGGGGGTGGAGACCGCCATGTGTCTGCCCTTCCTCCCGGAGGGCAGCAATCTGGAATTTCCCAAGCATATCCAGTTTAAGGACACCCAGGAGGAGCTGAAAAACGCGGACATGCTGGTTTGCTTCGGAGGAGACGGAACCATCCTCCACGCGGCCAAGGACGCCAACGCCCACAAGGTGCCTATACTGGGGGTCAATCTGGGCAGCGTGGGTTTTATGGCCGAGCTGGAGCAGAGCGAGCTGTCCATGCTGTCCAAGCTGGCGGCCGGGAAGTACACGATCGAATCCCGTATGATGTTGGATGTAGCGGTCCGCCGGGATGGAAAGGTGCTGTTCAATGACATCGCCCTGAACGACGCAGCCCTCACGAAAGGGGCTGTGGCCCGGGTCGTGGATCTGGAGGTATATGGCGACAAGGTGATGATCGCCAATTTTTCCGCTGACGGCGTGATTGTAAGTACGCCCACCGGCTCTACAGCCTATTCCATGTCGGCGGGCGGCCCCATCGTGGAGCCTACGGCGGAGAATATGATTGTGACGCCCATCTGTCCCCATGCCCTCTCCGCCCGGTCCATCGTCTTGGGACGGGAGCGTACGGTGTCCATTAAAATGGGGAAGCAGTCACGCAAGACTGCCTATTTGTCGGTAGATGGCGGCAAGGCGTTTCGTCTGGGCAGCGGCGATGTGGTGGAGCTGAAGATGTCCAGCTCCAAGACCCGTCTGGTACGGGTGACAGGTCGGAGCTTTTATGATATACTAAGTCAGAAACTGGGAGGTGCCAAGGCGTGAAGGGAAAACGTCAGCAGGAGATTTTGCGCATTATTGAGGAACAGGATATTGATACACAGGATCAGCTTCTGGCGGAGCTGAGGGCCCGCGGACTCCAATCTACCCAGGCGACCATTTCCCGGGACATCAAAGAGCTGCATCTGATCAAGGAGCTTACTGGCTACGGGACCTACCGCTACGCGGTGTCAGAGCGCAAGGCGTCGCTGAATGTCGCCAGCCGGCTGCGCACGATTTTCAAGGAGGGGGTCATCTCCTTTGATCTGGCCCAGAACATCATTGTGCTCAAGACCATGCCGGGAGTGGCATCGGCGGCCTGCGCAGCCATTGACGGCATGGAGATCACAGGACTGGTGGGCAGTCTTGCGGGGGACGATACCGCGATGCTGGTCATGCGCACCAACGAGGACGCGCAGGAGTTCTGCAACGAGATCCACACAATGCTGAAATAAAGCGGAAACGGCGGGGTGGTCGGCATGCTCTCACTGTTGCACATTGAGAATATCGCAGTCATCGAATCGGCGGACATTCAGTTCGACAAGGGATTCAACGCTCTGACGGGGGAAACGGGAGCCGGCAAGTCCATTGTAGTGGATGCCATCGGCGCCATCATCGGAGAGCGAACCAGCCGGGATCTGATTCGGACAGGGGCCAGATCCGCCCTCGTCAATGCCGTCTTTACCGGCCTGCCTCCGCTGGCCTGGTTCCAGGAGAACGGCGGAGGGCCGGACGAGGATGGAAATCTGCTGATCCAGCGGGAGATCCAGCCGGACGGCAAGAATGTGTGCCGCCTGAACGGACGGCTAATCACCGTAGCTCAGCTACGGCAACTGGGCCGGCAGCTCCTCAATATCCACGGGCAGCACGACGGCCAGCAGCTCCTGGACGAGCGGTGCCACCTGGAGTATCTGGATGGATTCGGAGAAACGGGATCGCTGCAGGAGGAATACCGGGCGGCCTTTGGCCGCTTTGCGGTCCTGCGCCGGGAGATTGCGGCTCTCCAGATCGACGAGGCGGAGAAAGCCCGGCGCATTGACAGTTTGGAGTTCCAGATCGCCGAGCTGGAGCGGGCCGGACTGAAGGCTGGGGAGGAGGAGGCCCTCACCGAGCGCCGCAATTTGCTGCGCAATGCGGGCAAGCTGATTGAGGCGGTAGAGGGCGCCCATTTGGCCCTCTCAGGCGATGAGGAGCGTGAGGGGGCCGCCGGCCTGATCGGCGCGGCGGAGAGTTCACTCCACGCGGCGGCCCG
>MJGMD1__coassemble_2130_pt1 | contig 18646 bp, 8 predicted proteins | sample MJGMD1__metabat2_low_PE_006 | metagenome-assembled genome bin MJGMD1
ATCCTCTGACCCGCGACAACGCGGCGCTGCTGATCTACAACGCTCTGGACATCGAAATGATCCAGAAGTACGAGAACGGCTACGCCATTGCCTTTGAGGATCACCGTACCCTGCTGTCCACCAAGTATGGCGTTTATAAGGTGGAGGGCGTGGTCACCGGCAACGAGTGGGCCCAGCTAGAGGATACCGACAGCGAGGACGCCCTGGCCACCGGCAAGACCAAGATGGATCACGTAAAGGTCTACAAGTCCACCACCAGCAACACCGTTGTGGGCGAGTATGAGGAGGAGAAGAACCCCGTTATCTTCAACGTGTCCACTCCCGTCGACATGCTGGGTCAGACTGTAACCATGTATGTGCGCAAGACTACCGTTCTGGCCAACTCCGAGGTTCTGGGCGTGTACGTGAACGGCAACAACAACGTGGTCAAGACCACCGCCGACACCCAGGACACCATGAAGGACTTCCTGAAGGGTACCGGCCTGAGCGTGGACGGCGATACCGCCTACTACGTCAACTACGGCGTAATGAAGGACGAGGCTGCCGCCACCAAGGCTATGGGCTTCGAGTCCGGCGACCGCTTCAACAGCGTGAAGGGCAAGACCAACGGCTACGGCGTGGAGCTGACCGCCATCGACAACGATAACGACGGCGAGGTTGAGTACGTGCTGTACCTCCAGGAGACCCTGTCCCAGGTCATCGCCAAGAGCGCCTCCAAGGAGACCACCACTCTGAACACCTTCAACTCCAACAAGGCCATTGACAACGAGGACATCGTGACCGAGGCCGACCTAGCTGAGGGCGACCTGGTTCTGACCATCTCCTACGGCGGCCGCTACTATGTCTCCGAGCCCCAGGTGGTCACCGGCCAGATGGAGTCCTATGCTGCCAACAAGGAGAAGGAGCAGACCATCACCGTGGGCGGCACCGAGTACCACCCCTCCTACATCCAGTACAAGGCTGACACCGCCGACAACACCTATGAGTTCGACGTGCTCAAGTGCGACAACGGCGGCGTGGAGTTCGACTCCGACTACGACTTTATCCTGGACAGCAACGGCAACGTCATTGCCTACCGTCCCTCCGAGCAGGGCCTGTACGACTACGCCCTGGTTCTGGACTCCGGCTATGAGCCCGGCGCCTTTGCCTCCGACGCCTCCGGCAAGATCAAGGTCCTGCTGGCCGACGGCACCGAGGGCGTCTACACCTTGAACTTCTCCGCCTCCGCCAAGAACGTGGGCGAGCAGGTTGCTGACGTTCTCACCGCTAACAGCCATACTGAGAAATACAGCAAAAATCAGGGCATTCAGGAGCTGAAGGGCTTCCTGGGCACCTCCGACTCCGACAACTCCGCTACCGCCCCCTGGAAGACTCCTGTTGAGACTGGTAATACCGGCGCCTTTGTCAACAAGGACATTGATACGAATGGTACTGCTGGTATCAACGACGCCGACTACAAGGACGGCCGCGCTGCTGGCTATGTCATCGCCTACTCCCTGAACGATGACAATGTGCTGACCATTAAGTCCATCGTGGGCAGCAACGACGAGGTTTCCGTGGTGACCGACGTCTTCAACCCCGCCGACGTGAAGCAGCAGACCATGAGCAGCGCCTATGAGACCGGCGCCGCCCGTATCCGCTACAACAGCAACAACAGCCAGATCACCGTAGACAAGAACACTGTGGCCTTCTATTATGACAACAGCACTCCCAGCGATATCACCTACGGCGTGGCTGTCGGCTACAATGAGATGGCTCATGTGGATAACAACAAGATTGTTTCCGCCCGCTTCCTGGACAGCAAGTCCACCCTGGCCTCCACCGTGCTGTTTGACGCCAAGGGCGTGGCCGTGGAGAAGGACTATGCCTTCGTTCTGAGCCGCAGCAGCGTGGACAGCAAGTATGCCACCCTGAACGTGGTTCTGATGGATGGCACTGTGACCACCCTGAAGATCACCCGCAACGACTACAACAGTATCTTCAACACCTCCGACGATTTCAGCATTCCCTATGCCTACACCACTGACGGCAACGGTGTTTCCGACCTGACCAAGCCCAACTTCTCCAGCGATGACAACCAGGCCAGCAACCTGGAGATCGTCCGCGGCTATGCCCGTCAGCTGCGCACCGGCACCGTGGCCCTCTACACCGACAAGACCATGACCAACCTGGTTACCGGTACTTACGGCGACGGCACCTTCACCTATGAGAACAACATCTGGAACGTGGAGGACGTGGACAACAGCTATGAGAAGGCTCCTGTCGGCTCCTTCTCCGAGAACGTGGGCCGCGAGGTTGTCATGGTCATCGACAGCGACAAGAACATTGTCCGCGCCGCCTACATTCTGAGCACCCTGGACGGCGTGTATGCCGCCAATGCCAACATTACTGTTCAGCCTGCCGCGAACTCCAATATTACCGAGAACCAGGCGCTGACCCTGTCTGTGACCGCCACCGCTCCCGGCACTCTGAGCTACGAGTGGTTCAAGAGCGCTGACAACAGCACCAACACCCCCAACGACGACACCTCTCTGGTCAATGTGGCTGGCTACACCGGCGCCAAGACCAACACTCTGAGTGTTGCCGCCAACACCCTGTCTGCCGGTTCCCACTACTTCTATGTGAAGGTGACCAACACCGAGACCGGCAAAATCGAGAGCGTCGTGGTCAGCAATCTTGCCACTGTGACCGTGGGTACTTACACCGCCAAGACCATCAGCTACAGCACTGCGGATGCCGCCAAATTTGCTGTTTATGCCGGCAACAGCCAGACTCCTCTGACCGAGGAGGACAGCCGTTCCGGCAAGCAGGTGACCATCCCCGCTGATGCCACCACCGTTGCGATCCAGAACTCTGACTGGAATGCTGGAGAAAACTACGCCTTTAATGGCAAGAACTACGAAGTGGATTCCGACAAGTGCATCACTGTAAATGTGGGTGATCTTTCTAACGGTGACACCCCGATTAGCTCCAGCAATTTCACTCGGGTGTATAAGGCTACCTATGAGGTTCCCGGCGCTCCCTATACAAGCGCTGCGGCTCCCGATGCCGAGTTCGATGCTACCTCTGTGACCGCTCCTGCGGTACCTGCTGCTGAGACTGGCTACCAGTTCCTGGGCTGGTATGATGCCACCAACAGCAAGGTTTACAAGCCCGGCGCTACTGTGACTCTTGGCGGTAGCGATGTTACTCTGACCGCTGTGTACGGTTCCACCGTCATGGAGGCTGGTGCTAACGATAAGAGCGCTTCCGACGGTCTGGCCACCGCGCAGTTTAAGTTTGACATCTCTGCTGACATCAGCGCCAAGATTACCAAGCTGACTGCAACTGCCAGCACTGTTGGCGGTGCGACTCTGGGAGGTGGCAAGGACACCAATTCCGTTGCCTTTGCTTCCAACGAGATTGCCCTCACCTTCACGAGCGATGGCGTTGACCTGAGCGGAGCCGCTACGGGCAATACCATTACCTTCAGCATCACTATCTCCTATGAGGCTGGCGGTACGCTGACCCCTGGTGATATTACCTACACTTACGCCTGATCATATTGAAACATCCCCCCGGGCTATACCCGGGGGGATGTTCTATTTCACCGCGAAATAATGGTATTTGGTGCCGCTGTAGTTCATATAGGAGCGGTTCCGGCTGTCCTGGGTAACGGCGAAGCCGCTGGCCTGGATCTGGATGGCGGGCGTGCATGGTCCGTTGATGTCCTGATAGAACACTGGCCAGCCGTCTACCGCCAGGCCGCCGCTGATGCTTTCGCCGCCGTTGCTTCCATAGCGGTTGCCAAGCGCCATCTCCACCAGAACCGCCCTGGGCCGGAATCCCAGGTGAATCGTGCGGCTGGCGGCATTGTCGCCGGTATAGGCTCCTGTGCTGATCTCGGCCTTCTCCCGTTCCAGCCGCTCCGCCTGGGCCTTGGCGGCCCGCATGCCTGTGTCGATCCTGGCAAAGTCCTGATTGAAGTCCGTCCGCAAAAAGCTGTCGGACGGCTCCCATTGGTGCAGTTGATAGTGTTCCGTATAATTTGCCATATTTTTTACATCTCCTCCCCATGTAGGGACACCCCACTATCCGCCGCATGCCCAAACCCGGACAGTCTACAGCTGTGTTTGGAGATTCCGTCTACCAAATGTCTACCACCTGAGGCCCTGAAACCCTTCTGGTTTCAGGGCCTCAGCCCTTTTTCCCTGTCAGGATTGTCTACCAAATGCCTACCAAGCAAACCTTTCCATGCCTTCACCGAGTTTTTTAGGTGAAAACGAGCAGATATTTGTACCTATTTCTCCTTTGTAAGGGGCGTCATACTTGACTGAAACGCGCAGTCGTGAGTAGGATGCCCCGAAAGCTCAAAATTTAGAAGGAGGAATTCCAAACATGAGAAACCTCAAGCGGACTCTCAGCCTGGCTCTGGCTTCCGTCATGCTCGTGGGCATGATGAGTGTCGGCGCCAGCGCGGTGAACGCGAGCGATTTCACCGATGCGGATGAGATCGTAAACAAGGACGCCGTTTCTACCATGACTGCCCTGGGCATCATCAATGGTAAGGAAGACGGCAGCTACTTTGACCCCACCGGCACCGTGACCCGTGCCGAGATGGCCAAGATGCTCTGCGTCGCCATCAACGGCGGTGTGGACCCCGTGCTGGGCGTCAAGGACACTCCCACCTTTACCGACATCAAGGGCCACTGGGCAGAGTCCTACATTGAGTACTGCGCCGCCAACGGCATCATCGCTGGCCGCGGCAACAACAAGTTTGATCCTACCGGCACCGTGAGCGCCACCGAGGCCGCCAAGATGCTGCTGGGCGTGCTGGGCTACAACGCCGAGAAGTCCGGCCTGGTGGGCAACGACTGGGCCATCAACACCAACGTGCTGGCCAACCAGAACGGTCTTTACAAGAACCTGGCCAATCTGAACGCCAACACCCTGCTGACCCGTGACAATGCCGCCCAGATGATCTACAATGCTCTGGACGCCAACATGGTTGAGCTGAACGCCGCTGGCAACTACACCACCAGCCAGTACAGCTACACCGGCACCGAGTCCGTCGTGACCGGCACCGAGCGCGTGTGGGTTGTCAAGATCAAGGACAGCTCTGTTAACGATGCCGTCAAGGCTCTGGACGGCTCCGTCTACAACAGCCGTCAGGATGCTATCGACACTCTGGATGCCGCGAACGGTAGCAAGCTCGATAGCAGCAAGTACACCCTGGAGCAGAAGACCCAGAATGTTTACGGCGAGAACACCGTGACCAAGTACGCCGACGAGACCATGGGCCACAAGTACCTGTCCCTGATCACCGACGGCGACGCTGTGCTGACCGACGTGGAGAAGGACAGCAAGGGCACTTACACCCTGTACATGAATGGCATCACCACCAAGGGCCAGTACACCAAGGTCGAGGGTGACTACAGCAACCTGATCGGCCAGAAGGTCGAGGTTCTGTATAAGGACAGCGAGAATGTGTACGGCGTCTATGCCTCCACCGACAGCTCCCTGATCGTGGAGAGCACTGCCGGTAAGGTTGAGGCTGTCAAGAACGGCGAGGTCAAGATTGACGGCACCACCTACAAGGTGGACAGCAATGTGACCACCACCGCTCTCTACACCGGTAAGCTGATTGACGGCCTGAATGTGGGCGGCAACAAGGCCGCCGCTGTGAAGGCTTACGACAACGACGACAACGGCAAGATCGACACCGTCGTTTACGTCCCCTTCACCGCCGCCAAGGTGACCTACGTGGGCGAGAAGTCCTTCAACACCGATGTTAACACCAATGTTAAGTTTGAGGACGTGAACGCTTACGACGACATGGCCAAGAACGACTATGTCATCAAGAGCGACGCCGCCAACACCGTGGATGACACCGATACTTATGTCCTGGCTGAGACGGTCGAGGGCAAGATCGAGGCCACCAAGAGCGACTCCGTCCGCATTGATGGCACCTGGTACAACTATGTTACCAGCGATCCCGACACCGATCTGGCTCTGGACAGCACCGTGAAGGCCGCTGTGCTCAACGGCTACATCGTGAAGTCCGAGGTTATCACCTCCAGCCACGAGCTGCAGGATTACGCTGTGATCGTGAACACCGACAAGGATATCAACGGCGAGCAGGCCAAGCTGCTCTTTGCCGACGGCACCACCAAGGTGGTTACCACTGATGTCAAGTATGATGGAACCTCCAGCCGCGCCAATGTTGGCGATCTGGTGACCTACGAGGTCAAGAAGGGCGAGTATGTCCTGACCAAGGCTGAGACTTCCGATGCCGACAAGGCCGGCTTTGACAAGATTGTTGCTAACACCTATGCCAATACTTCCGGCAAGGGCAAGATTGGCGGCGAGAGCATCGCGGACGACGCCGTGATCTTCGTGAAAGATAACGCCGGCAAGTTCTCCACCATGACTGGCTCTGACTTTGCCAAGTACAGCTCCGCTTCCGTGAAGAGCATTTCCAATGCCTACGCCAACAAGGACAACTCCACCGGCTACAACAGCGTGGTTCTGGCCTATGCGGAGCTGAACGCGAAGGTCAACTCCATCACCAGCAACTACGGCTATGTGACCAGCGCCGTGTCCACCACCAAGAACAATGACGGCGAGACCGTGTCTTCCTTCACCTTCTGGGATGGCGCCACCGAGCACAAGGACATCATGACCGACGAGAAGGTTTCCCTGTCCAAGGGCGACATCTTCACCTACGAGGAGAACAGCGACGGCAGCTACACTGTCACCGAGGTCGACAACCTGCTGCGCACTGCCATCATTGCCTACAACGAGAAGAACGGCGATATCCGCTTCACCGACGCTTCTCTGAGCGACAAGGGCAGCAACGTTAACGCTGAGATCACCGACGATACCGTTATCATCGGCATCAACAGCGACGACAAGGCCGGCGTTGAGGGCGTGGTGCCCACCATCGCCATCGAGACTGATAAGTCCGGTGTTTACCAGGCCAACGCCTACTATGTGATGGGCGCCGGCGACGAGGTGAAGCTGCTGGTGGTTGACACCTACGGCAACATCCCCGCGGTTGACAGCTCCTCCGACCTGTCTGGCGCTGTGGACCAGACTGCCATCCAGGATGCTCTGAACAAGTACACTGATGTTACCCTGAACGCTAACGCTATCACCGGCGCTGCTTCCGTGAAGGTTCCCGCTGGTGCTACCCTGACCGTGAGCGATACTAGCGCCAGCAATGCGCTGACTGTTGAGATCGCTAAGGGGGCTACCCTGAAGGTTGAGGATACCAGCATTACCGCTGATAAGCTGGTTGTGAAGGCTGTGTCCGGCAGCACCCTGGTCGTGCCCAACGGCACTCTGATTGGTGACGCTATGACTATCGAGGAAGGCACCTTGACCCTGACTGCTAACGGCAGTGGTATGAAGGCCGAGTCTTCTGACGCTACTGTGAAGGTAAACAAGAATGTCACGATCGGCGGTCAGGATGTGCTGAATCTGACTGGCTCCGCTAAGATCATTGGCACCGACGGTGTGAAACTCACCATTAATGGTACTGTTACCAGCGTTTCTGGTAACAACTTCTATGATGATAAGACTGATGCCACTCCCGAGACCGCTACTCAGGGTAACAACTACACCTGGACTACTTTCCAGGAGAGCGGCACCAGCACGACCATCACTGGCTGGCTGAAGAATGCATAAGCTTTCTGACTTCTGTTAGCGAGTAGTTAAAAGAGCCGCCCCCGATTGGGGGCGGCTCTTTTTGTTAGTGGAAGGCTATATAGTAGTAGCTCATTCCGGATTGGTTTGCGTCCGCGTAGAATCTGCCCTCTATCAGGTCGCCGCGGGCCACCCGTATTCCGCTGCTGGTGATCTCCACCAGGTTTCCGTCCCGCATGGTGACCGGTGCTCCTTGCAGCGCCAGTCCGCCATAGGTATACCGATCGGACTGCATTGCGCCGTCCTGCCTTACCACAAAGACTGCCCGGGGCGATACCCCCAGCGAAATATCCCGGCTTCGGGCGTCATCCCCTGTATAGCTTCCACTTAGAATCTCAGGCTTTAAGGCCAGTGCTTTATCCAGCACACGGAAATCCTCGTTGAAATCCGTACGCAGGAAATTGTCCTCCGGCTCCCACTGGTGCAGGTGATAGTGTTCCGTATAAGCTGCCATTTTCATTCCTCCCGCAGGGGGGGCGGGCAGCGCCTTTGCTGTACTGGAAAACGCGGCCCCTGCGGGAAAGGAACCCCCGCGTCCGGCTGTCTACCGGACGCGGGGATGGCCTTGCCTGCGGAGGGGGTAATATAGATGGCAAACTATACAGCGCACTATCACCTGCACCAGTGGGAACCGGAGGACAGCTTTTTACGGAGAGACTTCAACGAGGATTTTCAGAAAATTGACGCGGGCCTCGCCGGACGGGGAGATTGCAGCCTTCTGTTCGGCTCTTATGTGGGTACGGGAACTTGCGGCCCGTCCGAGCCTACCGTACTTACACTGGGGATTCCAGCCAAGGCGCTTTGGGTAAGCTGCGGTTCACGCCACGCTGTCTTTCTGAGGGGGAACACGCAGGCGGTTAATTTCAGCACCAGCGATGGAGAGCTGCTTGAGGTGGAGTGGACTCAAGACGGCCTGAGCTGGAAGCTGGGGGGAGGACTTTACAATCACGACTACCAGCAGCTCAATGAGGCTGGAACCACCTATTATTACGCGGCGCTTTATCAAGAAAGCAAGGAGGCCCCGGGAAATATCCGGGGCCTCCTTGCTTTCTTGGGGTTTGGTGATCAGAACTCAGCGGATAGTGAAGGTACCCTCCACAAGAGTACCATCCCCGGTGCTCTTGATAGACCAGGTGTACTTACCGGAGGTCAGGGGCTCAGTCTTCATGGAACCATCACCAGCATTGATCAGGGGCTTTTCGCCAATTACCTGAACATAGAAGTAGTGGGGGCCGACCGAGCCGATATCATTAACCGTCTCAGTGTAAACGGTGCCCTTGGAACCCTTAATGGTCAGGATAACTTTGTCGTTCGCAGTCTTGGTGCGGAACACAAAGTACATATTCTCGTTGGCCTCGCCGTGAACATCACTGGCAATGTCGTTGGGAGTGGACTCCAGAACATAGGCGCCGTTGTCCAGGAAAAGCAGCTCGTTCTTGGAGGCAATGTTTTCGGTGGTCACGTCGCCGGCGATCTCAGCCTTGTCGTTGCCGGAGGAGGTGGTGGAACCGTAGAAGATGGTGACGATCTCGCCGTTCTTCACGATGGCGGTAACCGTCATGCCCTTCTCCACATCACTCAGAGAGCCAGTCTCGATCTTCTTGCCCTTGGTGACGGCATAGACCTCGACATCGTCGGAAACAGCGTAGCTCTTGCCGCCCAGGTCGATGATACCATCCTCGGCCTCAGCCTTGACCTCCACGCCGGGAAGCTGATAGGTATCATCGGTATTGACCTTGCTGTACTCCTCACAGGCGGAGGCGTCCAGAATCTCGTTCTCGGCATCCGCATAGGCGATAACGTTCAGCAGAATATCGGTCTTCAGGACATTGCCGCTGGGATAGCTGTCCTTCAGCTCCTCATCCATCTTGACAGTGGTGATCTCACCGTTGACAACAGCCTTGTACTCGTAGTAGGTGTTGTCGCTGTCCTTCACCTTGGTGCCGGCCTTGGAGCTGAGGACATACACGATGTCGTCAGAGCTCGCGGACACATCGGAGATGAAGACCATGGTAGCCACAGTGCTACCGCTCTTGCAGTAGTAAACAAAGTTGCCGCTGTTGTCCTTCAGGTCGGGAACATTGGCATAGCCGGTGTAGGACTTATAGGTGGCCTTGTTGCCGGTGCCGGTCTGCACCAGGAAGACGGTCTTGCTGTTGGCGTAGACAGTCTTAGTGTCCAGAGTCATGGCGGACTCGCCCTTGTTGATCTCGACCTTCTTGCCCTTGGTCAGGCTGGAATCGCTGACGCCCTTGATGGTGTAGATGTCCTTGGAGTTCTTGCTGTACTCCACGATGTAACCCTGCATGCCCTTCAGAGCGGTTTCCTTCGCCTTAAAGTTGTCGCCGCTCAGACAGTCCTCATCGACCTCGGCCTCGACCACGGTGCCGTCGGCCAGCAGAAGCTTGGCATAGTAGGAGCTCTCGTCGTCATAGCGGCCCTCATCGGCACCGGTGTTCACGACGTAGGCGTAGTCGCTGGAGGCCTTGGATACGTCGACCTTGATGACATAGCCATAGGAATCCAGGTACAGGTCCAGCACGCTGTCGACCTTGACATCACCCTTATTGGACATCTTCGCGCTGTACTTGTAGGTCTCGCCGTCAGCCACGAAGCTGGAATCGCCGGTGGTCTTGGTGACCTCGACGCCCTCAACCACCTCGGCCAGGGTCATGGTCTGGATCTCACCATCAGCCATGGTGTAGAGAACCACGTCGTCCTTCTCGAAGGACTCAGTCTCGAACTTCTTGCCGTCCACGGTGACATAGCGGTCATCGCCGTCCTTCGCGGCGGTAACCTTGGAGATCTCGCCCACGTAGGTGTTGATGACCACCAGGGTCACGTTGTCGTCGTTGTCCACAAAAGCCTCGACCAGAACGCCGTTGCCGCCGAGCTCGTCGTCGCTGTTGCCCTTTTCGATGGTGAAGGTGCCATTGGCCTTGCCGTCCTCGGTCACATCCACAGTAGTGGTCTTATCCAGGCCCAGGTCGGAGTACAGGGTCTTGGAGCTGACCTTCTCGGAGTAAGAGGCATCGGCGGTGGAAGCATAGGTGCCGATCTCCTTGGTGCCGTTCTTCCACTGGTCGGAGGGACGGCCGAAATCGTCGTGGTTATTGCTGTTCAGGGTCAGGTCAGAGAAGTACTTCTCGCAGAACTGCTGCACCTCGTCCTTGTCGCCCTTCACGGTGCGGTAATCATCGGTCGTGCTGTTGGCGACCTTCACGGGGGCGGAAGCACCCACGATAACCTGCATGCCGTCGGAGCCGATGACAGTGGTGCCCTTGTTGGTGTAGTACACAGTGTCGGCGGTCAGGGTCTGGAACGCCATCTGGGCGGCCTGCTCACGGGTCATGGCGTCGGCCAGCACGATGCCCTTGGGGGCGATGCCCGCGTTCACCGCGTCGGCGGCCACGTTGATGGCCCAGTCGTTGCCCACATAGTTGGCAACCTTCGCGTCATAGCCCAGGGCCACCAGCATCATCTTCGCAAAGGCCAGGCCGGTCAGCTCGCCCTCGGGGTCGAAGTTGCCGTTGCCGGTGCCCGCCAGGATGCCCTGCTGCACGCAGTAGCCGATGTAGCCCGCGGACCAGCGGTTGGCCGCCACGTCCTTGAAGGTGGTGGAGTTGGTGCTCAGCTTATTGGCGTCCTCCTCGCCCAGCAGCATGACAGCCACAATCTTGGCCGCCTGCTCACGGGTCAGGATGCCGGTGGGGTTGAAGGCGCCCTTGTCGGTGCCCTCGAACACACCGATGGCGGTCATCACATCAACCGCCTCAGTGTTGGTGATTTCAGCAGAGTCGTTGAAATCACTGCTCACAGCGCTGGCGGAGACGACCATCATGCCCACAATCAGGGCCATGGCCATTACCAGGCTGAGAGTCCGCTTGAGGTTTCTCATTTGGATTTCCTCCTTCTGAATTTTGAGCCAGAGGGGCGTATGACTCCCCTTGCCTCTGTACGCATGATAAAGCATCTTTCGCAAAAGGTCAACACCTCCGGCGCATTTGTAACAAAGCTGTAAAACAACGCCCGTTCCCTGCCAAACCGACCAGAACCGGCCGTTTCCCTCTTTATATTATAAGGTATCGCAGCCCCCGGGAGGACATCCGCGTCCCCCCGGGGGCTGTTTTTGCCCCGGCTCGCCCGCCCACAACACCCGGCATCCGTAGGGGCGGCCTTTATGGCCGCCCGCGGGCGGGGACAAGCCCCGCCCCTACGTGATGCGCCTTTCTTTGCAGGGGCCACCGGGCGGGTGTGGGCACCCGCCCCTACAGGCCGGGGCCATTCGCTGTGTGCTGGTGTCCCGCACCTTGTTTTCCCGTAGGGGCCGATGCCCACATCGGCCCGCCGCTCCGGCCGGGTGCAGAGAGCGGGCGGGGACAAGCCCCGCCCCTACGTCCAAGCGCCGCAAGACAGCCCGCCGGAAACGAAATCCCGGATGTAGGGGCGGCAAAAACAGTTTTGGAAACTGCGGAAACTTTTGAGCGTTTTTTTCGTCTAATAGATAGCCGCGGCAAATTTAAGGTTTCCTTAAGAACTTGTCACTGCTTTGTAATGCCAAGCCCCGCGGCTTGTGGTACAATGGTAAATGCAATCCAATCGCCAATCTTTAGGGAGGAACAGACATGACCGAACAGCAGACCCCAGTGATGACCCCGCCGGCCGCGCCCCCGGCCGCCCCCACTGGGCCGAAGAAGAAACGCAAGGGCCGGGGCAAGACGATCGCGGGAATTCTCATTGTCGCCGCCATCGCCATCGCGCTCGTTGTGCTGGTGTGGTACTTTGTATTCCGGGAGGACGGCTCCAAGGGCGAGGTCATGACCGACTTCGTCACCCGGGGCTCCATCCAGTCCATGGTGGAGGGCAGCGGCACCACCAAAGCCAAGGACTCCGCCACCGTCACGCCCGGCTCGGGCACCATTCTGGAGCTCTTCGTCCAGGAGGGCGACCAGGTGACCGCGGGCCAGCAGCTCTACCGCATGGACGACACCACCGCCCGCGACGCGGTGACCGAGGCCCAGAAGTCGGTGGACAACTGCAACAAGGAGCTCCAGGCCGTCTATGACAAGATCGCGGAGCTGAGCATTACCGCCCCCCACGCGGGCAACCTGCGGGAGGTGGCCGACCTCAAGGTGGGCGACACCGTCAACGAGGGCGACACCATCGCCACCCTGGTCAACGACACCAAGCTGCGCCTCTCCCTGTACTACAGCTACGCCTATGAGGGTGACATCAAGGTGGGGCAGACCGCGCAGATCTCCATCCCCGCCATCATGGCGCCCGTCACCGGCAAGGTGGAGCAGATCAACAAGGTGCGCTTTGTCTCCCCCGAGGGCGCCACCCACTTCGAGGTGGTGCTGGTGCTGGACAACCCCGGCACCCTCGCCGAGGGGATGGACGCCTCCGCCGGCCTCACCGCCGCCGACGGCACCCCCATCTACCCCTACCAGAACGGAAAGCTGGAGTACTACGAGTCCACCAAGATCACCGCCAAGGCCACCGGCCCGGTGGAGCGCGTCAGCCTGCTGAACTACGGCGACGTGAAGGCCGGGCAGCTCCTGGTGCAGTTGGGCGCCAAGAACACCGACGAGGAGATCGCCTCCAAGGAGAACGCCCTCAAGGCCGCCCAGGAGAAGCTGGAGGAGGCCACCAAGGAGCTGGAGAAGTACAACGCCGTCGCCCCCATTGACGGCACGGTTCTCCAGTGCAGCCTGACCGAGGGCCAGGAGGTGTCCAGCGGCCAGGGCATCACCATCGCCGACACCTCCCAGATGATCATCGAAATCCAGGTGGACGAGCGCAACGCCCGCTACATCAAGGCCGGTATGATGGTGGACATCAACCAGTACGGCACGCCCTACGTGGGCATCGTGGAGAGCGTATCCATGACCGCCTCCGGCGAGAACGGCGTGGCCTCCATTCCCGCCGTCGTCACCGTGGACAACTACGACGGCAGCATGATCCCCGGTACTTACGCCGAATACTCCTTCGTGGCCAGCGAGTCGGAGGACTGCCTCACCGTCCCCGTCCAGGCCGTCAAGTATGTCAGCTTCGCCAACGTCCAGCTCCCCGAAACCCTGGATGCCGATCCCTCCGCCGGAATGGATGACGGTATGATGGATGACGGCATGATGGACGACGGTATGATGGATGACGGCATGATGGACGACGGCATGGTGGACGGCGGCATGATGGACGACGGCATGGTGGACGACGGCATGGTGGACGGCGGCGTGGAAGCTCTGCCCCAGTCCTACTCCGGCGGCGCTTTTGCTGATCCCTTGGGTATGGTCGCGGTGCCGATGCCCGGCGGCAGCGTCATCGTGGACGGCGGCTCCATGGGCGGCTCCTCCGGCGGCGCCAGCGACGACAGCACCGGCGTCATCGTATGGGTCAAGTCCAAGGAGGCCCCCGCCAACGCCATTCTGGAGCCCGACCCCACCTGGGACTGCCCCGAGGGCTTCTGGGCCGTGCCCGTCGAGGTCGGCCTGTCCGATAATTCCAAGGTGGAAATCACCCGCGGCCTGGCGGAAGGCCAGGAGGTCTTTATCGGCTACCAGAACCCCGACGAAATGTACTATTAAAGAGGGCCCCGGTATGCTCATTGATGTAAAAAACCTCTTTAAAATCTACCACGAGGGGGAGGAGAGCGAGGTCCGCGCACTGGACGGCGTCTCCCTCTCCGTGGACCGGGGAGAATTCCTGGCCATCATCGGCCAGTCCGGCTCCGGCAAGTCCACCCTCATGAATATCCTGGGCTGCCTGGACATCCCCACCTACGGGGACTACCACCTGGACGGCGTGGACGTCACTGAGCTGTCCGACCGGCAGCTCGCCCACATCCGCAACAAGCAGATCGGCTTCATCTTCCAGGGCTTCAACCTCATCCCCGCCCTCAACGCCTGGGAGAATGTGGAGCTGCCCCTCATCTACCAGGGCGTGCCCGCCTCCAAGCGGGCCGACCGGGTGGAGGCCGCCCTGGAGCGGGTGGGTCTGGCCGAGCGCGCCGGGCACAAGCCCACCGAGATGTCCGGCGGCCAGCAGCAGCGCGTGGCCATCGCCCGCGCCATCGCCACCCAGCCCCCCATCATCATGGCCGACGAGCCCACCGGCGCCCTGGACTCCCGCACCGGCAAGCACGTGCTGGAGATCCTCCACGGCCTGCACGACGACGGCTCCACCATCATCCTCATCACCCACGACAACGGCATCGCCGCCACCGCCGAGCGCGTCGTGCGCATCTCCGACGGGCATATCATCTACGACGGCGACAGAGAGGGGGCCTTCCTGTGAACCTGACCCAAGCCTTCAAGATCGCGGTCAAATCCATCGCCGCGAAAAAGGCCCGCTCCGCCCTCACCATGCTGGGCGTCATCATCGGCCTGGCCGCCGTCATCATCCTGGTCTCCTACGCCGAGGGCCAGAACCGCCAGATGCGGGAGTACTACGAGAGCCTGGGCAACAACGTGGTCAACATCAATGCCTACAGCCCCTCCGGGCGGGATCTGACCAAGACCATCCGGGACTACTGCATGGAGGATCTCGACGACTACATTCTGGGCCTCACCCCCACCGTGGACTACTACGACCAGACCATTCTGAAGTACGGCGCCAAGTCCATGGACAGCAATAACAGCAACTGGGACGAATCCCCCCGGCTCGTCATGGGCAACCAGGACTACTCCCTCTGCAACAACTTCACCATCGCCCGGGGCCGGGACATCTCCTTCCTGGACGTGGAAAACTACAGCCAGGTCTGTGTCCTCGGCTCCAAAATCGCCGACACCCTCTTCAACTACATTGACCCCGTGGGTAAGGAGATCACCATCAACGGCATCCCCTTCACCGTCGTCGGCGTCTTTGAGGAGAAGGACCCCAACAACATGTCCGGTATGGACCGCTATGTGCTCATTCCCTATACCGTGAACCGCATCATCAGCGGCAATACCAAAATCAATAGCTTTGTGGCAAAGGCCAAGGACTCCGCCACGACCACCAAGGCCGTCTCCCTGCTCCAGGGCTACCTGGACAGCCTGCTGGGCCCGAATGAGGGCAATGTCTCCACCCCCAATACCTGGCAGGAGCAGGGCGAGGAGCAGGACAAGATGCAGCAGCGCTTCCTGGGCGGCATTGCCGCCATCTCCCTGGCCGTCGGCGGCATCGGCATTATGAACATCATGCTGGTCACCGTCACCGAGCGCACCCGGGAGATCGGTATCCGCAAGGCCATCGGTGCCGAGCGCAAGAGCATCATCGCCCAGTTCCTGATCGAAGCCTGCATGATCTGCGGCATCGGCGGCCTGTTCGGTATTGCCGCGGGCTACATCGGCACCTTGATCGTGGGCAAATTGTCCTTTAAAATGATTCTATGGCCCAGCCCGAGCGTTGCCGTCGGCTCCTTCTTCATTTCCGTGGCCCTGGGCGTCATCTTCGGCCTGTACCCTGCCATCAAGGCCTCCGGCCTCCAGCCGGTGGATGCCCTGCGGGCCGATTAAAGGAGAGAGAATATGAGATTAAAACGACTGATTTCCTGCCTTCTGTCCGCCGCGCTGCTGGCCGGGCTACTGGTATTTCCTCCCGCTTCGGCGTCCGGCTCGGGCGGCTTCTCCGACATCAGCGATTCCACTGTCGCCGACGCCGCGGAGATGCTCCGCCTGCTGGGCGTGGTGGACGGCACCGGCGGCGGCGCCTTCAACCCCGGCGGCACCCTGAGCCGGGCCGAGTTCTGCAAAATGACCGTGGAGATCATGGGCCGCGGCGCTGAGGAGCCCGCCCAGCGCAACCGCACCATCTTCACCGATGTGGGCCCCACCTACTGGGCCAGGGGCTACGTGAACCTGGCCTCCTCCATCACCATCGGCGGCACTGCTGGTGAGAATGGCGGCACCACTGGCGGTACACGCCTGATTATGGGCGTGGGCGACGGTACCTTCCGCCCCAACCAGGCCATCACCTACGGCGAGGCCGTCACCATCCTCATGCGGGTGCTGGGCTATGGCAGCGCCGATGTGGCCACCGGCTCCAACTGGTATGACGGCTATGTGGCCGTGGCCCAGTCCTCGGGGCTGGCCGACGGCCTGAGCCTGGGCGGCGCGGCCACCCTCACCCGCGGGCAGGCGGCGATTCTGTTCTATAACCTGCTCTTTACTGAGCCTAAGGACAGCGACCAGGTGTACCTGACCACCCTGGGCGGTTCCCTGGAGGACAACGTGGTGGTTCTCTCCACCGACGCCACTGCCGACGACGGCACCACCGGCTCGGTGCTCACCACCTCCGGCACCTATAAGACCGACCGCGTCTCCTTCCCCGGCGAGCTCAACGGTACCCGCGGCCAGCTCGTTCTGGATAAGAACAAGAAACTGCTGGCCGTCCTCCCCGAGGAGGGCAGCACCTTCCGCTCCGTCACCGTCATGGGCAGCCCGGAGGCCAACGCCATTCCTGTGTTGGGCGACGAAACCATCTCCGTCACGCTGGAGACCCCGGTCTATACCAGCGACGAGCAGGCCGCCAGCACCTACGAGAAGATCTGGACCAGCCTGCGCTCCGGCGCCAGCCTGCGTCTGTGCTTCAACAGCTCCGGTAAGCTGGAATACATCTATATGCCCTCCAAGACCGCCAGCGTCAGCGACGACAACGTGCTGGTGGCCAAGAACAAACCCACCGGCTCCAACAACCCCTTCGCCTCCCTGTCCGGCGGCAAGACCCCGGCCCAGATCTACAAGAACGGCATCCCCGCCGAGCTCAGCGACCTGCGCCAGTATGACGTGGGGACCTACGACAAGTCCTCCGATACCCTGTTTGTCTCCGATCTGAAGCTCAGCGGCCTGTATGAGAACGCTTACCCCAACGCCGCCGCTCCCTCCACCGTCACCGTAATGGGCGCTAAGCTCACCGTACTGCCCAGCGCACAGGCGGATCTTGCTGCATTCAAGGTGGGCGACAAGGTTACCCTGCTGCTCACCACCACCGGCCAGGTGGCGGGGGCTGTCTCTCCCGATGTGGCCAAGTCCAACGCCGTCGGCGTGGCCGAGGTGAAGGGTACCATGGCGACCATCAAGTTGCTGGACGGCATCCTCACCCTAGAGGGCAAGACCACTTACAGCGAAGCCGCCGCCGCCAAGCTCAACGGCTGCCTGGTGACGGTATCCTCCTATAAGCGTGACTATCTGACCCTGAGCAAGGTAAACGGAAAGGGCGCCTCCACCGCGCTGAACCTGACCACCAACCGCATGGGCACTAAGGAGCTCTCCGCTGGCGCCCGCTTCTTTGAGCAGGTAAGCAACGGCAGGCTGGTGGAGATTGACCGCAGCGACATTACCATCACCAGCATCCCGGCCAACAAGATTACCTATGTGGGCTATGACTGGGCCGGCCGCGTGGATAAGCTGGTGCTTAACGATGTTACCGGCGACTGCTACGACTACGGCATGATTTATTACCGTGCCGCAGGCTACGAGGAGAGCAAGGACGACGGAAGTGAGGGCAGCTATCAGAACGGTGAGATCCGGGTCACCAACGGCAGCGGTGAGCACACCTATGTAGTCGGCTCTGTGGACGGCGCCAAGACCAACCGCATGGGCGGCGTCGCCGGCTCTCTGGACCAGTTGGACGGCAAGAATCGCATGGCCGCGTTTATGCCGCTGAACGAGGCCACGGGCATCCGCCGCGCCCAATTCGATACCGACGCCATGCTTCTGACCACCAACTCCATGGTGATCCCCATTTCCGACAAGGTTGAGTGCTACAATAAGACTACTGGAGATTGGTTTAAGCCCGGCGAGGATGGCGACCACAAGGCTGCGCTGAATCTGGCACTGGCCTTCTCCGACGATATCACCGTCTACTATGACCGCTCTCCCGAGGAGGGCGGCAAGGTCCGCATCGTCGTTGTGGAATGAGTTTTGTTCTACCAAAAGTCTACCAGAAACGCCTTGGAACCCTTTGGGTTCCAAGGCGTTTT
>MJGMD1__coassemble_2152_pt1 | contig 17976 bp, 14 predicted proteins | sample MJGMD1__metabat2_low_PE_006 | metagenome-assembled genome bin MJGMD1
GGGCGTCATAGTACTTGTTGGCGGCCTCGCGGTGCTGGAAGAAGATGTCGCCGTTCTCGTGGGAGCCGCGCATCACGGGGCGCTCGGGGTTGAGGGCGCGCTTGCGGAAGGCCTCCACGGCGTCCATGTCCACCATGTCGGCCAGATCCTCGTTGTCCCAGATGGCGATCTTCTGGATCTCGTGGGAGGTGCGGAAGCCGTCAAAGAAGTTGATAAAGGGGACGCGGCCCTTGATGGCTGCCAGGTGGGCCACGGCGCCCAGGTCCATGACCTCCTGGGGGTTGGACTCGCACAGCATGGCAAAGCCGGTCTGGCGGCAGGCCATGACATCGGAATGGTCGCCGAAGATGTTCAGCGCGTGGGTGGCCACGGTACGGGCGGACACGTGAAACACGGTGGGCATCAGCTCACCGGCCAGCTTGTACATGTTGGGAATCATCAGCAGCAGGCCCTGGGAGGCGGTGTAGGTGGTGGTCAGCGCGCCCGCGGCCAGAGAGCCGTGGACCGTACCGGCGGCGCCGGCCTCGGACTGCATCTCGATGACATTGACGGTGGTGCCGAAGATGTTCTTGCGGCCCTGGGCGGCCCACTGGTCCACATTGTCGGCCATGGGGCTGGACGGGGTGATGGGGTAGATGCCCGCCACCTCGGTGAAGGCGTAGGACACGTGCGCTGCCGCCGTGTTGCCGTCCATGGTTTTCAGCTTTCTCGCCATAGAAACGATTCCTCCTTGTTCATGGTTCCAGGGCAATGGGAATCCGTCCCCGTCCATCCCCCGGACTGACCGGGCCCGATTCCCATTACCCTGGCTGATTACAGCTGCCTCCGGGCGGAGCCTGTCCCCCCGGGGCGCATACATTTTATCACCTTCATTGACGTTTGTAAATCAAATCTTACTCTGAATTATTATTTTTCTTTTTGTTCCTGAATTAGAAGAAATAATTGGATTTTTTCCGTTCTCCTTTGAGAAAAATTATTTAGTTATATATTACTAACTAAACTGAGCATGCTAAAATATGCAGTTTTAAAGCCGGTCCTTTGCCGTATCCTGTTCTCCCCTTTCCCTCCGCCGGTACAGGGCCGCTTTTCACCCTTTCGGCGGCGGGTCCGGTATGCTATAATGGATGCAACATGACGAAAGGGAAAGGAGGCGGCACCCATGCTCTGTGAAGTGCGCTCCCTGGGGCTGAGCGGGATCTCCGGCTATGAGGTGCGGGCAGAGTGCGACCTGTCGGCCGGTCTGCCCGCCTTTGAGATCGTGGGCCTGCCTGACGCGGCGGTGAAGGAGGCCCGGGACCGGGTGCGCGCCGCCATTAAAAACTGCGGCTTCACCTTCCCGGTGTCCCGCATCACGGTCAACCTGGCTCCCGCCAACCAGCGCAAGGGGGGCACGGTGTACGATCTGCCCATTCTGGCGGGTATTCTGGCCGCCGGGGGGCAGCTCAGGCTGGACGGGCCGGACAGCGCCTACGTGGGGGAGCTGTCTTTGTCCGGCTCCCTGCGGCCGGTGGTGGGGATGCTGCCCATGGCCCTGGCCGCCCGGAGGGCGGGCATCAAGCGGCTGTACGTCCCCGCCCCCTCCGCCGCCGAGGCCACTCTGGCCGGCGGGCTGGAGGTCTACCCGGTGGAGAGCGTGGGGCAGTTGGCGGCCCATCTGAGGGGGGAGGCCCCTCTGGAGCCGGCGGCGGCCTGGACGCCGGGGCCGGAGGACTTTGCCTGCCCCGACTTTGCCGACGTGAAGGGGCAGGAAAACGTGAAGCGCGCCCTGGAGATCGCCGCCGCCGGCGGCCACAACCTCTGCATGGTGGGCCCGCCCGGATCGGGCAAGTCCATGCTGGCCCGCCGCCTGCCCTCCATCCTCCCTGATCTGACCCGGCGGGAGGCCCTGGAGGCCACGGAGATCCACTCCGTCCTGGGCCTCACCACCTCTGAGCACCCCCTGCTGGTGCGGCGGCCCTTCCGCTCCCCCCACCACACGGTGTCCGCCATGGGCATGGCCGGAGGCGGCTCCAGCCCCCGGCCGGGAGAGATCTCCCTGGCCCACAACGGGGTGCTCTTTCTGGACGAGCTGCCCGAGTTCTCCAAGGAGGCCCTGGAGACCCTGCGCCAGCCTCTGGAGGACGGGCGGGTGCGGATCAGCCGGGTGTCGGGCACGGCGGTGTTCCCCGCCCGCTTCATGCTGGTGTGCGCCATGAATCCCTGCAAGTGCGGCTGGTACGGCTATTCGGACCGCTGCCGCTGCTCGCCCCAGGCGGTGGAGAAGTACCTCAGCCGCCTGTCCGGGCCCCTGCTGGACCGCATCGACCTGTTCGTGGAGGTGCCGCCACTGGACTTTGACGCGCTCTCCCGCCGGACCCCGGCGGAGCCCTCCGCCGCCATCAAGGCCCGGGTGGACGGGGCCCGGGCGGTGCAGGCCGCCCGCTTCGGCCCCGGCGGCCCGGCCTGCAACGACCAGATGGGCCCGGCGGAGCTCTCCCGCTTCTGCGCCCTGGACGACGCCTGCCGCGCCGTGATGAAGGGGGCCTTCGACCGGATGGGCCTCACCGCCCGCAGCTACGACCGCATCCTCCGTGTGGCCCGCACCATCGCCGATCTGGACGGGGCGGAGGCCGTCGCCGTGGAGCACCTGGCCGAAGCCCTCCAGTACCGCCCGCCGGAGTACCTGCGGCGGTAGGCCCCCGGACGCGGGTGGAGACAGGCCCGCCCCTCTGGACAACAAAAAGCAAATTGGATATAATAGTGAAACTTTGGGAAAGGAATCCAGACTACATGAACGAGATTATTCTGTTAAAACTAGGGGAGCTGGTGCTTAAGGGGCTCAACCGGCGTACCTTTGAGGACCGTCTCGTGGCCAACGCCCGCCGCCGCCTCCAGGCCCACGGCAAATTCAAGGTATACACCAAGCAGTCCACCATGTATGTGGAGCCGCAGAGCGAGGACTGCGATCTGGACGGCGCATGGGAGGCCATGACCAAGCTCTTCGGCGTGGTGGGGCTGTCCCGGGCCCGGGCCTGCGCGAAGGACAAGGACGCCATGCTCCAGACCGCCGTGGAGTACCTGGGGGACCGTCTGGCGGCCGCCAAGACCTTCAAGGTGGAGTCCAAGCGGGCGGACAAGAGCTTCCCCATGACCTCCATCCAGCTCTCCCAGTACGTGGGCGGCGAGCTGGACGAGAAGTACCCCAACCTGACCGTGGACGTGCACCACCCGGAGCTGACCGTCTACCTGGAGGTGCGGGACTACGCCGCCTACGTCCACGCCGATCCGGAGCCGGGAGCCGGCGGCCTGCCCGTGGGCGTGGGAGGCCGGGCGGTGAGCCTGCTCTCCGGCGGCATCGACTCGCCGGTGGCCTCCTGGATGATCGCCAAGCGGGGCATTGCCCTGGAAATGGTGCACTTCTTCTCCTACCCCTACACCTCCGAGGAGGCCAAGCAGAAGGTGCTCACCCTGGCCAAGCTGCTCACCCCCTGGTGCGGACGGCTCACCGTCCACGTGGTGCCCTTCACCGCCATCCAGGAGGAGCTGCGCCGCAAGTGCCCGGAGGAGCTGTTCACCGTGCTCATGCGGCGGTTCATGATGCGCATCGCCGAGGCGGTGGCCCAGCGGTGCGGCGCCGGGGCCATCGTCACCGGCGAGTGCCTGGGCCAGGTGGCCAGCCAGACCATGGAGGCCATGCGGGCCACCACTGCCGTCACCACCCTGCCCATCCTGCGGCCGGTGGTGGGCATGGACAAGGAGGAGATTGTCCGCATCGCCCGGAAGATCAACACCTTTGAGACCTCCATCCTGCCCTATGAGGACTGCTGCACCGTCTTCACTCCCCGCCATCCCCGGCTGCGCCCCGTGCTGGGGGAGCTGGAGGCCGCCGAGGCCGCGCTGGACGTGGAGGGCCTGGTAAAGGCCGCCGTGGACGGCATCGAGCGGGTTCAGGTCTGACCGCAGCGGCGGGAAACGGCGGGCGGCCATAAAGGCCGCCCCTACGGGTTGTCCCCCTACGGAGGAGAACTCCCAATTACTACATCCTCGGGCGGAGTGAATCCGCCCTGTGGAAATGCTGCGCTGCGCATTTGCGGCGGCACCCGCCGCCGATGCCGGTGTTGGCGACAGGAGGTCTTTTTTATGTCTCACACTGCGGAGCTGATCGCGGTCGGTACGGAGTTGCTGCTGGGCAACATCGCCAACACCGACGCCCAGATGCTCTCCCAGGGCCTGTCGGCCCTGGGCATCAACGTCTACTACCACACGGTGGTGGGCGACAACCCCCAGCGGCTGCGGGCCGCGGTGGAGCTGGCCAAAAGCCGGGCGGACATTCTCATTACCACCGGCGGCCTGGGCCCCACCTGCGACGATCTGACCAAAAACGTGCTGGCCGAGTGCTTCGGCAAAAAGCTGGTGTTCCACGCGCCCTCCGCCCGCCGCATCGAGGCCTACTTTGAGCGGCTCCACGCCGGCCGCCCCATGACGGAGAACAACTACCAGCAGGCCATGCTGCCCGAGGGGTGCACGGTGCTGGACAACGACTGGGGCACCGCCCCCGGCGTGGCCTTCGAGGCGGACGGGGTGCGGGTCATCATGCTCCCCGGCCCGCCCCGGGAGTGCAGGGCCATGTTCACCCACCGGGTGATCCCCTACCTGAAGAGCCTGGCCGACGGGGTCATTGTCTCCCGGACGCTCAAGCTCTTCGGCATCGGGGAGTCCTCCATGGAGGCCCAGCTCCGGGAGGAGATGGAGGCCATGACCAACCCCACCCTGGCCCCCTATGCCAAGGAGGGGGAGTGTGAGCTGCGCATCACCGCCAAAGCGGCGGACGAGGAGGCTGCCCGGGCCCTGATCGCCCCGGTGGAGGAGCGCCTGCGGGCCCGGTTCGGCCCCCTCATCTACGGCGCCGACGTACCCTCCCTGGAGGCGGCGGTGTTCCAGCTTCTGAAGGAAAAGGGCCTCACCCTGGGCTGCGCCGAGAGCTGCACCGGCGGGCTGATCGCCAAGCGCATGACCGATTTGTCCGGGGTATCCGCCGTGTTCCGCGGCGGCGTGGTAAGCTACGCCACCGAGGTGAAGCACACCGTCCTGGGGGTGGAGCAGGCGCTGCTGGACGAGTTCGGGGCGGTGAGCGAGCCGGTGGCCCGCGCCATGGCCGAGGGAGCCCGGCGGGTACTGGGGTGCGATCTGGCGGTGGCCTCCACCGGCGTGGCCGGGCCCGATCCCGACGAGCGGGGCAACCCGGTGGGACTGGTCTACCTGGCCCTGGCCGCGCCGGACGGCACCTGGGTGCGGAAAATCCAGCAGGGTCTGGGCCGGGAGCGGGTACGCCACGTGTCCGCCTCCCACGGCTTTGACCTGGCCCGGCGGTATCTCTCCGGCCTGGAGGTAAAATAAAAACAGCGGGTATTCTGCCAGAGACAGAATACCCGCTGTTTTTGTATAGGGGCGGACAATTGCCATCCATAGGGGCCGGGCGGCCACAAGGGCCGCTCCTACGCCGGTGCTGAAACGGCCCGCCTCTAGCCCTTCAGGGTGACAGCCACGGCGTATGCCCGATCGTACTGGTTGAGATTGGCCAAGTCGGAGAACCCGCCGGGCAGGGGAGGAATTCCCACGCCCTCCCCGTCATCATAGATCTCCAGATAGAGCGGCGTGCGCTCCCCTATGGTCATGGCCTGATCTTCCTCCAGCCAGACCGAGGCCCGGCCTGTCTCCAGGCCGCGGTCCATCCCGTCCAGCCGGGGGGCGTAGCTGTATTGGGTGCCACCGTCCTGGACATTTACGGTGATCTTATCCCCACTGAGGACGACCCCCAGCCGCCGCGTCCCGGTGGCGCTGATGGACACGCCCCCCTCCGCCACGGTCTGCCAGGCCCCGTCCTCCCAGGACAGTACCTCCACGGTGCAGTCGCTCACACCCTCGCCGGCCGCGCACTCAAACAGGCCATACTCCGCGTCGGAGCCCCCCACCAGCTTCAGCAGGGCCGCCTCCTCCTCGGTGAGCTCCAGGGGGCGGATGGTGTTGTCCCCCAGCTCCTCCCCCTTGTCTCCGCCCCGGGCGCCGCAGCCCGTCAGGAGCAGGGCGCACGCCAGGGCCAAACCAAGCAGCTTTTTCATGTCCATCGTCCTCTCTTTCTCTCTCATACAATCCAGGCCGAGCCCACCACGGCGTCGCCGTCGTAGAACACCGCCAGCTGGCCGGGGGTTGGGGCGCGGGCGGGGGTGTGCATCCGCAGCAGCACGCCGTCTTCCTCTGGCTCCAGGGTGGCCGCCGTCTGCGTACGGGAGTGGCGCAGCCGCACCGTCACCTCCATGGGGCCGGTCAGGCCGTCCACGGCCAGCCAGTTGGGCTCCGTCCCCCGCACCTCGTCCCGGCCCAGATCGGAGCCGTCGGAGAGCACCACCTCGTTGGCGTCCGGCCGCAGGGCGGTCACATAGTACCGATGGGGCCCCGACACCCCCAGGCCCCGGCCCTGGCCCAGGGTATAGCAGTGGATCCCCCGGTGCCGGCCCAGCACCTTTCCATCTTTATCCACAAAGTTTCCCTCCGGTGTGGAAAACCCGCGCCTCTCCAGCCAGGCGGCGTAGTCCCCGTCGGGGATAAAGCAGATCTCCATGGAGTCCGGCTTGTCCGCCACCGGGATGCCAAAGTCCCGGGCCAGGGCGCGCACCTGGGCCTTTTCGTAATCTCCCAGCGGAAATATTACTTTCTGTAATTGTTCCCGCGTCAGCCGGGCCAGCATATAGGACTGGTCGTTGGCGGGCATGCCCTTTTTCAGCACCCCGTTTTCCACACGGGCGTAGTGCCCGGTGGATACATACCGGGCCCCGATGCGGCCGGCCAGGGCAAAGAGCGCGGGGAACTTCACCGCCGGATTGCAGCGGGCGCAGGGCAGGGGAGTGCGGCCCGCCCGGTAGTCGGCGGCAAAGGGGGCGCACACCTCCCGCTCCAGTTCGGCCCGGATGTCGGCCGTCTCGAAAGGGATGCCCAGCCGCTCCGCCACGGCGGCGGCGTCCGCCGCCCCCGTGCCGCCCAGGCCGATGTCCAGATAGAGGCCGGTGACCTCATACCGCTCCTGCAAGAGCCGGGCCGCCACGGCGGAATCCACCCCGCCGGACAGGCCCAGCACAATCTTTTCCTTCATAGCGTCTCCTTTTCCTGAGATTTTGCGGGGCAGGGGCCCGCCCCCTCTCCGCCCTGGGGCCGCTCCAGATGGATCATGAGCGCGGCGATGTCCGCCGGGGAGACGCCCGAGATGCGGGAGGCCTGCCCCAGATTGAGGGGGCGGATCTTGTCCAGCTTCTGCCGGGCCTCGGTGCGCAGGCCCTGCATGGACAGGTAGTCCAGATCGGGGGGGATGGGCCGGTTTTCCATCTTCCGCTGCTCAGCCACTTGGCGAAGCTGGCGGTCGATGTAGCCCTGGTATTTCACGGCGATCTCCACCGCCTCGGTGACGGCGGTGGGCAGCGGCCGCCGGTCCGGGTCCGCCCCGGCCAGACTCTCATAGGTGTTCTCCGGCCGGCGGAGCAGGTCGCACAGGCGGCCCTCCGCGGTGCCGGTGTGCTCCAGGCGCTTGATCTCCCGGTCCACGGCGGCGTACTTGTCCACCACCCGCTGATACCGCTCGTCGCTAATCAGACCGATGGCGTGCCCCACGGGGCACAGCCGCCGGTCGGCATTGTCCTGCCGGTGGAGCAGGCGGTACTCGGTGCGGGAGGTCATCATGCGGTAGGGCTCATTGGTGCCCTTGGTCACCAGATCGTCGATGAGCACCCCGATGTACCCCTGGTCCCGCCGCAGAATGAGGGGCTCCCGGTTCAGAAGCTTCAGGGCGGCATTCACCCCGGCCACGAAGCCCTGGACGGCGGCCTCCTCATAGCCGGAGGAGCCGTTGAACTGTCCGGCCCCGTAGAGGCCCGCCACCCGCTTGTGCTCCAGGGTGGGGAGCAGCTCGGTGGGATCCACGCAGTCGTACTCGATGGCGTAGGCCGGGCGGGTCATCTCAGCCCGCTCCAGGCCGGGAATGGTGTGGAGCATCTGCACCTGCACGTCCTCCGGCAGGGAGGAGGACAGGCCCTGGATGTAGAGCTCTTCGGTGTTCAGCCCCATGGGCTCCACGAAGAGCTGGTGCCGCTCCTTGTCGGCAAAGCGCACCACCTTGTCCTCGATGGAGGGGCAGTACCGGGGCCCGATGCCCTCGATCACCCCGGAGAACAGGGGGGAGCGGTCCAGGTTGGCCCGGATGACAGCGTGGGTGGCGGCATTGGTGTAGGTCAGCCAGCACACCGCCTGATTCTCTGGCGGCCGCTCCGTCTCGAAGGAGAAGGGGAGGACCCGCTCGTCCCCCGGCTGTACCTCCATCTGGGAGAAATCCACGCTGCGGGCGTTCACCCGGGGGGGCGTACCCGTCTTGAACCGCCGCAGGCCCAGGCCCAGCCTTTTCAGGCTCTCGGTCAGGGGGAGGGCGGCGGCCAGGCCGTCGGGGCCGGAGGAGCGGGTCACATCCCCCACGATGGTGCGGCCCCCCAGGTAGGTACCCGAGGCCACCACCACCGCCCGCACCCGGTACACCGCCCCGTAGGCGGTGCGCACGGCGGTGACCCGGCCGCCTTCGGCATAGATATCGGTGATCTCCGCCTGCTTCACCCACAGGCGCTCCTGCTGTTCCAGGGTGTGCTTCATGATCTCCTGGTACCTCCGCCGGTCGGCCTGCGCCCGGAGGGACCACACCGCCGGGCCCTTGCCCCGGTTGAGCAGCCGGTACTGGATGCAGGCCTGGTCGGCGGCCTTTGCCATCTCGCCCCCCAGGGCATCCAGCTCCCGCACCAGGTGGCCCTTGCCCGTGCCGCCGATGGCCGGGTTGCACGGCATGTTGCCCACCGCGTCCAGATTGACGGTGAAGCACAGGGTGTTCAACCCCAGCCGCGCGGCGGCCAGGGCGGCCTCGATGCCTGCGTGCCCCGCGCCGATGACGGCAATATCATAACTTCCTGCTTCGTAATTCATGTATGTTCCTTCTCGCTTCAAAGTATCCAACGGGCCGGGCAGTGGAAAAACCGCCAAATTTGGCTCAGCGGGCCGATGTAGGCATCGGCCCCTACATTTTGCGGGAAATACTTCCCTTGCCGCAGACCCGCAGGGGCGGGGCTTGTCCCCGCCCGCGGCAGCCGCACTCCGCCAGAGTCCCCAGCCCGGCCGGGCGGCCACAAGGGCCGCCCCTACATTTTTGCACTAACTCTTTCATCAACGCAGACCCATAGGGGCGGGTGCCTGCACCCGCCCGCAGCCCCCGCACTACGCCAGAGTCCCCGGCCCAGCCGGGCGACCACAAGGGCCGCCCCTACTTGCCGTAGACGATGGTCACCGCTTTCTGGCGGTTGACGATCTCGGCGACAGCGGGTGCGCCGCCGAACTCGCCGTCCAGAGTCCAGGGCAGCTCCTGGCCGCAGGCGACCCGGAGGCGGCTGGTGCGGAAGCTGGTCACCAGCCCGCCCTCGTCGGGGGACATGGTGAGCAGCGCCTTGATCACCGCCTGGAGCTGGAGGGGATTCTGGGGCTGGCGCACCAGCACCACCTCAAAGAGCCCGTCGTCCAAGCGGACGGGCTCGGCGGGCATGCCCTTGAAGCCCCCCACGGACACGGTGTTGCTCACCATGCCGTAGCAGAAGCCGCCCTCCTCCACGCCGCCGTCGTGCTCCACGGTGAGGGGGTAGGCCTGGATGGACCCCAGGCGGGTGGCCCCCTCCAGCACGTAGGCCAGGTGGCCGAAGATATTTTTCACCGGCTGGGGCGTGCTGTAAGCCACGTCGGTAAAGGCCCCGAAGGCGGCCACATAGATGAAATAGCGGTCGTTGAAGGAGCCGATGTCCACCGGCCTGGGCACACCGGCGGCGGCCACCCTGGCCATGGCCTCCATCCCCCGTGGGAGGGAGAGGTTTTTGGCAAAGTCGTTGGTTGTACCGGCGGGGATGTAGCCCACCTCCGGCCGGTTCTCCAGGCCCATCAGCCCGGCCACCACCTCGTGGAGGGTGCCGTCGCCGCCGGAGCAGACAATGCGGTCAAACTCCCCGGCCCGGGCGGCGGCCACCGCCGTGGCGTCCCCAGCCCCCTGAGTGGGGTGGATGGTCACGTCCCACCCGGCCGCCGCCAGCGCGTCCTGCACCGCGGCCAGCCTGCTTTTCAGCAGGCCCTTGCCCGCGTGGGTATTGTAGAGAAAGAGCAGCTTTTTCATGGGTGTCCTCCATCTGTTTGTGCATCCATTATACCGGATTGTGGGCAAAAAACAACCTCCGCTGTGGACGGAAGCGCCAAAAATCCGCCATCCCTCTTGCTTTTCCATGCTAAAGTGTGTAAAATAGAGACTCCACTGTTTGGCAAAAGGGGTGTATCGTATGGACCGCAAAGCGCTCTCCGCGGCATTCCCGGTGACGGTGCCGGTGCTGATGGGCTACCTGGCCATCGGCATCGCCTTCGGGCTGATGCTCCAGGAGATTGGATACAACTTCATCTGGGCTTTCTTCATGAGCCTGACCATCTACGCCGGTTCCGGGCAGTACCTGGGGGTGACCCTGCTGGGCGCCGCCGCCTCCCTGGGCACGGTGGCGGTCATGACGCTACTCATCAACTTCCGGCACCTGGTATACGGTCTGTCCATGCTGGAGAAGTTCCGTGGCATGGGTCCCCGCAAGCTCTATATGATCTTCTCCCTCACCGACGAAACCTATGCCCTGCTGTCCTCAGCCCGGGCCCCGGTGGGGGTGGACCCCCGGAATTTCTATTTTGCCATCGCCCTGCTGGACCAGAGCTACTGGATTCTGGGCTCGGTCATCGGCGCAGTGGCCGGGGCGCTGATCCCCTTCAGCACCGAGGGGGTGGACTTCGCCATGACCGCCCTGTTCGTGGTTATCGCCGTGGACCAGTGGAGGAGCTACCGGAGGCACCTGCCCGCCGTTCTGGGGGCCGGGGTGACGGTGCTGTTTCTGATTGTCCTGGGCCACTTCTTCGGCCAGGATCAGATGCTGCTCATCTCGCTGGGCGTGATTGTGCTGTGCCTGCTGGTCCTGCGGGACAGGCTGGACGAGAAGGAGGAAGAGACATGCTGAGCACCGCAGGGGCCGTCGCCGCCATCGCGGTCATGGCCATTATCACCTTTCTGACCCGCGCCCTGCCCTTCCTTCTCTTTGACCGGGGGGAGTCGCCCCCCAAGCTGGTCCTCTACCTGGGCCGGGTTTTGCCACCGGCCATCATCGCCATGCTCATCGTATACTGTCTCCGGGGCGTGTCCTTTGCCGCCCCCGGCGGCTGGGTGCCCCAGCTCGTGTCCGTGGCGGCGGTGGTGATCCTTCACCTGTGGCGCAGCAATACCCTGCTGAGCATCTTCGGAGGCACCATTTTGTATATGGTGCTTGTCCAGGCCGTGTTTCCCTAACGCAAGCGCCCGCCCCCAAAAGGGGGCGGGCGCTTTTGCCCGGTTCAGCGGGTGCGCAGGCACATCACCCGTTCGCCGTGGGTGTCCCGCTCGCCGGTAAAGCGGAAGCCGAAGGACTCGTACAGCGCCGCAGCCGGCCGGTTGGCCTCCACCACGCTGAGGTAGATCCGCTTTTTGTGGTACTCCCGCTCCAGCCGCTCCAGCAGGGCGGCCAGCGCGGCCCGGCCGTACCCCCGGCCCTGAAAGCGGCGGTCGATCAGCAGCCGGTCCAGCCACAGCCGTCCAAAGGGCAGGTACTCCCAGAAAAAGCCGTACATGGCGAAGCCTATGAGGGCATCCCCATCATAGACCCCCACGGGCCGCCAGCACCGCCGTCGGTCCGCCTCGGCCAGGCACTCCGCCACGCTCTCCACAAAGCCCTCCTGTCCGGGGGCCGTCTCCAGCCGCTCTACAGCGGCCCTGGAAGCCACGGTCACCGGCTCCAACCGGATTTTCATCGTCTCACGCTCCATATACGCGAAAACACAGGCCCGCCGCCTTTCGCGGGCCTGTGCCTTCGTAATTGAAAGAAGAGAGGAAAGAGAGGGGGCGTGGTCATCTCTGACCACGCTGTTATCCTATTCCATCCCTGTGAACCCCTTTTGAACCGGATATGAATATTTTGTAAAGGAATGACCCGCTTACTCCGCCAGCAGTTCGGCCACGGCGGTCAGATAGTTGGGCTCTAGCTCCTCAATCCGGCCCGCGTCGCAGGCGGCGGCCACGGCCGGATCAATGGGCAGGCGGGCCAGCACCTTCAGGCCCAGATCGGCGGCCACCCGCTCGATGTGGCTCTCGCCGAAGATGGCGTGCTCCTTGCCGCAGTCGGGGCAGCGGAAGTAGCTGTAGTTCTCCACCAGGCCCAGAACGGGGATGTGCATCATCTCGGCCATCTTGACGGCCTTGGTGACGATCATGCTCACCAGGTCCTGGGGGGTGGTGACCACCACGATGCCGTCCACCGGCAGGGACTGGAACACCGTCAGGGGCACGTCGCCGGTTCCGGGGGGCATATCCACAAACAGGTAGTCCACGTCGCCCCAGATGACGTCGGTCCAGAACTGCTTCACCGCCCCGGCGATCACCGGGCCGCGCCATACCACCGGGTCGGTCTCGTTCTCGGTGAGCAGGTTGAGGCTCATGATCTCAATGCCGGTTTTGGTCTCCGCCGGGTAGATACCCAGCTCGCTGCCCTCGGCCTTGGTGTGGACGCCGAAGGCGGCGGGGATGGAGGGGCCGGTGATGTCGGCGTCCAGGACGCCCACCGTCTTGCCCATGCGGCGCATGGCCACCGCCAGAGAGGAGGTGACCAGGCTCTTGCCCACGCCGCCCTTGCCGCTGACCACGGCGATGACCTTCCCGATGTGGGACAGGCCGTTGGCCGGGGCGCGGAAGTCCTGGGGCGCGGTGCGCTCCCCGCAGCTCTCGCCGCAGGAGGAGCAGTCGTGCGTACAATCGGACATGATTTTCGTTCCTTCTTTCCTATGTGATTAACAGGGTTTTGGGCGGGACATACGGACGGCGGACTGGGACACGGCCGCGATATATCGCGGCCCTGCCCCGCCGCGCCGCCCATACAATCCGCAGGGCCCGCGGCCGCCTGACGGGCGCACACGCAGGTGCGCCCCTACGGGTGGCCTTCTGATACGGCACAGAGGGCGGCCTGTGTGCCGCCCCGCCGGTCAGTAGTGGTAGCTCCCCCCGCCGATGAACTCCCGCAGCAGGGAGTCGGGGGCCACCAGGGCGGGATCCACCGGCTCAAAATACCGGAAGGCGTCCACCAGATCGTGGTACTCCTGCCAGCGCTCGTTGTCGGGGGGCACCTGCTCCACCGCCGCCCGCAGGGCGTCGGCGTAGTGGGCAAAGACCGGCACCTCATAGCGCAGGGAGGAGTCGATGATCACATGGGCGCGGCCCTTGTAGGGCGAAATATACGTTTTCTCTCCCCGGCGCACATTATACCACATCAGCAGCGTTTCCAACAGGTCTGTCCCGCGGAAATTGTAGTCCCGCACGGCGCGGCGGGAAATGCGCATCCAGGTGCCCTTAAAGCGCAGCTCCTCCCCCTCCAGGATGTTGGAGCGGGCGGAGATATACATGCCTGTAGCCTCCGGGTGGCGGCCGGCAATGTCGTCGTTGAGGGCGTGGATGCCCTCGAAGATGGCGATCTCGTCCTTCCCCAGCCGCAGGGGAGTGCCCCGGCTGTCGTTGCGCATCTGGCGGGCGAACTCGAAGTGGGGGACGATGACCTCCTCCCCCCGGGACAGCCGGTCAAAGGTCTCGTCCAGCAGCTCCATGTCCAGCAGTTTCGGGGACTCGTAGTCGATGTCCCCCTCCGGCGTGCGGGGGGCGGTCCTGCGGTTGAGGGTCTTGAAGTAGTTGTCCATGGACACCGTATGGGCGTTGACCCCCCGGCGCTCCAGCTCCCGCTCCACCTTCATGGCCGTGGTGGTCTTGCCCGAGCCAGAGGGGCCGGACAGAAGCACGATGGGGCTCTCCTTCATCCGCGCCAGGATCTTGTCCACGGCGGCGTGGATGCGCTCCTGGTAGTGGGCGTCACACTCGGCCAGAAAGGCGGCCGGGTCCCGCCGGATTTTTTCGTTGATCTCACTGAGCTGATAGGGCATGTCTTCCCTCCTTTACCTTCCGTGCGCGGCGTAAAATTGGGCCACTCTGGCCTTGTCCGCGCAGATAGCGTCGATCTTCTGGATGTACTCCTGGGGGTATTTGGCGTTGGCCAGGCGCTCGATGTACCCGGTGGCGCGGTCAACCAGCTTGGTCACTCCGCCGCCCCCCAGGGAGACTATGGTGTGCAGCTCCTCCATCATGCAGATGTTGTAGAGGCTCTCGGCGCCGGGCCGGCACCAGCCCACGTTCTCAAAGGAGCCGGACATGTACTTCTGACGGTAGAGGTAGTAGGGCCTCTGCCCGGCCGCCCGCAGGGCGGCCCAGGCGAAATCCAGCATATCCGCCACCGCCGCGCCGGAGGGCAGGCCGCCCCCCTCCTCCATCAGCCGGGAGCCCTTTTTCAGGGCCAGGGTGTGCACCGTCACGTTCTCCGGCCCCAGGTCCAGCACCTGCTCCAGGGAGGCGCGGAAGCCCGCCGCGCTGTCGCCGGGCAGCCCGGCGATGAGATCCATGTTGATGCAGCCGATGCCGCTCTCCCGGGCCAGGGCGTAGGCCCGGAGGATGTCGTCCGCCCGGTGGGCCCGGCCCATCCGCTCCAGCACCGCGTCCTGCATGGTCTGGGGGTTCACCGACACCCGCGAGCACCCCCGGCGGGCCAGCACCGCCAGCTTCTCCGCCGTGATGGTGTCCGGCCGCCCGGCCTCCACCGTGTACTCGGTGCAGCCCGACAGGTCGATGTGGTCCGCCAGCTCCCCCATGAGCCGGTCGAGCTGGGGGGCGGAGAGGGTAGTGGGGGTGCCGCCGCCGAAGTAGACGGTGCGCACCCGCAGCCCCGCGTCCGCCAGCATGGCCCCCGTGGCGGCCAGCTCCCGGCACAGGGCGTCCAGGAAGGGGTCAATAAGCTTGAGGGCCCGCCCCACGTCGGCAGAGACGAAGGAGCAGTAGGCGCACCGGGTGGGGCAGAAGGGGATGCCCACATAGAGGGAGACCTCGCCGGGGGCCAAGCTGCGCAGGGCCGCCAGGCTGGCCTCGGCGCAGTCCATGGCCAGCCGCCGCCGTCCCTCCGTCACCCGATAGGTGTCCCGCAGCAGCCGCTCCGCCTGGGCCGGGCTGGCCCCGGCCAGCATGGCCTTGGTGGGGATCTTCACCGGCCGCACCCCGGTCAGCGCCCCCCAGGGGGGCTCGCTGCCCCGGGCGGCGGTGCCCGCGCCGTAGAAGGCCAGCTTCAAAATCCGCTGGAGCGCCCGGTCGGTGGACAGCGGGTCGGTCAGCTCCGCCGTCCGGCACCGGCGGGCGGCCCGGTATTCCCGTCCCCCATAGCTCAGCGCCGCCGTGGCGGTGGCCCAGACCGCCCCCCGGTGCAGGGAGAGCACCAGCGCGTCCTCCCCCGGCGCCGGGGGCCCGGCGGGATACTCCGGCCGCTGGGCGGGGAACAGCGTCAGCAGCATTTGCTCGGCGGCATATTTGTAGTCGTGTCCGTATAAGTACAGCTTCATGGCCGCCTCCCTTCCCCATGCTGCTGACGCTCCCGCGCCCAATGGCGCGGAGCCGGGCGGGATTCACTTCCGCCCGGCGATACATAAAAATCAGACGGGGCCCCCGCAGGAGCACCGCTCCCGTGGGGAACCAGCAGCATCTGCTCGGCGGCGTATTTGTAGTCGTGTCCGTGTAAATACAGCTTCATGGGCCGTGTCCTTTCTCCGGGGGGCGGCGGCCTTCCGCCTTATCCCTCCATGGCCTCCCGCAGGTAGTAGTTGGTCTTGCGCTCCTGCTCCAGGGTGGAGGCCCCCATGTGGCCGGGAAGCACGTGGTAGTCGCCGGAGAGGCGGCCCAGCCGCCCCAGGGAGGCCATGATCTCCGCGTAGGAGCCGCCCTCGAAGTCGGTGCGGCCCATGGAGCCCTGGAACAGGGTGTCGCCGGTGAGAAGCACGTCCCCCACCTTCAGCGTCACCCCGCCGGGGGTGTGGCCGGGGGTGTGGAGCACCTCAATATCCATCTTCCCCAGCTTCACCACGTCCCCGTCCTGATAGGGCGTCGTCTCCGCGCCGACGGCGGGGAACACGTCGCCCCCCACCAGGGCCGCGTCGGCCGGGTGGAGATACACCGGCACCCCAGGCAGGGCGGCGCGGAGCTCGGCCACGCCGCCGGTGTGGTCGAAGTGGGCGTGGGTCAGCAGGATGAGCTTGAGCTCCATCCCGTCCGCCTTCAGTTGGGCCAGGATACGCGCCCCCTCCCCGCCGGGATCCACCACGGCGGCGGTGCGGGTCTCCTCGTCCTCCAGCAAATAGCAGTTGGTGCCCAGCTGGCCCACCTGCATCACTTTGATCTGCATCCTTTTTCACCTCATCAATGGTTGTCTGTGCCTGCGCCTCCGTGGGCGGCCACAAGGGCCGCCCCTACCGGGCGGAATGCCTCCTGATATGACATCGTATTCGGCGGAATTCGTAGGGGCGGCCCTTGTGGCCGCCCGCAAACGCCGGGGCGCGTTCGGCCCTACATCTGGTCGGTGTCCAGCAGAATGGTCACTGGCCCGTCGTTCTGTGAATACACCTGCATATCCGCGCCGAACACCCCACGGGGCTCCCGCCCCGCGGGGACCCCGGTTCCCTTTTATCTGCCGGGGCGGAGTGAATCCGCCCCGGCATCGAGGTTTTGGCGGAGCCAAAACGCTCGGACGCGCCGGGGGCGCGGGGGCGAGTTCGGCCCTACATCTGGTCGGTGTCCAGCAGAATGGTCACCGGCCCGTCGTTCTGCGAGTACACCTGCATATCCGCGCCGAACGCCCCACGGGGCTCCCGCCCCGCGGGGACCCCGGTTCCCTTTTTATCTGCCGGGGCGGAGTGAATCCGCCCCGGCATCGAGGTTTTGGCGGAGCCAAAACGCTCGGACGCGCCGGGGGCGCGGGGGCGAGTTCGGCCCTACATCTGGTCGGTGTCCAGCAGAATCGTCACCGGCCCGTCGTTCTGCGAATACACCTGCATATCCGCCCCGAACGCCCCACGGGGCTCCCACCCCGCGGGGACCCCGGTTCCCTTTATCTGCCGGGGCGGAGTGAATCCGCCCCGGCATCGAGGTTTTGGCTCCGCCAAAACGCTCGGACGCGCCGGGGGCGCGGGGGCGAGTTCGGCCCTACATCTGGTCGGTGTCCAGCAGAATGGTCACCGGTCCGTCGTTCTGCGAGTACACCTGCATGTCTGCGCCGAACTCGCCGTGCTCCACCCGGAAACCCCGCCCGGCGCACTCGGCCATAAATTTCTCATAGAGGGGGATGGCCACCGGCGGCTTGGCGGCCCCGGTGAAGCCGGGGCGGCGGGACTTGGTATCGGCATAGAGGGTGAACTGGCTCACCACCAGCAGCGCGCCCCCCACCGCCTCCAGGTTCAGGTTCATCTTCTCGTTCTCGTCCTCAAAAATCCGCAGGCCGCACACCTTGTCGGCCAGCTTCACCGCCTGGGCCTCGGTGTCGCTGGGGCCCACCCCCAGCAGCACCAGCAGCCCCTGGCCGATCTCGCCGTTCACCCGGCCGTCAATGGTGACGGAGGCACTCTTCACTCTGGTAACAACTGCGCGCATCGCTCAAATTCCCTTCTCTTTGTTTGTTGCAGGAGCCGGCACTCCCAGGGCGGCCTCTCCCGCCCGCATCCGTCCGGCGGGCGGGTGTGGGCACCCGCCCCTACGTCCTCCGCACGGGCCGCTGGGCTACCGGTACTCCCGCACAAACCCCCGTGCGTACAGGGGGTCGATGTCGAACACCGCCGGATCGCCGGCGGAGCACTTGAGGTCGGTGACGTCCACCACGGTCTCAATGGCGCCGATGGCCCCCAGGATGCGGGCCCGCTGGCCGTTGACGCGGACGGTGCGCCGCCGGGCGGCCAGCCAGCGCCGCAGCAGGGCGCCCA
>MJGMD1__coassemble_2167_pt1 | contig 17504 bp, 14 predicted proteins | sample MJGMD1__metabat2_low_PE_006 | metagenome-assembled genome bin MJGMD1
AGCGGGAGCGGGAGGGCCTGCTCCTCAGGAGCAGCGGTTCGGACTGAGGACGGGGCAGGTTCGGTGCGGCTGTGGGAAGGAATGAAAAACAGGAGGTGCGGACAATGGTGGAAGAACTGGATTCCAGACTGAAACGCTGCCCCTGCTGCGGGGGCGAGACCGTGCTCGGCTCCCTGTACGGCTGCCGCCCGTGGGTGACCTACTGGCTTCCCAGGTACCGGAGCCTGCTGAGTCCTTTTTTCTCCAGGCGGAACATCGAGAAGAGGGGGGGCTTTCTCCTGGCCAAAGGGCGGGAGTACTGGTACCGCACCCCGCCCGCGCCCAACCAGAGCTATTACTGCCCCAACTGCAAGCTGCTTCTCACCCGGGTGGACGAGTTCCACACCCCGTAGCCACAACATGGCATAGTACGAAAAAGCGTGCGCGCCTCTAGTGAGGCGCGCACGCGGAGACTGTCGATAAACCCTCCGGCGAAAAGGATTCGGAGGGAAGGATAGTGTGAAAGGGAACCGTCAGGGTTCCCTTTCGCGTTGGATCAAACAACTTTTTGAAACGTTTCTAACGTTTCAAAAAGTTCGGCAGCCTGTCGAAAAGACTTTTTCGACAGGCTGAGCGTGCGCGCCTCTAGTGAGGCGCGCACGCGGCCTGTTCGGAGATCCGCTTGAGGTAGGGCAGCTCCTTTTTCAGATCGCTGCGCACGCTCATGTGCCAGAAAAATTCCCCCAAAAAGAGCAGCTTGTGGATGGGGTCCTCCCGCACCAGGGCGGAGAAGAGCCGCCGCCAGGAGTAGATTTTCCGGCTGGCCCGGATGTGCTCCAGTTGGAGCTGGTAGGGGGTCATGCGGCGGGGGAAGTGGACGGCGTTGCCGTTGTATTTCGACCAGTCCTGGTGAAGCAGCCGGTCCCGGTTGGCCTCGTATACCGGCGTGCCGGGGACGAAGTACATACACTGGATCAGGGTGCCCTGGATGTGGTTCTGGATGACGAAGTCGGCCAGCTGGTCGCCCACGCCCGCCTCCTGGTCGTCGGAGCCCAGGATGAACAGCCCCCGGACGCTGAGGCCGTGGGCGCGGATGTTGCGGATGGCGTCGATGATCTCCTGCCGGGTGCTCTTCTTGTGGTAGGTGGCGAAGGAGGCGTCGTCCAGAAACTCGATGCCCAGATCCAGCTCGAAGAAGCCGGCCTGCCTGAGAAGGTCGAGCATCTCGTCGTCGAAGCCTACCTCGTACCGGGCCTGTACGTTGAAGCGGTAGCGGATGCCGCTGTCCACGATGGCCCGGAGGACGGACATGGCCCAGTCCCGGTCGGCGAAGAAGTTGTCGTCGGTGAGCCAGAGATCTTTGGCCAGCCGGACGTGGCCCCGGTGGAAGAAGCGGATGGACTCCCGGATGTCGGCCACCACATTTTCCGGCGAACGGGTGCGGACGCGGCGGCCGAAGTGGCGCACCAGGGCGCAGTAGTCGCAGTTGTGGGGGCAGCCCCGGGAGGCGTGCACCTGGGGCCAGAGGGTGCTGTGCCCCACCATTTTGGAATAATTGTGGACTAAATTACGGTCTGCAATCGTCTCGAAGCGCTCCGGCGGGGGCGGATAGCCGGTGGAGCGCAGCTCCTCCCCCTCCATCCAGGCCAGGCCGGGGAAGTCCGGCCGCTCCCCGCGGCCCACCGCCTCCACAAAGGCGCGGATGGTCTCGTCCCCCTCGCCCAGCAGCACATAGTCGCAGTGGCGCGCCGCCTCGGCGCAGTTCATGGAGGCGTGGAGACCGCCCAGCACCACCAGGCCCCGCCCGTGGGCCCGGAGGTGGTCGGCTAGCTCGTAGCCCCGGACGGCGGCGAAGGTGAAAATACCGATGAACACGATGTCCGCGTCCTCCACGTCGGCCAGGTCGATGCGGGAGATGGACTCGCTGTACATATAGGTGTCATCGACCAGCTCCTTGACAATGGTAGCCAGGGTGTTGAGTCCCACAGAGGGGGTGCGGATGTAGCGGTCGTAGACGAAGTAGTTGAGGGGCGTGGGCTTGTAGGGGCGGTTGCCCGGCTCGAGAAAACGGATTTTCATAGGATACCTCCTCGCCACGGCGGCTTGGGTATGGGGAGCTTGTTTTCCCTATTCTATCACTTTGTACCTGTGGATACAAGGAGAGGGAGGAAGACCGTCTGTTTGGGGGGAAAACCTCTCCTTGACGATGGCGGGCGGGCGTGGGATAATAAAAAGAAACCAATCTTTGGGGGAGACAGCATGATCAATCGGCTGGTGCGGCTTTTCATCCAGGACTGCGACAATGTGACGGACCCGGCGGTGCGGGAGAAGTACGGCGTCCTGTCCGGGGCGGTGGGGATTGTGCTCAATCTGCTGCTGTCTGCGGGCAAGTTCTTCGCCGGCGTGCTGACCGGCTCCATCGCCATCACGGCGGATGCCTTCAACAACCTGTCCGACGCGGGCTCGTCGGTGGTGACTCTGGTGGGCTTTAAGCTGGCGGGACAGAAGGCCGACGATGGACACCCCTTCGGCCACGGCCGGGCGGAGTACCTGGCGGGGCTGCTGGTGAGCCTGATGATCCTCCTGGTGGGGCTGGAGCTGGGCAAGACCTCCATCGGGAAGATCCTCCGCCCGGAGGCGGTGGACTTTTCGCTGGTGTCGGTGGCCATTCTGGCGGCTTCCATCCTGGTGAAGCTGTGGATGAGCCATTTCAACCGGGTATTGGGGAAGAAGCTCGGCTCGGCGGCCATGGCGGCCACCGCCGCCGACTCCCTCTCCGACGTGGTGGCGACCTCCGCCGTGTTGGCGGGCACCCTGGCTGGACACTTCGCCCACCTGAGCATCGACGGCTGGGCGGGGGCGGTGGTGGCCGTCTTTATTCTGAAGGCGGGTTGGGGAGCCGCCAAGGACACCATTAACCCCCTGCTGGGGGCCCGCCCCGACCCGGAGCTGGTCCACGCGATCCGGGAGGTGGTGCTGTCGCATCCCCAGGTGGTGGGAATGCACGACCTCATCATCCACGACTACGGCCCGGGGCGGCGGCTGTGCTCTTTCCACGCCGAGGTACCCCAGGACGCCGACATCCTGGAGGCCCACGACGCCATCGACCACATCGAGCGGGAGATCCAGCAGAAGTTCGGCATTGAGACCACGGCGCACATGGACCCCATCGCCACCGACGACGAGTCGGTGAACCGCCTGCGGGAACAGGTGGCGGCCCTGGCAAGGGCCGTGGAGCCGGAGATGACCATCCATGACTTCCGGGTGACCAAGGGGCCCCAGCACACCAACCTGATTTTTGACGTGGTGGTGCCCCACCGCTGCCGCCTGCGGGACGAGGAGCTCTGCGAACGCCTGTCCGGGGCGGTGCGTGCCCTGGACGAGCGGTATTTTGCGGTCATTCAGGTGGACCGGGCCTATGTGGAGACCCGGTAACCCCCTTTTACAAAAAATTCACCCTTGTGGGGAAAAAAGCCGGTATAATACCGGAGAGAACAACATAGAAAAGGACGGTGCGCTATGGCCAGGAAGGTCCTGATTGTGGAAGACGACTCCAACATTGCCGAGCTTCTCCACCTCTATCTGGAGAAGGAGGGCTTTGAGACAGCGGTGGCCGGGGACGGCGGCAAGGGGGTGGAGCTGTTCCGCTCCTTCCACCCGGAGCTGGTGCTGCTGGACATCATGCTGCCTGTAATGGACGGCTGGTCGGTGCTCAAGAAGATCCGGGAGAACGACAAGACCCCGGTGATCATGCTCACCGCCAAGGGGGAGACCAAGGACAAGGTGGCCGGGCTGGAGGGGGGCGCCGACGACTATATCGTCAAGCCCTTTGAGATGAAGGAGGTGCTGGCCCGCATCCACGCGGTGCTCCGCCGCTTCGGCGGCGAGGAGGAGGGGAGCGGCGAGAAAAAGCTTACCTTCGACAAGCTGGTCATCAACCTGGACTCCTATGAGCTGCTGGTGGACGGCAAGCGGGTGGATACGCCCCCCAAGGAGCTGGAGCTGCTCTACCACCTGGCGGCCTCCCCCAACCGGGTATTCACCCGCAACCAGCTGCTGGACGAGGTGTGGGGCTTCGACTACTTCGGCGACTCCCGTACCGTGGACGTGCATATCAAGCGCCTGCGGGAGAAGCTGGAGGGCGTCAGCGAGCAGTGGAGCCTCAAAACTGTGTGGGGTGTTGGTTACAAGTTCGAGGTGGTGAACGGATGAGGGCATATGTGCTGACGCCGGCACGCGAGGCGTGCCGGCGCCTCTGCGGCGGAGCGGGACGGAATTCACTTCCGGCCCGCGAAAAATGGAAAGGAAATGGGGGCCCTGCGGAGCGGAACGCTTCGTGGGGGGCCAGCGAGCAGTGGAGCCTCAAAACCGTGTGGGGTGTCGGTTACAAGTTCGAGGTTGTGAGCGGCGCATGAAGAGCCTGTACGGACGGCAGTTCCTGCTGACGGCGGGGATGATTCTCATCTCCTTCGCCCTGCTGGGGACCGCCTTTATCGGCCTGTCCTACCAGTATACAATCCGGGAAACCCGGGACTCCATGGAGCGCAACGCCGATTATGTGGCCGACTTCACCGCCAAGGTGCGGGCCGAAGGGATCGACGTGCGGGACATGGCCTACCAGCTCTATGTTGCCAATGTGGCCCACATCGCCAACGCCTTTGTCCTGGTCACCGAGGCGGATGGGGAGCTGGTACTCTGTTCCGATGGAGCGACAATCCAGAGCGGGCTGGGGGGGAACTATCTGCCCCAGTCCATCGTCAGCCAGCTCCAAAAGGAGGGCGGCTACAGCGGTATGACCACTCTGGGCGGCCTGTTTCCGGAGAAACGCTTTGTGGCGGGCACCCCCATCACGGTCAAAACGGTGAACCTGGCCACCGGGCAGACCGAGCAGACCATGATCGGCGTGGCCTATGTGGCGGCGGAGACCTCGGACATCACCGAGCTGTGGCAGGCGTTCATCTCCATCTTTTTCTTTACCGCCGTGGTGGTACTGTGCGTGGCTTTCATCACCAGCTCCATCACCTCCCTGCGGCTGACCAACCCCCTGAAGGAGATCGCCGAGACCGCCCGCAAATTCGGCCACGGCGAGTACGAGGTGCGGGTGCAGGGCTATGAGAAGCGGAAGGACGAGGTGGGCGAGCTGGCCGAGGCCTTCAACGCCATGGCCGACTCCATTGCCAAGAGCGAGGCCCGCCGCAGCGAGTTTGTGGCCAACATCTCCCACGAGCTCAAGACCCCCATGACCACCATCGCCGGCTTTTCCGACGGCATTCTGGATGGCACCATCCCGCCGGACAAGGAGCGCGCCGCCCTACAGACAATCTCCTCGGAAACCCGGCGGCTCTCCCGCCTGGTGCGGCGGATGCTGGATCTGTCCCGCCTCCAGTCGGCGGAGAATGTCACCGCCCAGGAGCAGTTCGACGTGTCCGAGGTCATGCTGCGGGTGCTGGTGAGCCTGGAGAACAAGATCAATGCCCGCCATCTGGACGTGGACACCCAGCTCCCCGACGGACCCGTGCTGGTGTGGGGGGATCCGGACGCCATCACCCAGGTGTGCTATAACCTGCTGGACAACGCCATCAAGTTCTCGGCCGAGGGGAGCACCATGGGCCTGTCCATCACTGCCAAGGGGGGCAAGGCCCACGTGGCGGTGCGCAACCACGGCGACACCATCCCCCCCGACGAGCTGGCCATGATCTTCGACCGCTTCCACAAGAGCGACAAATCCCGCTCCGTGGACCGGGAGGGCGTGGGCCTGGGGCTGTATATCGTCAAGACTATCCTCAACAACCACAAGGAGAACATTTCCGTTACCAGCCAGGACGGCGTGACGGAGTTCGTATTTACCCTGACGCTTGCATGACGCCCCGGCAGACGGGGCAAGAAGGAGGGCCCATGCGCGGCTACTATTACGATCAAACGGGGGAGGCCCCCCGGAGCACCCCGGCGCCGATTTCCGCAGGGCGCCGCCGGCGGTGGAGCGGCGCAGCGGCGGTGCTCCTCTTTCTCCTGACCATGGCCCTGCTGGGCGGCCTGACTGCGGCGGCGGGGCTGTGGAGCTACAGCCGCCTGGAGGAGCTGCCAGCGCTGGCCGACAGCACCTGGCAGCCCCTTCCCGTCCGGGAGGAGCTGCCGGAGGAAACCACTGTGGAACGAGCCCCCACCGGGGACGGCACCACCCTCACCATTTCCCCCCTGCCCAGCGGCGGGGCCCACAGCCTCCAGGAGATCTACCGGGAGAACATCGCCTCCATCGTCAGCATCCGGGGGAGCAAGGGGGACGGCATGAGCCTGGGCACCGGCGTGGTGATGTCGGAGGACGGGTATATCATCACCAACAGCCACGTCATTGAGGGATGCGGCGCCGTGGATGTGGTGCTCCAGGATGAGCGGGTGTTCCAGGCCCTGCTGGTGGGACAGGATGCACAGAGCGATCTGGCGGTGCTGAAGATCGACTGCGCCGGCCTGATGCCCGCCCAGTTCGGTGACTCCACCCTTCTGGAGGTGGGGGACACGGTGGCGGCCATCGGCAATCCGCTGGGGGAGGAGCTGCGGGGCACCATGACCGACGGCATCATCTCCGCCATCAACCGGGATGTGAACGTGGACGGGTACACCATGGTGCTGCTCCAGACCACCGCCGCCCTCAACTCGGGCAACTCTGGCGGGGCGCTCATCAACGACCGGGGACAGGTGGTTGGCATTACCAACCTGAAAATGCGGGCCTATGACAACACGGTAGAGGGCCTGGGCTTCGCCATTCCCACCACCACGGTCAAGACGGTGGTGGACGCCCTCATCGCCCACGGGCGGGTGGAGGGCCGGCCCACCATCGGCATCACCGGCTATACCGTGACGGAGGAGCTGGCGGAGGAGTACGGGTGCCCCCGGGGGGTGGCGGTACAGAGCGTCCGGGGGGGCTCCGACGCCCAACGGCAGGGCGTCCTGCCCAACGACGTGGTCGTGGCGGTCAACGGCGAGACGATCACCGACATGGACCAGCTCCAGGCGATCAAGGAGGGGCTGGCGGTGGGGGACGTGCTCACCTTCCGCCTCTGGCGCGGCGGCCACTACCTGGAGCGGGACGTGGCCCTGGTGGACCAGTACACGCTGGAGGAGTAGATAAAAAAAGAGCGCCCCGTCCTGGGGCGCCCAAGAGAGATGTGTGCGGGAGAATGGAAGAATCGCGGGTTGGAATTACACTCGCCTATTGGATAAGCTGTGCTCTTATCATACCATGATTTCCATAAAATGTCAAATAGAACTTTTGTCGAAAGGCGGCGAATGGCTAATGCTGATTCTCAACGGGGTAGTTCACCCCATGGACGGGCCGGTGATTCCCCGCGGCTTCGTGGCTTTTGAGGGGGAGAAGCTCACCGCCGTAGGGCCCATGGAGGCCCTGCCCGCCGGGGCGGAGGGCCCCGTGCTGGATGCGGAGGGGGGGCATATCCTGCCCGGCTTTATCGACGCCCACTGCCACCTGGGCCTGTTCGGGGATGCCCTGGGCTTTGAGGCGGACGACGGAAACGAGTCCACCGACCCCTGTACCCCCCAGCTCCGGGCCGTCGACGGGGTGAATCCCCTGGACCGGGGCTTCCGGGAGGCACGGGAGGGGGGCGTGACCACGGTGCTCACCGGCCCCGGCTCGGCCAACCCCATCGCCGGGCAGTTCCTGGCCCTCAAGACCGACGGCCGCTGGGTGGACGAGATGGTGCTCAAGGCCCCCGCCGCCATGAAGTTTGCCCTGGGGGAAAATCCCAAGTCGGTCTACAACGACCGGAAGGAGACGCCGGTGACCCGTATGGCCACCGCGGCCCTCATCCGGGAGCACCTGGCCAAAGCCCAGGAGTACCAGGACAAGCAGGCCAAGGCGGACGGAGATCCCGACCAGGACATGCCCGATTACGACGCCAAGCTGGAGGCGCTGGTGCCGGTGGTGGCGGGAGAGCTGCCCGCCCACTTCCACGCCCACCGGGCCGACGACATCGCTACCGCCGTGCGCCTCAGCCGGGAGTTCGGGCTGAAGCTGGTGGTGGTTCACGGCACGGAGGGCTATCTGGTGCCCGGGCTGCTGGCGGAGGCGGGGGTGCCGGTCATCACCGGGCCCTGCCTCACCGACCGCTCCAAGCCGGAGCTGGTGGGCCAGACCTTGGACAACCCGGCCCTGCTCCACCGGGCGGGGGTGAAGATCGCCATCTGCACCGACCACCCGGAAACGCCCATCCAGTACCTCCCCCTCTGCGCGGCCATGGCCGTGCGGGGGGGCCTGGACCCGGAGGAGGCCCTGGCGGCCATCACCAGCAGCGCCGCCGAGATTGCGGGCCTCTCCAAGCGGGTGGGCACCCTCACCCCCGGCAAGGACGCCGACGTGGTGGTGACCAGCGGCCACCCCTTTGACTGGAACGGCAGCATCCGGGCCGTCTTTCTCAACGGCCGGCGGGTCAAATAATCAGCCTGGGCCCTGTCCGTATGGACAGGGCCCAGGCTGTACCTTACAGGAAAATGTACTTGAGCAGAAAGACCAGGGCCAGTACCGCCAGCACGGGGCTGACCTTCTTCCGGCTCTCCGCGCCGGTAAAGAGGTGGACGGCCACATAGGAGATGGTGCCCACGGCAATGCCCTCGGAGATGGAGTAGCAGAAGGGCATGGCCACCATGGTCAGATAGGCGGGAAGGCTCTCCCGCCAGTCCGCCGGGTTCAGCGCCCGGAGACTGCCGAGCATGCTCAGTCCCACGATGACCAGCGCCGGAGCGGTGGCAAAGCCGGGCACCGCCAGAAACAGGGGAGAGAGGAAGAGGGACAGGAGAAACATCAGGGCCGTGACCACGCTGGTGAGGCCGGTGCGGCCGCCGGCGGCGATGCCCGCCGCGCTCTCGGCAAAGGTCGTGGTGGTGGAGGTGCCCAGCACCGCGCCCACGGAGGTGCCCACCGCGTCGGAGAGCAGCGCGCCCCGGATGCGGGGCAGGCGTCCGTTCTCATCCAGCATGTGCCCCTGGGAGGCCATGCCGATAATGCCGCCCAGGGTGTCGAATACATCTACAAAGAGGAAGGAGAGCACCACTGTCAGAAAATTGAGGGTGAACAGCCCAGTGAAGTCCATCTGCATAAAGGTGGGAGCCAGGCTGGGGACGGCCAGACCAGCGGAGAAGTCGGGCAGGACGCTGGCCATGCCCAGCTCGGCGTTGGGGACATAGAGGCCGGTGAGCTGACAGAGGATGGCCGCCCCCCACACGGCCAGGATGCCCAGCAGCAGGGCGCCCCTCACCCTGCGGATAGTGAGGATGGCGGTGAGGAGGATTCCGGCGAAGGCCAGCACCGCCCCCAGGCCCACGGAACGTATCTCCCCGGAGGCGATGGCCTCCCGGAAGGGGTAGACCGACAGCATGGTGGAGGGGTCGGCCACGATCAGCTTGGAGTTCTGAAGGCCGATGAAGAGGATGAACAGGCCGATGCCCCAGGTGACGCCCAGCTTTAGAGGCCGGGGGATGGAGTTGAAGATGGCCTCCCGCACCGAAGTGACGGAGAGGACAATGAAGAGCAGGCCCTCCAGGAAGACCGCAGCCAGGGCCATCTGCCAGGAGTAGCCCTGCTTGATGACCACGGTGTAGGCGAAGTAGGCGTTCAGCCCCATGCCCGGGGCCAGGGCGAAGGGATAGTTGGAGAGCAGGGCCATGAGCAGGGTAGCGGCGCAGGCGGCCAGAGCGGAGGCGGTAAAGACCGCGCCCCGGTCCATGCCGGCGGCGCCCAGAATGGCCGGGTTGACCGCCAGGATATACGCCATGGTGACAAAGGTGGTCAGGCCGGCGAAGCACTCCCGGCGGACCGTGGTGCCGTTCTCCTTCAGATGAAAGAGCCGGTCGGCAAGTACAGATTTCACACCAACACCTCACAATAGAACAACTTGTGACACAACATTCCTTATTATAGGAAATTCATGGACACCTGTAAAGAGTAAAAAAGAGCGGAAGGGCCGCGCCCTTCCGCTCTTTTTTGTTTGTATCCCCCTCAGGCGCGGGCCATGTGGGCCGCACGGTTGCGCTGCTGGATCTCCAGCATCCGCATGGCGTAGAGGGAGTCGGTGATCACCTTCAGAGGCTTGGAGTAGTCCAGCGCGAAAAGCCCCAAAAACGAGCGGGCATCCACCCGGATGGAGTCGTCTTCATTGGCAATATATACGGGCTTATCCGCCTGAACGGCCAGCCGCTGCAGCTCTGCAAGCTCAGAGATGGAATCAAACTTCAATTCCAGTACCATAAATCATACCTCCTTTATGGGCTGTTTAAAGTATAGTATGGGCATGGGAATAAAACAATAGGCAGACTCACCGAAATCAGAGGTGGGTGGACAAGAAAATGCGTACAAAAACGATGTGTCAACTGATTAAGGGTAAAAACCGGGTGGGTTTTCGTAAAAAAATAACAAGAAAAGGCATCTTAAGTGGAGGGAAAGGAAATTAACACGCGGTTAAACTCAAAAAGAAATTATTGACATATGCCAAAAACGTGTTATAATAAATGGCATAAGCCGGAAACGGAGGAGACGCTATGCCCAGACCCAAAAAATACAGACGCATCTGTGCCCTGCCCCGATGCAGCAGCTTCGGCCCCCTGGAGGGGGCGGCGGACGGCCGGGTGGAGATGGCGGTGGAGGAGTACGAGGCCATCCGCCTCATCGACCTGCTGGGCTGCACCCAGGAGGAGTGCGCCGCCCAGATGGGGGTGGCCCGCTCCACGGTGCAGCAGGTGTACGACACCGCCCGGCGCAGGCTGGCCCAGGCCCTGGTGGAGGGGAGGCGCCTGCACATCTCCGGCGGAGACTATGTGCTCTGCCCCCGGGGAGAGGAGTGTCCCGGCCGGGACTGCGCCCGGCGGGATTGCGGTATGGGACGCTGTGGCTGCGGCGCGTGCCTGCGGTCCAAGGAAAATTAGGAGGTTATGAAAATGAAAATCGCGGTTACCTATGAAAACGGACAGGTTTTTCAGCACTTCGGCCATACGGAGCAGTTCAAAATCTACGAGGCGGCGGAGGGCAAGGTGGTCTCCGCCCGGGTGGTGGAGACAGGCGGCTCCGGCCATGGTGCCCTGGCGGGTTTCCTGCGGGGACTTGGAGTGGACACCCTGATCTGCGGCGGCATCGGCGGCGGCGCCCGCAGCGCCCTGGCTGAGGCGGGGATTCAGCTCTACCCCGGTGCGTCCGGCAGTGCGGACGCCCAGGTGGAGGCCCTGCTGGCTGGCAGCCTGGCCTACGATCCCAACACCGTATGCAGCCACCACGACCACGGTGAGGGGCATACCTGCGGACACCATCACGAGGGCGGTCACACCTGCGGCGGCCATGACCACGGCTGCGGACATCACGGCTGATTGGGCATAGAACCAAAAAATTCATAAAATAAGCTGTGACAATTGGGAAACTTCGTGGTATAATCAAAGCAAGGAGGCCGGGCCTCCCGGTCTCCGGACCATAACCCTCTCCGGAGGGTGGAAGGAGCTGAAAACTATGAAGTTCGTGTTCACAGACAAAAAGGTCAACCTGCCCAACAAGGTCCACGCCTATGCGGAGAAAAAGGTGGGTAAATTAGACCGTTATTTTAAGGCGGACGCGGAGGCCGCCATCGTCTTCAGCGTGGAGAAGGACCGGAACAACGTGGAGCTCACCGTGCGCTCCGGCAGCACGATCATCCGCGTGTCTGAGAGTACCTCCGATATGTTTGCTACCATCGACGCGGCGGTCTCCTCGGTAGAGCGCCAGCTTCGCAAAAATAAGGCCCGCTTGGAGAAGCGGCTGCGCCAGGATGCATTCGTCCGAACCGTGGATGCCGAAGAGGTTTCCTCCTTTGCCCCTGAGGAGGAAGAGGAGGAATTCCGGATTGTCCGCACCAAGCGATTCCCCATCAAGCACATGACGGTGGAGGAGGCGGTGCACCAGATGAACCTGGTGGATCACACCTTCTTTGCCTTCAAGAACGCGGATGACGACGGAGCTTTTGCCGTGGTCTACAAGCGCAATGACGGCGGCTACGGCCTGATCGAGGACGATACCTGACCGAGGAAAACGGCGGCCCCGCAGCGCGGGGCCGCCGTTTTTAACATCCCCTTGACAATGGGGGATGATTTGCTATAATAGGGATGCTTGCTCGGAGGGCAACTCATTCAGTGGAAATGAGGAGCCGGATAAGGCACGGACTGAGAAGTCCGCACCTTGTCCGGCTTTTTTGCTGTGCAAACGCATAGCAGACCTGGCCATGTACCCGCTTACAGCGGCACGGCCATGGGATGACAGCGCGTGGGCCGGGACGGCCCACATGCGCAAAAACTTCATGCACCCAGGCCCTTGCATCGTTTTGTGGTGTGTTCTGTGTGCATGAAGCCCTATGCCGGAGGAGCGAAGCTCATTGGGAGAAAACGGAGGATAGAATCACATGAAACGAACGAACCGACTGACGGAGGGGAACATCCTACACACCCTCATCCGCTTTGCCGTTCCGGTCTTTTTCACGCTGTTTCTTCAGGCGCTGTACGGCGGCGTGGACCTGCTGGTGGTGGGGCAGTTTGCCGCCACCGCCGATGTCTCCGGCGTCGCCACCGGAAGCATGCTCATGTCCACCGTGACCATGGTGATCACCGGCCTGTCCATGGGCATCACCATTCTGGTGGGCGAGCGCATCGGGCGGGGTGAGCCGGACGAGGCCGGAAGGGCCATCGGCGGCGGCATCTGCCTGTTCGCGGTGTTCGGGGTGCTGCTGATGGTGGTACTGCTGGCCGGAGCCGAGACCCTTGCCCGCCTTTTGCACGCGCCAGAGGAGGCCTTTGCCGAAACGGTGGAGTACATCCGCATCTGCGGCGGCGGCAGCCTGTTCATCGTGGCCTACAACGTGCTGGGGGCGGTGTTCCGGGGCATCGGTGACGCCCGGACGCCGCTGTTCACGGTGATGCTGGCCTGTGTGATCAACATCGGGGGCGACCTGCTGCTGGTGGAGGGCTTTCACCTGGGCGCGGCCGGCGCCGCCCTGGCCACGGTGGCCGCCCAGGCGGTCAGCGTGGTGGTCTCCCTGGCGGTTATCCGCCGCCGGAAGGACCGGCTGCCCTTCCACTTCTCCCGCCGGAGCGTCCGCTTTGACGGGCGCATCATCGCGCTGGAGCTGAGGCTGGGCCTGCCGGTGGCCCTGCAGGAGCTGCTGGTGGGCACCTCCTTCCTGGTGATCCAGACCATCGTGAACACCTTCGGCGTCACGGCCTCCGCCGGCGTGGGCGTGGCGGAAAAGGTGTGCGTGTTCCTCATGCTGGTGCCCTCGGCCTATATGCACTCCATGTCCGCCTTTGTAGCCCAGAACATGGGGGCCGGCCAGCCCCGCCGGGCCAAGCGGGCGCTGGGCTACGGTATCCTGACCGCTTTCGCCGCCGGACTGGTGATGGCCTGGCTGGCCTTTTTCCACGGCGACACCCTGTCCCTGCTGTTTGCCAAGGACGCGGCGGTGGCTGCCGCGTCCCACAGCTATCTCAAGGCCTACGCCATCGACTGCATGCTAACCCCCTTCCTGTTCTGCTTCATGGGCTACTACAACGGCTGTGAGAAGACCCTCTTTGTCATGATTCAGGGGATCATCGGCGCCTTCGGCGTGCGCATCCCCATCGCCTATCTGGTCAGCCGAATCCCCGGGGCCACCCTGTTCCAGATTGGGCTGGGCACCCCCGCCTCCAGCACGGTGCAGATTGTCCTGTGTCTGGCGATGTTCCTCTACCTGGAGCGCCGCCAGCGCCGGGAGGCCCTGTGCGGGGCGGTTACTGGGCCATAAACCGGGCCAGAAATTCCCGGGTTCTGGGCTGGCTGGGGGACGAGAAGAAGGCGTCGGGGGCGCCTGACTCACAGATCCGGCCGTCAGCCATGAAAACCACCTGGCTGCTCACGTCGCGGGCAAAGGCCATCTCGTGGGTGACCACCAGCATGGTCATGCCGCTGGCGGCCAGCGCCCGCATGACGGCCAGCACCTCTCCTACCATCTCGGGGTCCAGGGCGGAGGTGGGCTCGTCGAAGAGGAGCACCTCCGGCTCCATGGCCAGGGCGCGGGCAATGGCCACCCGCTGCTTCTGGCCGCCGGAGAGCTGCCTGGGCCTGGCATTGATGTAGGGCGCCATGCCCACCTGCTCCAGGTAGCGCAGGGCCCTGGCCCGCGCCTCCTCACGGCTCCGGCGGAGCACCTTTACCGGTCCCGCCATGCAGTTCTCCAGCACGTTCATATTGGAAAAGAGGTTGAAAGACTGAAAGACCATCCCCACCCGGGTCCGGTAAGCGGAGGCGTCCGTCCCCCGGCCGGTGATGGACCGGCTGTGGAAGCGGACCTCCCCCTGATTGGGGCGCTCCAGCAGGTTGATGCACCGCAGCAGGGTGGACTTGCCGGAGCCGGAGGAGCCCAGAATACTGGTGACATCGCCGGGGTGGACAGTGAAGTTCACATCCCGGAGGACCTGGTGCGTCCCAAAGGACTTGGAGAGGTGGCACACCTCCAGAATGGGTTCCAAGGTCATGTCAGCGCCCCCCCTTCGTCCTGGGGGCGGGTCCGGCGGCGGTAGGTGCCGGCGGTCATGGTCAGGGCGTCGGCCTGGACCAGCTCGTAGCTGCTCTCCCCGTCCATCCGCCGCTCCGCCAGCCGCAGCAGGGCGGAGGCCGCCAGCGTCATGCAAAGGTAGCCCAGCATCTCGATGGCCGCGGAGGGGAAGTACATGGGGTTGACGCCGGTGATGTAGCGGTGGGCGGCGAAGAACTCGGTGAAGCCGATGATAAACATCACCGAGGTGTCCTTGACGTTGATGATGAAGTTATTGCCGATCTGGGGCATGATATTGCGCAGGGCCTGGGGGAGGATGACGTTCACCATGGTCTGTACGTGGCTCATGCCGATAGCTTTGGCCCCCTCGGTCTGGCCGGGGTCAACGGAGAGGATGCCGCCGCGGACCGACTCGGCCATGTAGGCGCCGGTATTGATGGAGACCACCAGAAGGGCGGCGGCCCAGACGTTGTCAAAGCGCATGGCGTTGTTGGTGAAGTAGGGCAGGCCGTAGTAGAGGAACACAGCCTGGAGCACCATGGGGGTGCCCCGAAAGACCTCCACATAGATACGGATCACGGCCCGGAGCAGCCATAGCAGGACTCGCCGGGGCAGGCGGTCCTGTGGGTGGATGGGGATGGTGTTGAGCAGGCCGCAGGCCAGGCCGATCAGGCAGCCGAGGACGGTGGCCGCCACGGCCAGAAGCAGGGTGTTCACCACGCCGCTCAGGTAGAGGGGGGCGTACCTGGCCCACAGGAGCGCCATGTCCTGTCCGAGTGCGAGAACGCGTTCCATGGCTTACACCTCGGGCTGGACGGCTATGGCCTGGTCCATCAGGGTGTTGAAGTCGTCGGCGGTCATCCCGTCCAGTACGGCGTTTATGGCGTCCAGCAGTTCGGTGCTGCCCTTGGCCACGGACATGCCGATGTTCACGTTTTCGGCCCGCTCCGCCTCAGAGGCAAACTGGAAGTCGCCTTCGGTGCCGGCGAAGTTGAGCACGATGAGGTCAGAGTCGTTTGCTGCGGCGGCGGTGGCGGTGGGCAGGTCGGTGCAGACGAAGTCCACCGCGCCGGTCTGGAGCTGCATGACCATGGCGGGGGCGGTCTCCGCGGCGGTCTGGATCTGGGCATCGGGGATCTGGGGCAGACAGGTGTCGTACCAGATGGTGCCCGACTGGGCGGTGCAGCGGCCGCCCGCCAGGTCGGCGATGCCCTGGGCGGCGGCGTAGGCACTGCCGGCGGTGGTGAGACAGACGATGTCGGCGTAGTAGTAGGGGCCCGCCATGTCCACCTGGGCCATACGGTCGGCGGTCATGGACTGGCCCGCGATGGCCACGTCGATGGTGCCGCTCTGGAGGGCGGGGATGAGGGAATCCCAGGCGGTGGAAACCACCTCCAGCTCCCAGCCGTTGGCGTCACAGATGCGCTGGGCGATCATCACATCATAGCCGTTGGCATAGGCCCCCGGCACGTTGGAGACGGGCACCGCGCCGTTGGAGTCGTCCATCTGGGTCCAGTTGTAGGGGGCATAGGCGCACTCCATGCCCACCGTGAGCACGCCGTCCTCCACGCCGCCGGACGGTGCGCCGGATGCGGCGGGGGGCGTGGATGCGGCCGGGGCGGGGCTCTGAGCGGTTCCGCCGCCGGAGCCGCAGGCGGCCAGAGTGAGGGAGAGAGAAGCGGTGAGGGACAGGGCGGCGAGGGTGTTTCGATTCATGTTTGTTTCCTCCAGTCTAGTTTTTCGGCGCTTTTTTAACAAAAAAAGCGCCATGAACCTTCCTGGTGGAAGCGTTCATGGCGACAAAGAGCGTCGAAAACCGGCCTCCCTCGGGCGCGGCGGTACCGGGGAGCGGCAGTACCGGCTCCAGGGCATGCGGGCAGAGGGAAGCACAGCGACGAAAGCCCTTGGCCTCAATGATAGCGCTCCACACAGATGATATGTGGCAGTCCGTGAGATGTTATCCCAACGGCCCAGGCAACCGGTCCTCCAGGCAGGGGACCGGCCCTTCGGCGGAAGGGCCCTTTCTCCGGCGGGGTGCTCTGCCCCATTGCAGGGTATGCCGGATACTCTTGCGATTCCGCGCCTCTATCATTGCAGCGGGGGTAATCCGCAACAACTGGTTCTTGCGGTTTATTATAGGCGTGCCCGCCGCCCGGCGTCAAGGGAAAAGATCACCGCATCTCGTCCTGTGAAATCAAAAAAGATTGGAAAAAGCGACAAACATTTTGAATTTACTCCAGGGGATAGACCTGCCAAGGTGTGGGGGAGGGGATGGGAACGGGAACCACCACCCCGCCGCCGGCCTCCCCTTCCGCCGGAGGCTCGTGCCCTGTTATGGGATGAATTCTGGCGTTCAGATGCTCTGTGGTGAAGCCGCTGTCGGCACCGGTGCCGTACCACGCCAGCACCTCGGTCAGCCAGGTGGACTGTCCGGCATCGGGGGAGAGGTATTCAAAGGAGACGCCGGTGCCGCCCGCCAGGAAGTCGGCGGCGCAGGTAGTCAGCGTCCGGCCGTCAGACTGGCCGCGGAAGGAGGCCGTGGTGACGGGAATGCCGTTGACCGCCTGGGTAGCGGCCTCCTGATACACCACACTGCGGGGGGGGAGCCGGCCGGGGGAGAGGGCGAGCCGCAGGCGGTCGTCCCCGCGCACACCGGTGATCACCACCTGCAATACATCTCCCTTCTCGTTGTAAAAAACTTGGCCGTCCAGTCCATAGCCCTCCCACAGCAGGGACCAGGGAACCTCCCCCGTCCCCCCCAGAGCGGTGATGATCTCCTGGGCGGTCAGCTTCTCCTCAAAGGAACTCACACCCCAATCCCGGTCCGTCAACCGGGGAGAGAAATCAGTGCAGTCGGGGAAATTTAGGGCGGGTATGTCGAAGAAGTTGTGGGCCTCCCCTTCGGCAAAGGGCCCGGGGCCCACAGTGAGGGTGTGCTCCCAAGCGGGAGAAGATGCAGCCGGGGCGGGGGTGGCGGCC
>MJGMD1__coassemble_2511_pt1 | contig 11292 bp, 9 predicted proteins | sample MJGMD1__metabat2_low_PE_006 | metagenome-assembled genome bin MJGMD1
TTACGAATCAGCTGCTCTACCGACTGAGCTATTCCAGCATATATTTGTTACCGACAGTATAGGATAATACCATATTTTTAGACCAGCGTCAAGTCAAAAATACCTCTTGTGATTTTCTCAACCTTTCGGTATAATAAATAAATACATATTATGTTTGACTCGTCTATTGGAAAGGAGTTCCCAGATGGCTCGCTACGGCTTTATCCACGACAAGCTGGACATTAAATTTTTGATCCTCTATTTTATGGCCCGGGTCGCGGCGCCCATCGACTTTCCGACACTGACGGAGCTGACGGTCTGCGATGACGGCATTGGCTACTTTGAGTTTGCCGAGGCGGTTTCTGAATTGGTGGAGAGCGGCCATCTGACACTGGAGGACGGGCTCTATTCGATCACGGAAAAAGGCCGTGAAAACGGCGCAGCCTGTGAGAGCAGCCTCCCCTACTCGGTCAAGCGCAACTGTAGCGCCCAGTTGGTAAAACTCAACGGGATTCTGCGGCGCAATGCTCAAGTACGTGCGGAGACGGAGCCCCGGCCGGAGGGCGGGTACTCAGCCCGGATGTTTCTGGACGATGACGGGGGCAATCTGTTCACCCTGGAGCTGTTCTGCGGCTCCCAGGAGCAGGCCAACCGCCTGGCGGAGAGCTTCAAGGCCGAGCCGGAGCGGATTTACAATGAGGTTCTCTCCGCACTGCTGGAACACGAGGAGAAGGATTGAAGCGGAATAAGGCCGCCCCCTGTGGGGGGCGGCCTTATTTTGTCACAGCAGCGGGGCCAGCACCCGCAGAATGGAGCGGAAGAGGCGGCGTATCCAGGAGTGGCCGAGGCACTGCTCCAGCGTCACCGGCTGGCTGCGGAACTGCGTGTTGATGAAATCCCGCTTGATGTCGAGTACCGTGGGGTCGTGGTAGAGCAACACCGCGTCCTCAAAGTGGAGGAACATACTGCGGTAGTCCAGATTGATAGAGCCTACCACTCCGCAGCAGTCGTCCGTGACCATGACCTTGGCATGGACAAAGCCGGGCGTATACTCAAAAATCTGTACGCCCGCCTCCAACAGGGACTCGTAGTGGGAACGGGTTAGCTCAAAAACCAATGCCTTGTCCGGGATATGCGGGGTGATGATGCGCACGTCCACCCCCGACTTGGCCGCGTTGCACAGGGCCGTATTGACGCTGTCACTGATGATCAGATAGGGCGTCATGGCGTACACATAGCGCTCGGCCTTGTTGATAAGGTTGAGGTAGACCGCCTCCCCCACCGCCTCCTCGTCCAGAGGGTTATCCGCGTAGGGCTGGACATAGTACCCCGCTCCCTGCGCGGCCTCCGGCGGCAGCTTGTCCGGCCGGAAGCGGCGGTAGTCCTCCTCCACGTCCCGGGTGTACTCCCACATGGTCAGGAACATGACGGTCATGCTCCACACCGCCTCCCCCTTGAGGAGAATGGCCGTGTCTTTCCAGTGGCCATACCGCAGCTTTTGGTTGATATACTCGTCGGCCAGGTTGATGCCGCCGGTAAAGGCGGTGTGGCCGTCGATGATACAGAACTTCCGGTGGTCCCGGTTGTTCATGCGGATGGAAATCACCGGCTTGAAGCGGTTGAAGCAGCAGCAGGGGATGCCGGTTTCCGCCTCAAATTTTCTGGCGTAGTTCATAGGCAGGGTGTTCAGGGAGCCCACATCGTCGTAGATCACCCGCACATCCACCCCGGCGGCATGCTTCTCCTTCAAAATCTCCACCATAGAATCCCAGAATATGCCGGGGCTAATAATGAAGTATTCCAGGAAGATATACTTTTCCGCCTTCCGCAGCTCCTCCAGCATGGCGGGAAACACATCATCCCCCAGGGGAAAATAGTGGGTATAGGTGTTGGTATAGACCGGGCAGCGGGCGTAGTGCTCCAGGTAGCGGGCCTGGTTCACCGCGTCGGCCCCAAAGGGCCTCAGCTCCTCCGCCTTGTAGTCCCGCTCCAACTGCTCCAGCATGGTGCGGTCCATACCCTGCATCTTCCGGCGCTTGCGGGCGGAGAGCTTGTTGCCACCGCAGAGCAGATACACCAGCCATCCAAAGGCCGGGAACAGCAGAATGGGGATGATCCAGGCGATTTTATACCCCGGGTCGGTCTGGCGGCTGACGATAATCAGCACCGCCAGAATGGAGAGCACCACACACCCCCAGTACACATAAATGAAGTCGCTGGAAAACCAGAGCATATAGAGCAGCAGCATCGCAGCCTGGAGGAAGATCAGCAGGGCCACAATCACCGACCGCTGAAAGAGCAGGGAGGCCAGTTTTTTAATATTCATCTCATCGGCTCCCCTCTCCGCACGACCACATTCTCCGCGCCCAGCAGCTCGTTCAGCTCCTGGATCAGCGCGGGATGGACCAGGCAGACCGTGCCCAGCCGCTTTCCGGTATCCTCACACTTGACCACCATCTGTTCCGTGCCGGGAAACATGGTGAGCACCAGCTTGATCCTCTCCCAGCGGGGGTCGTCCAGGCTGGGTATGCGGATATAGAGCTTCTTGGCCCTCTCCTCCCCCTCCACCGGAGGCAGGTTTCCCTTCACCTGATCCAAGGGGCGTACCCGGTCGCACATGAGCTGGGGCGCCTTTTCATCCCGAACGGAGATGCGTCCCTCGGCCAGGACGGCCACCCCCTCCTTCAGGTAGGGGCCTGCCTCCCCCAGCACCCGTGCGAACACAAGCATCTCCATGGAGGCGGTGTCGTCCTCCAGCGTCACATAGGCCATCAGGCTGTTGTTGCGGGTGGTCTTGGTGCGGGAGGCGGTGATGACCCCCGCCAGGGTGACCCGCTGCTCGTCGTGGTAAATGGCCGGTCCCCCCTCCTGGGCGAAGTCCGACAGGATCGCCCCCATAGAGGCCGCCTTGCACTGCTTGACCACGTCCCGGTATTCGTCCATGGGGTGGCCGGTGAGGTAGAGTCCAGTCGTCTCCTTTTCCATGGTCATGAGATAGTGCCGGGTAAACTCAGGGATATTTTTGACCTGGAGCTCCGGGGCGCTCTGCATCTGATCCCCACCGCCGCCGAACAGATCGAACTGGCCCGCCAGGTTCTTGCGCTTGTTCTGGGCGATGGAGTCCACAAGCTGCTCGTAAGCCTCCAGTAACCGGGAGCGGTAGATACCCATACTGTCAAAGGCGCCGCAGCGGATCAGATTCTCCAGCACACGCTTGTTCAGCTCCGCGTCGAACATCCGCTGGCAGAAATCAGGGAAGGAGACAAAGGGCCCTCCCCTGCCCCGCTCAGCCAGCACAGCGTTGATAAAGCCCCGGCCCACTCCCTTGACGGCCACCAGGCCGAAGCGGATGTGCTCGCCGGACACGGTGAAGTCGGCCTCCGACTCATTGATGTCGGGGGGCAGCAGATGGATGCCGCAGTCCCTGCACTCGGCGATATACTCAGCCACCTTCTCGCTGGAGTCCAGCACGGAGGTGAGCAGGGCGGCCATATACTCCTTGGTGTAGTGGCACTTGAACCAGGCCGTCTGGTAGCACACAATGGCGTAGGCCACCGCGTGGGCCTTGTTGAAGGCGTAATTGGCAAAGGCGTAAATTTCATCATAGATGTCCTTTGCCACGTCCTCCGGGACGCCGTTGGCGATGCAGCCGGCAATGGCCCGCCCGGCGTCGCCGTAGACGAAGGCCTGCCGCTCCCGCTCGATGTCCTTGACCTTCTTCTTGCTCATGGCCCGGCGCACCATGTCGGCCTGTCCCAGCGTGTAGCCCGCCAGCCTGCGGAAAATCTCGATGACCTGCTCCTGGTAGACGATGCAGCCGTAGGTGACGGAGAGGATGGGCTCCAGCATGGGGTGCTTGTACTTCACCTTGTCCGGGTTGTGCTTGCAGGCGATGAAGCGGGGAATGGAGTCCATGGGGCCGGGGCGGTAGAGGGCGATGATGGCGGTGATGTCCTCGATGTTCTGGGGCTTGAGGCCCACGCAGACGCCGGTCATGCCCGCCGACTCCATCTGGAACACGCCGGAGGTCCTGCCCTCGGAGAGCATCTGGAACACCGCCGGGTCGTTGTCCGGGATGTCTGCCAGAGAGAAGCTGGGGCGGCTCTTCTGCACCAGGCGCACCGTGTCGTCCAGGATGGTCAGGTTGCGCAGGCCCAGGAAGTCCATCTTTAAGAGGCCCAGCTCCTCCAGGGTGGTCATGACGTACTGGGTGACCACCGACTCATCGTTCTTCGCCAGGGGCACATAGTCCACCACCGGCTTCCGGGTGATGACCACGCCGGCGGCGTGGGTGGAGGCGTGGCGGGGCATGCCTTCAATGGCCTTGGCGGTGTCGATGAGGGTCCTGATCCGCTCGTCCCCTTCATAGGCGTCCCGGAGGGGCTTGGACAGCTTGAGGGCCTCGTCCAGGGTGATATGGAGTGCACCCGGGCCGCTGGGCACCTGCTTTGCCACCACATCCACGTCGGCATAGGGTATGTTCAGCGCCCGGCCCACATCCCGGATGGCGCCCCGGGCGGCCATGGTGCCGAAGGTGACGATCTGGGCCACGTGGTCGGCACCGTATTTATTCTGGACGTACTCAATGACCTCCTGCCGCCGCCGGATGCAGAAGTCGATGTCAATATCCGGCATGGTGACCCGCTCGGGGTTGAGGAATCGCTCAAAGTAGAGGGAGTATTTCATCGGGTCCACGTCGGTGATGGCCATGCAGTAGGCCACCATGGAGCCGGCCGCCGAGCCCCGGCCAGGGCCCACGGGGATGCCCCGCCCCTTGGCATAGCCGATGAAATCGGAGACGATGAGGAAGTAATCCACAAACCCCATCTGGCGGATAATCCCCATCTCGTAGGCCAGCCGCTCCCGGTACTCCGCCGGGGCGCCGGGGTAGCGGCGCGCGAAGCCCTCCTCGCACAGCTTCTGGAAGTAGGCGTCCCCGTCGGTGTAGCCCTCGGGCAGCTTGAACTCGGGCAGGTGGTGGACGCCGAACTGGAAGTCCATATTGCACAGCTCCGCGATTTTGACCGTGTTCTCCACCGCCTCCGGGTAGTCGGGGAACAGAGCGGCCATCTCCTCGGTGGATTTGACATACAGCTCGCTGGTCTCCATCCGCAGGCGGTTGGGATCGTCCACCGTCTTGCCCATCTGGATGCACATGAGGGTGTCCTGCATCTCCGCGTCCTCCCGGCGGAGATAGTGGGCGTCGTTGGTCACCACCAGGGGGATGCCCGTCTCCTGGTGGATGCGGATGAGCCCCTGGTTGATGGCCGGGTCGTTGGGCAGCTTGTGATCCTGGAGCTCCAGATAGTAGCCGTCCTCTCCAAACAGCGCCCGCATCTCCAGCGCCGCCGCCTTGGCCCCCTCGTAGTCCCCGGCCAGCAGCTTGCGGGGCACCTCGCCGGACTGGCAGGCCGACAGGGCGATAAGCCCCTCGGCGTGCTGGCGTAAGAGTTCCTTGTCAATGCGGGGCCTGATATAAAAGCCCTCCGTAAAGGCCGCCGAGTCCAGGAAGCACAGGTTGCGGTAGCCCACCTCGTTGCGGCACAACAGAATCAGGTGGTACATGGCCGCGTCGTACTCGTGTACCTTGTCGGTGCGCTTCCGGGGGGCCACATACACCTCGCAGCCGATGATGGGCTTGACTCCCTCCGCCTTGCACGCCTTGTAGAAGTCCACCACGCCGTACATGACGCCGTGGTCGGTGATGGCCACGGCGCTCTGGCCCAGCTCCTTCACCCGCTTGACCAGCAGGGGAATGCGGCAGGCCCCGTCCAGCAGGGAATATTCGGTATGGACATGCAGGTGGACAAAGGACATTAGGAGTACCTCCTCTTTCTCTATTTGGTGAGCATGGCTCCACAGTAGTGGCAATGGTCAATACCTATCCTCAGTATGGCCCCGCAGAGAGGACAGCGGGGCGCAAAGGCGAGTACCGTAGGCAGTAGCAGCACCCGCCTGGTCTTTCGGGCGTCTCTTCTCTTTTTCATCTCATTTCATCTCCAGCTTCCGGCCGCACTTTGGGCAGGCAAAGGGGATGCCCTCCTGCGCCCGCATGGCCTGGTGGTACACCGAGCCGCCGCAGGCAGGACACCGGAGCTTGATCACAGCAATACACAGACCCGTGCAGAATACCACAGCCGCCAGAACGCCCAGCCCCAGAAACAGCGCCGGCTCCAGCGTCAGCACCAGGCCCGGCGCCAGCAGCGCAACAGCCGCCGCCGTAAGGCCCCAGAAAATCAGCTTCCAGCGCTTTTGAACCACTTGCTTCTCCATGGCAATCTACCCTTTCTTTTCTTTCCCGCCCTACGCCCTGGCCATCTCCATCAGCTTGCGCAGGCGGTGGTTGAACGCGGATTTGGAGACGGGCGGTTCGCACAGCTCCGCAAGCTGGGCCAGGGTGAGCTCCGGGTGGGCCACCCGCAGATCCACCGCCTCCTTGAGCTTGTCGGGCAGCTCCTCCAGCATGCCGCGCTCCTCCAGCCTGTAGATGGCCTCGATCTGCCCCTGGGCGGCGTCCACCGCCTTGTCCAGATTGGCCGCGTCGCAGTTGACCCGGCGGTTGATGCTCCCCCGGAGATCCTTCTCCGCCTTGGCGTTCATGATCTCCATGGCCGCCAGGGGCGCGCCGATGGCGGTGAGAAAGTCCTCAATGGCCTCGCTCTGCTTGAAGTAGGTGATGGAGTTGGCCTTGCGGGTGGTCTCCTTGGGGGTGAAGCCACACTCCAGCAGGAGGGCCCGCAGCTCCCGGCTGACACTCAGATGGGGGGTGGACAGCTCCAGGTGGTAGCGCTTGGCCGGGTCGGTCACCGAGCCGCCCGCCAGAAAGGCCCCCCGAAAAAAGGCCAGGCGGCAGTGCTCCTCCTCCAGCACGGCAAAGTTAATGTGATGGGCCAGGGTGCCCGCCGGCTCATGGCCGAACGCCGACCAGAGGGCGGACAGCTTGTCCGGCTCTGTGATGGAGAAAATCTGCTTGGACGCCCCCTTCTCCGGCGTGCGGTCAAAGGAGAGCTGAAAGGCCCTGTGGAACAGGGCGGGCAGCCGGGCGGCAAAGGCGGTGGACTCGGTGCTGATGCGCACCTGTGAGGCGGTGAACTGGTTGCAGTAGAGCAGCACTCCGTAGGCCTCCGCCTGGGCGCAGCAGCGGCGGGAGAGGGCCGTCCGGCACAGCTCCGCCTTGACCTCAGAGGAAAACGACATAGTGCCCCCCTCCCTTTCTCAAAAAATCTTGGTGTCGGCCCGCTCGTTGTAAAGCTCCATCACCGCCTCGGCCAGGCGGGCAAAGGAGTGGCGGGCGTAGTTAAGGGTCTCGGAGGCCAGGGGCCGGGTGACGGCCTCCACCCCCAGGGCCTCGATGGCCGCCCGGTCCACCACGATGGGGGCGGCGTCCTCCTCCCTGTACCGCTCCACCAGGCCGGGGCGCACCGGCGCGGAGTTGCACAGGCACAGATCCACCAGCCCCGGCCCGGAGTGGTCGAGCAGGGCCTTTACGTGGTCAGAGGCGGTCATGCCCTCGGTCTCCCCGTCCTGGGTCATGATGTTGCAGATGTAGATCTTCAGCGCGTCGGAGGCACGCACCGCGTCGGCAATGCCGTCCACCAGCAGGTTGGGGATGACGCTGGTGTAAAGGCTGCCGGGGCCCAGGAGGATCAGCTCCGCCTCCCCGATGGCCCGCACCGCCTCCGGCAGGGCCTTTGGGTGCTCCGGCAGCAGGCGGACGCTCTCAATGCGGCAGTCCTGCTCCTTCTTGAAGGCGCTGATCTTAGACTCCCCCAGCACCCGGGTGCCGTTCTCGAAGGTGGCCTCCAGCGCCACGTTCTCATTGGTCACAGGCAGCACCCGGCCGCTGATGGCCAGCACCTCGCTCATGCGGGCCACCGCCTGGTCGAAGGAGTCGGAGATGCCGTTGAGGGCGGCCAGAATCAGGTTGCCGAAGGACTGCCCCGTCAGGTTGCCGGAGCCCTCCGGGAATCGGTAGGTCAGAAGCTGCTGCATCACCGGCTCGGCGTTGGCCAGGGCCTCCATGCAGTGGCGGATGTCCCCCGGAGGGGGCATACCCAGATCCTGCCGCAGCATGCCCGAGCCGCCGCCGTCGTCGGCCACGGTGACGATGGCCGTCAGGCTGCGGGTGCGGCTTTTCAGCCCCCGCAGCATGGTGGACAGCCCGGTGCCTCCTCCGATGGCCACAATCCTAGGGCCCGCTCCGCCGTTCCATTCCGTCATAGTGTCCACCTCCTTACGCCCGCGTCATGTCCCGGTGGTTCTCCGTGGCCTGATAGCCCTTCTGCTTGATGAAGTCGGCCAGGGCCTTGGTAATGGCCACCGAGCGGTGCTGCCCGCCGGTGCAGCCGATGCCGATGACCAGCGCCGCCTTTCCCTCCTCCACATACTGGGGCAGGAGGAAGCCGATGAGGCTCTCCAGGTGGGCCATGAAGTCCTTGGTCTGCTGATAGCCAAAGACAAAGCTGTATACCCCCTCGTCCAGCCCGGTCTGATGGCGCAGCTCGGCGATGTAGTAGGGGTTGGGCAGAAAGCGCACGTCGAACACCAGGTCGGCCTCGATGGGGATGCCGTACTTGAAGCCGAAGGAGATGACGCTGACACTCATGGCCGGGGTACTCCCCCCATCCCCGAACAGCCGCAGCACCTCCCCCCGCAGCTTGGCGGTGGAGAGGGCCGAGGTGTCAATGATGTACTCCGCCCGCTGGCGGACGGGGGCCAGGACGGTGCGCTCCTGCCGCACCGCCTCGTCCAGCGAGCGGGAGGTCGAGGACAGCGGGTGCATCCGCCGGGTCTCCTTGTATCGCTTGATGATGGTCTCTACGCTGGCCTCCACAAAGAGGATTTTATACGCACAGCCCATGCGGTGCAGCTCGTGGAGGGCGTCAAACAGCCCATCGAAGGTCTGGCCGCCCCGGATATCGGTGACCAGGGCCACCCGGTCATAGCGGCCCGGCCCGGCCATGCACAGCTCGGCAAATTTGGGCATCAGCGGGGCGGGCATGTTGTCCACCACGTAGAACCCGATATCCTCCAGAAAGGAGGCCACCTTACTCTTTCCCGCACCGGACAGGCCGGATATAATGATAAATTCCATTGCAATCTCCTTTTTCCGCGCCCCGTCAGAACCCCAGCAGCCGGACCTCCGGCTCCAGCGCCACGCCGGTCTCCCGCAGCACCGTCTCCTGAACCAGCGCCATCAGCCGCCGCACATCGTCCGCCGTGGCGCCGCCCCGGTTGACCACGAAGCCCGCATGCTTTTCCGACACCTGGGCTCCACCGATCCCCACGCCCTTGAGGCCGCACCCCTCGATCAGCGCGGCGGCGAAGTGGCCCTCCGGCCGCTTGAAGGTACTGCCCCCGCTGGGCCACTCCAGGGGCTGCTTCTCCCGCCGCTTGGCGGCCAGTTCGTCCATGCGGGCCCGGATGGCCTCTCCATCTCCTAGCCGAAGCTCCAGCTCCGCCTCCAGGACAAGCCAGTCCGGGCGGTCGGAGAACCGGCTGTGCCGGTAGGTCAGGGCGCACGCGGCGGCGGGCAGGGTGTGCTCCTCCCCCGCCCCGTCCAGGTAGGTGACGGCAGTGAGCACCTGCACCATCTCCCCGCCGTAGGCCCCGGCGTTCATCACCACGGCCCCGCCCAGTGTGCCGGGGATACCGTGGGCAAACTCCAGGCCGGTGAGCCCCCGGCCCAGGGCAGCGTTGGCCAGCCGGGCCAGGGTGATACCGCTCTCCGCCCGCAGCCGGTGGTTGACTTCCCGCACCTGATCCAGGCCGCACGCCTTGAGCACAAAGCCCTCATAGCCGTGGTCGGCCACCAGCAGATTGCTGCCGTTTCCCAGGAAAAAAGGGGCGATTCCAGCCTCTGTGGCGGCCTGCACGGCGGCGGCGGCCTCCTTCCGGCTCCTGGGCAGCGCCATCAGCCGGGCCGGGCCGCCGATGCGGAACGTGGTGTGCCTCTTCATGGGCTCGTTTTCCCGCACCTCCAGGCCGGGTATCCGCCGCAGGGCACCCGCCAGTCTCTCAAATCGGTCCATAGCGACCTCCCACACGCAAAATACATTGGTTTATTATTATACCAGAATTCCGGCGGAAATAGAAGAGGACAGGCGTTTTTTCTCGCCTGCCCCCGTCCGGTCTATCCAAACCGCTCAAATTCCGCCCGGCTACCCCGGAAGATGTTCAGATCAATGCGCCGCTGGGTCCCGTAGTAGCCCTCCAGCTCGGCGGAGTGGGAGGACTGCCAGAAGTCCCAGCCGGGCACCAGCGGGAACACCGTGGGGCTGGAGCACCAGATGGGGTAGTCCCCGTAGCCGCCCCCAGCGATATAGCGGTAGTAAGAGCGGTAGGTCACGTAGAGGATGGGCTTGACGCCGTAGTGGGCCTCCAGCCGCTCCAGCAGGGGGTCCAGAATGGCCCGCACCCGCTCCTTCTCCGGCGGCGTGTCCAGATATTCCCCGTAGAACTCGATATCCACCACCGGGGGCAAGGCCCCCTCGGTCACCGGAACCGCAGCGATAAAATTGTCCGCCTGGGTCTCGCCGGGGCTGTCATAGCTGAGGAAGTGATAGGCTCCCGCCCGCACTCCGGCCGCCGCCGCTCCGGCCCAGTTGGCGGCAAACCGCCTGTCCTGGAGGAGGGAGCCCTCCGTGGCCTTAATGAATGCAAAGTCCACCCCCTGCTCCGCCAGAACGGGCCAGTCCACCTCCCCCTGGTAGGAGGACACGTCCACGCCGAAGACCTCCCACTCGTCGGGGTCCGCTTCGTCGGGCAGAAGGATCAGGCCCCGCCAGCGCAGCAGGCCCAGGGTAACCAGCGCAGCGGCGGCTAAAAACAGGAGCGCCAGAAACAGCCGCCCCAGTACCCGAAGCAATTTTTTCAAAAGGCATCACCAGCCTCCATCATACGGCACTTTGCGCCTAAAGGCAATCAAAATTTTGCGATCCCGGGCCGGTTCGTTCGGGAAAAGGACCGCCAGCCGGGGCTCCGGCCTTGTCAGCCGGGGCGGAACGTGGTATGATTTGCTCCTGAACACAGGACAGAGGTCCCTGCTCCGCCGGGGCGCCTCTGGGGCGCTTAGGAAGGAGGTACCTATGCTTATTCGCAGAGCAGAGGAGAGAGACATCCCCCGCATCCATGGGCTTTTGGCTCAGGTGGCTCAGGTGCATCACACCGGGCGGCCGGATCTCTTCCGGGCCGGAGGCAGAAAGTACACGGATGCCCAGTTGAGTCAGAAAATAAACGATGAAAATGCACCCATTTTTGTGGCCGTGGACGGCGGGGAGCGGGTGCTGGGCTACGTCTTCTGTCAATTTGAGC
>MJGMD1__coassemble_2683_pt1 | contig 9710 bp, 5 predicted proteins | sample MJGMD1__metabat2_low_PE_006 | metagenome-assembled genome bin MJGMD1
GTCATCTTTAAACGTGCCGCCCTGGGCGTCAAAGGTAATGGTTGCATCATCCACCGAGAGGTAGATCGCGCCCGCGCCGTCTTCGCCGTACATGGCGCTGACGCCGTCTATGACGCCGCTTAAGGCGGTCACACCGTCAGGGCGGATTTTCTTGCTCAGGTCGTTGGGATCCTCATTGGGGTCGTTGAAGTCGGCCATAACCTGATAGACCCACTTCTTCCCATCCCACTTGTAGACGTAGCTGCCGTTATAACCGTTGACCGCGAGATAGTTCCGTCCTTCGCCCGAACCGTTGACAAGCGCATAGGGGGTCCCGTCCTGGTCCAGCCCGAAGAATCTGCTCCGGGCACTATTTGCATTATTAAGGTGCAACCCTTCCAGCGACAGCTTCGTTGCGGAGCTGCCATCCCACAGGTACGGGTCATAATTATTTTTCCCTGCCATGAGGAGCAGGTCGCCGCCGGCGTTGCCGCTGGCCACCTCGAGCGAGCCGGAGATGCCTGCGGTTTCTACCTTGCTCCAGGCTGTACCATTGTATTGGTACAGGCCCTCGTCCGAGCCGGCGTAGATCTCCGTGTCGCTCACCCGGTAGAAGGAGTTGAACTCCACATCATTCTCAATCCACTGCATCCCGTCCCAGTGACCCCGGTACTGCCAGACGGTGCCGTCCGAGAGGATGACCAACGCTTCGTTGTAGAGTCTGGGTATGCTATAATCGGGGCCAGAAGAGTTTTTCTGATAATCGGAGAAGCAGGAGTCCTCCACCTGGCTCCAGGACGTCCCGTTGTAGCGGTAGAGGAAATGGCCGCCTCTAACCTGCGTGCCCTCGGGGGCGGAGACATAGCCCGGCGAGGTGACCTTATCGATCTCCTTCCCCACCTCGCTGACAGCGGCCAGCAGGCCGCCTTGTCCATCCGGCCCCACGGCGAGGACGCCAGCCGCGTCTCCTTCCGCGGCGGGCAGGCCGTCGCTGATGCTCATCAGATCCCGGTCCCCGCTGTCCGCCCAGGTGTAGACGCCGTCCTTACCGTAGAAGTACAGTTCGGCCTCTCCGGTCTCCGGATCGGTCCAGCCGGACACCCCGCGGATGTCGGGCCCCGCCTCTGTGGTGGAGCCTTCGGTGCCGGCGGGTACGTTGGGGCTGGTCACATAGGTAAACGCGCTATTCTCCTCGTTGGCCTCCGTCGAGATATCGTAGGTCTTCTCCACCGTCTCCGTGCTGCCCACAGTGGTTCGGATCGACGCCGTCACCGTCAGCTTGTCTGTGTAGGGCAGCGGGTCGATGGGGAGCCAGATGCAATAGGTTTTGCCGGCCTCCCAATCCTGTGTCTTGACGTTGCTGCTGAGAAGCGTTCCCTCTGCCGAACCGCCCTCGTAGATCGTGACGGTGAGCTGTCCGTCCGGGATCGCGGCGGATACGCTGAGAGGGAGGTAGAGCCGGGCCCGGCTGCCCGCCGGAAGCGTGTCCCCCTCCTTCTCTGCGAAGGACGGATTGACTATGCTCTCCCAAGATCCGCTCCCCTCCAGATACGCGCCCTCGCCCAGGGTGACCTCCGCCAGCTTGAAGTGGGCGGTAAAGGTCACGTTCTCCATGCCCTCGGCCAGGGCCACCGTCATGGGATTGGCCGTCTTGTCCCACTCCTGGGTCAGTTCCTCCAGGTTTATCGTCTGGAGGCCATTATTCTCCACGGGAGCGGGGGTCTCCTCCACACCGGGGGTCTCCTCCACGCCGGGGGTCTCCTCCACGCCGGGGGTCTCCTCCACGCCGGGGGTCTCCTCCACACCGGGGGTCTCCTCCACATCGGGGGTCTCCTCCACATCGGGGGTCTCCTCCACCTCGGGGGTCTCCTCCGCATCGGGGGTCTCCTCCACATCGGGGGTCTCCTCCGCGTTCAGGCGCAGCAGAGCCACCGGGGAGGGTGCAGCCGCTTCCGCCCCGGTGGCATCCTCCGCCCCGTCCGGGGCAGGCTCGGCTGGCGCAGGCTCTTCCGTGGGTGCGCCGGTCTCATCCGGCGGGGTCTCCGTCCCGTCGGCAGCTTCCTCCGGCGGCGCAGTTGTCTCCGGCTCGGAGGGGGCGGGCTCCGCCTCACCGCCATCCTCCGGCATATCCTCATCCGGAAGCGCCTGCTCCTCCGGCGCGCTGTTTTCCGCGCCGGTTGGAACGCCCTCCCAGCTCCAGTAGTCAAATACATAGAGTTCATCCGGCGTGGCCGTCAGGGTGTACTGATCCGCGCCGCCGGAAGAATTTTCATAAGTAAATGCGGCCGTTCCGTTCGTCTCTGCATTCACTGTGGGAACACGGCGCTCCCGGAAGTAGGCGGTAAAGTTGGTGTTCTCCGTCAGGGTCACGGTATACGGATTCTCATAGATGGGGGTATCAGATCCTTCCACCTTCCAGTAGTCGAACGCATAGCCCTCCGCCCCGGCGGCGGTCAAAATATATTGGTTCGCATTATTTGTGCCTGTTGCCTTTGCCGATCCCTTAGCCGGCTCTGACGAAACAACATTCGCTGTGCAGGTAGATTCAACGGTAAAAACAGGTTTGATGCTCAATGTGCAGGCAGGGCCCCAAGCCGTTTCTTTCAGCAAGGTGCTTATCTGAGCTTTGCTAAAAGACAATTTTCCGGACTCACATGTTAAAACAAGTTTTTTCTTTTCTTCGGTTGTATAGACCTTATAGGTTTTCTGCTTGGTATCATATTCTATGCACGCTTTCGGAATTCCGGAGATCTCCCAATCGCAAGCGGTATTTTCCAATTCGATGGTGCATTTCGCAATTCCATTCGAAGCAGTTATAACGCCGTTTTTTATTTTTTCATCTAAAATTATTTCATTTGACTCATTAGCATCAATTGTTAGCTCATTTGTTTTGAATCCGCCTCCATATTTGAATTTTCCATTAACACTACCTATATAAGCAGACAGATCGATCACCACTTTAAGCTGCGTGTCCGTTGGTTCCACAGCCAATGCGCCCGGCGCGCAGAGCGACAAAAGCAGGGTGAGCGCTAAAACAAGAGAAAGCACTTTTTTCCCCACCAGGCTCTCCTCCTTCCATGTTTTCAATAGGCCCCCCCCGGTACAGCCAGGGGCCCTCTCTACAATAAAGAGCTCATGGGCCGCCGTGTTGGCGGCCCATGAGCTCTTTATGTTTACTTCAATCGTGAACGACATACAGGTGATTTTTATCGTTGCCGAAGACGGCGTAGCCGTTGTCAATAGCCATGCCGCCCAGGGCGTAGTTGTCGCCCTTCGTGGCCCAGACCTCGCTGCCGGTCTTGCCACCGTCATAGCTGTAGCAGTAGCCAGCACCGTCAGAAGCGTTGGTGTTGAAGTACAGGTAGTCGGTGCCGGTGCCGTCGCCCATCACCACGATAGAGCTCTGAACCGGGAAGCCGGAGGCCACAGTACTCAAACTCCCAGTTCCCAGATCCAGGCACTGGACGCCGCCTTCACTAAAGCCGGAGTAGTAGCCCACATAGATGCGGTCGCCCACCTTGGTGGGGGTGGAGGTGGAGGTGGCGCCCAGTTTTTTGTGCCACTCGACCGTCAGCCCGTCATCATAGGAGCAGCACCACAGGTAGCCGCCCTGGGTGGTGAAGTACAGGTAGCCGTCATCCAGCATGACGGTGGAGCGCACATTGCCCGCGTCGCTGGCCACATCGGTCAGATCCAGCACGCCGCCGGTTGTGTCAAAATCCGCGATGCTCCGCCAGTACAGCAGGCCATTGTCGCTGCCGAAGTAGACGTTGGTGCCGTCGCTCACCGCTCCGGCCCAGTAGAAGCCGTAGCTGTCGGGGGTGAAGGTCTTCACCGAGTAGTCGGAGAGCTTGACCTGATAGTAGGTTCCCGCGTTGCTGCCGCCGGGCCAGGTGCCGAAGTACAGGTAGGTCCCGTCGGTGGTGATGGGGGTGTTGATCTGGCCATTGATGCCGGTCAGGACATTCGTCACAGTGGGTTTGTTCTGATCCAGGCCGGTAAGAGCCATAACCTTGCTGCCGGTGCCGGTAAGCCACTCGCCGCCCTCGTAGTCGTCATACTGGCTGATGGTACCCACATAGAGGGTATCGTCCGACGCGTCGTCGGGGGTACCCTTGTCGTCCAGATAGGGGGTAGACAGTTGGAAGCCGCTCTTGGCGTTCAGAGAGGTTCCCTCCGTGCCGTAGGGATCGGTAGTCCAGACGATGCTGCTGCCGCCGTTTTCCGCGCACCTGATCTTGGCTACCAGCGCGCCGCTGGCTCCATAGCCATCGTAGAGAACGTAAGCATAGGTAGTCCCGTTCACCGTCTGCAATACAGGCACGTTGTCCACGCCGTCCCAGCCGGAGCCGGTACAATGCAGTTGGATGTAGCTGTCCAGGCCGGATTTATCCGGCGCGGTAGGAGCCTCCGTCACCACCGCGTTGTGATTGTTGCTGCCGCCGTAGACGTTCCAGGACGCGAACGCGCTGGTGGACAGCATGCCCGCGGCCATCGCCAGAGACAGGCACACGGACAGAACCTTTTTACCATTTTTCATCTTTTGCATGGCTTTTTCTCCTTCAAAATTAAACTTCCTTTGCTCGACCGCCGCATGAGCAGGATTCCCCGTGCGGCATGCACACGGACTCAGCAGCCATAGGCGTGCATGCTCCCATGGCCGCAATCAAAAGACATTTCCCAACCACCCGACCTTTCTAGTTCGTATAAAATTCCCATATCACTTATCGTCACGGCCTGTCCGGCCTGTGAACGCGCCCTTGCGCAAGCACCGGACCCCGTTCCTGCGCTCCCGTCCGCCCCGACGTAGACCGCGTTGTTCGGCCCTTGGCGCGCTCCTCTCCCCGCGCGCTTCCCCAGGCCGGTATCCCCTTCCGATGCCGCTATTCAGTTGTCGGCCGCGCTTCGGCCATTTGAAACGGGCGAAGGCCCGCTGGATTCCTAAAGGAGGCTCGTCATAGGGGTAGCCCCCTATGACGGAAGAAGGGGATCCCCTTCTTCATCAGGATTACTCGCTGCTGTTCTGTTGCTCTGTGTATGCCCGCTCTCTCGCCTGACAGCGGAGCTCCTCCTTGAAGATCTGCCGCTTGGGGAGGGGCTTCTGCTTCTTCGGCGGGACCAGCCCCGCCGCCGTGACCACATTCTTCCAGCAGCCAAAGCGAACCGCGATAAAGTGGCCTCCGATGATCTCCCCGGCGTTGGGCGTCATTCCAAGCCGTGCCGCCTCACCCCGGACATAGTCCAGCAGCTCTTCGTCGCTGGCGTCACCGTGCGTCTGGGCAAACTGAACATTTCGCTGACGAAGCGCTTCCTTGGTGCGCCCAATGAGTTTTTTGCTGAGCTTCTGATCACCGGTGAAATACTTGCCGCTCACAAAACAGCCTCCTGACTTGTGGCACAATCCGGCTGCCCCGCAGACCTCTTGGGGCAATAGAAACAAAAAGACGGACGCATACCGATACGTCCGTCTTTCCCCCGAGCGTGCGAATAAAAAGCGGACGCAAAATATGCGTCCGCTTTTGTTCCCATTTCGGGCAGAAGAGGGCACTCATCCCGTGCCCATCTTTCTATTTGGCATTTTTCTCAGAGCAGCCCCAAGGAATTGGGGGTAAGCTCCTAGTAGGTCTTCTGACTGATGTGTCCCGACGGGCCTAAAGCCCGCCTGCGCATATCCGCCGCCTTCCCAGCTAAGCCATTACGACCGCCAGTGACCTGCTTTCGCAGAAAACGGATACACTCCACAATCACAGCTATTGAATTGCACGTCCCCGCAGCTTTCGCCGCGGCTCCTGCTGCAAAACATGTCCAGGAATTTCACCTGATTCCCTTGTTCAGAAACAAGGATGCGTGTCCGGTCCCTGACGGGAACCGGGTCGCGCATTTGCCACAAAAGCCGGATTCATATTAAATTTTACGGGAAGGTGCATGCCGCTCTGCCCATGCAGGACTCAGGAACCATTCCCTTCAAAGAACTATCTTTTGTAAAACTTGCACTTTACAAAGGGCTTTCTTTTGAGTTTATTATACAACTTTTCTCTTGAAATGCAAGGGCCAAACACAAAAATTTTCCAAACGCTATTTAACTTATCTCGACCAAGGAGGCAAAAATAAATTCGGCCTGTGGCCGTCATGGAGTTGGCTCCTTTTCGTGGACTTACTTACAAATAGAGATGGCGCCTGTTCCTATTGCGATTTTTGTCGAAAAGTGTTATAATTTTGGTAATATTTTCATCTGTAAACTTGCAGCTCGCTTTTGGGGGCGCCGAATCAAACTCCTAATCATGCAATCACGGACACCGTAATAGGAGCAGGTCTTGAATAGCGGGCTTCTAAACATCTGCTGGTTTGGTCGTCGCACACATGACCACGGTTTCCTGTCCGTGCATTTAAGGGGGGGGGATTTTTTACAATATTTTCAAAAGAGTAATCATACCGAACATTGCATCGTTTTGAGATAGAGAGATATGAAACGAGAATACATTCAGAAAAACGTATATGAAGCAGTACAGGAGCGCTTTGATTTTTTGTTCCGCGAGTTTGAGAACATCTACGTTTCGTTCAGCGGCGGTAAGGACAGTGGGCTTCTTCTGAACCTCCTGCTGGATTTTAAGCGCACTTATTACCCACAGCGGACGGTCGGCGTCTTTCATCAGGATTTTGAGGCGCAATATACAGTGACGACGGAATATGTCACAAAAACATTTGAGCGTTTGGAGTCTGAGGTCGATCCCTACTGGGTATGTCTGCCTATGGCTACCCGAACTGCCCTGTCCAGCTATGAGATGTTTTGGTATCCCTGGGATGACAGGCATCCTGAACTGTGGGTGCGTCCCATGCCCAGCTATTCCTATGTCATCAATATGGATAAGCCGTTCGATCATTACCGCTACCGGATGCACCAGGAGGACCTTGCTAAGCAGTTTGGGCGTTTTTATAAGGAACGCCATGGCGGGGGACGCACTGTTTGTCTGTTGGGATTGCGGGCAGATGAATCGTTGCAGAGGTACAGCGGATTTGTCAATAAGAAACATGGCTATAAGGGAGAATGTTGGATCTCCAAGCAGTTCAAGGATGTGTGGTGCGCTTCTCCCCTTTATGACTGGTCTAACAGGGATGTGTGGGTCGCGATTTCCCGGTTTGGCTATGAATATAATCGACTCTATGATCTGTATTATCAGGCGGGGCTCAAGATCGACCAGATGCGGGTGGCCTCTCCGTTCAATGATTACTCCAAGGATGCGCTGAATTTATACCGGGTGATTGATCCGGAGATTTGGACCAGGCTGGTCGGCCGGGTGCGGGGGGCCAACTTTGGTGCGATCTATGGTCGGACCAAAGCCATGGGCTATCGCAGCATCACTCTGCCAGAGGGGCATACCTGGCAGTCCTACACAAAGTTCCTGCTGGATACGCTGCCCAAGCGGCTTCAAAACAATTATGTAAAAAAATTCAAGACCTCGATTCAGTTCTGGCACGAAACGGGCGGCGGGCTCTCTGAGGAAGTCATTCGTGAGTTAGAGGAACATGGATATCAGATTCAACGAAACGGTGTATCCAACTATACACTAGATAAAAAATCCCGCGTGGTCTTTCTTGGACCGATTCCGGATCATACGGATGATATTAAGAGTACCAAAGACATTCCAAGCTGGAAACGGATGTGCTATTGTATTTTGAAAAATGACCACACCTGTCGCTTTATGGGTTTCGGCCTGACCCGGCAAGAGCAGAAGCGGGTCGATCTATTTAAGCGGAAGTATAGGGGGATCATAAATGACAAGTGAACCGTTTCGCAGTCCGGCCTATCGTATTATTGCTGTGCCGTTTGAAAAGATCATCCCCAATACATATAATCCAAACAGTGTAGCGCCTCCGGAGATGAAACTACTCTACCTCAGTATTCTGGAGGACGGATATACCCAGCCAATCGTTTGCTATTACTCTGCCAAACAGGATCTATATGCCATTGTAGATGGCTTCCACCGCTGGCGCGTAATGAAGGAACACCGGGATATCTATGAACGGGAGCAGGGAATGCTTCCAGTGGCAGTGATCGACAAGCCTCTCTCCAACCGTATGGCAAGTACCATACGGCACAACCGTGCCAGAGGATCCCATAATGTGGATCTGATGAGCAATATAATCAAGGAACTGCATGAGCTTGGGCGGTCCGACGCCTGGATCGCCAAGCATTTGGGGATGGACAAGGATGAAGTCCTACGACTCAAACAGATCACCGGCTTGGCCGCGCTGTTTCGAGATGTAAAATTTGGACAGGCATGGCGTCCGGTCGAGGAGGATGAATAGAAAATTGCTTTTATGGTGCCCATATAGCGTAAGCGTCATACAACAGTACTTCAGGCTGGTGTTATGAACAAAAAGGGTTTATTCTGTAATTGGCTAAGAGTAACAAGCAAAGAGATAAACTGGGAGGCAGAGGGCTTAGAAATCATTGTAAAACCGGATAATATCTAGAGTCCACACGCATTTCATTAGCTTTCCAGTCCGCGAAAAACATTACACTAACCAAAAGAGATGTACGCCGTCCGGCTCAGGCCGGACGGCGCATTTTTCATACGGGTTCTCCCAGTCTTCCGCCCTCCAGAGGGCGGATCGCCGTACAGAAGCGCTCACATAGAGCGCGGTCGTGAGAGATAAACAGGTAGCCCACCTCCCGCTCCTGCTGAATTTCCTGCAGCAAGTGGATCATCTGCGCCTGAGAAATCACATCCAGCATGGAGGTCGGCTCATCCAGAACCAGAAAAGAGGGGTCCATCAGCATCGCACGGGCCAAGGCAAGCCGTTGGAGCTCCCCTCCGCTGAGCTCCGCCGGAAAGCGGTCCAGGTGTTCCTCATAAATGCCGTAGCGCTCCAGATAATCGCACAGTCCCTGCCGGGTATAAGGCAGATGGAACAGGCGGTAAGGCTCCCGCATACTGTCGATCAGCCGCAGCTTGGGATTGAACGTCACCTCCGGATGCTGAAACAGGATTTGAATCCGCCTTCGGGCGGGCCCCCGGAGGGGATAGGACAACCTCTGCCCGTCCAGCCTCACCTCTCCGGCGGTGGCTGGATAGATTCCTGCCAGGATCTGGCCGATGGTGGACTTGCCGCTGCCGCTGTCACCGAAAATGGCCAGCGTCTCTCCCCGGTCGATGGTAAAGGAGATCTCCTCCACCACCATGGGGCCGCGGGGGCGGTATCGCTTGGACAGGCCCTGCACCTCAATCAGCATACTTCCAGCACCTCACCTTCCGCTTCCCCACCGTCATCAGCGGCGGCGCCTTCCGGCAGCGCTCCGAGCGCCATGGGCACCGGCCGTAAAAGTGGCAGACGCTCTGGGCGTCAACGTCCTGCCGGGGCGGCGCAAAGCCCATATTGGCGCGCAGGCCGTTCTCCGGCAAAGCCTCCAGCATGGCCCTGGAGTAGGGGTGCAGGGGCTCGGCAAAAAAGGAGGGGCTGTCGCCGCTCTCGATCTGCTGGGAGGCGTACATAACCACCACCCGGGAGGAGATGGCGTGTGCAAAACGGAGATCGTGGGTGACGCAGAGCAGGGTACGCTCCCCCAGCCGTTGGAAGGCATCCTCCACCAAGGCGATGCGCCGGCGGTCCAGCCCCTTGGTAGGTTCATCCGCCAGAACCAGATCCGCCCCGGCGGCTATCCCCATGGCGATCAGTACCCGCTGGCGCATACCGCCGGAGAGCTGAAAAGGATAGCTGCGGCACAGAGC
>MJGMD1__coassemble_2775_pt1 | contig 9045 bp, 7 predicted proteins | sample MJGMD1__metabat2_low_PE_006 | metagenome-assembled genome bin MJGMD1
AGAGGTATGGACTGAAACCTGGGCCAGAGCAACAGCACCTGGCCAACCAGCATGGTGCAGTTCACCAGGATGGTAAACACCCCCAGCGAGAGCCCTGGAAAGACAAACGTGAGGACATAGGAGAGGCTGGACACCGCCGAGGTGCCCATACCGGCTAAGGTAATCAGGGCGATTCCCAGGGCGGCGCAGAGAACTCCGCGGAAGAACAGAATATAGCGGCGCAGCAGGCTGGGCTGTCTCATAAGCCTACCCCTCCTTTTATAAAAAATATTTTTTAGATATAATAATATTTTAGCATTTTTTAAAATTACGTTCAATTGTCGGCCTGCCCAAAAAACCACCCCCATTTTTGACATCCGGCGCCGCTGATACAAATGTTCTTTGACATGCCTTATACAATCCGCTATGCAGTGTAGAGACCGTGTAAAGAAACGCCCGACCTCCGGTATCCAAAGGGTTTTCCACATTATCCACATGGTTATCCACATCAGTTAACACCCTGTGGATAACGCCAATATGCAAAATTCAGTTGACATAAGACAAGTCAAGCAAAAAATCCACGGCGGATTCTACAAACTTTTTTGTTCTCCGTTTTTCTTCCAATTGTGGTACAATAACGTCAGGTGTCCCGAACATATCATGAGCCGCCGCTCAGTCATGAGGTGAAAGCATGTCCGAACCCATTGCCGCCATTGCCACACCCCCGGTTCCCAGCGCCATTGGCATTCTGCGCGTCAGCGGAGAGGGCGCTATCGAGGCCGCGTCCGCCGTGTTCCGCGCCGCCAGCGGGCGTCCCCTGGCCGCCTGCGAGAGTCGCAGGCTGGTCTACGGCACCCTGCTGGGCCCCGACGGTGCCCCCATCGACCAGGTGCTGGCCACCATCTCCCGTGCCCCCCACAGCTACACCGGCGAGGATACGGCGGAGCTGCAGTGCCACGGCTCTCCCGCAGTGCTGGCGATGGCGCTGGAGGCCCTGTTTGCCCAGGGCGTCCGGCAGGCCGGGCCGGGGGAGTTCACCAAGCGGGCCTTCCTCAACGGAAAACTGGATCTGACCCAGGCGGAGGCGGTGGCGGATCTCCTCGAGGCGGAGACCCCCGCCGCCGTGCGGCAGGCCGCCGGACAGCTCTCCGGCGCGCTGAGCCGCCGGGTGGCCGCCCTCTACGACGGTCTGGTGGATCTCATGGCCCACTTTCACGCCGTGCTGGACTATCCGGACGAGGACATCGACCCCTTCCGGGCCGACACCATCCGGGAGGGCCTGGACGCCGCCCATACGGGCCTGGAAGCCCTTCTGCGCACCTATGACCGGGGACGGTATATCGCCGGCGGCGTGCCCTGCGTGCTGATAGGACGGCCCAACGCGGGCAAGTCCTCCCTGCTCAACGCCCTGGTGGGCTATGACCGGGCCATTGTCACCGACGTACCCGGCACCACCCGGGACACGGTGGAGGCCCGGTGCCGGCTGGGCGGCGTTGTGCTGCGGCTCATCGACACCGCCGGCCTGCGGGAGACCGACGACGCCGTGGAGCGCATCGGCGTGGAACGCAGCCGGGCCGCCCTGGCTGGGGCCGCCCTGGCCCTGCTAGTGCTGGACGGCTCCGCCTCCCTCACCCCCGAGGATGAGGCCGCCATGGCCCAAGCCGCCCGCGCCCCCCGGGTCATCTGCCTGATCAACAAGTCCGACCGCCCCCTGGCTTTCGCGCCGGAGGAGCTGCGGAGCCGCTTTCCCCATCTGTGTGTGGTCAGCGCCGCCACCGGCGCAGGGCTGGATGCGCTGGGGGAGACCGTCGCCGCCCTCTTCCCCGCTGGAGGCGCGGAGAGCGCCGGAGAGCTGCTCACCAATGCCCGGCAGGCCGATGCCGCCCGGCGGGCGCTGGAGGCCGTTACGCGGGCCTCTGAGAGCCTGGAGGCCGGTATCACCCCCGATGCCCTCCTCACCGACGCGGAGGAGGCCCTCGCCGCCTTGGGAGAGCTCACCGGGGCCAGCGTGCGGGAGGACGTGACCGCCCGCATCTTTGAGCGCTTCTGCGTGGGAAAATAGGACGCATGGCCCGCCGCCCGCCGGGGCATCCTATCGGGTGAAAGGAGCGATGCACATGGAGGTCTCCATCGAGCGCAGCGACTGTATCAGCTGCGGGCTGTGTGTCTCCACCTGCCCCGACGTGTTCCGGATCGCGGAGGACGGGTTGGCGGAGGTCTACCGCCAGCCCGGCCCGGCGCACCTGCCCGCTGTGAAATCCGCCGCCGAGGGCTGCCCGGTCAGCATCATCTATCTGGAGGAGTGACGGGTCAAGCACGACAAGGGGCCGCTGCCAATGGCAGCGGCCCCTTGCGGTTCCTTCGGTTGTCACGCCTCACACCCTCCGCCACGGCGCACTGCTCACCGCTCCGCAAAAAACACCTTGCGCCTTCGGCGCAACTTCCATAAGGAAGTTGACACCCGCTGAAAAAAGTTGCTTTCCGGTGGGTGCCGCTTTATAATTGTCTCACCGGCAAATCAAAATTTGGGGAGGAGAGGACTCAGCATGGAAAATGAAGTTATATTAGGAAATGTCATGGTTGATTGCGATGACGAAAAGAAATTGCAGAAATTTTATGGTGAGTTATTAGGTTGGGAAATGTGCGAATTATTTGCAAGACCTGCTGTACGCAGTTCTACGGGAATCGTTTTTCTGTTCATTGAAGAAGCTGAGTATATTTGCCCTGTATGGCCCGAAGAAACAGGGAAACAACAGAAACAGATACATTTTGATTTTCAAGTTGATAATGTTATGGAAATGGTTAAGAAAGCAGAGCGGTTGGGAGCAACAAAGTCAAAAGCACAATTTGGCGGAAGTGATTTTGTAACAATGTTTGACCCAGCAGGACATCCATTTTGCCTATGCCAAAAGTAACAAAGTACAGTTTATCGCTTCTCCCACGAATACTTTCCTTGAAAGTGTCATAGTGGGTTACACAGTATAAAAAGGACAAGGCAGACCGTTGCGGCCTGCCTTGTCCTTAACTTCTCTATAAATCCTTACACTTCGGCGCAACTGCTTTTTTGTCTGTGCAGCTCGCTGTGCGCCTGCTCCCGGGCGTTCAGCGCTTCGCTTTACTGGAGATTGAAGAAGGCGTCCATACCCAGGTACTGCGCCACGTCGCCCTCGTCGTCGCAAAGTCCGCTCCCGTCGGGACGCCCATGCGTGGGCATCCCTCCCTCCGCTCCCTTGCTCCTCCTCTCCCCAACCGACCCACTGCGTTGGGCTCGGTTGGGGACCCCAGGAGCTGGGCGACTCAAAAAGCGGGTACATATCACAGCGGCCCCTTGCGGTTCCTTCGTTTATTTGAGGTTGAAGAAAGCGTCCATACCCAGGTACTGCGCCACGTCGCCCAGCTCCTCCTCGATGCGGAGCAGCTGATTGTACTTGGCCACGCGGTCGGTGCGGCTGGGAGCGCCGGTCTTAATCTGGCCGGCGTTGACGGCCACGGCGATGTCGGCGATGGTGGCGTCCTCGGTCTCGCCGGAGCGGTGGGACACGATGGCGGTGTAGCCGGCCCGGTTGGCCATCTGGATGGCGTCCAGGGTCTCGGTCAGGGTGCCGATCTGGTTGACCTTGATGAGGATGGCGTTGCCCACCTTCTTCTCAATGCCGGTCTTGAGCCGCTCGGTGTTGGTGACGAACAGGTCGTCGCCCACCAGCTGGACGCGGTCGCCGATGGCCTTGGTGAGCATGGCCCAGCCCTCCCAGTCGGTCTCGGCCATGCCGTCCTCCAGGGAGACGATGGGGTAGGTGTCGGCAAACTTCTTCCACATGTTGACCAGCTGCTGCTGGGTCAGCTTCTTGCCGGACTTGGGCTGGATATAGCACTTCTCCTCCTCGTTCCACCACTCGGAGGAGGCGGCGTCGATGGCGATCTTGAAGTCCTCGCCGGGCTTGTAGCCGGCCTCCTCGATGGCCTTGACGATGACCTTCAGGGCGTCCTCATCCTTCTTCAGGTTGGGGGCGTAGCCGCCCTCGTCGCCCACGCCGGCGGCGGGGGTGCCGTTCTCCTTCAGGACGTTCTTCAGGGTGTGGAACACCTCGGCGCACATGCGCAGGGCCTCGCGGAAGCAACAGGCGCCCACAGGCATGATCATGAACTCCTGGATCTCCACGTTGTTGGTGGCGTGAGCGCCGCCGTTAAGAATGTTCATCATGGGCACGGGCAGAATCTTGGCGTTGGCGCCGCCGATATAGTTGTACAGGGAGGTGCCCAGGGCCTCGGCCGCCGCCTTGGCGCAGGCCAGGGAAGCGCCCAGGATGGCGTTGGCGCCCAGCTTGGTCTTGTTGGGGGTGCCGTCCAGCTCGATGAGGGCCTTGTCGATGGCGGTCTGATCCAGCACGTTCATGCCCACCAGGCACTCGGCGATGTCGGTGTTCACGTTCTTCACGGCGGTGAGCACGCCCTTGCCCAGGTAACGGCTCTTGTCGCCGTCGCGGAGCTCGCAGGCCTCATAGATGCCGGTGGAGGCGCCGGAGGGCACGGCGGCGCGGCCGACGGTGCCGTCCTCCAGGTAGACCTCCACCTCAACGGTGGGATTGCCGCGACTGTCCAGGATCTCGCGGCCCAGCACGTCAACGATCTCAATGATCTGCTTCATGATGAAAACTCCTTTCGTATTGGCGGCGGGAGTCTGCTCCCGCCTACAGGGGTATTTTGTGTGGGGGGCGGGCTCCGGCCCGCCGGGGCTCTATGGTAGGGCGGGGGTTCATCCCCGCCGGTTACCGCTTCGCCGCCATTCCCTTAAACGGGAAGGTCAGTTGACAATCAGCGTCTCCCCATCCATCTCGGCAGGCTTCTCCAGATACCCCACGCGGCCGGCCGCGCGGGGGCCCCGGGTCTTTTTATCTGCCCGGGGCAAGTGAATTGCCCCGGCATCAAGGTTTTGGCCGACGGCCAAAACACTTGGACGGCGCACAGCGCCGCCCGCCTGTGGCGGGGATGGGCCTGGAAAAGCCCTTAATTCAGAATCAGCGTCTCCCCGTCCATCTCGGCGGGCTTTTCCAGGCCCATCAGATCCAACATGGTAGGGGCGATGTCGGCTAGGCGGCCGTCCCGCAGCTTGACATCGGCGCCCACAATATAGAAGGGCACCAGGTTGGTGGTGTGGGCGGTGTAGGGGGTCGTGCCGTCAGCGTCCAGCATCCGCTCGGCGTTGCCGTGGTCGGCGGTGATGAGGGACACGCCGCCCATCCGGGAGGTAGCCTCCACCACCTTGCCCACCCCCGCGTCCACGGCCTCCACGGCCTTGACGGCGGCCTCGAACACGCCGGTGTGGCCCACCATGTCGCAGTTGGCGAAGTTGAGGATGATCACATCGTAATTGCCACTCTCAATGCGCTTGACGGCCTCCTCGGTGACCTCGGGGGCGCTCATCTCCGGCTGGAGATCATAGGTGGCCACCTTGGGGGAGGGGATCAGACAGCGGTCCTCGCCCGGGAACACCTGCTCGGCACCGCCGTTGAAGAAGAAAGTCACATGGGCGTACTTCTCCGTCTCGGCAATGCGGAGCTGAGTATAGCCCTGGCGGGCGATATACTCACCGAAGATATTGGTCAGCTCCCGGTGGGGGAAGGCCACCAGCACGTTGGGCATGGTCGCGTCATACTCGGTAGTACACACATAGGTCACCGGGAAGTAGCCCTTTTTGCGCTCCACGTCGGTGAAGGCGGGGTCCACAAAGCAGCGGGTGATCTCCCGCGCCCGGTCGGGGCGGAAGTTGATAAAGATGATGGAGTCGCCCTCCTTCACCTTGCCGTCCTTGGTGCACACCACGGGCTCCACGAACTCATCGGTCACCCCGGCATCATAGGACCTCTGTACCGCGTCCACCGGGTCGGGATTCTGCACGCCCTCACCCCGGGTCATGGCGTCGTAGGCCCGCTGCACCCGGTCCCAGCGCTTGTCCCGGTCCATGGCGTAGTAGCGGCCCATGACGGTGGCCACCTGGCCCACGCCCACCTCTTTGCACTTTTCCACCAGCTTTTCCACATAGCCCTTGCCGGAAGCGGGGGGCACGTCCCGGCCGTCCAGGAAGCAGTGGACATACACCCGGCCTAATCCCCGCTTTTTGGCCATCTCCAGCAGGGCGAACAGGTGGGTGATGTGGCTGTGCACGCCGCCGTCGGACAGAAGCCCCATCAGGTGGAGTGCACCGTCCCGCTCCTTGCAGTCGTCCATGGCCTCGATATAGGCCTCGTTCTCAAAGAAGCTGCCGTCCTCAATGGCGCGGCTGATGCGGGGCAGATCCTGGAACACCACCCGGCCGGCGCCGATGTTGGTGTGCCCCACCTCGGAGTTGCCCATCTGGCCCTCGGGAAGACCCACGTCCAGCCCGGAGGCGGACAGGCGGCAGCCGGGGTTTTCCGCAAAAATCTTGTCCAGGTTCGGCGTGCGGGCCGCGGCGATGGCGTTGCCAGCCCGCTCGTCCCATACGCCGAAGCCATCCATAATGATCAGGGTAGTCGGTGTCTTACTCATAATAACCTCGAATCTCTTCTTCTCTTTCCAAAACGGAGACGGGCGCGGGCGGCCCTGCGCTTCTCGCTGTCACGCTGCGGGTTGGGCGCATGTCCGAATCGTTAAGTCCGGGCTGCGCGAAAAATACCGCTCCAGGCTATCGCCCGTCGCCTGTTTTTTCGTCTGCGCCCTGCCTTAACTCCCCTGTACGCCTGCCCTCCGCACTTCTTACTCCTGGTTGGCCGCGTTCACGATCTCCACAAAGTCCGGGGCCTTCAGAGACGCGCCGCCGATCAGACCGCCGTCCTCGCCGTCGCAAAGTCCGCTCCGCTCCATTTCCGCCTCCCGGCGAACATTTCACTCCGCTTCCTTGCTCCTCCTCTCCCAACGAGACCCGCTGTATCGCCGTCGGCGGCTTTGCCGCCTTACAATACGGCGTACCCCTTGCGGGTGCTGCGCTGAGCTCTCGTTGGGTTCCCGAACCGCCGCCCGACGCGGACGGCGTTACTCCTGGTTGGCCGCGTTCACGATCTCCACGAAGTCGGGGGCCTTCAGGCTGGCGCCGCCGATCAGGCCGCCGTCCACGTCGGGCTGGGCCAGCAGCTCATGGGCGTTCTTTGCATTCATGGAACCGCCGTACTGGATGGTGACGGAGCGGGCCACGCGGGCGCCGTACTGCTTGCGGATGACGGTGCGGATGGCCTCGCAGACCTCGCCGGCCTGCTCGGCGGTGGCGGTCTTGCCGGTGCCGATGGCCCAGATGGGCTCATAGGCGATAACCACGTGGCGCATCTTCTCGGCGGGCACGCCGGACAGGGCGGCCTTCACCTGGTAGGAGATGAGATCCATGGTCACGCCCAGCTCCCGCTGCTCCAGGCTCTCGCCCACGCACACGATGGGGTACAGGCCCGCCTCCAGGGCGGCGTGCACCTTCTTGTTTACCGTGAAATCAGTTTCATTATAGTATTGGCGGCGCTCGGAATGGCCGATCACCACATACTTGACGCCCAGCTCCTTCAGCATCTCAGGGGCCACCTCACCGGTGTAGGCGCCGTGGGACTCATAGTGGCAGTTCTCCGCGCCGATGGAGACGCGGCACTCTTTGAACAGGCGCACGGCGGCCTGGATATTCACATAGGGCACGCACAGCACTACCTCGCACCAGTTGGGCCTGCCCAGCAGGGGCTTAAGCTCCTCGGCAAATGCACGGGTTTCGGAGAGGGTTTTGTTCATTTTCCAGTTTCCAGCGATAATCGTCTTACGGTAGCGGCGGTTCACGGCAAACAATCCTTTCGATTTTGGAATAGCTATAAGGGGGCGGCGCGGCCCCAGCGCAGCGGTTCGTGCGGGGCCACGGCGGAGGAGCTGCCCGGCACGGAAGTTGTCACGCTGCTGCGGCGGCGCGGTCGCCGCACTGCTCACCCCTCCGCGAAAAACACCTTGCGCCTGCGGCGCAACTGCTTTTTCGTCTGCGGGCTTCGCTGTGCGGCTGCTCCGCTCGTCTCCGCGATTCTTTCTTACTTATCCAGCAGGCACGCCACGCCGGGCAGCTCCTTGCCCTCCAGGAACTCGAGGGAGGCGCCGCCGCCGGTGGAGATGTGGGTCATTTTGTCGGCGTAGCCAAGCTGGGCCACGGCGGCCGCGGAGTCACCGCCGCCCACAATGGTGATGGCGTCGGTCTCGGCCAGGGCCTGGGCCACGGCCCGGGTGCCCTCGGCAAAGGCGGGGAACTCAAACACGCCCATGGGGCCGTTCCAGATAACGGTGCCGGCCTCCTTCACGGCCGCGGCATACAGGGCGATGGTCTTGGAACCGATGTCCATACCCATCATGCCGTCGGGGATACCCGCGCCGTCCACGGCCACCGGCTTGGCGTCGGCGGAAAACTCCGCGGCGGCCACGCCGTCCACGGGCAGGAGCAGCTTGACGCCCTTGTCCTTGGCCTTCTGCATCATCTCCCGGCAGTAGTCCAGCCAGTCGGCCTCCAGCAGGGAGTTGCCCACGCCGATGCCCTGGGCCTTGGCAAAGGTATAGCACATGCCGCCGCCGATGATGATGGTGTCGGCAATGTCCAGCAGGTGATTGATCACGCCGATCTTGGAGGACACCTTGGAGCCGCCCAGGATCGCCACCAGGGGGCGCTTGGGGTTAGCCAGGGCGCCGCCCATGATCTCCAGCTCCTTCTGGATCAGGAAGCCGGACACGGCGGGCAGGTAGGCTGCCACGCCGGCGGTGGAGGCGTGGGCGCGGTGCACGGCGCCGAAGGCGTCGGACACGTACACGTCGGCCATGGCCGCCATTTTCCTGGCCAGCTCGGGGTCGTTCTTGGTCTCGCCCTTCTCAAAGCGGGTGTTCTCCAGCAGCAGGATCTGGCCGGGCTTCAGGACGGCGGCCTTGGCGGTGGCATCGGGGCCCACCACGTCGGCGGCCATGATGACCTCGCGGCCCAGCAGCTCGCTCAGGCGCTTGGCCACAGGAGCCAGGCTGAACTTGGGATCGGGTCCCTCCTTGGGTTTGCCCAGGTGGGAGCAGGCGATCACCGCCGCATTCTGCTCCAGCAGG
>MJGMD1__coassemble_2924_pt1 | contig 8103 bp, 8 predicted proteins | sample MJGMD1__metabat2_low_PE_006 | metagenome-assembled genome bin MJGMD1
CGCCGAATCGGCGCGGGGGTTTGTGATTCTTAGTAATACTTCTTGCGGTTCTTGCGGGCGGCCTCAGACTTCTTGCGGCGCTTGACGCTCGGGCTCTCGTAGTGCTCACGCTTGCGAACCTCGGCCAGAACGCCCGACTTGGCGCAACTGCGCTTAAAGCGCTTGAGTGCGTTCTCCAAGGACTCGCCGTCCTTCACATGGACTTCCGACATTGACTTCCCCTCCCTCCGAAGCGGCGGGATTCCACCGCCAAAGGGCCACATAGATATGGCTTTAACAGAACCATTGTATTCGATCCTTTTGCAGTTGTCAAGAGCGGATTTTGATTTCCAGCATTCTGTTTTTACTGTTCCTGGAAAAACGGCGGCTCCTCACCAGCTCACTTCGCAATCAGGTTGACCAGCTTATTGGGTACCAGAATGGTCTTGACCAGCTTCTTGCCCTCGGTGAACTTCTGCACCTTGGGATCGGCCAGGGCGGCGGCCACCACGGCCTCCTCCCCGCTGTCCACGGGGACGGTGATGGTGCCGCGGAGCTTGCCGCACACCTGCACGGCCATATTCACCTCGGCGTCCACGGTCTTGCTGGCGTCGTAGGCGGGCCAGCTCTGCTGGCAGGCCATGCCGCCCTTCTCGGCTGCAAAGCCCAGGGTCTCCCACAGCTCCTCCACCATGTGGGGGGCAAAGGGGGAGAGCATGAGCAGCAGGGCGGCGTAGTCGCCCTTGGAGCAGCCGTTCTGGTAGAAGTCGTTCACCAGGGCCATCAGGGCGGCGATGGCGGTGTTGAACTTCATGGCCTCGATGTCGTCGGACACCTTCTTGATGGTCTTGTGCACCGCGCTCTCGTTGGCCTTGGAACAGCCGGCCTCCTCCGTGAGGTTCTCCGCCAGGTTCCAGACCCGGTCAAGGAAGCGCTTGCAGCCCTTGACGGCGTTGTCGCTCCAGGCGGCGGCCTTTTCAAAGTCGCCGATGAACATGATATACAGCCGCATGGTGTCCGCGCCGTACTGGGCCACCACGTCGTTGGGGTTGATGACGTTGCCGCGGCTCTTGGACATCTTCTCGCCGCCCTCGCCCAGGATCATGCCGTGGGAGGTACGCTTTTTGTAGGGCTCCTTGGTGGGCACCACGCCGATGTCGTACAGGAACTTGTGCCAGAAGCGGGAGTAAAGCAGGTGCAGGGTGGTGTGCTCCATGCCGCCGTTGTACCAGTCCACGGGGCTCCAGTAGTCCAGGGCCTCTCTGGAGGCCAGGGCTTTCTCGTTGTGGGGGTCCATATAGCGCAGGAAGTACCAGGAGGAGCCCGCCCACTGGGGCATGGTGTCGGTCTCCCGCTTGGCGGGGCCGCCGCAGCAGGGGCAGGTGGTGTTCACCCAGTCGGTCATCTTGCTCAGGGGGGACTCGCCGTCGTCGGTGGGCTCGTAGGAGTCCACCTCGGGCAGCAGCAGGGGGAGCTGCTCCTCGGGCAGGGGCTGCCAGCCGCACTTCTCGCAGTACACCATGGGGATGGGCTCGCCCCAGTACCGCTGACGGGAGAAGACCCAGTCGCGCAGCTTGTAGTTGACCTTGGCCGCGCCGATGCCCTTCTCCTCCAGCCACTGGATCATGGCGGGGATGGCGTCCTTCACGGTCTTGCCGTTGAGGAAGTCGGAGTTGACCAGGATGCCGGTGTCGTCCTTGGCGGTAAAGGCGGCCTGCTGCACGTCCTCACCGCCGGAGACCACCTCGATGATCTCGCAGCCGAACTTCTTGGCGAACTCCCAGTCCCGGTCGTCGTGGGCGGGCACGGCCATGATGGCGCCGGTGCCGTAGGTGGAGAGCACGTAGTCGGAGATGAAGATGGGGATCTCCCTGCCGTTGACGGGGTTGACGCCCCGCACGCCGTCCAGGCGCACGCCGGTCTTCTCCTTGTTGAGCTCGGTGCGCTCCAGATCGGACTTGGAGGCGGCGGCCTTCTGGTAGGCGGTGACTTCGGCGGCGTTCTTCAGCGCGCCGGACTCCAGCCACTTGCGCACCAGCTCGTGCTCCGGGGAGAGCACCATATAGGTGGCGCCAAAGAGGGTGTCAGGCCGGGTGGTGTAAACCACGATGGCGTCGCCGGTGGTGGCCTGGAAGGTGACCTCCGCGCCGGTGGAGCGGCCGATCCAGTTCTTCTGCTGGGTCTTGACCCGCTCGATGAAGTCCAGCCCGTCCAGATCGTCGATGAGGCGCTGGGCGTACTCGGTGATCTTGAGCATCCACTGGCTCTTCTCCTTGCGGATAACGGGGGAGCCGCAGCGTTCGCACACGCCCTCCACTACCTCCTCGTTGGCCAGCACGCACTTGCAGGAGGTACACCAGTTCACCGGCATGGTGGTCTTGTAGGCCAGGCCGTGCTTATAGAGCTGGAGGAAGATCCACTGGGTCCACTTGTAGTAGCTGGGATCGGTGGTGTTGACCTCCCGGCTCCAGTCGAAGGAGTAGCCCAGCATCTGTAGCTGCCTGCGGAAATTCTCGATGTTGTCGTGGGTCACCTTGGCCGGATGGATGTGGTTCTTGATGGCGTAGTTCTCCGTGGGCAGGCCGAAGGCGTCATACCCCATGGGGAAGAGCACATTGTAGCCGTCCATGCGGCGCTTGCGGGCCACCACGTCCATGGCGGTGTAGGGCCGGGCGTGGCCCACATGCAGGCCCTGTCCGGAGGGATAGGGGAACTCCACCAGGGCGTAGAACTTGGGCTTGTCGCTGTGATTCCCGGTCTGATAGACTCCGGTTTCCTGCCATTTCTTCTGCCACTTCGGCTCAATGGCGGCAAAATCGTATTTCAAATCTCTCACGCTTTCTTTCGATCTGTCTCGTCCGCGACGGGCATATAATCTGTGATATTATAATCGAAAAGCGGCCGGTTTGCAAGGGGTGTGCTTGACTTTTCCTGCTTATCCAGATAAGATGGAGGCGACAAAGAAGGGAGCGTGTATGGACATGGGAAGCAGGCGCATGCAGATCGTCGGAATCGTCCTGGCCGTGCTGATGGCCGCCATGCTGGCGGGCACCCTGTGGGCGTACCGTCCGGTCTCGCTGGCGGAGGCGGCGGACGCCCGCACAGGGCTGGAGTCCAAGGTGGCGGTCGTGGTGCGCCTGGATGAGCTGGACGGGAATGGTACCTTCCATGAATATCAGGCGTACGATCCCGCCCTGCTGGAGCAGATGGAGCTTCTGGTGGACACCGCCCGGCTCCGTCTGGTCCGGCGGAGCTCCACCGCCCCCCTGGACGGCATGTGCATGGTTCTCATCATCGGGGAGGATAACATCATCTGCTCCTTTGACTACAACCTGGATACCAACGCCATCTACATCGGGGACCGGATTTACGCGCTCCGCTCCACCCAGTCGGAGCCCCTCTCCGAGCTGGTTTCCGCCGTCTGCGGGGAGGTGTAGGACGTGGGCGTGCAATGGAAGTATCTCTGGCCGGTGCTGGTGCTGGCCGCCGCACTGACGCTCGGGCTGGGGGCCGCCCTCCGGTTTCTCCGCCCAGCCTCCCTGGGGGAGCGGATCGGCGTGGCGGAGGGCGCGTCCCTCCGGCAGGTAGTGGTGGAACGCAGCGACGGCGGCGGGCATGGCTCCCACGAGAGCAGCGAGCCTGCTCTGCTGGCGGAGCTGTCCTCCCTGCTGGCGGACACCCGGCTGCGCTATGACGGGCTCACCGACGGCGGCGTCCCCGTCTCCCCCGCCGCCTATACCGTCACGGTCTATTCCGCCCCGGCAGAGGAGGGGCGCACCTTCGGCGTGGACAGCCAGGGGCGCGTCTACCAGGACAACCGGCGCTATTCCGCCTCCCCGGAACAGGCGGAGGAGCTGACGGCCCTCCTGGAGCGCATCTGCTCCTAAAGCCGTCCAGAGGCCGCCTCCTTCCATTCTACAGCAGCACGGCCATCGCTCTTTACGAAATATAAACTACACACATTTCCATCGAAGTAAGCGGCAAAAAGCGGCATGCGGGGGAATTCCCCCGCACGCCGCCGGCCTGTTTCCCCGTGTTCAGTTCAGCGGGATGGTTACCGCCTCGTCCTCCAGCAGAATACAGTTAGGCTGCCAGAAGCACACGCCCGCTACCTGCCCTGCCAGCATCTCCGGGTAGCTCCAAGTCACAATCCAGTTTCCGGTTTCCATATCGCGTTTCCATTCCTTGGCACCACCCAAAGCCAGCTCCGCTCCGTCAGCATTCAACAGGCCGAAGTCCGGGGTGTACGCGTCGCTCAGCCCCAGAATCCCCTCTGCACGAAACACCGCCGTTGCCTGCTTCTCTCCCACATCCAGCGACAGGAGCGTATAGCCGTTATCCGCTCCCTCGTCAGTCAGCGGGAGATCGTCCAGGCTGCCGGATACCCGATGCGTGCCGCCGTCTGCCGTCCAGGGCACCAGGGTGAGGGATGCCATGTTGGTGCGGCCGCCCTGAAATTCATAGAAATTGGAGCGGGTGCGAAGGCTGCCGGACACAAGGCCGTAGGGACTGTGCGGCAGCACCGTTCCCTGGTCGTCCCGCAGGATGAAGTGGGTAAAGGGGCGGTCACTCCTGGCGCTCAGCACCAGCCCTCCCCCGGAGGGAGCCACTGCCACCTTCTCCACAGTGATACGCTGTCCGTCCACCGTAAAGGGCAGGTTCGGCTCCGCCACCAGACTCTCTCCATCAGGGGCGGTTTTATCCACCAACAGCTCAAGGCTCCAGTTCCCCCGTACCTGGGGCACCAGCTGGTCGGTATATACCTCCAGTTCCACAACGGCGGGCAGGACGGTCATCACCGGGCAGCGCTGGGTCAGCTGAACAGTATGGCTATCCAGCCGCTCCCATTCCGTCCTCGCCCCCCAGAACTCCAGCTCGCGGCCCTCCGCCCGCAAATTCAGTGGCCAGACCGCGGGCCCCGCCCCCTCCTCGCCGCCCCAGTCGGGGATCGGTTCTTCTCCGGTGACGGTGGCGTAGAGGGTAATAAACGCCTCGTCCACACCGATGCCGTCCAGGGTGAGGGTGTAGCCCTGGTCGGTGACCGACGCCCCCACCTCGGCGGAATAGGGCTGGAAGCCCTCCGCCGTACCGCCGAAGCCGCCGGGCCGGGCGATCAGCTCCAGCGCGCCGGAGGCCGCCGCCACGCCGCCCACGCACAGGGCCGCCGCCAGAACCCCGGCTACCGCCCACCGGCGGAACCGGCGGGGGCCGGGCTTTCTCCGTCCCTCCGGCAGCCCCTCCAAAATGGCGTCCATGCGCCCGTCAAAGCCCTGCGGAATTGGGCAGTCCTCCCGCCGGGCCCGCTCTTTTAACCGTTCATCCAACCGGTTCATATTTTGTCCTCCTCCTGTAGTTGCTCCTTCAGCCGCTGGCGGGCCCGGCCCAGCCGGGACTTCACCGTTCCCTGGGCCACCCCCAGCACCCGGGCGATCTCTGCCACGGGCAAATCCTCGTAGTAGTAGAGGGTCACGGCGGCCCGCTGCTCCTCCGGCAGATGGAGCACCGCATCCCACAGGCCGCCGGGGAGCGCGTCTTCCGCGCCGCCGGCCAGCGGCTCCAGCTCGTCGGTATAGATCACCCTGCTGTCCCTCCGCCGCTGCTCATAGGCGCAGTTGACCGCAATCTTCAGCAGCCAGGCGCGGACCGCTCCCCGGGCCCGCAGGCGGTCCCAGGACTGCCAGGCCCGCAGAACAGCCTCGCCCACCGCGTCCTCCGCGTCGGCGTCGCTGTCCAGGATGCTCCGGGCCGCCCGGAACATGCCGTGGCTGTGCTCGGTCACCGCCGCAGCAAATTCCTCCCGCGCCGACGCCCGGCCCGCGCCGTCTCTGGTCTGTTCCATGTGCTCACCTCGTCTTTCCTTGTCCGGACACCCTATAGATGCATGGGCGGGCGGTTTGGTTCCCTCTCCGCGCAAAAAAAGCCCGGCGGGAGTCCCGCCGGGCTTTTTTGCGTTAGTTTTCGGTCAGCACGCCGGACAGATCCACCGGCGCGGCGTCGCTCCACAGGCGCTCCAGGTCGTAAAACTCCCGGGCCTCCTCGTTGAAGATGTGCACCACAACGGAGGAGAAATCCAGCAGGATCCAGGTGCCGCCCCGGTGGCCCTCCACATGGTGGGGGGGCTCCCCGGCGTCCTTGAGGGTCTTCTCACAGACATCGGCCAGGGCCTTGATCTGGGTGGTGGAGGTGGCGGTGCAGAGCACAAAATAGTCCGCCAGGGTGGTCAGGTGGCCGGTCTCCAGGCACTTGATATCCTGGCCCTTCTTGCTGTCCAGCGCCTTTACGGCGGTCAGGGCAATCTCGTTTGCAGTCATCTCATTCTCCTTCTATTCAATGGGCTCCATGCCGGGACCAAAGCCGTCCACGGGCACGTCGGGCGCCGGGGTGGAGGCGGGGATGGGCGTGGGAGCCGGCGTGGGTACGGGGGTTGCGGCCGGGGTGGGCTCCGGCGCAGGCGTGACGGCCGGAGTCTCTACGGCGGGGGGCTGGCTCTCCGCCGGGGCGGAGGGCGTGGCCTCCGGCGTCACCGTTGGCGTGGCCTCCGGTGTGGCCGTCGGAGTGACCGACGGCTCCGGGGTGTCGGGCACCTCCGGCGCGGGGTTGTCGGTGGGCTTGGAGCTGCCGGAGTTCCCCTTCGCGGGGGGCTTGGCGGCCTTGGTATCCTCCACATGGCCGCGGGTGGAGGACAGGCTGCCGTCCTCGTTGACCTGCATCAGATCCAGCTCGTTCAGCTCAATGTCCTCCAGATAGGGGTTGAAGCAGGTATTCACCAGCTCCAGCATCTCGTCCGGAATGGGAGTAACATAGGACTGGTAGTTGTGGTACGTCCGGCTGTAGACGCTGGCCCCCCGGTTGGGCAGGGTCATAAAGTGCACGTTCTCCATGCTCAGGCCGCCCACGATGGCCTCCTTGGCAAACCAAGCCAGGTTGTTCACCGTCAGGCTGCCGTTGGTGTCCACGTTGTCCAGGAAGATCTGGGCCATTTTGGGGATGGTGCCGAGGCTGATGCTGTTGAGGCACTTCTCAATGACCGCCTTCAAAAAGGCCTGCTGGGTCTCGATGCGGCCCAGATCGCCGTTGGGGTAGCCGCCGTATACGTTTCCATAGGCGTCGGAGTTCTTCCGCCAGCGCAGAAGCTGCATGGCCTTGTCGCCGTCGATGTCCTGGAGCCCGGCGCTCAGGTGGATGTGCAGGTTCTGGGTGGGGTCGTCGTAGTTCATGTCGATGGGCACATCAAACTCCACGCCGCCGATGGCGTCCACCAGCTCGCCCACCGCCTCCCACTCCACCACGATGGTGTAGTCCGGCTGAAACCCGATGAGGTAGGAGACCTCCTCCTTGAGAAATTGGATGCCGTCCTTATCGTAGTAGGGCGCGTAGTTGTATACCGAGTTGATGCGCTTGATGTCCCACGGCACGTTCACCATGGTGTCCCGGGGGATGCTCATGACGTTTAGGGTCTGGTTTGGGATGTCGTAGGCCATCACCATAAGAGTATCGGTATTGCCGCCGCCGCCCGTGTCCCGGCCCACCAGCAGGAAAGTATAAAACTCCTCCTTGCGGTCGCCGGAGAGGCGGGGGGCGTCGCCAAACTCATAGTTTTGGTCCTCGTCCGGCAGCTCCACACCTGGCTCCGGCAGCGAGGGCTTGACCACCAGGAGGCGGTAGGCGGCGAAAACCGTCACCAGAACCGCCGCCAGAATGGCCAAAACCAGGCACGCAATGCGCAGGGCCTTCTGCCTCGGTGTGAGGGGCGCGCGGGGCTTTCCAGCCCGCGTTCCACCCCGGCTTGTCTTTTTGTTCTCAGGATTCATCCGTTTCTATCTTCCTTTATTCCACCGGCACCATGCCGGGTCCGTAGCCGCCGTCCGGCGTGGCGGCCGGGGGCGGCGTCATGGCTGGGGTGTTCTCCGCCGGGGGCGGGGTCGGCTCCGCGGAGGGGACGGCGGGCGCCGGAGTGGCCGCCGGGGTCTGGACCGGAGGCGGCGTCTGCCCGCCCGGAGTGGATATGGCTGGGGGCTGGCTCCCCGCCGGAGTCGCCGGAACCGCTGGCGTGCCCGGCGGGCTTTCGACCGGAGCGGAGGTTGCGCCGGGCGTGGTCTCCGGCTTAGTCGTAGCCTGGGGCCT
>MJGMD1__coassemble_9724_pt1 | contig 1963 bp, 2 predicted proteins | sample MJGMD1__metabat2_low_PE_006 | metagenome-assembled genome bin MJGMD1
CAGATCAATGGCCAGCCCGGTCTGGTGCTCGCTGCACCCCGGACGGGCCACATAGGTCTCGGTGAAGGCACTGCCGTGCTCGGCCAGGGTGTCGTCCCAGATGGCCTGCTGCTCGGTTTGAGGGCGGTAGCCGCTGACCGGAATGATGGTGCCCGCGCCGTCCACTGCGGCGAGAAGCTGATCCAACATCACTTTGGCTCGCTGGTGGAGACGTACCTCGGTTTGACCGGAGCGGACGGAGGCGAGGTCCTCCGCGGCGGGCTCCTCCGGCAGGGGATGGGCGCGGTTGACCAGATACAGCGTACCTTTCATGCGTCCACCGCCAGTCCGATGAGACGGTCCAGCAGAGGGCCGAACTCCAGGCCTATGCTCCGCATCATGTTGGGGTAGCGGCTGTGAGCTGTGAAACCGGGGATGGTGTTTACCTCGTTAAAGACAATGCGCCCGTCCGGCGTGAGAAACAAATCCACCCGTGCAAAGCCGGAACACTCCAGCGCCTGGTAGATCAACTGGGCGGTCACCTGAATTTCTGTTTCCTTCTCCTGGGAAATTCGGGCGGGCATGTGTATGCTGGAGGTGATCAGGCTGTACTTCTCCGTGTAGTTGAAAAAGCCGCCGGAGAGCTCGATCTCGTCCACATGTCCCACCGTCAGAACCTCATTGCCCAGTACGGCGCAGCCCACCTCAAAGCCGGGCACGGCCTCCTCAATGACCACCTTGCTATCGTGGGCCAGGGCGGCGGTGACGGCTTCGGCCAACACGCCGGGCTCCTCCACCTTGGTGATGCCAAAAGAGGAACCCGCCCGTGCGGGCTTGACAAACAGGGGATAGGTCAGGCTGGCAGTGCGCTCCGGCAGGGTGTCCAGCCCTTCTCCGGCGCGAAAGAGGATGGAAGGGGGCACCGCTACACCGGCGGCCTGGACCAAGCGGTGGGCCACGTCCTTGTCCATGCATAGGGCGGAGGCGAGCACCCCGCAGCCCACTACGGGGATACCTGCCAGCTCCAGCAGGCCCTGCACCGTGCCGTCCTCCCCGTTTTTGCCATGGAGTACCGGAAAGGCGGCGTCCAGATAGCGGGTGGAGGGCCCAGCGGGGGCGATGAGCAGCAGGCCGTGGACGCCGCGGTCGGGGGAGATCACCGCCGGGACGGTATGGCGGGCGTCGGTGTGCCAAGTGTCGTCCAGCAGGGCGTCCACCGGCCCCTGGTAGAGCAGCCAGCGCCCATCCCGTGTGATGCCCAGGAGGACGGGCTCGTACCTGTCCCGGTCCAGATGTGTGAGTACCGCGTGGGCGGACTGGAGGGAGATCTCATATTCGGTGGAAGAGCCGCCGAACAGGACGGCCAATGTGATTTTTTTCATGGGGGAACACCTCCGTCAGAATGGGCTCTCGCCTGTTCTTTTATTATAGAGGGAGTATATCAGGCGTTTCTGACTTCCAACCGACCAAAGGCTTACAATCCTCTGAACCAAATCTTAAAAAAAGCAGTCAAAAAGCGGTATGGTCTCAGACCATACCGCTTTTTGTCATTTTGTGGCTCGCTTTACACCGTTGCCGATGTCTTTGGCGGCGTCGCCAACGCCGTCGACGATGTCGCGGGCTGCATCGCCCACACCGCGGGTTACGTCCTTGGCGGCATCCCCGGCATCCCGGGCCGCGTCACGGGCGGTCGAGCCGCCGTCCTTCGGGTGTTCGGTACCCTCCGGGGCGGGCGTGGTGGTATTGGGGGCTGCGGGGGTGTTCTCCGGCATGGTGCTGGGCTGGGAGGTGACAACCGGCGAGGGAGTCGGAGTCACATCAGGGGCTTTATCGCGGGTACAAGCGGTCAGCGGCAGAGCCAGAGCGAGCCCGATGCCGAGCAGAGTCCATGTGCGTTTCATGTGTGTTCCTCCTGTTCCTTCCAATGGAGTTCGTTCAGATGGATTCACCCAGCACCTAGTATACGTTATTCCACGCTGATTAC